>Ga0247842_10000474_pt1 | contig 83438 bp, 103 predicted proteins | sample LaCruzMarch2015__3_FD_192411 | JGI IMG/M metagenome (GOLD analysis project Ga0247842, IMG submission 192411) | Freshwater microbial communities from meromictic Lake La Cruz, Castile-La Mancha, Spain - LaCruzMarch2015_19m | ecosystem: Environmental > Aquatic > Freshwater > Lake | place: Spain... | reverse complement strand
AGCTCCTATATAACCCGCACCACCATTATATTTAGTTAATCCAGTTCCTGTTGATCCTGCTACACCAGCGTGCCCTGCGGTGCTTCCACTTCCTACTCCTCCGTGACCACCACCACCAGCAATTACTTCACTAGTTGTACCAGCTCCAAACGAAGAATTTTCACCATCTCCACCTTCAACACCAGTAGCTGCGGTTCCGCCAGTACCTGATACCACTACATAACCAACCCCACCAATTACTGTGGCTTCTGGTGTTATTACATAAGCACCACCTCCACCACCACCACCTCCAACAGAAGTAGAGGTAGAACCACCTCCACCACCACCAGCTCCCCAACATTCAACTTGAACAGTCCCAGAAACGGTTGGTGTAAAAATTCCATCAGAAACGAATGTATGAACTGTATAAAGTCCATCAGTTGTTATTACACCACCAGTAGGAGTAGGTCTTGCACCTGCATCATTTCTTTCAAAATACGCTTCTCCTGCGTACCCACTGTATCCTCTCGATCCCTTGTCCCCTTTATCTCCTTTGTAGCCTGAAATTCCCGAATAACCAGAACTTCCTGGTAAACCAACATTTGATCCAAATCTTCCAGTGTCAAAATAAGCAACAGTATCAGCTCCTTGAGCTGAACATATACATACAAGTGATGTTGCGGCACTATCGACTAAAAGTGTAACTGAAAGATTATGCCACGCTGAATCACCTGGGTGATACGGACTTTTTCCAGTTAAATCAACACCATCTAAAACCTGAATATATACAGAAGAAGGTGTGTCTGCCCAGACCCACATATCAAATGTAACTACTTTTCCTCTCCAATAAATCATTCCTAAAGTTTCATGCACATATTGATAAAGTTCGGAATATTCACCAATTGAACTAACTAATAATTTTGCAGAATAATTTCCTGTATGTTTTATTACAGCTTCTCTTTCTACACTTCCACCATGAGTATCATCAAGAGCCCAATCATCAGGAGGTAATGATGCTCCTTCAGTCCAAATTTCAAAATCTCCATTCAACAAACATTCTGACCAATATATTGGGTCTGCTCCTGAATATCCGCTAGCCCCAGTAATTCCTGAATAACCAGAAATACCAGTTCTACTTCCAGAATAACCGGAGGTTCCTTTGTGGCCATCAATTCCATTTAGTCCAGAATAACCAGAATAACCACTTCCACTTCCACCACCGCTACCAATTTCTAACCAACTGCTACTTAATCCAACATAAGCTTTATCTTCAGTCCTAGCATAAATTATTCTTCCCTCATCACCTTCAGTATAAGTTGGTAAATAAGGAACAGCTTCTAAAAAACAATCACTAGTTATTCTTTTATTTCCAGTATTTTCTGGGTCATAATCATAAATATGAGTAATTTGAAAAATTCCTGTTACAAGTTCTACTTGAATACATTTCAAGAAAATTAAACTAGTTGGGTAAAATCCAGATCTGTCATCAGGTTTAATTATTTTAATTGCTGCTTGATGAGGTGGGCGGCATTTCACATATGTATAATCAATAACAAGATAATAATACCCAGCAACATCAAAAGGTATTTTATTATCATAATAGAAATCCGCATAAGTCATATTAACGCTAAAAGAATCGGTAAATCTTATATAAACATTATCTTTTATACAAGCTCCTGTTGACAGCGTAAGCAAAGGAGGACTAGATGCACTTGTCAATGCGACTTCTATTTGGTCGTTACTGAGGATGCAGTTTTCATTATTTGCAACAATGTTCGTAAGTCTATTAACATTATTACTGTAGTATTCTGCATATGGATCTAATGTTCTTATTTGCTCTGGATAAATTGCCATCTATATTTTCTCCAAATTGACTAATGTCTATTTTTGTTTATTCTCAAAATATCAATGATATTTGAGGTATAAAAGTTGTAAAAATTTGTATTACTTCACTAGCAAGTGTTGTACCAATAGAATTTGTTGCGTATGCTCTTATTCTATAACCAGATCCCGAAACTAATCCAGTTATTGGAACCTGATAAGATGTAGGTGCCCCATAATTAACATTAATACCTACTTCTGAATCTGAAAGAGTCGGTGTTCCAGAAGTTCCTCTCAAATAATAAAAACCTACTCTTGTAACATTAGTGCTTCCTACACTTGTAACATTTCCATTTCCTGTACAACTTGAAAGTGTTATTGAGGTTGGTGTTATTGTGTGTACTGCTGGAACATTTGGCAGTGCTCTGTATCCACGAGCAGAAGTTGATATTACTTGAGCACAACCACTTGCGTCTTTTAAACATCTATAATATCTACCACTTCCATCAGCAGGGGCACCATAATCAGCATAAATAACTGTTGTTGCACCAATTATGTTCGAATAGCCAGATGGTGCATCCCCACTAGATCTTTGCCATTGATAAGTTTCAGTTCCGGCAATTCTACAGCCAGAATCTACAGTGCTAAAAGAACTTGTTCCATAAGCATTAACCGCAACAACTTTATATTCATAAGTTGTTGGTGGTGTGGGGCCAGTAATACCTAGGTTGAGATAAACATAAGAAATATTAACTCCCTCTGATGCCTGCCCCCAAATAGGAGAAAGAACTGCTGCTGCCGCACTATAATCATTAAAAGAACTAACATCTCCTAATAATCCAGAAATATCAACACCATTTCGATATACTCTATAACCTGTCGCCCCTACACTTTTAGTCCATGTGCATCTAACATATGTAGTGTAATGACTAGAAGCAGCAAAATTAGTAGGCGTAAGTGGAGGACCTAAAGTTGTAAAAGTAATAGTAGAACTATATCCATCTCCTGATGGGTTAGTGGCATATGCTCTTAACTTATAGGATGAGCTCGGAGCAAGTGTTGGCACCAGTAAATCATATGTACCTTCATCAAAAGTTCCATTTTCATGGTGTGTTGAGTCTAATTTAGTTGGGTCGTCAGGATGTGCCGATGTTACCCAACAAAATCCTCTTGTTGTGCATTTCTCTCCGCCAGCCCATGTTATATTTCCATAAGCTTGTGCTGTTGTGCCACTAGGAGTAACTGTTGGTGTTGCTAATGTTGGTATCCCCAACGTTTTTATAGTTATAATATTCCCATATGCCCACGTTACTCGATTATCTGATGAAGCAATTGCTGCTATATCATAACTTGTGCCTGGTGAAAGACCAGTAACTGGGTCTGGTGTAGACCAACTAATTGTCGCACCGCTCCAACTACCAGATTCCCAACGTTTTGTTCCCGCAGGTAATGGTGTGTCATGCATTACAAAGACAAATCCTCTATCGGTTACCGAACCTGGCCAATCTGTTAATGTTGCCGTTGCTCTGCAAGTAGTTTGTGTTACATTAAAAACACCGTTTGTTGTCAGAACATAAGCCATTATTTAGACCTCATATAATTGAAGTTCATGTTTTTCATTCCTTTTTATGGATGCTCAAAAGTTAACATAATTGTATCCCCTTTTTCGCCTGTTCCTGCAACGTCTTTATCGATCGCAATTAAATCTCCAGTTGCAACGTCATCATGTGTGGGATCAATTACTGGTGGAATTGATGCTGTATAAGAAGTAAATTCAGTAGCATCAATAGAAATTTTTGTTGACAACATATCAAAACCATCAGTTACATTACGAAGTTGATAAGTTGGTTTTCCAGAACTTGATACAGTTGTTACTGCTGCCTGGGCTTCAACTAAATTAAATCCATTTAAAGCACTAGGAATAGGAAAGATAACTTTTCCATCCCCAATTGGTATTCCTGTGTCATCGGTAATAAGTTTAAACATCAAAATTCTTTGTGTCATTGCTTGGCCAGAAAGACCTGAATAACCAGAATATCCTTGTTCACCAGAATAACCAGAATATCCAACCCCCTGATTCAAAGAAGCGAGCGAAGTAAGAACAACCGTATATTTATTACTAGCTACAGAAAGACATTCACCAATTAATTGAACGCTTCCAGCAGGAGGAGAAACATTTGTAACTTTTCCTGCTTCAGCAGTTGAAAGATAAATAGAATCTCCTTCGCTAATTGTAATTGAAGTTTCCACTAATCCATTTTCAATAATTCCTGTTAATCTTACTCTTCCTTCAGACGTTCCAACTTTTGTAACAGAACATGTTGCAAAAGTATGTGTTGATGTTGCAATTGCTGGTCTTGCTTCAAACCCATTTACTAAATATGCAAGATCACCAAGTTCACACAAATGAGTATCTGCATGAATTTCCATACAACCAAAAACTCTCCATCCAAGTTCATCACCAACATATGCAATTCCATCTTCTCTTGAATAAATCATTCTTCCAGCATAAGATTCATCATGGGCAGGAAGTGTATTTTCTAGTCCTAAATAAACAGGAGTATATAATCTTTTGTTGTCTGGAAAATCTGGATCCCAATCTGAAAGTTCATCAATTATAAACTCACTTGTATAAGTAACATGAACAGCTTTCAGAAAAAGATATTGTGGTTCACTTAACAGTGTTCTTTCACTAGGTTTTAAAATATAAAGTTTTGCTTGTGGTGCTGGTGCTTGTTTAACCCATGTGTAATCTAAAACAATGTAGTACCAACCAGTTTCACCAAAAGGTGTTGGGCTAGTAGCAACATAGAAATCTGTACTTCTAAAATCAATAATATAACCTGTTTGTGTTAATGTTATAAAAACATCATCTTTAAAACAAACACCTGGTGATAATTCAACTGTTTTTGTTGGTGACATTAAAGGAGTTATAATATCTGCATCATTCCAACTAGCAATACAGTTATTTCCTTCTGTTAACATTCGTGTCATTTTAGAAACAACATTACTATTGAATTCAGCGTATGGATCAACTGAACGATATTGAGTAGGTGGGGTATTTGCCATTATTTATATCTCCATTAGTCAAGGTCAAACAAATAAACTTTTAATTTTTTTTCAATATCTTGTATGGTTGGATTTTTATCTTCAATATCAATAACAACCCATCCATCCTTTTCCAATATTGAATCTCTAACCGGTTTAGGTCTGTCCAAATTATGCCAAAATGCATTCGGAAATTCAAAATCTAGTTTTAAAGAAGGAATTGCAATATCTGATATAAGTCTATAAGACATATATCCATTCAATGTCCAACTTTCAATAAAGTAATTGTTTAGGACTTTATTTCCAATAAATCTTTCACTCAAATATTCAATGATGAATTCTTTATCTGTTATTTTGTTATTTTTCTTTTCTTTCAATACATCTTTTTTTGGAATACTAACAGTATTTCTAACTGGTTCTATTGGTCTATATTCTTTTTCAGATTTAAAAACTAATTTCTTTTCATTAATCTCAGGAGGCTTTTCATTTTGTTTGAGGAAAATAGGGTATTTTCTGTGACTATCATGTGATCTTTTCTGTTTCTCAATGTACTCTTCTGTTATCAAAATAGCTTCTGGGTACATTTCCTTGTATTCTTTTAACGTTAATTGATGCTTGCTTTTGACATGCGAAGGTGTTAAAAGATGATCAAATTCTCTATTACATATTAAACATTTAACTTTTTCCGGCATAACTAACTCCTTTACAATGAACAGTTATTTAGATATTTGTTCTGAAAGAAAATAAAGATATTCTATGGGCGGAAGTTTTATTATTAAGGAATAAGTATCAAGATTACTATATATATTAATTGATACATAAAAAGATATAAAATTATCAATTGAATTATAACAAAATTGAGAGGAGATGCCTATGAAACATATAATTGTGGATTCTGATTTTATTCTATGCCCATATTGTGAGAGGAAAACTAAGATGTTGGATTCCCAACATCTAAAAACTCATGGAAAAAATTTTAATGATATTTTTATTGACTTTCCAAATATACCTACTTGCTGTAGGTCAGTAGTTGATCTTGCAAAAGAAAACAGATTAAAAAAATTACAAGAAAAATATGGTGAAAGTATTGTTAATATTAGTCAGGTTAAAGAAGTCGCAGAAAAAATGAAAGAAACACAAAGAAGTGAAGAAGTCAACCAGAGAAGATCAGAAAGTATCAAAAAAACTTGGAAGAAGAAAATCAAAGAAAATAATAATATTATTTCTGAGATAGTTAAAAAGAGAAAGAATACTACAGAAAGAAAGCATGGTGATGAAAGATATAATAATTCAGAAAAAATGCAACAAACGAAATTAGAAAGATATGGTGATAAAGGTTACCATAATATTGAAAAAATGAAAAAAACTATGATTAAAAAATATGGTGTTGAGTTTCCATCCAGTTCAAAGGAAATTTTAGAAAAAAGAGAAAAATTAAGAAATGAAAGAATGTCTTCTAAAGTTAATGATTGGTTAGGGAGATTTGATCTTAAATTGATGGAAGTTTATGATGGGGCTCATACACGTGCAAATTTTATTTGCCTAAAATGTGATAATATTTTTGAATCCTCGTGGAATGAAATTCAGCAAGGAAGAATTTGCCAAAAATGCAGACCTATAGATTTAAATATGTTAACAATGCCACAAAAAGATATTCTTTCATTTATTAAATCATTAGGATTTGAAAGAATTTTGGTTAATGATAGGACAATAATTTCTCCTTGGGAGTTAGATATAGTCGTTGAAGATGTTAAAGTTGCAATTGAATATTGTGGATTTTATTATCATTCCGATAAAATGATTGAGGAGACCAGAAAAACATTAAAAGATTCAACTGAATATCATTTAATGAAGAGACTTATAACAATGAAAAAAGGATATAGATTAGTGACAATTTTTGAGGATGAATGGAAAGAAAATAGAGATATATTATTTTCAAGATTAAAACAAATTCTTGGTAAGAATATTGGTGAAAAAATACATGCGAGAAAATGTATAATAAAACCAATATCTGGAAAAATAAAAAATGAATTTCTTAAAAAATATCATTTGTTGGGGGATGATAGAAGTACTATAAAATTGGGGGCTTTTTATAAAAAAGATCTTGTTGGTGTAATGACATTTTCATATGGAAGACCTAGTAAGGGATCTAAAAAAACTGATGGTGTTATGGAATTAAATAGATTCTGCACAAAATTTGATTGTGTCATTCCTGGATTAGCAAGTAAATTATTATCTTTTTATAAAAATAACTATGTGTGGAATGAGATATTTAGTTATGCTGATCTTAGATGGTCGAACGGAGATATGTATAGAAAAATTGGGTTTAAATCTGATGAAAAAATAACATTAGATTATTGGTATATTGACATAAATAGTGTTAAAAGATTACATAGATATCCTTTCAGAAAAACTAAAGATGAACCCAGAGAAATTCCAGAATGGATTTTAAGACGCAGTCAAGGACTTTTAAGAATTTTTGGGTGTGGAATTTTAAAATTTACATTAAAAAAGAGCCTGGAATGAACCAGGCTCTTTTTATTTCTCTTCAAAAATTAATGAAGAATTGTCATTGCGCCAATACCAAGAGGTCTTACAAGAGAAGTTGCATATCTTGAAAGGATGGTCAGCGCTGGTGTATAACCAAGTGGGAAAGGATGTAATACAGCAGGAACATAAGGTGAATAGAAGTATATAGCCTTAATCTCATCTGTTGGTACATAAAGAACAACCATTTGTCCTTGAGGAACCACAGCTGATGTCAGTATCTTCCATTTTCCGCCCTGTACCGTTGCTGATCTGTACCCAACATCGCCATTAACTGAAGAAGTACCAGTATATGCGAAACCATTGATGTCTTCAAATATAGCAACATCAATCGGATTTGCAACAATTGTATTAGCTGCATCTATGTGGGTATCGCTGTAAATCTGCGCTGAAAGCTGGTTCAACGGAACAAGAATGTTCTCATGCCAGTATTTGGCGCCCCAGGTATACTCGGTCGGTGGCTCTCTGTCAAACGAACCAGTGTGATTTCCAGGATTCAGTTTTGTATTTGCATTGAGCAAGTTGTAAATAAGTTCCCTGTCAATGTCAAGTGCAATTTGCTGGCCAAGAAGATTAACTATTTCTGCCTGAATTGAAACATCGAACAGAGCCCTAACATCTTGCTCCATATTCAATGTCCAGTTTGCTTGAATCTGCCTGTCTTTTGCATACAGTCTGATCTTGTCAAATACCAATGTCATCTTTGGATTGACCTGGTTCTCTTCAAGTGAACAAGTCACTGTGAATTTAACAGACTGAACCAGTCCAGTTGCTGAAGAAATTGCAACTGTGCAATTCAGATAGTCAACCATACCTGAAAGAACGTCTGTGTCCGTACCAATTGTTACGCTTCCTGAGAAGTGGCCTTCAACAGCAGGAACAATTGTCTGCGCAGCTTCAGTTGTTCCGTCAGAAACAGCAACAATTGTGAAATCCCTTTCAAGGTGAACCATGTTTTTGGTAAGCCTATCAGTAGGGTCAATTACATGAAGAACATTGAATGCTGACTGTGGAACTGGCATTGGTGCTGCAACTGGAATACCAGTTGAAGGACCGCCTGAAATATCAGGTGACAAAACTGGTGCTGGATAAGAAGTAGTGTCATTTGAAGGCGTGAATGATGCCCTAATAAATGTTTTTACACACTCTGGTTTATCCATAGGTGAAACTGTAACTGCTTCTTTTGCAACAAGTTTGGGATAAAATACCCTCAGTATAGGAAGAGTCAAACTTTCATAAGGATTGATCTGGAACATAGAGTTTTCCATAAGATTAACCCTAGTGTTTTCTGCCAATATTGCAAAAATCTTCCTATCCTTCTTGTCTTCGATTGATTCTGCCAGTGATGCAACATAGGTTCTAAATGCTTTATCGTCTGTCAAAAGCTGCTTTAGATTACCCGGCTTCGATGGGTCAATACCCGTCACCTTCTTAACTGTTTTATAACTCTCTGTTAAAATTTCTTTCATGTTTTAATTCCTCCGATTTGGTGTGCTTATTTCAAAGCACATTATTTTTTAATTTTAATATTGTTCTAAAAGAAAAATGATATTAAATCAGTATAATTAAAAAGTTATTTTGGGAACGGTTCCCAAACATTTTAATCATCTTCAATAGAGAATTTTCTAGTCATTATTCTCATCATTTCACTTATATAAAATTCAAGTTTTTCATCTGATAAATCATTCATCTTTTTTAGTACAGTTGTTATCTCAGCAATCAACTGTTTATCATCGTCTATCTTTAATGTTAATAATTGTTCAATTCTATTTACAAGTAAATGTATCTTTTTTTGTCTACAATGATTTTTTTGTATTTTAATAAGTTCTTTTTTCTCTTTAACAATTTGTTTTCTCATCTTCACAATTTCTATTCTTGTTTCCTTTAGTTTATCAACCTTCTTTGTTATGATTGGATAAAATAGAGGAATAACACCTGATATAACTTTATCAGCTAATTCTGTTTTAAACAGATCAACATTTTGATAATTAATATCAGAAATATTTGTGTCGAGAATTATCATTAATTATTCCTTTTCAAATTCTTTAACATTTCTAGTCTTTTTTCTTCACTACTTTTTGATAAAGATTCAATTTCAGAAAGCATTGTTCTTTTTAAGCTTTCGGAACTTTCAATAAGAGACTTCAATGTGTTATACTTTTTAACAAATTTTTTTTCTAAATCTTTTATTTTTTCTATTTTATCTTTTAAATAAAAGTCTGGATCATTTTTTACTAGTATCCATATTTTTTTTAGGACACTACCAACAATATCTTCCTTTTTTATATTTTTTTCTGTTTGTGTTTGTTCAATAAGAATCCTCATTCATAATTCCTTTCAATCGTATTCTTTTCTTCATCTACATAGGATAATTTATAATCACATTTTATTATTGCATTTATCTCACATACATCTAAACAAGCCCCACAATCTGCACATAAATCCTCATGTATGTGATAATGATTCTCTTCTTTTGTTATCGCATCAACTGGGCATTGTGTATCACATAACCCACAGTTAGTACACTTGTTCTCATCAATTTTGTATGGCATATTAAACCCATCTTTTTGAAAATTTAATTACCTCAGTTTCAACAAGTTTGTCAAAATAATTAGGTAAATAACATGTGCCTCCAATGCAAATTGTAGTGCACCCTTCATTAATCATATTATATGATTCAAATTTCATATTTGAAAAATCAACAATAGCACCACGATGTGATGGTCTTGAAACTGCATCAAAACAAATAATGTATAGTGGTGCCTGAACAACACTAACATTATCTTTTCTTTCTAATTCTGCCATTCCTCTCATTGATAAACCAACTGCTGTTTTGTCGTGAAGCAACGCAAGAAGTTGTTTTCCATTATGAGTTGTTAATGTTTCAAGTTCACCAACAAGTTTATTTCCATTCCATTCGTAATCTCTTATTATATGAGAAGCTTCTTTTAATAAAACAGTTGTTTGTCTTATTCCATCATGTTGTTCATTACCAGTCGGTAGTGGATGGTCTAATTCACAATATAATGCTCTCGATTTTATTCTATCTTTACAATTATTAATTCCTTCAGTTAAAACACGTCTAGGATACATTCTTTTATTTTGATTGATTTCTTCGCAGGTTTGCATTACCATTCTGAATACTGCTCGTTTAGGCATCATTTTAACAACTTCTGCCTCTTGGTAAATTGCACCTTCCGCTATAAATTTTGCCATTGCTATTTATCCCCCAAAGAGCTTTTTAAAAAATACTACCCAAAAATCATTTACTTCATTTGATTTTAAGGATTCTTTACCACCGCTATCAACTGCTGTTACTACCCAATAAAATACAATATCATCAACAATATTGGGGAGAACAATAGTTGTTTTATCCGAAGGAACTGTTGCCACCGCTTGACCGTAAGTTCCTCTTTTATTACTTTGATATATTTTATACATTACAACATCTTCAGATGTACTTTTATTCCAAGTAAGCGTAACATTTCCAGAAAATACAAGTTGTGTTGGAATGAAAAATATTATAAAACACATTAATCCAACAATAAGATAAAAAATTAAATTATCCTTAACTTCTTTTTTTATAGTCATTTTATTCCCACCTCTATTATGAAATTCCCCCTAAAACCACCATCAGAAATAAAAGAATAATTGTATGATGAGTTATTTTTCTTGAAGTTATCACATGCATCTTTTACTTCTTCAATATAATCATAATCATCAACAATAACAACTTTTGAAGATCTTATTCCTACTTCAATATCATGAAGACATCCCTTATAAGAATGATCTCCATCAACATGAAGAAAATCACATGGGGGTAAAGAATTGATAGCTTGTGAATCCTTAATTTGAATTATTGCTTTATATTCTTTTAAAAGATCCATTGCTTTTAAATAAAAATCTTTTTCACCACCATGCTCATTTGAATTATTATCTATTCCATAATAAAAGGCGTTTGGGCATGCTGCTAAAAATGCAAATGCGCTATAACCCGCCCTTACGCCTATCTCAATAATACTTTTTGGTTGGTATTTTGCTGCAATTTTATATTTTGTTTTATACTGTGATTCATAACCAATAAAATCAGCAGGAGACAATTTGGTTTCAATTATCTTTATATGTTTAGATAATCTTTTCCACATTGTCTCCTGTTTCATACAACTTTCTTTACTTAGACCAATTTACCTTCAAGTTTGTTGGTTTTACAGGTGCAGTTACATCAGTTGATATTACTGTAGTTGTGGATTTAGCAGACCTATTACCAGCTGCGTCAACACTGTCAATATTGAAAGTGTGGGAACCATCAGGTAAAGATGTAACAGTATAAGTTAGCGGTGCCGTAGCCAATACACTACCTACAAGAACACCATCATGATAAACACCATAACTAGTAGGACTATCTGTATTTGCTATCCAGGTCAACTTAACTGAAGAACCAGTAGCTACTGCTGTTGGTTGAGCTGGAACACCTGGTGGTACTGTATCAATTGTAATAGAAACAGCATCTGATTTCAGAGATCTGTTTCCCGAGGTGTCAAACGCATCTAAAGTAATGCTGTGAACACCATCAGCAGCATTTAAAATTGAAAATGTTGGTGTTGCCAACACACCAGTGCTACCAGCAAGAACATTGTTGTCGTAAATTCCATACCCTGCAAGATCTGTTTCAACGTTTGCATTCCAGGTAACATTTATAGTTGCAGCATTTGCAACCACTGCAAAAAACATAAACATCACAACGATTCCGATAATTTTGATCATTTTTTTCATACTATATCTCCTTTTTGATTGTCTTCATTTTCATTATTTTCATCATTTTCTTTTTCTTGTTTCAATGCATAATACTGTTTGATGACCTCATAAATCTTTTCAAGAAACTTATAATAAGTTACAACAATATCATCAACTTTGTCTTGATACATTTGTATATTTGTCATAACTAATTCGAATAACTCAATTGCTTTTGAGGTATATTGCTCGATCTTTAACAATATTGGTTCAGTACTAAAAGAAAGATATGTTTCAATTGCAATTAGTCTATTATATATCTTTTTTAGTTCAAAAGTTCTACCAATTTGTTCAGCATTTTGTGCTCCTGGTAATGGAGCATTTGGGTCCATTCCCATTCCACCCATTGCATTAGGATCCATACCACCCATTGCATTAGGATCCATACCACCCATTGCATTTGGGTCTTGTCCTGCTGCCATATTTGGGTCCTGCCCCATTGCATTAGGATCTTGTTGCATTGCATTTGGGTCCTGCCCAACAGCATTAGGATCTTGTTGCATTGCATTTGGGTCTTGTCCTGCTGCCATATTTGGGGCTTGCCCAGCAACATTAGGATCTTCCCCACCTTCCGGATCAGAATTATCTGGGTCTATTCCTAAATCTTCATCTCCTTGATAATCATCTTGAGGTGGAATTTGATTAGGATCAAATCCTCCTTGTGCATTTGGATCTTTTGATTCAACATTCTTTTCATCAGGTTCAGCCTGAACAATACCTTGTTGATTATCAGAAGGTTCTGGTGGTGCGGGCTCCTCTTTTTCTTTTTTGCTGTCTTTTTTGGCGTGTTGAATAATTGTTATTTGCTCTTCAAGATCTTCATCGTCATCATTATCAACACCATTTGAGTGACTGCTATCAATACTATCATTAAAATCAACACTATCAAGTTCGTCATCGTCATCAGCTGGAGGATCCGTTAAAATCTTTTTATTTCCTTGTGTTATTGCTTTAACTTTTGGCGTAGGTTCAACAACAGCATCCTTTTCTTCATTATCTTCTGTCGCCAAAGTAACATGTGTCTTCATATCTCGATTTGTTGTGTTAAAATTATATGGACCGAAGGGAACATCTGGAGCCCCCTTATCCTCTTCACTAATACTACCAAAACTTATCTCAGACACATATCGAGAGATGATATTATCAAGTGTTTTTTTATCTGTAACAAAATCGTCAATTGTTTTTTTAGTCACTGCTTGAACCTCCAATTATTTTGAAGTCCTATATTTTTCTATAATTTCCTTGAAGTGATTTATTTTATCATCACATTTTTTAATTTTTAAAACTATTTTCGCAATTTGCTTTTTTATTTTTTCTTTGCATTTTATAACATCTCTAGCTTTTTCACATTTAGTTAGTCTATTTTTTAAAGCAGCATATCTTCTTAAATAAACTCTTTTAACACATTCCCAATAACATATTGCTCTTTCTGCTCCTCTAGATTTTTCTCCAGTTGGATCTGTCGGGTATTTTGCAAAAGCTTCAAATGCACAGTGAGCGTGTGTTACTTTCGCAAAAGCCACAATTCCAATTCCTGAAGCAATCAAAATAGGAAATCCTATATAAAATTCTTTCATTTTAACAATTTTTTTAATTTGTTCCATAGGTGTATCACTTTTAACTATTTTTTTAAATATTTCTTTCATATAATACCAAGATTCTGCTCGATTTGCTGCAATTTTCTTGTCGATTTCATCATTACTATTCGCGCCAATTGTACCACGGTATACATCACGAAACATATCTTTCCATTCACCTTCACTCAAATGAAGAAGATATCCTTCAACTAAATTGTTAGTATGCACCACCCATTCCTCCTGGAGGCATCCCTCCTCCTGGCATACCACCACCCATCATTCCTCCTCCCATCATTCCGCCCATTCCACTCTGATCTTCTGGTGGTGTTAACCCTAATGTTTTATCGATTTTATCGTCAATCTGATATTTTTTAACTTCTTCCCAATCAGCATTTATATACTTTTTCTTCGAATATTCAATTGGTATTCCAATACCTTGTAATTGTTGTACTAGATTAATTGCATTCGATGTATAAGCAGCTTCTCTTTCAAGTTGTAGTGATCTAGGAGTTGGGAAATTAACAGAAACATCATCAAGAACTCTTAGTGCCTGTTCAGGATCTATCTGTTGATAAATTTTTAGTACAAGTTCTTGAATCTGATGAGTGAAATACTTTTGATGCCCAATCAAACATCTTGCAAAAAGATTTGATTCTTCACCTAAAGCATTTTTATTACTAAGTCCTTCTTCAATGTTTATATAACTAGGAGGAACCCCCAAACTAGCAACAACAGAATCCCTCATAAATCTTAATTCATCAACTTTTCCTCTAGTATCAGCTCCAGCATCTTGAAAAGTTGTAATTTCAACAAATCTTTTTCCATCTTTCATTGGAACATAAAGATCTTCAAAACTTGTTACCATAGATGGAATTGTATCTATTGTACCAAAACTATCAAGAGAGATTTTTCTTTTTCGTATTTCTTCTTTCATCATTTCAATTTGTTTTCTCGAATCTCTTGGCAGTCCTGTTTCAATACCAATACTTCTTTTTTCTATTGATCTATTCAATCTGTGTATTGCTAATGCAGTTTCAAGAGCAATTAAACATTTTGCTGTGAATTGGCTAGCATCAAATATCGATTCACCATACGGATAGAATTTTAAACTTGGAACCATAAAATGAACCATTCTGTCAGGTGGTACATATCGAATATTCATTATTTTAGATGGGTCTGTTTCTTTTACCATTGATCTCAAAACATCTCTTAGATCATTAGAGTCAATAGCATTGTTATCTAATTCTGGAATTTTCTTTTCAAGACTTCTAAGAATATTTGAACAAATTCCATTGATGATCTGATCTTGAATCATTAGTTGAGGAGCAACTGCTGACAATGGGAAAATGAGATACCCAAAACATATAGGAAACATATTACTTTGAAGTTTAACAACTCTTTTTGGTTCGTAATAAAGAAGTTTTATGTTTTCTAATGTTTTCTTTTCATTTTTCTGTGTATCATCAAATGATGAATAATCTAATATAATTTTTCCTTTTCCAGTTTCTGATTCCTTTAAAGGATATTCAATTGTGTCTTTTATATTTACAAGAGATTCATTTAAACTGTTATCACTTTCTGAAAGAATCATTGCTTTGCTCATCAAAGCTGTTTTTTCATCTGCAATTTCACAAAAGAAATCTCCTAGATGTAATGTATTTTTTACAATTACATCCAATGATCTTTCAATCTTTAATTTATCAATAAGATCACGAACAATTCTTGTATTTGATCCTGATGTTTTATCTTCTTCAATTACAGATTTAGGTCTTATTTCTAGAGAAATTTTTGTTATATCATCCGGTGATAAAATATTGTCTGTAAGAACATCAAGTGCTCTTTTACAATAATTTATATTACCAGTTATTGACTCATACATTTTATATCTTTGTATTCTTCCCCCCTGCCCAAGTGCCGCAGGAGTAGTCGCAGTTGATATACCACCTATTGTTGACGGTACATCGAATCCTGATTTTGTAACCAACGATTTAACTAATTCAATATAACTATTTCTTCCATTTTGCGCGCGGTAAGATACTATATCTTTTAACGCACTATCAAGTTTCGCATCAATGTTAGAAGTCTTTGTTCCAACAACATCTGTTGTTAGTTTGTTGATAATATCGGATACGGTTGATGCCATGTATGTAATTATCCTTTATTGTTTGGATAAATGAGATTAATTCTCATTCATCCTTTTAAGATCACAAATCTTTATATTATACTTTTTGTGCCTGAGCTGCTTTTTTAGCCTGTCTCTTTTTCCAGAGAGCCCTTGCACCCAATGCAGCAGCAGTTACACCAGCTACACCTAGAGCTGTTTTTCCTGGATTTCTTCCAACTGCACCAGCTACTTTACCAATTACATTTTTAGCTCTATTTGGTGCTGTTATATAATTCATATGTTTTTCTTTAGCATACTTAGAAACTTTACCACCCGCATTCGTAGCAGCACCAACAATCGCTTTTTTAGTTCCACTAGCTGCACCACCAACAGCATTTATTATTTTATCACCAACATTTGCTTTTCCTAATGCCATTCTCGCTGATCTTTTTGATATCTTCATATTACGGTCATCAAATAATTCAAACAATCTCATTGTTTCTTTGATTGTATAAGCCTCCATCAAATTAACTGTATTCAACAGCAATACAGCCATCTCTTCATCAATCTTGTTTTCTTTTAGAAAATTAACAATTGTCGTTGGTTTGTCGCTAAATCCAACACCATACAATGCCCAACCTAAATTCTTATGAAACCTTTTTTCAAGTCCTGTCATAATATAAGTCTCCATATTTATTGCTTTTTGTTTTTTTCTTTTGTGTTCTTTATATTTTCCATATGCATAGAGCCCACCAGCAGCTGTGCCAGCTACCGCAGTTCCAATTACTAACGCTTTTTTATGTTTTCCAAGAAATTCTTTTGTTTTTTGGTATCTAGCCTTTAGTTCATGCATTGCATCAAATTTTTTTGAATTTATTCTTTTTCTGTCTTCAGCAAGCGTTGGGCTATTAGGATCTAATTTACTAATTTCTTCTTTCGCTTTTATCGAAACTTTATTTAATTGTTGTAGAAGAAGACGCCCAGCAGACATCAATGCTTGATCAATTTTTTTTATTACTTCTAATTTATCATCGGCCATATTTTTTTACCTATAATAGTATTTTATTTTTGTTCTGAATAGATTCTCATCTTTGCATCAAATTTACAGAAGCTGCCCTAACCGCCGCTTTTTGATATAAATTAATATTATCTTTTTCGATTTGCATTTTTTGATTTAATTCATTCAATTTTGCTTGAACTTTAGATATTTTATTTTGATCCTGTGTTTTATTTGCTTCGACTAGAACTTGTCTTAGAATTTGTTGTTGTTTGGTTAATGATTGTAATTTTATTTTTGACATACACATATTTCTGGCGGGGCCTTCTCCAAATGTTCCACATTTTCTTGCTGCGTCATCAAACATTGCTAATGCAGTTCTCCAGCCCACAAATAATGCCTTACTTACAACTGTGCCAATTATGGATGCCGCTGCTGTTCCGAGGGCCCATTTAGCACCAGTAGACATATTTTTAGTTGCCCCCGCAGCCATTTTTCCAAAATCAATTTCGTTTAAATTTTTACCTTCAGCCTGTAGACTTTGTTTATATGCTAATAGTTTTTGTTGTGCTTCTCTGATGTCAAATTCAACCATTCTATGTTTTATTCTTAATTCTTTTTGACAAGCTTCTGGGTCGGGGGTATTTTGGCATGCAGGCATCATTGCCATTAACTTTTTTTGTTTTTCTCTTCCTTGTCTTATATTTGCTTCTTGAACACATCTCTCTCTTCCTGGACCTGTAAATTTCCAGCATTGTCTTTCACCACCACTAGTTGCCAAACTAAAAGCTTTTTGGGCCGCTGGAATTCCAACAGCAAATGCAGCAGTAGTTGCCATATGAGATCCAATTTGTTTGCCTGACATTTTTACACCACCACCCAAATCCCTTTTCTTAATATATGCATCTTTCAAAGATTTAAAATCAATTTCATTTAAACTGGAAAGGTATTCCTCTATTATTTTCATCTTTATTTAAATCCTCACTCATTATATTATCCATTGATGCCTTATATATTTCATCATGTTCAAATTTGTTGTTAAAATATTCTAATAAATTAAAAATAACAGTTTCTTCATTCCCATATAAAGTCATCAAAGAATCTTTTACATTTTGTCCTATCATTTTCATGACTAAAATAACAAATGCTCTAGAAGCTTCTTCAAATTGTTGTCCGTCTAATTTTAATCCTTCAATAGAATATATCATTATTTTTTCTTTATAAATAATCTCATACGCTCTATCCATGTGATATGATAACAGAGCAACATAGAATGTAAAATTAGTAACACTATTCAACAAATCAGCTTTTCTTATTTTGATATATTGCAATATCAAGAATAAAAGTGTTAATCCAGTAATAAAAAATAAACTTATAAATAAAAAAATATATAACATAATTCACACCTCTAATATTTCTTCAGTTTGAATATCCTCAATTCTTATAGAAGATATTTTCGATGGTTTAACAATTATTGCAACTTTTCCAAATTCCAAAATTTTTAATCTATCTGATTTCATTATAGTTGCAATTTTCTTTGCAAATGAAACAAGATCAATATTGCTATCATCTTCAATCTCAATTGCATCACATGAAGATTGATAAATTGTAATTTTTTTCATGAAAAATTCCTTTTATCTCATTAAATGTTTAATATTCGAAGATGTTTCTTTATATTTTTTTACCAAAGAATCTATTTTTATATCTTCAACAATTTTTTTAGAAAGACTTTTTTTAGCTTCTATTTTTTTAATAGAAGTTGACTTTACATCATCTACAATTGAAATAGTTTTTACATCTGGAATTTTTAGTTTGACGGAGGGAGGAATAAAATTTTTAGAAATAAGAATGTTTTTATCTTCATCACCAAGATCTTTTAATTCATATTTACATGCACCTAAACACTTTATCTTCTCAATTATAATATCAAGTTGTAATTGTGTGACTACTTTTTTAAACGGACTTCTTATAATCTTTCCATCAACACTAAAAAAATAATTTGGTGATATTATTTTAATTTCATACATTGAGAAAAAAAAATCCCTCCCCGAAGGGAGGGAATTCCTTCTTAGACTATAAGTCTCTTACTTTTCTTAATCTTCTGTTTAGGATTGAAATCAAGATCTAGATCAACATCATCATCTTCAAACAGAAGATTGAATGCTTCTTCTAGTTCTTCATCTGCTTTATCCTCTTTTTTCTTTTCGTCATCAACATCTGGTATTGCATCAGCGCCTTCATCATCTTCAAACAGAAGATTGAATGCTTCTTCTAGTTTCTTATCTTCTTCATCTTCTTTCTTATTTTCAGCATCATCAGCATCTGGTGTTACATCAACATCATCATCTTCAAATAGAAAATCTAATGACTCAGCTATTTCTTCATCTTCTTTCTTTTCATCTTTCTTCTTTTCATCTTCATCACCAACAATCTCTTCATCGTCTTCAAATAGAAGATTGATTGCTTCTTCTAGCTTCTCATCTTCCTTTTTCTCTTTTTCCCCTTTTTCTTCATCTTTAGGAACATCTATCTCTTCATCATCTTCAAATAAGAAGGCATCATCTTCTAGAAAAAGAGCTTCTTCTATTTTATCTTTATCTTCGTCTTCTTTCTTTTCATCTTTTTTGTCTTCGAGATCACCTAACTCTTCTTCAACCTGCTCTCTGAAAATTCTAAATTGCTCTTCAAGATCTTCAACTCTCTTATACATTATTGGACCCATACCTTTGTGTTGCTCAGTTACCTTTTTGTCAACATCAAGTGGTTCATCTGCATTTTTTGCAGTTTCAATAGCATTCTTACCACTATCTTCTAAATCAGCATCACTATTGATTGATCCTTCGTTTTTTTCTGCTTCCTCTGTTGCATCATCTTCCATAAGAGCAAGTTCAAGTTCTATATCTTCAAGAACTTTATCTATTTCTTTTGGTGATGCAAATTCAGTACCAGCTTCTTTGGTTTCTTCATCCTTTTCTGGTTCAATTGGATTATCTGGCCCAACTTCATCTTCCATTTCTCTTATAATTCTTTCAATTATAGTTTTTTCTAGTCCTTCATTTACATCATCAGCATCAAATGCTTCACCTTCTGAACCATCACCAAGAATTTCGTCCTCAAAATCACCCAATGTGTCATCAATGCTGTCAGGCTCTTCGCCATCAACAATTTCGTTCCTATCGGGTTCCTGTTCCTCTGCATCTTCACTAAGAAGATCGATGTAATCTCTTGTGTCTTCCTTTTCTTTCAGATAATACTTATCGAGCAGATCAGACATATTCTGATTTGTTTCCATCTCACCATCACCATCATAAGAAATTATGGGTTCGGTCAGCGGGCCTTTGTACGTGAACTGCTTTGTGTCATACTCTGAAAGAGCTTCCTTTAGTAAATCGACATACGCTACTTTTCTTTTCATAACTAATAAATCCTCCAGATCTAATTACTTAGATATAGTTTAATTTGTAATTTGTTCTCAATTTTTTTCAAATCGCACCCATCTTTTAATTCAAGTTTTTATTCTCTATTCTAAAGAATAAATTAAGAATGGAGGGCGAACTCCTGCTGAAAATTCTGCTGCTGCGTTAAGTGCTAATTCTACTCTTTTATTAGCAGAAATATCAAAATTTAAATATTCAATTGCTGAGAATGCTCCCATCGCGTATGAGTCTCCGCATCCCATTGCAGCATATCTTTTTTCTTCGATTCCAACTTGAAAATCAGGATCAATAAGAAATATTTTTCCTCGGTACCCAACCATGAAAGAACCATTGAAATAAATTTCTCCTTCGTTAAGAACACGAATAAAATCATTCTCTTTAAAACAATTAATAATTTCATTTATAAATAAAGTACAAAAATATTCATAATCATCCATTCCTTCTGGGTGTTCAGGAACTTTAAATGTGTATCTTAATAGTTGCCCCATTCTAAAAGAGTGCACATACCCAAAAATCATGTTACCTTTAATAAATATTTTTTCATCTTTTCTAACTCTAATATCTAGTTGTTCAGCATCAATTCCAGCTGAGTCGCATCCCATGTACACCTTTCTGTAATCATCGATACACGCAACAACACAAGACATAATTCCTCCTTTTAGAAACTATTTGTAAATGTAACATTTTTATGATGAGCGTGATCTGTTTTCAAGTTGCTTGCTTTTTCATTTGTCACTTCATAACCATTAATAAATTTAAACATTGAAAAATCAACTTTGAATTCTAAAGATTTATTTGCAGCACCGCTTCTATTTTTTCCAATATTCATATATACTAAATCTTCAATTACTTTATCTTTTGACATTAAAGCAATGAAATCTGAATTTTCAACTTTCTTGATGGATTCACCAACCATTGCCATATTCAATTCTTTAGAATCTGGATTTTTTTGATAAACTTCTCTCCCCAATTGTGATGGTGTTATAACGGGAACATTATATTCAACAGCTAAATCTTTAAGATTTGTTGTTATGTGTGATAACTCCAATCTATAAAGATCATAATTCTTGAATGATGACTCAGATTTTAAAAGATCAAGATAATCCACAAAAACTGCCCTAATTCCATCTTTTCCATAAATAGATATTGCTTCATCAAGAACCATTGCAATATCTGATGCAGTTATCGAAAGTTTTGGAAAATATTTCATAAACAAAGATCTTTTTGATTTTTCTATTTTCGATAAAACTGCTTTTTTCAAATAATCTTCAGTGATATGATCAATTGATTCATATATTGATCTTGCAGTCGTTTGATACATTGATTGATAGAGTCTTAATAAAGATTCATCAACCAAATTTTCTAAAGTTATATAAACATAAACACTTTCTGGTTCATTGTCAGGAACAATTTCACTCAACCCATTTTCAATAATATTAAGCATGAGAGTTGATTTTCCACAACCAGAACCTCCTGCAAAAACGTACAATCTTGTTTTTTGGAATCCTCCACACAAAATATTATCAAGAACTGGAAACCCAGTTTTTACTGTGTTTACATCCAATATTTTTTTCTTTATTAAATCAAGAACCGGACCATAATCGTCTTTCTTTAAATCTAAAGTTGATGTTGCTTCGACTGTTAAACTTCTTTGACATTCCATAAGATTTGTGTACATTGTTTTTACACATACATCATAATCCCCAACAACTTCATCTAAAGATGAAAAAGAACCATTTTTAACAGTCTCCATTAATTCAGTTACTTTATCATAATTTTTAAAAAGTCCCATTGCCTTTTTTCTTAATCTTATTTGTTCAAACAGATCATCAATAACAATATCCTCAATTTCTTCTTCAACTTTAGTTTTTACAAAATCTATTAATCCTACAAATTTTTCTCCTTCTGAAATACTATCAATAATACTTAGTGTTGTTTTATTTTTTAATTTTAATGCCGCAACTGTTTCAAGAAGTTCCAATTTATTTTTAATATTAATACTGATGTCATCTTTCTCTTTCTTTTTATAAAATTTTATTACCTCTAAAATATCTCTATAGGTTGTCTTTTTTATTCTTTCTGTTGCCTTTTTATTTAATAGGATGGTGAAGCAAACATCCATAAAAGACTCATTAAGCATATTTATCTCCTAGAAATTTATTAATTTAAGTTCTTTGAGTTGTTTAAATTCATCCTTAACTAAAAAAGTATTTACAATATGCTGGCATTGCTCATCATCTAAATTTTTAATCATATCTAATGATCTCACAGTATTATGTGTTTTTATCATCTGTTTTTTTGTTATTCGATTACCATTTAAATTCCTAGTTATTTTTTCGAGTTCATTGTTGAATGTGGCATACTCACCTTCTTTATACAAAGGATAAATTCTATCAATTACATCTTTTGTCTTTTTTTCCATTATATCATACATTGCAAGCATATAAAGAAAAGTATAAAGTCTTATTGCATAAAAAAAGGTTTCAGTTTTCATATCATATATGTGATCATACCCAAGAGGTTTAAACCCATATTCTTCAGCAAACAGATCTAAATGTTTAAGAAAACATTGAAGGGTTGTTTCCCCCATATTATTAAATCTTTGATCTAAAAATTTTGATCTTAGATCCATTCTTTTAACCATTTCCTCTTCATAAACAAACATTCTTCTTCCAATGATAAATCCTTTGAACAAAACCGAAGAATCGTATGTTATTTCTAAATCAATATTAAATTGTTCTTTAACATGCTTTTTCATTAGTTCATAAAAGAAAACATCTCGATAACTAGAACTACCCAAGATGTGATAATTCAAAAATGTTCTTTTATACTGAACAGCTTTTTTTAAAAGTGGAACTAAAGGAATTGCATAAATGATACAAGGAACATCGACATCTCCACCCATGCTTGCAACTAATCCACCTGTTGCATGATATTTAAATTTATCAAACATGTCATCCATCTCCAGAAGTTCAGAACCAATTTTCCACATTTCAGGTGTTCTACAATGATGAATATAAACAATTTTTTCTCGAACATCATCAGGAAGAGCACACGCTCTTCGATATGAAATTTCTGTGAGATCTCTAACTTCTTTGAATGTTTTAAACATCTGACATCCAGGTCCAGGAGGAAGATCTAATATAAATGCTCTATCATATGAATCTTTATAATCTACAGTAAAATCATAATATATATCATATAAAATATCGCTTTCTCTCTTGTTCAGAATTCCCATTGATATTTGAAAGGCACCACTATCAATAAAGAATTCCGATTTATCAAAAAATCCAAATTTTTTATATCTTCCTATCATTTCAGCTTCTTTCTTGTTGTAATTCTTGTAGCTTTTCTTTCCTTTAAAAGACATACCGTAAGACCTAAGAAACTTATTGCATGTTTTTGAAAAGAAATTTTCCATTAATTTGGGTGTTATTTGGTTGTTGTATTCATTAGATTTTTTGAATGTTTTTACTGCCGATATTAATCCATCGACTCCAGCAAGTACAAATGAAGATGCCATCTAGTCCTCCTAAATTTCTTTTAAAACACCATAAATTTCTCCTAAACATAAAGATCTATATTCTTTTCCGTTTAGCAAAGAAACCTGACCACCAAATTTTGCAAAACAAATAATATCACCTCTAGAAATCTCTGTAACTTCTTTACCAACAGATACAACTAGTCCTAGTTTCTGTGGTGGATCAATAGCTTCCTGGGTTATTAAAAGTCCTGACTCCGTAATCTCATCCTGCCTAAGAACCTCAACAAAAATCTTATCCTTCACTGCTTGTAATATTTTCATTTTTTACCTCTCTTTTTTGATTTTTTTTCATTTTGTCATACTTCTTTTTAGCTTTCTCAGCATCTTTTTCATCCCTTTTTCTTGCTTCAATACTTTTTCTCTTTTTTGCAATACTTGGTTTGATATACTCCAATTTTTTCTTGTATTCTCGAAGTATCTCAGATTTTGTGACTTTTCTCTTAAATCTCCGTATCAAAGATTCCTCTGTTTCATGAGGTCTTTTGACAACAGCGATCCCTTGTAAATCCGGATTGTTTGAATCAAACACTTTAATAATCACCCCCTTTTATATAAAGTTATACATTATGTGTTCTCTAGAAGTTATATTAACACCAAATTTTTCAGCAGCATCAAGAACTGGACCCATATGTAATAAGAGTTCATCTCTTGTAGCACCTTCTGGCATTAAAAATATTTTATGTTTATCAAAACTTTTTATTGAATTCTCAAGAAAATAATCAATATGTCTATTATCAGGTTCAAAAACAAGTTTTATAAAAACTTTTTCATTATCCTTAACTTTAGAAAGAAGATCTTCATAAAAATCTACATCCATAAGTTCAAAAAGTTTTGGGGATAAAATATATTTTACATTTTTATTTGGATTTATTTTTGAAATTAATTCATCTAGTTTAAATCCATTTGTTTCAACATTAAATAAATAACAATCTACACCGTTTATTATATTTTCAGTATATTTAAGATTTAATCCAAAAGTTGGTTCACCACCAGTTATCATAATACCACAATTTTTTTCAGAAACTATTTTTTGAATGTCTCTCAAATCCATATCATATTCACCAGAGACTCTCATCTTTACTTGTGTGTCACAGTAATTACACTTTCTATTACAATTTTTATATCGCAAAAGATACATGTATTTACCAACATCTTGTCCTTCCCCTTGATAAGTTAAAAAACTCTCAATTAGCCTTACTATTTTATTCATTTTAACTCCTTTCAGTTTTTGATGTTTTTTATAAGTATGTCTTTCTTTTAGATGTCTATTGCACATAACAAAAAAAAATAAAAAATCAGCCAAAAGGAAAAATCTTCCCGAAGGGAAGGTTTTTTCGTTTTAATATATCTTATATATTCTTATACAATGAGATTCTGGAATATAAATATAATGTTACAAGGTTTTTGCTTTACCGACCCTGTATTAAAGTTGTACCGACCCGATATTAATCTTTTACCGACCCTATATTCATTTAAAAAAAGGCATGAACATTTCGACCCCATGCGGTCCTTTATTTTCTAGTATTTTGTTATGAAATTAAAAAAGAACTGCTCGTTTTTGAACTGATTCAAATATAGGTTTCAACAATAACTCATACCTATCTAGCCAACAGAATTGAAGCATTGTATTGACGTCAGGAATATAATAATCTGGAAGTTTTATTTCCTGTTCTGGGATTGCAATTGCATCAAGTTTAACCTTCTTTCCTGCAAAATGTTTATAATATGCATCAGAAATATTTTTTGGTGCTTTATCTAAATCAATTCCCTGAATTTTAAACAGATATCCCTTTGATCCAACATGAAAATAAGAATATTCAAGAAGATTCCAATTTTCCATTGCCCTAACACCCATTGGAATTGATTTATATTCTTTAATATTTTTTCCATAGGAAGAAGGTCTAGAAACAGTTTTAGATCCATTTCGTATTTCAGTTAAAAACTGTTCCTGTGTTTCTTTAACATATCTCAAAAGTTTTACTGGATTTGATACTTTTTCTCTCAATAAAAGATCTAACAATTCTTTTAACTTCTCTTTTGTTAAACTTGGAAAATCAGATCGTCTTAATTCAAGCCCCATTGGTTTTATTTCATCAACAATTTTTCCTTCTTGTGAAACAATGTGAATTGCATATCTTTTCTTTGCTAAGAAAATTCCTCTATCTATAACATATTCATTTTTAAGTTTTAAAGAATTGATAGACGAATTATGTTTTTTAACCAATTCTGGAACTATATTTTCATTTAGAAAATATTCAGTTTTACCAATCAAATCATCCAGTTGTTCTTTATCCATATTTTTTGAAATATTTTTAAATGTTAAAAATATTGAATCTGTGTCACCAGTTATTACATGCTCAGATATTCTATCAAGTCTTTCTGTAAATATCTCTTCTTTTGTTAGTCCCACAGGAGTATCTGTGTCTTTATTTATAATACTGTTTACATAAAATTCTGCATTGATAATTGATGTTTTTAATGCTTCTTGCCCACTTAATGTAATACTTCTTGCACAATCAATATTAAAAAATCTAAATGCATTATTTCCGAGTATTCCATAAATACTATTATTTAAAATTTTGTAGGTATTCTGTTTTGAATCAAAAACAACAAAAGTTTTCGAATCTCCTTTTTCTTTAGATTCCAATGCAATTTTTTTATATTTATCCCTAAGAATCATATTTTCTTTTAATATTTTTGCATAATAAGAAAGTTCATCATCATGATTTTTGAAGAAACATCCATTTATTGTATAAACTAATTTCTCATCTTTAACCTTTTTCAACAAATCTTCTTTTTTCATTTTTACTTCTTCAGCTTTAAACATAGGGTCGTATATCACATCAATTACGTCAGGCAACGACTCCTGTGAATAACACATATCATAACCTTGCTGGTAGTCTTTCAGCTTCATCACGAACGTATTAACGCCTATATTGTACGTTATAATTAGACTCGGGTATAGACTTGCAAAGTCAAAATCAACAATATTTTCATGAATACCAACTATGGGTTCTTTAACAAATGCCCCTTCAAATGCCCCTTCTTTTTCATGTATATCTGCATTCTTTGATGCAAGCCCTTTTTCTTTTAGATAAGATAATAGCAACGAATCAAGTTGCCCCATTGAACTAAAAACAGCATCATAAGATTCTTTACAAATTGTTCTTATTTCATTTTGAAGATTCAAATGTTTTAATCTATTGTGTAGTTTTGGCAAAAGAACAACATCTTGAATGTTATATTTAATTGCCTCATCTGGACTTTCTCTAAACATTGTTGAAAAGTTATAACCTTGCCCAAGTTTTCCTTCACCTAGTTCTGCAAATGCAACAAAATCAAGACTATATGATTCTCTAAGATTTAATGTAAATGATTTATACACAAATAGAAGATCTGAAATTACAATTCCTGCAATAAAAACTTTTCCATATCTTAAATCAACATCAACCTCTCCAAATTTTGACATGCTATCTGGGCTTATTCCAACTTTTCTACATCTGTTAATTATATAAGGAATATCGAAACCATCAATATACCAACCTGTTAAAATATCTGGGTCTAATGATTTTAAATCCTTAAAGAATCTATCAATTAATTCTTTTTCACTTTTACAAATAATTACACCATCTGTTATTGTTATTGGTTTATCGACTTTCAATACTTTTGGGTCAAGAACATATGTTACATGATTTCCTTCATATGAATATCCAATTACACAAATAATATCGCTAGCTGCTTCAACTGATGAATTTCCTTTTCCTGTTATGAAAGTTTCAATATCCATAAACATAACTTTTAAATCAACATCTGCTTCAACTTCTTTTTTCTGAAGATAATAATCTTGTGCATGTTTAACAGATAATCTCATATCGCCTTCATAAGTTATTCTTACATCTAATGTTGATCTCATTTTGTATGGAACACTTACATGCATTAATTCATCATACGGAACAATAGGTTTTGCTTTTTCTATATCTGAATGTTGATAACAATGATAAATATCTTTTTCCTCATGATAAATCTTCTTTCCATCTTTATCTCTAAAAATATAAAGAATTTTTCCTGATCTATTTAAATGTTGAACATCTACTAATTTAAACTCACTTGTATAAAATTTTTCTGGAATCTTGTAATAAAAAACACCTTTTCCTTCTTGTTTAACTTGTTCTTTGATGTCTCTAATTATTTCTCTTCCCTTTATTATTTCTGCAACCTTTTTCATGTCTTCTTCAAATTTAGGTTCTTCAGAATTACTTCTCAATATATATGATGGATGTAACATCGGTAAAACATTATAATCATTCCACTTGTGTATTGTTCCTCTAATCTTTGTTATAGTTACCCCCTTCTGAATAAAACCAAATGCTTTGCATGGGGATGTTCCCATTAAAACGATAAGTTTTGGATTACAAGCTTCAATAATATTAAAACAATTGACTTTACATTTTTCAATTGTTTCATCTGTTGGATTTCCAGTTGTTCCATCTGGTTTGATTGTTTGACACAAAACAACATTCGTCAAAAGATATTTTTCTCTATGAAGACCAAAATTTTCAAAATGTTTTCTAAAAAGTTTTCCAGCTTTTCCAACAAGAGGTCTACCTTCTTCACATTCAGTTTTTCCAGGATTTTCTGCTATTATTATAACATCAACTTCATCCATTGTTTTTGCATTTGTTTCTAAAATACAAGAAGGGCATCCATATATTTCACACGATAAACAATCGGCAAATGATGAATTTAAACTAGGCATGTATATCTCCTTTCAAAAATATGTTATATTTACATTTAAAAACAACCTGAATTATATATATTAATTGTTGATAAAATAAAACATCGGAGGTATAATATGAAAGATAAATTTTATCCGGAAAGCCCCAAGTTAAGAATGGGGTATTTTGGTCATGTGATTGGATTTCAATCGAAAATCATTGGTCATATGACGGCAGCAATAGCTGGAGATCTTGAGAGAGAATCAAGACTCTGCAACAGGGTTGGTCAGGTAAGAGCAACGTTTTCACACTTTCAGGATGTTCCGCTAGGAGTTCAGGATGTGATGAAAGAGGCTATTGAATATCTCAAATCTGTTGGAAGGAAGGTTGATTTCAAAAATCCTGATCCATCAATGTGGATAACTACACGAGACGGAAGGCCTCGTTGGTAAAGCTGCTTAACGCAGCTTTTTTCAAGAATATATAGCATAAAGGAGAAAAACATGAAAAAAATACTAGAGAGGGTAAAATGCCCTCACTGCAACTCAGGAACAGGACCGTGTAGTTCCTGTGGAGGTACAGGATATAAAAGTGAAAATCTTGACCTCAGCAAAAAAAATCCTTGTATTCGGTGCCACGGAAGCGGAAGGATGCTCTGCAATCAATGCTCCGGGACTGGGCAGATAACAAGGGTTAGAGGAGCGTAACTAGCTCCTTTTTATTTAGAAATCCATGAGAAGTTTTTCTTCAAGAATTCTTCAACTGTTATTTTTTTATTGCTTGCTTTTTTTTCAACAACTTTCTTTTTACCTTTTTCTCTTGTTGTTTTCAACTTGTCTAATCCTAATGCTGAATATATTGAATCCCTATCTTCAGATTTTTCGATTATATCAACTAATAAAGGAATCTCAAATTCTTTAACTTCAGGCAATCTTTTCTTCAACTCATTAGTCATTGTATCTGTTTTCTTCCAAGGAATATATGAAATATGTTTTCTAGCTACTTTTAAATCTTTAATAGCTCTTTTCATAAACATCATAAGTTCCTCTTTATCAATACTAGATAAATTAAAATTATTAAAATATGTGTTTAAATATGAATTCAATTTTCCGTGTAATAAAAAAGATGAAACAATATAAAGATTTGATATTGGGCTATTTGGTTTGATAACATCTGCTGGTGGATGTGACTTAAGATCACCATCAAAAAGCCATGAAAAATATTGGGAAAAGATCGAGATTTCCATAATAACTCCTTTTTCATTTGTTCAAATCTTTAGATTTAGAATCTCTGAAAAACATTCATCAACTGTTTTAAATATTTTTTTTGTATGAAATTTAAACCAATAATCATCTACATGTTTCTGTTTAGTATCAATTAAATAAGTGGGAATTCCATTTTCAAAAGCAAAAATAGTTTCCATCGTTGTTCCTGTTGTAATCCCATAAGAATCTATATAAGCAACAAGAATATCAGAACTAAGTATTAGTTTTTTATCTCTTCTAACAATCCATTCATATGTGTGTTCGCCAAAAATTTTATAACGCTTTGGCAAGAAAACCCCGCCCCTTGTGGGCGGGGATGAATTGCTTAGTTCCATACTAAACCTCCGAAATTATACATACTCTCTATATTTTTTGTAGGAATGACTTTTGGGTAATCTTTAACTTTTACATAAGAACCTTTGTTCTGTATTCCTACAACAGAAAACACTTGTCCATTAACTGCTATCAAATCCTTTGGCTGAATCTTGTACACAGATGTTCTTATAGAAGGTTTAAAACCTTTCCTGTTAAGCTGTATCGCTCTATTATGTCTGTGTTTTTGTTCTATGTTCCAAGGATTAATTCTTTCCTGCATAGTTCTATTTGCAATTACAAAAGCATCGTTGACATGGCTCTTTTCTAATCCTAAATTATTCCTATTCACAAAAGTGATGTTTCCATAAGTAATTTTTACATCTGGAATATCTTGTCTAAACTTTTTGTTAATTATGGACATAAAAGTATTAGGCTTATAACTCTTTGGTTTTGATAATTTCAGACCTTGCTTATGTAATTTGATATGGCAATCTTTGTGAAGTATAGCTAAATTCTCTGCTCTGTTACTTCCTGATTCTGACCTTTGCTTACAATGATGTATATGTGAAGATTTTCCTTTAAAATCTTTACCACATAACTGACATTTTCCATGTTCACGAGCCATAAGATAAGCTCTCATGTTTTGATATTCATATAAAGAACCTTGCTGATAACCAATGCCCTCAATTTCAGGATTCATAATTTTTTGAATATCAAATTTAGCTGTTTCAATAATAACTTGTGTTATTGGAAGAATCTTCTTCAGTCTGTTGATAAGATTCAAATGTGTCTGATATCTTCTGTCAACACTTGGAGGGAGCCAACCTTCTTTTCTTGTTCTGTTAAGGAATCTTGGTTTTCCGTACCAGAGTTTGTTTCTTCTTCCTCTCCGATACATCTTCTTTTCTTGTAATCTTTCAGATGTTTTTCCATCAAGTTTGACTGTTCCTGATATTAATTCTTTTGTTTCTGATACAGCACTAAATCCGATATTCTCATATCCTGAATCAATGCCTAGCGTTACTTTCTGAACTTGATTTTCACATTCAAAATTAATCTGAATAGTGAATGGGAATCTTTTAATAACTATCGCCTGTTTGTTTTTTAATAACTTCTTTGCTTTACATGGAGTACAAGGCATAAGAGGTTTTCCCTCAATGCTTAAAACATACACTTTGTTGGCTTTAAGCCCCTGTGTGTATTCAGGTTGAACTCCTTCGGGATTGTTATCGAGAGTTGATAAAACTTGCTCACTGACCCTTTGAGGTCTGTTTAAAGACAAGTCCACAGAGCTACAGACTAGGAGTGATTGTACATCCGTAGGTGTGTCGGTTAACCGTCTTCTCAATAACTTCTGCATAAAGTTTCCTTTAGCTCCCTAATCAACTGTTACCATGAACATCACTGTTCAAGCCACGGGGCTTGTTCCCGTGGTAGTTGACTACATTCTTCTTCTGTCAAATTCTCAATTGGATCAATTATATTTGCATATTGAGAATATTTTAATCTTGTGTTTCTTCTATAGCCAAATTCTTTATATGTACTTGCAAGATAAATAGTTAATTTTTCGTCTTTCATATGAATCTCCTTTTTGACAGATTTTCATTTATAAAATTAATGTTTGACAAAATTTCATTCCTAAATTGTCAGTTTGTCAAAGAAAAAACTAAAAAAAATAAATGGCCAATAAAAATAGATACTTAAAAATGGCATCCTTCTTGCAGCATCTATACTAGGAGGATAAATAAAATGATAACATTATGGATCTTGATAGGATGCTTATTTTTAACAGGACTTGGTGTTAGATTCACTTATAAAGTTTTAGGACTCACAAGAGTCGAAGCTGTTGCAATTTATTTTTTGATTATAACTCTAACAGTTGTTAATACTGCACCAGTAAGGGTGCTAATTGGAAGTTTATTTTAAAATGAAAAAGGAGCTTCTCACACAATTCATGAGACTTGGATCAAGTGGGATGCTCCTTGTCATTTTGACATTTTTTGGATTATGGCTTGGAAATCATGTTGATATGTTTTTGAATACATTTCCAAACTTCACAATCCTTTTCTCTCTTCTCTTTATTGCTGGTGTATTTTTCAAAATTTACAAAGTAGCTAAAGCTCAATAACTAATTTTCTTTTGTAATTTCTGTTTTCACCCATACTTAAATATCCAAATGGATTCACAATAACTCTTGTGTTTCCTAATTCATAATCAACACTATCATGTGTGTGGCCGTGAATCCAGAAATCAGGTTTTTTCAGTTCTTTAATGAATCTGTCGAGATCTGATACATATGCATGATTTATAATATCTCCTTCAAATCTTTTTGGAACACTTTTGAAGGATGGCCCATGATGTGTAACAACAACAGATTTTTTATCTAGATTTTTTTCAAGTTCATTAAAGATAAACTCTCTACTTTTTACATATTTTGCATGAGTGTGAGGTGTTGACAATCTGTTTGGGAAATGATACCCCTTTCTTTTTATCATAAAATAATCATTAATAATCCTTTCAACTGAGCAACTTATTCTAGCTGCTTCCTCTCTATTTTCAATTTTCATATCACTCCACAATGTTGCACCAATGAATAAAACATCATCAATCAAAACAGATTTATTCTCTAAAAGGTGTACATTTTCTGGAAGAGGATTTTTAATTGAATTAGGGTAGTCCTCAAAGAAATCATTTCCATAGAAAAAATGATTTCCCTCACAATAAATAATATTTTTAAATCTTTCACTTAAATAAAATAATGGTGTCGCCCAAGTTTCAGACTTGTGGGCTAGTCCTACATCTCCAGCAAGAATTAAAATTGTTTCTTTGTCGTCTGGAAGTTCTGGAATCATATTTAAAAGCATTCTTTTTAATTTTTTTGAATTAGGATTATTCCAAAATTCAACGTGTAAATCTGATGCGATTCTTATTTTCACTTGATCCTCCTTTATTTTTATTTACAACAATTAATATATTTAGCCTGAGAGAATCTTAATTATACCAATGAATAATTCAAAAAACAAAAGCCATCCTAAAACTAAAAAAAGCAGAATAATAATCGACCCACTAATAATCATGGATTTGGTGAGTTTTTTATTTTTCATATTTTTTCCTCTATATGTTTTTTAATTCAACCATCATATCCCATTCTTTATAATTTTCAGTTAATTCCTCTCCTGCTTTTATATCTCTAGCTGCAATTAAATCTCTAGTTATTTCATTTGGTGTATCTGATTCTATTGACATTGGTTTATCATTATGGTTTACATATTTACCATGATCTCCACATAATATCCACCATCCAGACTTGTCTAAAAACGCATACTTTTCTATAAATCTCTGAACAATATCGGGAAGAGATTTCTTTTCTTCTTCTGTATATTTCTTATCTATTATTTCATTAAAAGACCATACTACTTGTCCTTTTTTAATATCAACTTTTGTGAATAATCCAACACCTTCAATTTTTGATGGTGCAACATATGTTTCAACTAAAAGCATTTATTTATCTCCTTTTAAGTAAATTGACCATATCCCGAAAATGCAACTTCAAGACTAACACCATAACTTTTTAATAGTTTAATTACCATCTCTTTTCTGAATCCTAAAAAGGGGGCCTCAACTGTTATATTTGCTGAAGATGCAAATTTTAGTAACTCGTTGAATTCTAATATATATTTTTGTTCGCAATCTACAAAATTATGAACCGCATCATCATAAGAAGCTCCTAACCAGACTTTTGGGACCCCCATAGATTCTGCATATGAACAAGCTATTGATAAAAATATTGTATTTCTCATAGGTACATGATATTTAGAAACATCGGTATAAAGTCCTTTTTCCCCACTGCCTGTTAGAGCACTATTGATGTTCAAATCAATTTTAACCAAATCCCAATTTTTTATTTTTGGACCAGGATAATTATCATACCCCTGTGGAATTCCTTCCTGCCCATCGTATCGTTTTGCATATTCTGGGTAACAATCTGCTAAATACTTTTTTGCATAATCTAGTTCTTCAATGTGTTTTTGATTATAGTCTATTAATAAAAAATAAGGCTTTAGGTTAAGAGTTTTTGCTAATTGAGATAGAGTAATACTTTCAACTCCTCCGCTGAATAAAATGATTACATCATAGTTCTTCTCCATTTTACAATTCCTCCTTTCCATATTTGTTTGCAAATTCTTCAGCTCTTTGTATGCATTCTTCTTCGTCTTCTCCAAAGAAATTTCTTGTCAATGTACCAACATTTCCTATTATGAGCAACATTCCTTTATCAGGATTTGTTACAGTATAAATTATACCATAATTTCCTGGCCAATATTTATATACTAAGTTATCTACTCTTTCCTGATTTATCATTTTTCTCCTTTCTTATATTTTTTAGGTTTAGGTTTATTTATTATTTTTTCTGTTCTCTTTAATATAATTCTCATCCTATACCAATTATTATTAATTTGCCCAACAATTGAAAACCCAAATTTTTCATAAAGTTTTATAGCTTTTTTATTTGAACATTTTACATTTAAAGTTATAGTATAACATCTTCGTCTTTTTGCGGATGTTATTACATCTTTTATTAGCATACTTCCAATCCCACAATTTTCATACTTTGGTGAGACCGCCAATGTATGAAATGAAACATGTTTTGGTTCTAAAAACTTACAAATATAAAATCCTACTGGCCATCCATTATTTAATTCCGCTACTTTTCCATAGGCAAAATTATACAAAAATCCTTCTTCAATATAATGTCCTTCAAATACCAAATCATCTAACGCTTCAACCTTTCTAATATAAATTTTATAGTTCATTGGTTTTAGGGTTACATTAGGCATTTAAAGTGCCCTCCATTGTAAAAACTATATCCTTTTTGATATTATGTTATAATTTCATTCAAAATCATCCCTTCTATATATATTAATTATTAAGAAAGGAGGTCATCATGAGTAAACGAAGATATAAATTTCCAATGACCATATCTGAAGAAATACCACCAGCAATAGTAGCACCAGCAATAGTAAGTGTTATAACAGATAGGGAAAAATATTTATCTGAACTCCAAGAAAAGGCATTGGAGATTTTGATTCAAAAATTTGACGAACAGTCAAAAGAAATAAAAAATCTCCAGAAAGAGAAAGAAGCAAAGGAAAAGAAAGAGAAAGAAGAAAAGGAAAAGAAAGAGAAAGAAGAAAAGGAAAAGAAAGAGAAAGAATTAAGAGGAAGATACTCACCATTGATAAGTGGTGGTGGATTTCTAGAGGTGTTTATGTTACTCTGGAACGATTGTTGAGGGTGCTAGCAACACCCTTTTATCTTTCAAAAAATAAAAAAGAGGAGATAGATATGAAGCCAATAAAATTCTATGTAGCAGGCACAAAAGGGGTGGAATACATTACGGATGTAGTGATTCCATACGTGAAAAAGGAATGTAATTGCCAAATTGATTATGAAATTTTTTGGGGGGTACCATATATGATTGTAACAATAAATACTCATGGAAATGGAGCAGCGTGGAAGAGAATATGCTGGAGGCTGGGAAATTATGGAAACAAATATTCTATCTTCATAGAAGATGCAGAGGGACTATTAAAATTGATAAGTTGGGAACTATTATCTTCAAAGAGACCCCCCTTTCAAAAATCCCAACAATTGGAAAATAATTGTCAACGGCCCCAACAGATATTATTGGATTTAAGTCCATAATTTTGCATAGTGTTTTTTAAAGGTTGCTAACTTAGGCAACGACATTTCAATACATCTCAATCCTAGAACAGATAATGATCCAGATGTTATAAACCCTCCTTTAAATTTATTTGAGGAGAGATCAATGTTTGGAGTATTATCTGTTCTCTTGTATTGAATTGTATAGCCTTCATCGTCATCGTCATCGTCATCGTCTTTTTTTTCTTTTAAAAAATTTTTTAACAATTCTTTAATTCCATTTATATACAACTTTCTTTTTAAATAACAAACAATATGAAAGGATTCTTTTCCCGTAAATCTTATTCCTACATCTTTTATAAAAGGAGCTGTCAATAACTTTCTAGAAATTATAGTTGTTAAATATTTTGCAGTTTCAAAATTATTAATATCAATATCGACAATTCCAAAATTTTCAATATTATTCATAGTAGAATGAAAGCTTAATGTTCTTCCTGAAACTATAGTGTCGTAATTATCTTTCGTTAATATAATAGGAGAACCATTTCTTTTTCTTATTACAGTTGTTGTATTTTTATTAGTAGCAAAAAATACAATTAATTCCCGTCCCTTAACTTGTTGTAGTATCAATTGTTTATTTTTTTGATAATAATTCCATATGTCAATTTGTTTTAAGCCATTTGGATAATACTGATTTTGGATGACTAATGTTTCAGGATTTTCTGGGTATGACATATCTCACCATCTCCTTATTTTCCAAAAAATAATTGCCGAGGCTGCTGAAAGAATAGCAAGAATCATTATTCCCCAAAAAGCATTTGTATATACTGCTACAGGAATTCTTACATTCATTGAAAAAACACTAACAACAAATGTTGGTAACATAATAAGTATTGTCATCATTGTTAGTGTTTTCATTAAAATATTTAAATTATTACTTACAATTGATACCCGGGCATCCATTAAACTTGAAAGAATATTTGAATGTATTTCAGCCTGTTTATAACATTGCTTACACTCAATATAATAATCTTTTAGCAGAGTACTTTCATGTTTTGTAAATTGCATCCTTTCAGATAATGCTTCTAATTTTTCAAAAGCCAACATATTTTCATTAAGAGAACTAAGATAATAAACCAAACTTTTTTCAAGTGTAAACATATTGATAAGAAATCTATTTTCCATTGCCTCATTTATTTTTTCTTCAATTTCTTCAGAAATTATACTAATTACTTTTAGATTTTCTGTAAAGTGTAATGTTGGTTGATCTAGAATTTTTAAAAATACCTCTTTAAGATTTTTAGCTCTTATTTCTTTTTCATCGAATAAAAAAACATTCTCCAATGACAAAACCAATAATTTTTCGGAAAAAAGAAAAACACCAAATGTTGTAACACTAAATAAATTTTCTTCAAAATTTTTATTTTTTGGTGTTTTACACATAACAGAAATATAATTGTCGCTAACATCAATTCTGGAGACTTCATTTGGATCTAATGAAGAATCGATAGTATTTTTATCAATTTTTAAAACATCAGCCAAAAAATTTTTTTCTTCTTTTGTTGGATTGTATATAACAATTATTTTTGAATCCTCATAGTCTGTTGGTAGAATTCTATCATCGACAATCTCATAATTCTTTATCACAATGAATATCCCTTTTTAAATGAAAATAATGAACAATCATCACTAGTGCAGTCTTTAATCATGTATTTATCACCGCCCATACAACTAGTACAATAATCCTTAATTGCTTTTATTCTTTTTTTACCAGCATCTGCTCCTTTAAATATTCCAGTTGTTCTTATTTCATAAAATGGGCAATCATATGCATCACATTCTCTTACACATTGATGAGTTGAACAACAATCTAAGCATTTCATTTTAATAGCTTTTGCTCTAGTTAGATACATCGAAACAACTTCATCACCAATAGAAACATTAACTTTCTCTTTCATAACACACCTTCTTTGATTTTTAGTCTAAAAATTGTTTTTCTTTTCCAGCTCCTGCTAATTGAGGAACTTGTGCGTATTTGTTATATCTCAGAGAAGTTTGAACTCGACTAATCAATTCGTTTCTTGTTATTTTTCCCTGAGTTTCACGAATTATTTTACACAAATAATATGTTAATGCCCCATTATATGTGTTATTTATTAAAGCATCTGCTGCCGTTTGATTATCTTTACATCCTGCTATTAAATTATGAGTCATTGTGGTTACACCATTTTCTACATCTTTTGAGCAAGGTTTTAAAATTTTTTGTATTGGGAGTTCTCTATTTTCATCGTTTCTTAAAAGTATATCTATTGGGGGTTCTAAATATCTTGCTGTATAATTTCCTGATTGTTCAAAAGGTGAAAAGTCTCTAGTTCCAGTTCCACTATGACAACAATCAAGAATAACATCAAGAGTTACTCCTGATGGTAATTTAGATAAAATACTTTTGAGTTCATCATCCAAAATATAATTTCCATCAAAAGTCATGTTGTTAGGACAAAGCAATTCATCCAATCTATCATTAACTTCATCGCCGTTTCTATCACGAATTTGTGAGCCATGCCCAGAATAATGAAATAATAATTTATCACCTGCTTTAGAGTCTGTGACCAACCATTTTAAACGAATCATTATATTATTTTTTGTTGCTCTTTCATCTGTAACAACACGAATATCCTCTACCTTAAATCCATAAAATCTTATGAGAATATCTCTTATATTTGTCACGTCATTAATACACCCTCTTAGATTATTCCCCAACATTTGATATCGATTAATTCCAATAAGTAGTGCTCTTTTATTCATACTAATTTCTCCTATACTCCAGTAATGTGTGTTACATGTGCCCCAGTCATAACTTGACCAGAATAATAACCAATAAACTCTGATGTTATGGTTGCTCTACCCAGACCATTTGAGCTACAATAATGACTTGCAGTAACTATAGTTCCAAGATGCCCACATTCAGATAAAACAAGACTTCCAATAGCAGCAACCCCAATACCACCAACAATCAATCCTGGGCCTGGTGTTATTATAAAACCGGTTACTGTTATTGGATCTTCATGTTCTGGATGTGTGCAAATTCCAAGGCACACAGAAAGATGTAAAAGTGCTGTTGATAATGGAAATGGGTTAGCCATTAATCCTTACCTCTCTAATTGGCTTTGTTTTTCTTCTCCAACATTGTTGTCAATTCAAGAACTTTCATTGTTAATGTTTTATTTTCATGAACTAATCCACCAATTAAAAATAAAACTTCTGCAAAATTCAAACGACCATCGCTACTTCCCGAAAGTTTAAATTCCTCTAACTCATGAAGCAATTTTTCAATCCTAGGCTGATTAACTTGATACCATACATTCATATTTTTTCTCCTTTTATGTGAATGGTTTAAATACGTCTTCAGATTCTGAATATTTATTAGCATTATTTAGTTGCAAATTTTTAGCAATAGTATATTTTGCAATTAAATCTTGTAGCCCATATGATGCACTAGAACTTATTGGTCTTGTAATATAATCTTGTCCAAAAGTCCACGTATAAACAAATTCATCAATAGTTGCATCGATGGGTTGATTATATTGAGCATACCATAAAAAAATTGCATCACATTCTGGAATAACTTCTTCTGTAACTGTTACCTGTGTTTCAGTTGTTACAGATTCATAACCATTTTCTGCGGGAACATTATTAACACAAACATAGTCAACCAAAAATGTTATACCACCAATTGTACAAAACATATTATCTCCTCGAGTTATTGTTCCCGCAGATACATTACCAAGAGCCCCGAGAGTGCTATACGCACTAATTTCTACTTTTGAATCTGCTGATGGTTGTATCCCATAAATTCCATTCCCGAATGTTATCATTCTTCCATCAGATGTTTTTCTTGTGACATATCCTCTTACACCAGATGGAATATCATACAAACTTTCATATTCGATGTAATGTTCACTTATTATCCCGCCATGAGGTGTAATGTAAATATCAGGATTAAAAGATAATAATGAATCTGCCATAATTTCAGGAAATTGCCCTTCAACAATATCATGATCTATATATTTAGTCTCATCTGGAATAATAGTTTGTTGAATAACTGGTAAATCAAATCTAAATGCCGGTCCACCAGCAGTTGCATCTATATAGGTATAAGGAATAATCACAGTATGCGATCCATAATCTGCTTCAATAGAAACATCATGATTATTTATTATTTCTATATTTGTTGTGTATGTTGATGGCATAAACGGACATGAATCATCAACAAAAGTATAAAATTTAAAATGAACTGGAATCTGAATGGTAACATAGTCAGAAACAAAAGTTAAGGGAATAGTTACCGTTACAGGAACATCTGCTGGAAATGATTGATCGTTATCATATAAAACTGCCTCGTCTATATTTGTATCAATGACATTGATGTATTCACCACCAGAGTATGTTCCAAATGCAATATCTGAAACACCTGTATGTTTCACAAACATACTGACATGATTTCCTGGTGTAATAAAAAATTTTGGTGAAATAATTTTAAACTGAAAAGCAAGAGGATCATTATTATCAAATCTTTTGGCGCATACTGACCAATCAGTTAAATTTCCAGCAGCGATCAAACAATTACCAAAATTTACTCCAGGGCATAAAACATATTCATCAGCCTCATACTTTATTGTGGTTATATAATCTATGAAACTTTCCCTAGTCGGGTCGCACATCCCATCTTTTATCGCTGTAATTTTTTCTTCCAAATCAGCTATATTTATAGTAAGCTGATCATAAGATTTCATACAGATGTCAGTCTGTACGACTGCATCTGCCATCATCTCTTTTAGAATTTCTTGTGGCGTTGACATTTAATAATGTTCTCCATATTTTCTACAATTGTTTTTACTGGAAGTTTATATTCAGCATCTTCTAAAAATACTATTTTTGTATTTGTTAGGTTGTATGTTCTTGTATGCGCGATCATTTCATGCCCCCATTCCAAAACTGGAATTTTAAATAAAAGGGAAATATTCGGTATTGCAGATTGAGATCCAACTGTCAAAGAACTTTTTTTCAAAACTTCAATTAAAATTCCTGTCAAAGATGAATGTTCTGTTTGCTCAAAATTATTTATATCTAAAAATCTGTTGTCTTTATCAGGAACATAATCTGGTGATTTCCCACAAATAATAAAAGTATTTTCTTTATACAATTTTTTATCATATATTTCATCATATAAATTTTGCCAGTTGGGCCAATTTCGTTTTGTTGTGTGCCTTCGATATCTTGGGGCAATAACAATTATTTTTTTATCTGTTTTTACATATTTATTAACAATCTTTTTATTATCTTCCCTTGGAACATAATCATATATCATTTGATCTTTTTTATATAAATTTTTATTTTTAAAACTAGTATTATCAATTCTAGGTGTTACAACCTCAATTATATTGAATTTTTTCTTACATTCTGATATAAAATTATGTATTATCTTTTCATATTTTTCTTTAGATAAATGATCAAGTCTGTGGCAATTTGCAGACAATGATACCCCATCTCCTTCAATCTCTAAAGGACAAAGTTCATCAACATGTTTTCCATAAATATCGAACCTGTCTTTTCTTGTAAGCCCAATAAATTTTACATCTTTATTTCCGTATTGAAATATTCTTTTCCATAAAATGTGTGGTGCAAATCTGGCGAACTCCCAATAATATTCACCCATGTGAGTAAATAAAATTGCTTTCTCCTCCATTCTTACAATTCCTTTTGTATGTAGTCATAGAACTCATCAAAAGACATAGCATCTATCATTTTTTCTTTATCATTTAATTTTATTAATTCCTCTTTCTTTTCTTCGGATAAAGAAGAATGTTTAGTTAAAATATTACATATAGATCCTGCTATTTTTCCACAATGATAAACATATTTATAATCAGACCCAACTATATAATCTTTACCACCAGATGCTATTTCAAATCTTTTCCAATAAAATTGGTCGTGTTTTTTATTTAATCCAACTAATTGGGGCAATTTTAAATAACCAACATCATCGAAAAAGTCAGATCTTAATACCCAAAATCCCGACCCTCCAAATTTTCCTGAATATGCTGGGGATCCTCCAAGATTATTGGGAAATTTATAACCAACTTGAATTCCATTATGATGTTGCCCCATAATTTTTAAGTTTTTTAATCCCAGTCTTCCAATATCTGTCATTACATTATAGACTTGTTCATCCCACCCAGGAGTAACAATCATATCATTGTCGAGTATAACCAAAAATAAAAAATCTCTTTTTTTAGGATCTTGTTCGTGTTGCAATCCAAATAAGTTTGAAGTGGTTCCTTTACTAAAAGCATTGAATGTTGATTCTTTACTTGTAAAAGTAATCTGTGAAATACTTTCAGATTTAAACATTTCAGCCCAAAACATAAAATGTTCATCTAGTCTATGTGTTGTTAAATTATCATAAACATAAATTTGATGATCTAAAACTGAATGTTTTTTTAATGCCATCAATGATTTAATTGTTATAGCAAGACGATTTCTAACAGAAAAAAATATTTTATACATAACAAAATACCCTTTCAAGAACTTCATTAGTTTTTATGTTATCGTAACAATTAACATATCCATCACTGGAGTTTTTACAAAGAATTGTTCCATGTTTAAAACATGGGGCACAAGGTGCTTTTGCATCTATCCATTCAGCATGTTTATACGTTGATAATCTAACATCGCCAGGAAATGCCCCATATATTCCTAAGGATTTAATTCCTAATGATTCTGCAATATGAATAATAGAACTATCAACAGCAACAACCATTTTTGCTTTTGATGTCATTGCAACAGCATCTGCAATCTCAAAAGAATATTGTGAAAAATTAAAAACTCTGTGTTTAAAATTGAGAGTATTTATAAAATTATCAATATCATTACTCATTTGTGGAAGATCGCTAAGGATAACATTAATTTTTCTTTCTGTTATTCCATCGATAATATTTTTCCAGAATTTTGGTCTAGGTGTTCTTATTGGTGAGGATGACCTCATTTGAATGAGTATAAAAGGTTGATCATTTATCAACCATGCTCTAAGTATTCTGTCAGTTTTATCAAGACTTTCTTGGCTAGGTTTTTGTTTTGGAATTAATAGTTCATCTGGAAGATTTAACCCCATCCATTTACTAAACAATTTATAACAATTTTCGCTTTCAGCTTCACGGGTTCTTTCAATTACCCCTTCAAATGTAATATGATAATCAGATTTAAACATATAAGATGCGTTAAAGGGCAAATCAACAACTTCATCAATAAAATCCCACTCTCTAATCATCGATTGATATTGCGGCCCACATGCAAAAATAATTTTACAGTTTTTATAGGTTTCTTTTAAAAAAATAAGATTAGGTGAAATAAAAAGTAAATCACCAATTCCACCCTGTCTCCATAATAATAATGATTTATTAGTTAAGTTTTGCCCAGTGTATGGTTTATAGATTTTCTTAAATGTTTTTTGGGATGGTCTTAAAATTTTAACTTTGGAAACTTGATCAAATTTTAGCATTTGATAAGTTCCAAGAGACATAACATACTTTTGATTTTTTACAAATTTTTGTTTTTTTGTATAACCAACAGATTGATATCCAGTATCAATCAGTGCTTCAGCAACAACAATGTTTTGAATGTTTTTCTTAAGATCTTCAACTGTGTTTACTATAATTGCATGATCTTCGTCTAATCCAAACCAGTTCTTTTCAATCATTGTTAATTCATTTACAACAGGTTTTGGTTGAACAAAATTTTTGTTTCTGGGATTCGCTATTTGGTATTCTGTTTCCACAATTAACTCCTTTCGTTCATTATTTTTTATTACACAAATCAATATATATATATATTTTCTATTATCTTGATTTCTTTTTTGAAGCCCATGTTCTTTTAACTTCTTTAAAGAAAGCCGCTATCTTTTCTTTTGTTACGCCTTTCAATCCCTTTAATCCGTGTTTTGCTAAAACGCTTCTGAAGTGTTTATGGTATTCTGTTTCTTCAGTCAAACAAAGATCACAATAATTATCAACTAATTTGTATGCCTCATTCTGTAATGCATTCATTCTAAGTTCATAAAAATTATTTTTAAACTTCATTAGAGTTTGAGGATCTTCAATCTTCAACTCTTTCATCGTTTTAACACCAAAATCTGCTAGTGCTTTTTTAAGAATTTGAACATCATTCATAATATTTCTCCTCGCAACTAATTGTTTTTATTTAATGTTAACGGTTGAGAGTGTTTTTACTAACAACCCTTGTGCTACACAAGTCATAGGATTTTTAGCTCTTCTAATCTCAGAAATTTTTATTGGAAATGAATAGGTACTGAAAATATTTTTGAACATCTCTAAAAATCCATTGGGTAGAGAAGTCCCCCCACTTAAAATTATAGGAATAGGATCATCAATTTCAATATCAATTTGCCTTTTAAATTCAGAAATCATTGTTTTTATTGTATAATTCAACATCGATTCATAATAGAATTGTAGTGCTTCATAAACTCTATGATTTTTCTTATCTATACCAGACAAATCAATCAGAAAATTTGGGTTCTTCTCTTTCATTGATGTAACTCTATTTTTTACCATATTTAAAGATTCAGCAACCATACCATCAATATAATCACCACTTCTTCCAGTTGAAAATTGACCAGCCTCAATTCCTTTGAAGCATAAACAAAAATTAGCCAATCCTGCACCAAATGAAATACCAATTCCTGAAAATTTTTCAACTGCACATTCTGAATAAACAACTGCTGCTGCTTCATTTACCGCAGCATAATTTGCACCCAAAGTGTGAAGAATTTTTCCAAATACTTTCTGATGATAGATTACATTTCTTCCTATATCAATAGCTTCAGCAGGAACACTATAACTACAAAAAACTTCTTTTTCTCTGATATCACCTAATAAATTTTTAACAATTATTGTTAATACATCAATCGAATTAACTTCTTTTGGTGATATCAATCCTTTTTCCATTGGTCTTGAAACTTCTTTTGAAAAAATATTTGCAAATCTAAAAGCGTCTTCACCAATTATGTAAATATCACCATCTTCTGACTTTACATAATTTATATCAGATAAATCAGATATTGAAATCTCGTCTTCTCTAACTGGAAGAAAAACATTTCTTGTCAATTTTATCTCTGATGAATCGGAACGAGCACATAAAAAATTCATTGTTCCAACATCTAATCCTGCGCATATAACTGATGGTTTTTTAATATCATTTTTAGGAGGATCTGCTTGTTTTTTAACAACAACTTCCTCTTGTTTTTTAACAACCCCCTCTTCAGGATTAGTTGTTTCTTTTATTTCATCCATTTATTTTCTCCTACTTTCTGTTGTTTCAACAACTCTGCTATTTTTGAAGAAGTATCTTCTACATCTATTTTTTCTATATCCATAACAATATCCTTAACATTTATACTTGGAATAAAATCATCTCTTTCATCATCATATCTTTTTGATCCTCTTTGTGCCTTTTCTTCTTCATTCATTTGAATAAACACAGAATCTCTTGATAATAAAATACCAACAAGATCTTCAATATTCTTTAACTTTTTTAAAATATCTTCATCTTTAGAGTTATATATTTTTGGTTGAAACTTTTCAATGTTTTCGATAGTTGTGGATTCATCCATAAATAACCATGATAAAGTTTTTCCTTTTAATGGTATCAAAGGAGGCCCAGGTCCTACAATTACAGAATACTCAATAGAATTATTATGCAAATAATTCAAAATTTTTTCATATGTTTCTTCAGTTGCTTCAAAAGTAACAGGTGTTCTCACCTCTTTTAATCCAGGTATCTTTAAAAATAATCCTTTTTGTTTAATCTTTATTTTAAACATTTTTATTTAACCATAATTAGTTTTCCAGTTGCTGCAAATGTTCCAGCAGCTGTTTTTAATACTGTAAGATTCATAGTCTTTTCTTCATCAGTAAGACTATTGTATTCCCCAAAAAGTTGTTCAACCTGATAAGATTTTTCAATTAAATCATGAAGTTTATCTATTTCTTCTTTTGGTAGCTTTCCTTTTAAAGCATCTTTATTAAGTCCATTTAGAAGTTCAAACATTTGCATACATTTACTGTGTGGGTAAACACCTGTTTCTAAATCAGTAGCAACATTTTCCAGCAAGTCACCAATTCCATTTAGAAACCCACTTACATTCGATTTTTCATCTTTATTCAAAACTTTATCTTTCAAAGAAAAAACAATCTGTGCTATTTGAAGAAAAACAAGAATCCCTGCTAATATTGGCATTTTTACATCCTCCTAAACTTTAGTTTATTTATCGTCTACAGATTTTCCCTTAAGTTTATTTATATAGTGATCTGTTAGTTTATCTTTTATCCTAGTTATTCTATCAAGTTCCTCAATGAGAATTACAACTTCTTCATAGCATTTTTCACATTTAGTTTCATGAGTATGTGCTTTCTTGTCTAACCACTTTTTTTTAATTTGTTCCAATGACTCATTCGAAATATTTTTTACTTTTCCAACATTTCGATCTTTTAATATTTTTCTAACTATAATTATTAAAATTATAGCAAAAACAATCCAAACAGATATAACATATGGGGTCATTGGTGTACCCTCCCATGATTTTAAATTTAATTATCCCAAGGGGTTAGTCTCCTAATCAAAATATTTTTCTTGATTTGTATTGATATATAAATAACTCAATAACATCATGTTCTTTATAACCAACACTTTTTTTAACTACAACAATTTTGCCATCATCAATTATTTCATAATCATCCATGTATCTAAGAATTCTATCTTTCATTCTTAATATTAAAAGATTTACATCTGTTATTTCTTCTGGAACTGAAATATACAAATCGGTATCACTTTGTTCTTGGCTTTTAGTTACAATATGATAATATCTTATTTTAAATGTTCTTGTGTTTTCTTCTGTCTCAACCATTTCAGTTGGAAGAATAAGTGTGGTTGAGGTTCCATCATACATATTGAAGTCGCCTTCATAATTAGAACCAAACATTACAGATGGAACATGATTTACATCGTAATCATTTCCATTATAACTGTATGTTGATCCACATTCAATATTCAGATTTATATATTTCGGCATCCAATTTGTTTTTATAACTAAATATGTTGGAAGTTCAATTTCATAATCAATTGTTAAATTTAATCTCCATTCAGGTAAATTATCTGTGCCACCAAGTCTTTGTGATGCGTCAGATGCAGCTGTAATTTTAAATCTTGGCTTCGTTTTGAATGGATAAACTACCTCATTTCTATTTGTTGTTCTAACTAAAATATTTGAAATATCTGGAATATTTACATAATAATTTTCACCAGTATATTCATTTGTGTAATTGTAGTTATAAACTTCCGGAGGAAGAATTATATATGAGTGTAACCAAAAAGGATTGAAGTATCTATCAGAACCAGCCCAAAATAAATTTATCATATTTTTAAAATCTAAGTATTCATAGATTGAAGCAAGAATTGCATAAACTTCAACTTCACCTTTCATCCTAGAAAAACATGCAGTTATTTCAACATTCTCATCCCGATATATTGGATCAAATAATTTTGAAGCAAAAAATGGAATCATATTTGGATATCGCCATAAAAATTTTCCAGATATATCGTCTGTATTTATATCTCCTTTTGGGTCCAAAACTAAAGCTGGGGCATTTGGTTGATCTACCTCTCTTCCATATTGTGCTTTTTTAGATAAATATTCTACAGCTTTTTGATAAGTAGTTATAACTTTCCAATTAAATCTTGGGTACATATCATCTATATAATCAAGAATAGATCTAAAAAAATCGCTGTATGCGTAATGAATAAAATGATATTTTAAAACGCTTGTGTTATCCATTTTATTTAATTTATATACTCCAAATGTTAATTTTTGACCATTGAGGATTCCCTATATTCATTGATTGTATCTAATGCTGATGATGTTCCAATTTGTATAGCACTAGTTCTTACAATTTTCTTTTTTAACTTACTAACAATATTTTGTCTTTCTGTTAACAAGAACAGAAACTCATTATTGTATGAAGAGAGTGTAAACCCATAAATTATTAACTGGTCATAAATAACATTATCATTAATATTATGTTTTGACAGTGTTATCGTTTCATTGTTAATCATAACAACATCATTTATGTAATCACTTTTTATTTCTTTAAATTGGTTCACAATATCTAAATTTTGCCCTCTATAATTGTGAAGAGATAAAAAGACTTCACAAAAAATAGAGGATTCCACATTTTTAAACATTGATATTTTTGCATTCTTTTTTATTTCTTTAGTCATTGAAAAATCTGACTCAATACTAAATAATAGAAAAGGCGATTTAGAATTAAAAAAAATCCCAATGTTATAAAAACCATCCATAAAAGAAACACGCATATTATAGTTCTTATTAAAAGATTTTCCCAAAGTTAATGGCATTTTATATTATCCTTTTACAAGATAAGTGTATTTAACGAATCCCAATTAGTTTCAGTTGGTGATGAAGATTCACCATCAACAGAATTTTTTCTTTCATATTTAACTTCAATTAAATCTCTAGTCATTGGGCATTCTTCAACCTTAACCATGAAGTTTGAATATGTATCCGTTATGCCTCCTTGTTCATTCCAAACATAAATAACCTTCAAAATAGTTTCACCAAGAAACTCAATTGGAATTATGTTAAAGTCAAAAATTTTGTTGTCATCTTCAACCAAGTTTGCAACATAGTCAAAATATTTTTCTTTTACTGAATCAGCAATTTCATCTACAAAGAGATTACTTGCCCTTTGAAGATTCTTTTGTGTTGGTTTTCTTTCCTTTACAATTTCTTTTGGTCTAATAATATCAAGTAACTCTTGTTTTATATTTATTGTTGTATTTGTATCTAAAGCAGTTCTAACACAATCATCATCAGTTGCGTCATGACAATGGTTATGAATATAGCACTGTGCTGGTATAATCTCGTTTATTATTTGTTCTAAGCTAAAATCATTCTCAGATGAAATTCTTATAATTTTTGTTTTAAAATATTGATCTTGGAGATTAGTTACATAAACTGGTGATTTTATTGCTTTTTCAATAAACTCATCTGCAACATTTTTCATATCGCCTGATGTTATCGGAGAAAGATTATATGTTGACAATAACTTTGTGTATTTACTAAATACACCTTTTTCATTATAAAATTGGAATCTTTCAATTAATCTTCCTTTTATATTTGAAGTATCCAATCCTTCAATAAAACTAAAAATAATCATATCTGTGAAAAGTCTTACGTTCATATAAAGAACTGATTTGTTTAAACTAGAGTTAGCTTCTTTCTCACTTAATTTGTTCCTTAAACATTTCAAATATATTGAGGTCAATAACAAATCTTGTGCAAATTCAATATTTGTTTGGGATGGAGACATACATTTATATTTCAACAATGGTATTGAACTCGGTATTGGAATATCGAAATCAATAAATCTTTTAAAAAAATAATTGTGCAAAACTTTAGACATAAATAAAAATGATTTGTAGTCGTTATCAGTAATATCTGGAAGTAATCTATCTTTATCATTAAAAAATTTAGTCATTTCATCGGATAAGATCTTAAATGGATTCGGCGTTGTAACAGAACTATTCATTAAAAATTCTAATCTACTTAGATCATTCTGGATTATGTCTTCAAATAATATACCACTTATATTTCTTTTTCTTTCAACCGTTGTCGATGACTGTTTATTTATTTTTTCTATTTCCTCAATTTTAATTGAATCAATATTCTCATTTAAAAAATTATTAAAATCTGAATTTATTGTTGGATTTTCAACCTCAAATTCTGCTTCACCAATATCCTCAACTTGTTGAATAGATGCAGGAACCTGTTTTGAAATATCAACTAAACTGGAAGGTAAAATTCTAATTGCTGTATTAGTTAATTTTGTTTGTTCTAGAATCTCCCCCAACGATGTTTTTATTGCTAAATCCATACTATGTTTTATATAATCGGTAGAAAATGATTTTAAGAGTAAACAAAATGCCTGAAAGATATTAAATGGAATTATTATTTTCAATGAATCTGATGTATTATGAACTATTGAAATTGTAACAATTAAATCGGAAGAATTAAATCTAGTTATTTCAAACTTTAGATTTTTATCTGGGTAATCTCGTCTAACAATCTCAATATTATGTGAGGAATCACACCCATTTGGGATTAGGGTCGGAATGGAATCTGTTGCTTTTTTTAATGAACTTAAAAATTCAAGTGAAGACTGGTAACTAATATTATAAACCATGCTTTTTTTAGTATTTTGAGATACTAGACTTATTCTGAACATCAAGGCAGAAAAATTTTTAAAATCTGAGGTATTTAACGATAAATCAAAACTGATAGAACATAAACTGTTGTAGTAAGAATCCTTATACCAAAGTAACGACTGATTCAACCATGTTTTGTCTTCATAATTCATTAACGATCTCCTTTCTTTTTTATCTCTATTTAATTATTGTTACCAAAACAAAAATTTAAATCCTATATCTGAGATCTAATCTGGAAGATTTCCGCGCGCGGACTGACCAATTTTTCTTTCATAATAAATTTTTTAGGTTTTCTTTTTATTTGAAATTAAGTGCAAAAGCAAAATTGAAATATTCAGGTTGTACCTACCTATTGTATATCTAATTCAATACAACTAAACAAATTCTATTGATTTATCCACCAGAAAGTATGTAGGATGTAGGGTATGTAGGGTTATCTCTATTAAATCAGTCAAAATAAATAATTTATCTATATAATGATATTAAAGGGGTTTACCCTACATACCCTACATACCCTACATCTTTTAAACTAATAGAGAAATGAAAGAGATTTTTCAATCTCTTTCATTCCTGTTGGTTCCGGTTCTTCTCTCTACCAACAAGAGAATCTGCACAGGAGTTCTTTTCCCCGATGTAACAGATCGAGTTCAATCCGGAGCAGGAAGGGAAAAGAAAGCCCAGAAACCGGCGAAGCGTAAGAAAAATGCCTGCTCAATGTACAATTCTTTTAGAAAAACTTTATTTAGTTTTTTAGATCTATTCTCACTTTTTTATCAACGTACCGTATAGCAATTTTTAATCTTTTTTTTCTTTCTTCTTTCTAAGACCTAAACACCCTTTCAAAAACATTTTTATTTAAACATGTTTTGTATTTCATTCGTGTTTCACGAACTTGATAGCGGTTTATCGGGTCCGGCATCCGGACCCTCTATTCATCCCGCTACCGGATAGAAATTCAAATGTTTAGGAAGGTTCCTTGTTTTTATAAAGTTTTTCATTCTTTTTTAATCCGTTTTTAATCCTTTTTTACGGAAGGTAAGATATAGTAATAAGGTATAGTAACGAGCTTTTTTGTTTTTGCTTTTAATGACAACCTTCGACAGTTTAAAGTTTCTGGTTCGTGCCTAATAACAGCGCCTACTACCTATCAAACTTAGCTCAACTGTCGTTGAATGCCTTCCCCAATGAATAACTAGCTCGAATAGTTACGCACAGGTTCTAATGCCCATACTAGCCCCATCAATACAACCGCCCCCTTGAGGATAGAACCTCGGTAGACTGGATTCATATTTATCGTTGTATGATATCCCAATATCGTGGCATTTATAAAGCAAAATATCAATGAACTCTCTGTAATGAATTGATTCTATGAATTTCTTAACTGGATCCAAAAGCTTATACATTGTTGTTTCATAGTCATCAAGAAGTAGAACTTCCACCTTCAGTTCTTTTAGCCTGTTAACAATCTTTCTTGTAATCTTGTGACTTATATCTTTTTGTTGATTCCTTGTAAGAATCACTTGCTCAGGAACATCATCAATTTCATTCAATACGTTTGTAAGTTTTGTATATGATATTTTATGTGTTCCCTCAATTTGTGGTTCAAATTCAGTTTCAACAATAAATCTGCAATAGAATTTTTTATCTCTCTTAAAAATATGAACAGTTTTTATTTTATCAACATTTTTAATCTTATTTGAAAAATAATTATTAAATAAAGGATAAAGTTTTCCATCAAACATCAGCCAATAATTTGTAAGCTTATTATCGTTGACAACAACGGAAAACTGTTGTCGATCAAGATAAATACCTGATTTCATTGGCTTGTTTAGTTTGATATTTTTTTTGTAATGGTTGATAAAATTTTGAAGTATCTTAGATGGAATATGCGGGAATTTAAGACGGCAAATTTTGTAAAGATATTTTGGTTTTGTTGTAGGATGCTCTTCATGTATGAAGTTGGAAACAGCAGCAAGCTCGGTGAGGTAATTCTCTAATTTTTCCATTTTAGATTTATTCCCATCGATCTTTGAAGTGTAACATCTATAGAGCTTCACGCATATTTTTCCTTTTCAATTGTTTTTATTTTTTGTTACCAATACTTTTTAAACTTCTCATCGCTATATATATCAATTGTTGAACAAAAGAGATTATGGAACCTGGTAAACATTTTTTCTTTTGTTTTTATTAAAAATAACAGTTTTGGAAGGAGAAGAGTAAGAAAAAATGTTTGATGTTTTTATTCAAAACATTATCTTACTCGCTTTAAAAAAAACATGTCAATCTACAATGAATCTTTTTTTCGGAACGAGTAAGATAATTCTAAAAAACATTAATAATAATCTTTCTGAAGAAATTCCTGTGCAACTTAAGTCGATGGATACGCCAAAAACTTAGAATTGTACAAAACTATTCACTTCAGAAAATTATTTATCATTATTATGTTAGATCCTATTGAAAAAAAGTCCCGACTAAGGGAGCGCGATCTTAAACGATAATAATGATATAGTCATGGGATGAGGATGGTTGATTCTATACCAGGCGCTGATTTTAACTATCCTCTCTGTGATACGGACGGACAAAAATAAAAACCATTTTAGGATGTGTTTATTATATATATTAATCATCAAGAAGCAAAGAAATATATCCTTAATCTCTGCTTCTAAATCTAACACAAAGGAGAAATAAAATGACAATAGATAGCATTCTGAAAAGATGTTCGAAATATTCAGGGTGGAATCTTATTGTAACCACAGACGTGCATGGAAACCTTTGGTTCAAGGATCCTGGAGCAGGTGGTGAAAGCTGGTTGATATTGAGCCTTCGTGGAAACTTTCTTTATGAAGTGTATGGGAGAATGAGCCATTGGGGGATCTCCTTAGAAGAGAAACTAGCCATTGTTGATTATATGAAGAATCGATAGATTTTAAGGGGTGTCTTTATACCCCCTTTTATTATATCTCCAATTATATATAAAGGAGGAAAAATGACTGTCATAACAAAGGAGAACAAGAATGATTAATAAAGATGCGTATAAATACGCTAGAATGAGGGCGGAGGAATTTTCACAAGATGAATATATTATAGATATAACAAGCGTTAAAAATATCGCGTTCGTAATGCATGTTTTATATCAAGATTTAAAATTGTCAGCAGATGACACAAGAGATCTCGCAAACATATTGTATGCGAATCTAAACAAGTTAGTAAGCATTTCAGAAAATAATCAAAACTGAAATATATTGTAACAAACAACAAGGTTCAAAAAATTTTTAAACGGAGGGTACCACAGATGAAAAGAACAAGGATAGCATCTTTAGTCCTGGCTCTCACATTCGGGGCACTATCTGTCATGGGTATCGGAAGTGTGTTATGGCGGGCGGATGGATTCATACCAGTAACAGTCCCAGAACCAATTAAGACTGTGAAGAAAGAAGCTACAAAGGAGGATAAACTTGTTGTAGCACTAAAGTTTTTAAGAGCACCAAAAGATAGAATTGACGTACTACAAAAATCTATTCATCAGGCAGCAAAATCAACAGGATTTAAACCTGAGTTGATAACTGCTGTAATGTACAAGGAAAGTCAATTCAATGAGAATGCAGTTTCACCCAAAGGATATAAAGGTCTGATGCAGACAAAATGGGCATCTTTCGAATATCCCGAGGTTGACACACTATATGGTGCAAAAGAATTAGAAATGTGGTATAGATACTCGAAAGGGGACGTTAGAAGGGCTTTAGCCCATTATAATGGTGGTATGAAACCACCAAAATGTTCCTGGAGATATTCAGATGAAACATACAATCTATACCTAAAACTCCTAGAACTTAATGGGAGGAATAAAAATGAATAACGAAGTAAAAGATGTGGTAAAACATACTTCAACGTGGTTATCTTGGATGACCGTGATTTTAGTATTTGGTATACTTATTGGTTGTGTTTTATTCAATAAATATACTGAGTATAGGGTCGAGGATGCAATTAGACAAGGATCGGTGGTGTATAAACAATACGATTCAGAAAAGGATACATTTGATATAAAAAAGAAAGAAGTATATAAGATTTTGAAAAGTAGCACTATCCCCATGATAGTAGAAAGTCCTACAAAGTAGGACTTGAAAAAGGATGGAACTGAAAAGCCATCCTTTTTTCTTTAGATTTTTTTTTAGTAAAGGGAACAAAATATAAATATAAAGGAGAAATCTTATGATCTCTAACCCTATATGTTCCCAATGTGGTTTTGCACATCCTCAGGTAAGATCTGGTGAAATATGTCCATTAGTTAAGGACAAAACATCAGGTGGAAAAATGATAGATTTTGATCCATTCATACGCCAATTGAAAACCATAATGGCTAGTCAGATTAAAGAAACGGAAATTGAGGAATACGAAAAGTTTTGTGGATTTGCTGTTGTAAAATTTGCTCAACTATTGCAGGAATATCAGAGAGGAAAATAAAACAAATGTCGAAATTTTCTTCAATGCTTAAAAAATTAAAGACATATGAAATTCCAATTCTCAGTACAGATGACGAAAATCAAACGGTTTATTCTGATGCTTTTATAGCAATGGTTGAAGAAGATGGTTCAATTGCAGTTTCATTTCACGTTGCAACACCTCCTGACGATGCGCTGATGTTAGGATTAATCCTAACAGAAGTTAAAGGATTCAGATGTAGCAATAAAATTGGAATTGTAGATAGTTATTTTGTTCTTAGTAACGGTGATCTTCTTTTTGGAAATGAAGCAAAATTAAAATATGATGAAACTAACAAAAAACGTATAATTGAAAAATATAGAATGGAAAAAATGCAAGAAGATTTTTTAAGATATGATGAGAATTGTTTTAACTGTTGATAAACAGGAAAGGAGGAACATGTGAGTTTCGCAAGTAGCTTATGGTCAGAAAAGTATATGCCCCTCAAATTGGAAGAAATGGTTCTTCCCGATAAATACAGAAAAGATTTTGAGAGGTCAATTGAAAATAAAGAAATCGAACATTGTCTTTTTCATGGTCCAGCTGGAAGTGGAAAATGTTTGGATGGGAATGAAGAAATAGAAGTGTGGATAGAAATAGATGATTGATGTTCATATCTTTTGAGAACAAATATAAAAATATAAGGGTTCCCGGGATATGGAAAGAAAAATTATCTGCAAATTTTGTAATAATATAATAGGAACTAGAAAAATATATTGTTCATCTAATGGAAAAGATACATTATCCGTATGTGAAAAATGCAAAGGATTAAGATATCTATATTCAAAGAAAAATGATACACATAACATAACTGATGTTAAATATTGGATGAAATACACAAATAATGACATTGAAATGGCAACACAAGCATACAAAAATTGCGGATATCTTTTAAGATATACATCAAAAAATAGTTCTATTTATTTGCCTAAAATATTTTCTAAATTAAATATTGATATATCTATATTTGAAAAATTCTTAAAAAGAATTTTTAATAATGAAATAAAATTTGATTTGATATTAAAAAATATACCATCAAATTCATATAAACGATGGAACCTTGCTTTAGGATTTGATATAGAAACCTCAAAGAAAATTTCTACCTATTTTACAACATCTCAAGAAGGATTCAGTTTACGGGGCGATAAAAATAAATATGAAGAATGGAAAAACAACGTTAAAGAATCCTTGGAAAATAAATCATCGAAGCCAAGTTCGTTTAGTAAAGAATATTGGATTAATAAAGGATCCTTAGAAGAAGAAGCAAAAAACATTGTTAAAACAAACAATATACGAAATTTAAATTATTTTGCGGCAAAGTATGGAATTGATGAAGGAACAAAAAAATATAAGTCAATGTGTGAAAAACGTAGCAAATCTTCTTCATTAAAAGGATATATTGAAAGATTCGGTAGAGAAGAGGGGGTTAAAGAATTTAAAAGAATTAATAAGAGTAGGGCTATAACTTTAGAAAAATATCTAATTAAGTATGGTGAAGAAGGAATTAAAAAATATGAAGAATATATAACATCAAAAATATCTTCTAATAATATTATATCTAAAATATCAAACGAATTTCTGTTTGAAGTAGAGAATAAAACTAAAATGATAATAGACAGAGAAACACCAATCGGTAAATATATTGCAGATGGAAAAAATAAAAACATTATTTTTGAATTTTTTGGAGACTATTGGCACAAAAATCCTTTTTCTGGGTATACTGATTTTGAAAAATGGAAGGATGATTCAGCTAAAATTAAATATTTTTTAAATGTTGGTTATCGTGTGATAATAGTTTGGGAGAGAAGTTTTAAGTTTATAAGAGAAAAAACTATTGATTTAATTTATAACTTTTTGGAAACCGAAGATACTTTTTTATGTATTAATTGTACAGAAAATAAAAATATTTTAATAGAATCTGTAAAAGAAATTTGTGAAAGGAGAAAAAATGCTAGTAAAGGTTAAAATAAAAATTAAAGATTTTTATGATACTTTCTCAACAGAAAGTAGAGACAATGAAGTAGTAAATATAAAGAAACAGTGTTTTATAAAAAATGAAATGGGTGAATTATCTGAAATAATTGGTGTTATAAGAAAATCTAATAATGATATTTATAAATATAAATTTACGAATAATAAGCATATAACATGCTCAGATGGTCATATTCTAAAAACTGAAGATAATTATAAAAAATTAAAAGATATAACTATGAAGGATAATATTGATGTTTTCAATGATGATCCAATAAAATTAATTTCTAAAAAATTTATAAAAAATTCAGATGTTTATGATATTGCTCTTAAAGAAGATTCATCACATGCATATTTAACACCAAATGGATTAATAAATCATAATACAACAATTGCAAGAATACTTACATCCAAAAATGGTATTCTGGCAAATCCCAACGAAAATCTTTTATTCATAAACGGTTCATCAAAATCAACTAGAGGAATTAAATTTGTCGATGAAGTGATCGAGCCATTTTTGAAAATTCCACCAGCGGGAAAAGACAAACAGAAGGTTGTATTAATTGATGAAGCAGATGGTTTAACAAGTGATGCAATAGATTCTTTGAGAGGAGTAATAAATAAATTTTCTTCATATGGAAGATTTATTTTTACATGTAATTATGTTTCAAAAATCTCAGATCCTTTGATGAGTAGATTTTCAGCTGCTACGTACGAATTTAAAACAGTTCCTGTTGAAAGGGTTATTGAACATTGTAAAAAGATTTTAGTAAAAGAAGAGATTACTTTTGATGAAAAAGATTTAGCACATGTTTGCAAAACATTGTATCCAGATACAAGAAAAATAATTGGTGTATTACAGAAGCACTCAAAAACAGGACAACTTGAAATTGATAGAAATTCAGTTCTAAATAATGAGAAGTTTATAATCTCATCAGTTGTCGACATGATTACTTCATTGAATAATAAACAACAGAAAGCTGGTAGCATTTTAGGTGGTATTGTAAAAGCTTTAGAAGATCAAGATGTGGATTATAGAAATATTTATTCTGAACTTTTTTTTAGAAAAGAGATTCCAGTAAATTGTAAGGTTATAATTAATCGATATGCAAATACACATAGTGATTGCTTCATTCCCCATATGCATTTTATGGGTATGTGTTTTGATATTGGAAAAACAATACAAGATTATATTAAGTTAACAGAAGGTAAATAAAATGGTAGGAATCTATGAAGATAAGTTTGTGGATTTCTTAAAGGAAAGTCTTGGCGAACCAGTTAAACTAACTTCAAAAAATTTAATCGTTCGGTGCCCGTGGTGCGAGGATGAAGATAAAAAAGGACATTATCATTTACATATTTCATTAGAAGCACCAATATTTCATTGCTTTCATGCAGATTGCCCAAAAGAAAAAGGAATCATTCCAGCACTTGTTAAAAAGATAACTGGTAACGACATATCAGAAAAATTCTTTGATAAACAGAAACTCAAAATTAAAGATAAACCTTTTGAAGATGAAAATATTTTTAAAAGTGAAAATGTTTTGGTAACACCAGAAATAAAAGAAGATAGATTTAGGTGGAAATCTCTTTATATGAAAAAAAGATTTGGATTTTCAGATCGACCTTTTGATAAACTAAAAGGATTAATTTTTGATGTTGAACAGTTTGTAAGAATGAATAGGATACAATTAGATTCAACAGGATTAAAAATGTTACCATTTTTGCAGGAGAATTTTATTGGAATTCTTACAGATCATGAAAGCCAAATTGTTTTTAGAAATATAGATGAGTCATCACAATTTAGATACTACAAATACAGATTGAAACAAACTGGAAAATTTAGTGATTATTACAGTATTTTGGGAGACTGTTATGATAGCAAAATTATTGTTTTGGCTGAGGGAATATTTGATATTCTTTTGGAGAATTTAAATAATACAATTGGAATAAAAAATAAAGCCAAACTTTATGCTGCTGGGCTATCAACTGCATATTTATCTTTGATAAAAAGCATTGTCTTTTATGAAGAAATATTTAGACCCGAAATTCATATACTTTCAGACAACGGAATAAAAATTGACAATTATAAACAAATGAAAAACTACAATAAGCATATAATAGATAAAATTGTTATCTACTATAATAAGACGGGAAAAGATTTTGCTTCATTCCCAGTTGTTCCAGAAAAAATTATAATTTGATGTAAGGAATGTTATCTCATGATTAATAAAAAAAAAGTTGAAAACGAAGCAAAGGTTGAACAGAAAAAGAAATTATTAGCATTAAAAGAAAAAGCTTTATCTGGTGAAATGTCAAAATTAGTTTTTCCAATTCCCGAAGTTGATTACTATAGTATTTTTTGTAAGGCAATAGCGGAAAATAAAATGGATAAACTTTTTAATTGTAATGTTTGTGTTTTCTATCAAGAATATGATGGAGAAGATTCGGTTATTTTTGTTTTCGGGATTCCTTCATATGATAAAGAAGCAGTAGATTCAAAAGAAAGTAAAAGTTTATCTCAAAGAGTTATGGAAATTCTGAAGTTAGCTGAAGAAGTTTTTATAACAATTGATTTTATGGAATTAAAAGATGTTAAAGAAGACAAATTTTCATATTTTACATTAATTAAAAAACTTAAAAATAAAAAGGAGTAAATCATGCAAATAATTTTAGATTCTGGAAAGTTTAGTGATATGATAAGGATTATGTCAATGTTCGATGGTCTTTGTAACGATGTAACAGTAAATGAAGGTATTATAAGACAAAGGTCTAATGATAAAATTTCTGTATTTGATGTTGATATGAGACCAATTCTTGAAGACATGACTTTTACACTTTCACAATTCAAACAAAAATTAGAATTGTTGAAAACATTCATTGGTCAAGAAGTTACAATTGAAACAAATGATGAAGACTTTACGTTTGCAGATCAACATTCGAGTTTTAAAATTAAATACCCAAAATCTGATTTTGTAGACAACAAATTTATTACAGAAAAAGATTTAGAAAGTGTTGTTGATACAAGTAAAGAAAATTTTATTCTTGAAACATCAATAAGTAAAATAATTTCAGAAAGAATAAGAACTTATGCAAAAACATTTAATATGTGGGATCTTGTTCTTATATTTGAAGGGGAGACAGCAAAAATTTTGATTGAAACGGAAGCAAAGGATCAGTCTGCATTATTCTTAAATGGAATCCCCACAAATAAGAGTGTTGAATGCTACACAGATGTTTCAGTAATTCCATTTATCATTGATCACGATAGCGATATAAGTTTGAATGTTTTCGAAGGTGAAAATGAAAAAACCCTGAATCGTTTTGTAACAACATGTGCAGATGTAGATATAAAAATATATTGCAGATCTCTTATTAAAGGAGAATAATATGCCAAATAAAAAACATTTGCTTGAAGATTTAACCTCAAAAAGAAATCCCCTGCCTTTAGGCGGGGGTCTAGCATAGGAGATATATGATTTGTTATAAATACAGACTGCATCCAAATAAACAGCAAATAGCTTTATTGTGGAAACATGCCAATAAGTGTAACTGGCTATATAATTATTTCCTGAATCAAAGGATAGAATGCTACAAAAGCGCAGGAAGAGGTATATCTAAAAACGAACAACAGAAGGAATTGGTGAAATTCAAAGAAATAGATACAGTTGTAAAAGAAATACATTCACAAGTTTTACAACAGATTACTTTGAGGTTAGATACTACATATCAAGCTTTTTTCAAGAATTATAAAGAAGGACACGGTTTTCCGAAGTTTAGAAGTTGTAAAAAATTCTTTGGGATAAGATACCCACAATCAGGTTTTTCAATACAAGATGATGTTTTCTGTACGAAAGTTTATGGAGGTATTAAGTTTTCTAAACATCGACTTTATAACGGAAATGTCAAACAAGTTTATATTAATGAGGAAAAGGGCAAGTGGTTTATTTCTATAACTACTGATTATGAAAGAGAGAAGACAGATTCTAAAAAAAAGGAAGCAATAGATGTAGGAATAACCAATCTTTTAGCCACATCTAAAGGGTTAATAATAAAGAACAAAACCCATGCTAAATATTTTGATAAAGAAATAAATAATCTTAAATCAAGGAGGGATACACAATGTAAAAAATATTCAAGAGAATGGAGGAATCTTTCAGAGATAATTAAAAGATTGTATGGTGTAAAAAATCGAAAAGTAAACGATTATTTACATAAGGTTAGTAAAAACCTATCCCTAAAATATGATACCATCTTTTGTGAAGATTTATCTTTGAAAAAAATGTCTGAATCAAATAAAAAGGGATTGAATAGAGAGTTAAGAAACTCTCAGTTAGCAAAGTTTATTTCTTATCTTGAATACAAAACCAATATAGTAAGAGTAAATCCAAGAAACACATCCAAAACCTGCAATAGTTGTGGTTCTATACACGATATGCCTTTGTGGAATAGGATTTATAATTGTGAATGTGGTTATGTAGAAGATAGAGATGTAAACGCTGCTAAAAACATTTTTTGCTTGGGACAAGCCATAATCTCAGGATTATGTACTGAATCAGCAACGATTCAGGAAGCCTTACCCTATAAGGAGATGCTTTATGAATAATGTTATGAAGCCCTTCCCTTTAGGGGAGGGTAGTTCACTGCACTCAAAAAATAATAAATCAAGAGTAGAAGAATGGAAAGAGTTTTCAAAAAAAGTTGAAGACTATATAACAAGTGTTACAGTAGACAAATATGGAACTTCTGGGAGTGATCTTGTTTCTATAACAGATAGTCCTAGAATATGGATTTGGAATATTTTGAGATATGCGTTAAGAGTTTGGAGAAGAAATGGAAAATTGAATGATATATTTAAAATAGTTCATTATGCCCAGATTGCATATACTCAAGCAAATGGAGACCTTTCAATATTAGGTATAACAAATGAAAAATCAACTTGAGGGAGGAACAAGTGACACCAGAATCTATTTTAAGTTATTACCCAAGTTATGCAATCTTAGATGAAATTTTAACAACAGGACAATATGTTCAGGTCAATATTTTCATTGACCTGAACAATACCCTTCAAACCTTATATTTACCTCATACAATTCTAGCCTTAACAGAAACAACAAAAAAAAGTAAATATATAGATACGTCAATTTTTAATTCTGTTTTATCTTTTTTGGCATTTCATAAGAAATATTTTCAAAAAAGAGGAAATATAAATGTTAATTTTTATTTCTTTTTTGAAACAGGTGGATCTTTTTATCATACAAATATTTCTAAGAAATATAAAATGTCTAGAAAAACTGACAATTTATATGGATTGGATAAGACAACAAGAGATTTATTTTTTTCTATAAAGCAGAAGAATTTTTTATTGATTGAAAAAGTTTTAAATACAGCTCCTGGATGTAATTTATTTAAACTACAAAATTTTGAAGCAGATTTTGTTCCATATTATTTAGTAAAAAATAAGATGATAAAAAACGGAAATAATGTTGTTAATATTCTTTACTCAAACGATCACGATATGCTTCAATGTTTGAATTTGGATGAGAACTTTTTTATTTACTCAAAAACCAAGACAGGCAAAAAAGTAATAAGAAAGGGTAATGCATTTAGAGAATATTTTAAATGTGAAAAAACTTTTCCAGATGAATATTTCACACTTGCATTATCAATTATTGGGGATGCCGGTGATGATGTAGATGGTGTTGAAGGAATTGGACAGAAGAGAATAGATCTTTGTTTAAGTAAAATTGTTAAAATGGTAGGAGGAATGGATAATCTAAGGAATAACGTAATCAACAATAAACCAATTTTTGTCACAACTGATAGAATGGGTAACAAATATATAGAGAAGGTTGTTGAGTTTGAAAATAGATTTAAGACGATAAGCAATAATATGAAGTTGGTTGATTTTGACATAATTTCAAGATATTTTATTGATCCAGGCTCAACTGAAGTTGTTATTAAAAGAAATCTTCTACATGAGATATTAAATAAAAATAAGATTACACCAATTGAAGTGTTAAAACCAGCTTTAGAAATGAATGGTGTTTCCCTCAATGATGAACTGGAGGTAATATATAATCTTATTTAAACGGAGATAAAATTATTAAATGTTAAACCCAAATAGAGTTTTGACATATATAAAAGAAAATCTAGCCTTTCCCTTTCAGATGATTGAACTCACCGATGAAAATATCCTCAGCTACATCAATAATTATTCAAAAAAGACATTTTCACAATACTTCCCTTCGGTTGTGACTATTGGGTATGAGATATGGAATCCTTTAAATAAAGTTCCTGGGAAAGCAAATGAATTTTATTTGAATGATGAACTTGGATTAGAAGTATACACTATAAAGAATCTATATTTCAGCCAAACAAATTTATTAGTTCATGGGCACCCACCTCTGGGGCCACTTTCTTTAGGTGAACTAGGAAATTGGGCATTGAGTGTTGAAGTTGCTGGATGGGTTAAACAATTTTCTAATTGGGATTATACATTTGAATTCAGACCACCAAATACTTTTAGAATCTCACCAGTTCCTACAAGTGAAGACCATATTGCAATTGAATATGAAAGAGAACATGATAACACTTATGCAACAATACCAAACGAACTTCAAATGTATTTTCTTGATTTATGTTTAGCAGATACAATGATAAGAATTGGAAGATTAAGAAAGAAATATGCAGATGGTTTAAAAACACCATTTGGTGATATACCATTAAGTTCTGAGATTTTGGATGAAGGTAAAGAATTAAGAAGAGAAACAATAGAAAAATTAACAAATGGTTCTCTTCCAAATATTGTTGTGGATTTTGGATAGGAGTTTTTAAAATTATGGCTTATCTTAAAGAAAATTTTGAAAATAAAAGAACATTTAACGATGTTGTAAATAAAAGAATTCCAAATCCACCAATATATATAATAAGAAAAAAAATTAGGGATAGCTTCAGAAATCAAATTAATCCAATAGCAACAAAAGCTATAGAAGACGCTAAGAACATACAAAAATCATTTAATCAGGAAATGTCTACTTTTAGAGAACAATCGTGGAAATCTGTAACTGAACTCAATAAAAAAATAGTTGAAATTAAAAAAAATGGAGACCTTAATAATCCCAAAGTGAAAGATCAACTAGATAGACTTACTAGTGTTAGAAATCGAAAAGTAGAAAGAATAAGAGACCTTCAAAAAGAAATGTCTACATTAAAGGATACAAAAATAACTGGTATTATGGATGATTCTGATAAAAAAATAAATGAAATAAAAAGAGTTTATATGATTAAATTTAGAAGAAATGTTGGAATAGCTGCCATATCTATTGCAGTTATTGCACTTATTTTTGCAAAAATTAGACAAATAAAAAAAAGAAAAAAAGCAGAAACAGAACTATTAAACGATGAGATGGAGAAAAAACAAAATGGCTTATTTAACAGAAAATGAAATAAAGGATGCAGTTAAAAAATGCAAAGAACTTTTTGAGCATATTAAAAAAGTATATGAGTTGTCACTTAACAAATTTCATGGTATATATTTTATTGATGATAAAATTTGTAACGTATTAAATATAGTAAATCTTTCAGAAAGACCTTATATTATCAAAAGTGATATTTTAAAAAGAAAAAGATTATATTTACTTCGTAAACAGGAAATAGATAAAATTATTTATGATTGTGAATCAGTTATTAAGTTAGATATTCCATTTATAAGAAAATTGTGGAAAGATCTTATTAAATCATTTGATGAAGTTAATGCTCTATATGAAGAAATACCAGAATTGAAAAAAATAATATCTAAAGGAAGTTTTTTTGGAATGAAACCTTATGTCATAGAAGCTTTAATGCACATATGCGAAGGTATTAAGACGAAAGCCATCAAATTGTCAGATCAAGAAGCTACAAAAATAGTTTGTCAAGAAGCATGCTATAAAGGAATTGCAAAAGAAATGGACAAACGAGTTTATGATTTTATAATTCCGAGCGTTTATTCACGCATGTTAACGAGACTATATGTTTTGTGGGAGAGAAACTAATATGGATACATTACTTGAAAATATAATTACTAAAAGAAAAGATCTTGAATATTTAAATGAATTTACTTTATCTGATGAATGGAAAACAAGATTGGGGGCAACAGCAATTTTGGAAACAGTTCTTGTATTATGGTTGTTATCACAAGTTTTTTCTGGAACAGATGAATTTAAATTTGAATTACAATATTCAGATATTGATGATGATTTAACAGAAAAACTTAGAAAAATTATCAACGAACCAACATTTAATGTTTATAAAATTCATACTTCTGATATGAATGCTTTCACTTATTTGGGAGCTGGGGCATCTTGTTACTATACAACTGGGCTTGTTAAGACATTAAATCTTACTGAAGGTGAACTTTTAGCAATATTAATTCATGAATATGGGCATTATAAAGAAGGGCATACCACAAACTTTGCTTTTGGAAGAAAGATTGTTTCTATGTCTTTATTGTATGCCATATTTTCTTTTTATATAGTTTTGTCTTCCGAATTTCTTTTAAAAATTTCACCAATATTAGCAATGGTTGGTCTATATCCGGGATTGATTGGAATATTTTTAACACCGGGTATGGTTGCAAGAGCACACAGATTTACAGAAATTGCAGCTGATAAATATATTGCAAAATATGGTTATAAAAAAGAAGGAATATCTGCATTTCAAAAACTTCAAGAATATGAGATGAAAATGATTTGTGATGCTTTAAATATCCCTAGAGGTGGGCCTTGTTTGAAAAAATTAAAAGATAGATTAATGTTCGATGAACATCCAGACACACAGAGCAGAATAGAAGCCCTAATAAATGCGCTTCAAATAAAAGCACTTGCAAAGGTTGGCGATACAAGTAAAATTAATGCAATCTTTAAAAAGTTGTTAGCAATGTATAAAAAATTTGGTGGATGATGTAAAATGTTTGGAATTGAAGTTACGTCAAAAGGGGATTATGTCCTTATAAAAGGATTTCCAACAAAATATTTTATTAATGATTGTATTAAATACTTCAACACGTCTAAATTCAAAAACATAATGAGTGTTTTTGGTCTATTTAAAACTAAGATTTATATCCACAATTTTTTCTTGCCGGAATTTGTTTTCATAATGGCAAGATTTAAACGACACTTATACAAACAGATAATCCATGAAATTTATGAAAAGACGTGGTTAAAAGCATCAACTATTATGCACCCATCAAGAATAAATCTTACAAGAATATCAAATCTTAATGTTGAGCTAAAGTCCTATCAAAAAGAATTCATAGATCTTTATGATGATAAGAAACAGAAGTATATGTTAAAGGGATATATTCTTGCATTTGAGCAAGGTTTAGGAAAGAGCTATACATCATTAGCATTAATGGAAGGACTAGCAAAAGATTGTGTTGTTATTGTCGCACCAAAAAGCACAATAAAAACAGTTTGGCAACCAGAAATTAATAAATTATTTAAAACTGATAAAAAGGTATGGACTATAGGCGAAAAACCAGTAAAAGCAAAATATTACATTGTTAATTACGAATCTCTTGATAAATTATCAACTGTTTTGAGTTATATAAATAAATCAAAAGATGTTGGAATAATTGTTGATGAGTGTCATAACTTCAAAACTGCTGGAGCAAAAAGAGTTCGCAGTTTAATCAATGTTGCAAGAGCAACTGAATGCCAAGATATATTGTTAATGAGTGGAACTCCTATAAAAGCAATGGGATCAGAAATGATTCCAGCACTTCAACTTATTGATAGTTTCTTTGATGATTCAGTCTTAGAAATATTCAAAAAGACATTTGGTTTAAATGCAGAACATGCTACTGAAGTTTTAAGAAATAGACTTGGCCTTATGATGTTCAGAAAAACAAAAGATGAAGTTTTGAAGCTTCCACAAAAAACAAGACATGAAGTTAAAATTAAGACACCAAATGGAAAAAAATATACAGTTCCAGAAGTTAAAAAATTAATAATAGATTTTATTAATGAAAGAAAAGATTATTATAAAAAGAATTTCGACATATTCTCAAAAGAATTTCAAGAGTGCATTGATTATCTATCTAAAAGAATGAATGATGATGAAGATTTTAAAAAGTATCTCTGGGTAATATCAATTCTTAAAAAGAATGGATATCAAATAGCTTATAAAGATGATATTGCCTGGGCTAATAAATATGAAAGAGAAATTTTAAGACCAATGCTTCCCAATGAACTAAAAAAGAAATTTGATAGATCAAAATCTGTTGTTAAATATTTAAATCTAAAAATAATGGGTGAAGTATTAGGTGGATTACTTACAAAATTGAGAGCTGAAATGTTTTCTGAAATGCTCCAACACAGTCCAACGTGTAATATAATAAGTCAGGCTGAAAAGAAGACAGTATGTTTTACAACTTTCGTTGATGTTGCAAATACAGCAGATCATTACATAAGAAATTTTTGCAAATTTGAACCATTATTGATTACAGGACAAACTTCTCAAAATATAAAAGAGATGCTTTCACTTTTTAAACAAGACCCAAATGCAAATCCAATTGTTGCAACAATTCAAACAATGTCAACTGGTGTTAATCTTGTTGAAGCAAATACAGTTATATTTATAAATCAACCTTGGAGACACACGGATAGAATTCAAGCGGAAGATAGATGCCACAGAATAGGGCAGGATACAGATGTTTTTATTTATAACTATGTTCTTGACACAGGAACTGAGCAAAATCTCTCAACAAGAATGGAAGATATAATTGCTTGGTCTAAAGACATGTTTGAAGGAATAATTGGAGACACAGTTCCTGAAGCGGATTTGAAAAAAATGGTTGGAAAAGAAATGGTTGATACCATTGTTGGTTTTGATTGATAGATTAATTTTCGTGTAAACCTAACAAATTTACCCTAAATATACATTTTTAAAACAATAAAAGGAGAATGATATGCCGACAGGTAAAAAAATTGTTTTGTCAGATAACGCTACAGAAGTTGCAACAGCAAGATATTTTAACAATGGTGAAGATTGGGAATCATGTACAGCTAGAGTTGCAAAAGCTGTTTCAGATGTTGAATTTAATAAAAAAGATTTTTCTGATAAGTTTCATGAAGTTATATATAATATGGATTTTATTCCTGGAGGAAGAATTTTAAGAAATGCTGGAAGAGTGAAGGGATCAATGTTAAATTGCTATGTGGTTCCTATTGGTGATTCCATTGAAGAAATTGGTCAATTTATAAAAGACTCATTGACACTTTGGTCTGAAGGTGGTGGGGTCGGATGTAATTTTTCAAATTTGAGACCTGCTGGTGATCCGATTCTTGGTAAGGGTGGGCATTCATCGGGAATGGTTTCATTCATAAAAGCTGCGGACGCAGTATCTAAAACTATTGAAAGTGGTGGTCAACGGAGAGCAGCTGCATTAGCATGTGTAGAAGTTTCACACCCAGAAGTTGTAGAGTTTATCAATTCAAAACTTGTTGATAATGAACTATCTCATTTCAACATATCAGTTCTTGTAAATGAAGAATTTCTTAAAGCAGTTGAAGCTAATGCAAATTGGACATTTAAATTCAAACAAAGAGAATATCAAACGGTTCCAGCTAGAGAAATATGGAATCTAATTGTTTCAAATATGATTAACAAGGCAGAACCAGGATTATTGAATGGAACGAACTTATATAAAAATAATTCATATTATTTTGATCCAGTTGTATCCACGAATCCTTGTTGGACGGGCGATACTCTAGTTGCTGTTGCGGATGGAAGAGGTGAAGTTTCATTTGAGCAGCTAGCTATGGAATCAAAAGATGTTCCTGTGTATTGTTTTAATCCAAAAACAAAAGAAACTGAAATAAGAATGATGAGAAATCCAAGAAAAACATCTGAAAAAGAAAAAATTCTTGAAATTATTTTAGATGATGGTTCCTCATTTAAATGTACTGAAAACCATAAACTTGTTGATAAAAATGGAATTGAAGTTTTTACTAAAGATTTGAAACCTGGTTCAAGATTACACCATATGATAAAGACATATGGAAATAATATTAAAGAACAACAAGAACCAATTGCAATTTGGAATGGATATGTAAATAAAAAGGGATATTGTTTTGAACATAGAGTTCAAGCTGAATTTTTATTAGGAAGAAAATTAAAAGATGGTGAATCTGTACATCATAGAGATGAAAATAATCAGAACAATACTTTTGAAAATATTTGTGTAATGAATCATGGTGAACACACAAAGATGCATCAAAGTGGTGATAAAAATGTAATGAGAAGCAAGTGGTGGAATAATCAATCTGAAAAAATAAAAAATGAATATAAAAGAAAAATGTCAATTTCTACATCGGGAACAAAAAATGGAAATTGGTCTGGATATACATTAGATGATCTAAAACCTATTGCTTTAACATATATTATTTCTTTGGGGAGAAAACCATTAGTTAAAGAATGGGTGAAATATTGTAAAGATAACAAGCTTCCACATTCAATATCTGCAACATCTGATTTTATAAATGAAGTATATGAAAGTATTAATTTAAATTATAAGGTGGTTTCAATTAGAGAATGTGATTATGAAGCTGTTTATAATGGAACTGTTGATGATTTTCATAATTATTATGTTTTTACTAATTTTAGCAAAAATAAAAGTGGAAAAAATAGAAAAAATTATATATTAAGTAAAAATTGTGGCGAAGCAGTTCTTGAAAATTATGGTTCATGTTGTTTGGGATCGTTGGTATTACCGAATTTCATTACAGGAACGACAAATACAAATTGGCAAAAATTAGAAAGAACAATTAAACTTGCAGTAAGATTTCTTGATAATGTCATTGATGTAAATAAATATACACTAAATGAAATTGATATTAAAGGGCATAATGGAAGAAGAATAGGTCTTGGAATAATGGGGCTCGCAGATTATTTATTTGCAAAAGAATTGAGATATGGATCTAAAGAAGCTTTAGCAGAAATTGAACGTTTGATGAAATTTATAAGAGATATTGCATATCAAACATCAGTTGAATTGGCTGTAGAAAAGGGAGCATTCCCAAGATTTGACCCAGTATATTATGGAAATTCATCATTTGTAAGAAAACTTCCTGCTCCATTAAGAATGGAAATAAAATCAAAAGGTATAAGAAATGTCACATTGTTATCAATTGCCCCAACAGGAACAATTTCTCTACTTAGAGAATGTTCGAGTGGCATTGAACCTTTGATGTTTAAATCATATAAGAGAAGAGATAGAGTTGGTGAAAGAGTATACATTCATCCAAGATATAAAAATTTACTATTAACAGGAAATGCTGTTCCTAGTTGGTTTGTTGATATGACAGACCTAAGTCCAAAAGATCATTTTGAAACACAAGCAATGATTCAAAAATATGTTGATGGGGCTGTAAGTAAAACAATTAATCTTCCTGCTGGAACAACTGCTGATGATCTTGATAAACTTCTTCTTGAATATACTCATGACCTAAAAGGTGTAACTGTTTATGTTGATGGTTCAAGAGGTGGGCAAGTTTATGAAAATTTAACAGAAGAAGAAGCTATTGAATATATTGCAGGCGAAAGTGTAAATGATGAACTGAGCATAGATGATGTGGAATGCGCGTGTGCTAAACCAGTTGAAGATGAAGAAGGAAAAGAAATAGGTTGCGAAATTCCCACAAAAATTAAAGAGGAGTAATCAAAATGGAGCCAGAAGAAATTAAAAAAGAAATAGATAAGATTCTATTAAAAGTAGTTTTTGAACCTGTTGAAAAAGCTGAAGATTTTCTAATGGAACATTTTTCTGGATTAGTTTTTGATGGAAAAATTAAAGATTATGATTTTTCACTTAATATGGATAAACATAATGATTTCACATTTGATGCAAATGTTGTTGCAAATGATGAGAAAGAAACTAAATTTTCAGTAAATGCAAAAATTAGTTGGTAAAAGGAGATAAAATATGTCACTAATATTAGAAACAGGACAAGTTTGCCCACATGCAACAGTTTGTTCATACAATACATCAGGGCCAGAATTTTGTCAGGGGGCACTTGCAACTAGAAAAGGAAAATTTGTATGTGAGTTTGCAAACCAAAATGGTATTATAAAAGAAGATGGATTCAGAAGTAGATTTGATCAAACAGGAAAAATGAAAATTATAATGGAGACTCCTCAAAATGGTTGAAGATAAATCAAATGAAAAATATGAAAAACTATTAGTGGAGTATAGAGATCAAAGAGAAGCTTTAAAAATATTGATTGATGAATTGGAAAAACTTAAAAAAGATATCGACAAACTATTTCCTGATAGGTTAGATAAAAGATATTTGGGCGGGTTGTTCGATCAGAAGATAAAAGCTGCAACTGAAATGTTTAAAGCAATTCTTGAACTCAGAAAGGAGATAGCCAAAAACGTAAAAGACGAATTTGAAATGAGACGTAAGCTTGATAACGATATTAATGAAACAACTGATAGTAATGTTTTCGATGTAAGAAAAGCTGTAAAACTTCTTCAAGAAGATGATAATTTAGTTGTATTGAGAAAAAAAAGTGCAATTAATTAACAAAATTAAAAAGAGAAAAGGAGAATTGTAGAGATGGGAGAAGGTATAATTTTAGATGATGAATTTTTGGATATCGATGGACAACCAATAAACGATTTAGAAAAAATTGATGGCGAGATTAAAGAATTTACAAAAGAACTTAAAATTGAAATAACTGAAGAAGATAAAGCTATTTATTCTGCTCCAGTTAGTGCAATTAAAAAGAAACCAGGAAGAAAAGCAAAAATAGATGTACCAACACCAGGTGAATTGAATCAAATGTCTGATGATGAAGTTGAAAAAGCAGCTCCATCTATGGGGGATCAGATAAAGTCTTTATATTATGAGTTTAATTCATTTTTAGTAAATAAAACTGATATTAAACCAGATACTGGTGTAAAAACAACAATCCCAATTGGAATAGATGTATTAGATGCTATAATGGGTGGTGGGTTTGCTATTGGAACAATGGCAATGGTTATAGGAACTAGTGGTGGCGGAAAATCAATGCTAGTAATACAAGCTGCTGCAAATGCACAAAAGATATATAAAGGAAATATTCTTATTATGTATCTTGATTCTGAAGAAGCCACTACAACAGCAAGAATGGCTAGTCTGGGTGTTAGACACCCAACACTTCAACCCTACAATGATATAACTATTGAAAAAGTATTTAGATCACTTGAAGGGGTTTGTTTATATAAAGAAATGAAAAATATTATTGAACAACCTTCAATTGTTGTTTGGGATTCAATTGCAAATACATTAAGTGAAAAGGAAAGACAAGAGGAAGATATAAATAAATCTATTGGATACAAAGCTAGATTGCTTACAGTTTTGATTCCAAAATACGTGGCAAAATTATCAGCTTATAATATATGTCTAATCGCTGTCAATCAATTAAGGGACAATATACAGATTGGGCCATATCAAGCACCAAAAGATTTGAATTTTATGAGACAGGGAAAAACCATTCCTGGAGGGAATGCCACAAAATTTAATGCGTTTCATATAATTGATAGCAAAATTAAAGGGGTTGTTGATCCTGGGAAATTTGGGTTCGATGGAATTGTTGTTGAAATGAAATGTATTAAAAATAAGTTATTTCCACCAAATATTCCTGTTCAGTTAGCTGGGCATTTTGTAACTGGATTTAATAATTTCTGGACAAATTATATGTTTTTGATTGAACATAAAAGAATAATACCTGGAGGCGGATGGAATACTATAACATCAATGCCAGCTAAAAGGTTTAGAACTATAGATGCTAAAGATATGTTTCATAATAATCCAGAATTTAAACAAGCATTTAATGAAGCAGTTCAAGAAACAATTAAAATTGAAATTCTTGAAAAGAACAACCCTTTCATTTTTGAAAATGATGATGAAGACGATGATAAAAATGATTAAAATGTTAATACCAAGAATTTGTTAGAACAAAATATAAACATTAATTTTGAGAAGGAGAATTTTGAATGATGCCTATACAGGAAGTAATGGAAGAATTCATTGGTAATCTGGTTAAGAATTTAGTCGATGTGGAAAGCGATGTTAAAATTGAAGTTTCAATATCCACAAAAGCTGTTATTATTCAGATTAAGGCTAATAAAAGCGACTTGGGTAAAGTCATTGGAAAGAAAGGTAGAACAATTGAAGCAATAAAAATAATTGCTTTAGCTGTTAAAAACACCAAATTTCCTGGTGACAATAAGGGGGTATCTGTAGAGATACTTGAGGATGAACCAACAACTTATAAAAAGTTAATAAGTTAACTTTCGGAGGAATTAAATATGTTAGTTAAAGAATCAAAAATTAGGGTACTTGAAAATTTTTATGGTGTAGATTATGCTCTACTTGGAAAACCAGTTAGTGAAGCAAGTGTTTGTTGCCCCTTTCTTACAGAAGAATATCTCTCAACAAAAGGTGCACTTATGTCTTGTTTGGTAGAAATGTACAAAGAAATTGAGCATTCACCAAAAGCAACTAAAACCTCAATCAAAGAATCAGATCTTCATCTTCTTGCAAAGAAAAGTGCAAAAGTTGCTAGAGAAAATGCTAAACTGTCGGTTGGGTCTGAGAAAGGAAGAGCAAGAATTAAAAAGGCAGTTTCTGAAGCTCTTCAGATCTCAAAGAAACAAAAGAAAGTAAATATTGATTCAATTGTTAAAAATAAGACTCAGCTTGAAGCTTTTGTTTCATGTCTTGATTCAATGTTGATAGGAAGAGCTTTGAAAGAATCAAAAAATCCTACAGCTTTGAAAGAAACATGGACTGGAAAAATTTTGAAAGAAGCATATCTTTCATTGAGAACTGCGTTGGCTGAATCAGCAATCGAAATTTTGGAGAATAAAATCTGAAGCGGGAAATAGAAAAACTTCAGGAATATTTTGAAAGCTTCGAGGAAATAGCCCAACACAACGAAAAAATTTTCAATAAAGTTCTTGATGGCTATCCCTCGAGTAAAATAATTTTTGAATCCCCCAAGGAGAATTTTACAAATTCCTCTTTGGGGTTTGATTCAAAATTATTTAGACAAAAATCTAGAGAAAAGATTGTGAATGAACATTTCTCTAGACAAGCATATGTTAGACCTCACACAAGTGTGACTGAGCTCTTATCATGTGTCAGACAAAATTATTACGCTAGATCAAAATATGATATAAATATTGATAAAAATTTTAATTTTCCATATCTTAAATTATATGCAGATGTTGGAACAGCAATACATGAACACCTACAAAGTGTTTATCCATTTACTGAGATAAAAAAGGCGATTTACAGTGACAAGTTTAGAGTTAAAGGTGAAGCTGATGCAATAAATAAAAATTATCTTTGTGAAATAAAAAGCATAGAAGTTAAAAAAATTAAATTTCTTCCTGAAATAGATCATTTTCATCAGGGAAATATATATGCGCATGTTCTTAATACTGAATACAATTATAATATTAATGGTGTAACCATTATTTATGTTTTCAGAGATGATTTAAAAAGGGATCCTTTAGCAATAGATTTTAAAATTGATACTAATCTAGCAATAGATTTTTTGTCAAGATCATTGATTTTACTCGATGCTATTGAAAGAAAAGTAATTCCAGAAAAGATTGGAAATACAGAAGATAAGTGTAAGTGGTGTCCATATTCAGATTATTGCATTAAAGATGGTGATGGAATTAAAATTGAGGCAGTAATTAAAAAAGAAGAACCAAAAAAACAAAAAGAACATAAAAAAGAAAAAAAGATACCACAAGAAATTTCGACATTCAAAATATAGTTACAGAGAGAGGATTTAATAATGATAGTAACTTTTCCGCTGCTTATGGACGCTACAATAAATTCATCAGTTGTTCCTGGTGTTTGTAAAAATTTAGAACGATACTGTCTTATACATAAACTAGATACTATTCTAAAATGGGGAGGGCTCCCCTCTGATTCCAGAATAGTTCAATGGGGGATTGCTGCCGCGCAAGCAGCAGGTTCTGTTTTACTTGCTAGTGAAACTAAAAAAGGAAATGTTTTAAGAGAAGACGATATACATATTCATAATACTGGGAATGAAAAAGTTAATGTTATAACTGGTGATAAAGAAGAGAAAAAACCTCATGAACCAGATAGGGCAGTCGGTGTAAGAGGGGTTGATGTAAAATCAACGTTATCAATTGAACCAACTTGGGTAACAATACAAAGTAAAAAAGGATCTGCTGTTATTGGTGTAAAAGTTATTCCTTACCCAATTCCTGCTGAACCATTTGTTGAACAATTAATATCAGATCATTCATTAAAATTCTTTGATAGATTGGTCGCAAGATATGAAAGAACATTGACACGACAATTCTATAATATGATGAGAAGATTACCTATTTTTCACCTTAATCTTGATCTTAAAAAAGATCCATTGAAAGATATAATTTATGCAAGAAGTAAATATGGATGGAATGTATTTTGTATGTTGAATTTAGCATCAATTGAAAATGATGAGATATTTAAAGAACAAGGTGGTGTATCAAGACTATTTAAACTTGGTTGGCAAGCAGTAATTGTTGCAGATGATGTAACACAAAGGTTAGTATTTTGTTTGAAAGAAGACGGTGGGTTATGCTCAATTGTTCATTATCCATTTTTATATTCAGCATTGGGAAGAGATCAGGCTGATGCTTATGGAAAACTAAGCGATCTTCAAAAATCAACAAGTCCATTTTTTACACACAAAGTAAGACTTGCTTCATTTTTTGGTGAATCAATCGCATATAGAAAACTAAAAAGATTTGCAGGGTTAGGATTCCCCTGTATTGATTGTGAGGATAAATAAGATGCCTATACTTGGACCTAAAGAAATCTCTGGTGGTAAAGAACTGGGTAAAGATATTAAGGTTGGAATTGCACAGAGAATACGAAAATCATTTTCTGTTGAAGCTGAGGCATTAGGACGGCAAGCAATAAATAATGTTGTGGAAATTGATAGTTATATTCATAATTATACAGAAAACACAAAATCTTTGATACAACGGTTGAGGGAAGCTAAAAAGAGTAAATTGCCTCCTCATGATATAAAAGAATTAAAAGATAAAATAAAATTTTCTTTGGATAAGAGAAAAGAACTACAAAAACAAAAAAGTAGCGTGCAAAAAAAGTATCTAGACCATATAGATATGTTAAAAAAACAATATCAAAAGAAATTTGTTAAGTTGGGGATTGGTCTAGGTCTCGGTGTAATTGCAATAGGTATAACAGCTTTTGTAATTAAAAAGATAAGAGATATGAAAAAAAGGGAAAAAGCCGAGGAAGAATTAAAAAATGGATGAATTAATCAACTTAAACGAAGTAATAAAAAGTCACAATGAAAAAGTAGATTTATCTATGTCAGATCTTTTGAGATCTAATATGGAAACATTTGAGCTATCTTCTGATATATCTCCATTTTCTTTAAGTTTAAGAATTTCTAAATTTGAAGATGAAAAAGCATATATTCAATTTGTAAAAAATTGTGAAAAATTATCCCGCCAAAGTCTTGAATATAATTTTTGGCGAAAATACATAAAAGATATTTTAGGTGAAACCGTGTGTCATTTGACTTTTGAAAATTCAGTAGAAACTGACATTCACATACATCATCATATTCCCGATATTTTTACAATTATTAAAGCAATAGTTAATAAAAAATTAAACAATGAACAATCTTTTTGCACCTTTGATATATGTACTGAAGCCATTGAACTTCATTTTAAAAATGGAATAGGATTTGTTCCTTTAATTGAAAGTTTACACACAAAATTTCATAATGGATTTCTTAAAATACCTATTGAGATTGTTTCTGGAAATTATTCATATTTTTTAGAAAATTATTCACAGTTTTTGGATGAAGAAGATATTGCTATTTTAGATGAAAGATTGGCTGTGAAACAAAAAGATGTTGAAATTAAATGGTCAAAAGATTTTTATCCTGGAATGATGATACAAGCATCTGGGGGAATTTAAAATTAACTACACAATTCTTTATGAAAATATAATACAAAGAGCCAGAACAAGAGAATCTCAACCAAAAGGAAAAAGAGAAAAACATCATGTTATTCCTAAATGTATGGGTGGTAAATGCGGGGAAGTTGTGTATTTAACATTACGGGAACATTATATAACACACAGAATTTTGTGTATTTTATATCCAGATAATATAAAATTAAAATATGCATTTTTTATGATGTGTATCCAAAGAAAAAATGAACTTGGTGAAAAAGTTACCACATCAAGAACCTATCAAAAAGCAAGAATTGATTGGTATAATTATGCAAAAGAAGATATTAATTCTGGTTTATTTAAAGAAGGAATTTTACATCCAAATTATGGAAAACCTCCAGCAAATAAAGGAATTTCTAGATCTGATGAAACTAAAAGAAAAATAAGTGAAAAGAATAAAGGAAAGCATTCAAATCCATCTACGGAATTTAAAAAAGGACAAGTTTCTGCTTTCAAAGGTAAGAAACACACTGAAGAGACAAAAAAGAAATTTTCGGATCAGCATACAGGTAAATCTTTACCACCATTTACTGAGGAGCATAAGAAGAAAATAAGCAATGCTCTTAAAGGAAGAAAGATTAGTGAGGAGCAGAGAAAAAAGATAAGTGAATCGCGCAAAGGAAAAAAATTAACTGAAGAACAAAAACAACATCTTCGTGAATGTAGAAAAGATAAACCGCATCCTATGTTAGGAAAACATCACACAAACGAAACAAAAAGGAAGATTTCTGAAAAATTAAGAGGAAAAAACTATTAATGGAGAAAGAAAAAAATGCAAACAATTTCGGATGAATCGCGGATTCGAATAAAATATCCATTTGAAATTGACAATTTTTCTGAACGTTATCGAACAACTAATGGTATTTATAATTTCACGTCTCCTGATATGTGGGTAATCGACAAATTCTTTTATTATTTGCAGAAAAACTCTGTAATTAAGCAATTTAATAACTCTAAATATAATTATAAACCTTCATATTTATCTTATGATGAATATGGCGTTGTTACATTGGGGTTATTATTAATGCAAGTTAATAGAATTTATACAATTGAAGATTTTCATGATCTACCTAGAGTTATTATTCCTTCACTAAATGCTGTATCAACAGTTTGCCAAAATAAATATCCAACTAATTATAATCCAAATGATGTTCCAGAGGTAAATTGGTAATGAGAGTCATTGAACTTATTTTAGAAAATTTTCCTGAGAATGAAAAATTTAAACCAGTTTATGATGAAATTAATAAGAAGATTCCTGAAATAAAAGATAGATATGCTTGTCAGCAGTATGCCGCAATTATTGGAAAAACAAGAAGATTAAGTTATATGTTGTGCCATTATAAATGTGAACACAAAATAACTGGTTATGTATTGACTAAATGTAATGAGTTAAATAAAAGATGTAGAAGTCGCGAATGTAAAGAAAACTTCAGTAATCAAACAAGAAAATTAGAGTTAATGTTGGATGCTTATGAAAGAGAAATAAAAAGAATTGAAGCACAACTAAAAATATTAAAACATAAAATTCCAGATTATGAAAAGGGTGGAATATTTGGTAAAATGCATGTTAACGAAGGAATATTTTATAATATTAATAAAAAATTGGATGAAGCTAAAGAAGAATCTAATGAAATTGCGAATAATTGTTTAAAAGAAAAACCACAACAGAAAAACAAAAAAGGATTGGAAATACATAAATATAAATGTATTATTAGATCTTTGAAACATTTAAGATCAAAATATGTAGAAATTAGAAGACATGTTGCATCATTTCAAGATTTATTTACTATGAATAAATTCATTAAAAGTATAGATGCACAGATTGAAAAATATAAAGAATCGATAAGACAACTAGGTGGAACTATAGAATAAAAAGGAATAAAATCTGATGAATATAAAAGAAACTTTTATCTTAAATAAAGATACACCAAATTTGTTAAATTTATCTAAAAAAGAGATTAAAGAATACTCTGTCGAAAATGGTATAAAACTAACAACAGATGTTCTTGGGCTTTTGGATAAAAGTATAGATCATTTCACGAAGAAACCAGTATTTAATCTCTTTAAAGATAAGAGTTCTTTTGAGGTTTTAATACTCCCAACTTACACACTACATGTTTCATATAACGTACCGACTAAACAAATAATTGTTAATTTGAATCCATTTGGTGTAGAAACAATATCAACAACATCCCCAGAACCAAGAAATCTTTATACATGTTTAGCGTATGGATTGTTGATGAAAAATTTTATTGAAGGAAAATCAAAAAGAATAAAACTTGAGTATTATAATATCATACCAAGTTTTTTAACAAGTGTTTTTGTGCAGGTTTTTGGTAGACAATATGGGTTAACTGGAAGATATTCTGGAAATATTCCTATGCTTAAATTTCTTATAACTTTATATATTTTAGTTTCGTTTTTTGGTGTAAAACAAAAAGAGGCATATACACTTGCAGCTAGAGTTTCATCTACTGATTATAAAACTATTGAAAAAGAACTGGATGAATATAATTTTACATCAATAAATGATCTTATAAAATCATTATCAGAATTAGGAGTTTTCCCAGGTATAACAACCTTTCATTTTTTGGACAAAGTTTATAAAATGTTTACTGTACATTTTCTGCCAGCATTTGAAGATATGTCTAGATTTTTAGCATGTATGTTAGCGTGTAGCATTCCATTAGAAACAGTTATTCCAAGATTTATTTCTAGTAAGTATAATATTGATGAATATAATAAAATTTTAGAAATAACAAAGTTATTATTAAGGTAAATATGCCAAATGACATGGTTGTTTCTGGAGGCAGAAGCATATCTATGAATAATCTTCGATTTAATATAAATATAGTTCAACTTGTTAAAGCTGTTCGTGATCTTTCTCGACTGTGGGATAAAAGCAAATTAAAGAAGAAAATAAAAAATATTCATTTTAAATTTCCAAAGATGGGACCAAGTAGTTTGAGAACAAGTCTAACAGATGATGAGAGAGAAGAACTAAAATTGAATTGGTTAATAAGAATAAGAAAATCTTTTTATGTTAGAGCTGAGAGAATTTCTAAAGAAATGAACGATGAATTACTTCAAGCACATAATTTAAAAGATATAGAAAATACAAAAAAAAAGTTAGTTAGAAGATTAAAAAATCTTAGATTAATATACTATGCGCAATACGGTGCTGGTATAGGTGTTTTTGTTATTGCTGTTACTCTTTTAGCGTTATTTATTGCTCAATCTAAAAAAAGAAAAAGAGCATTAGAAGAAGAAAAAGAAAAGGACGACAAGACAAGTTATGCAAATAGAGGATAAATCGGCACCTCTTGATGGATTTTGGAGAGCCCTTGTTGTTGATAATAAAGATCCTGAGAAATATGGAAAAGTTATGGTGTGGATACCAGATCTCATGCCAAATATTCCACAAGATAAAGGAATTTGGGCATATCCAGCAAATACATCTGTTGGCGGTGGAAATAGTGGTACTTTAAATAGTGGGAAATTCAATCCTGAACAATGTTTAACACCTGGAAAAGGAAGTTGGGTTTTTGTATTTTTTGAGGGGGGCCAATCAAATAGACCTTTTTTCTTTGCCCCAATAGAAATTGAAGAATCAAAAGTTCCCGCCGAATGCCAAACTGGATCTAATCCTCAAGATAAATGGGTTCTTTTTAAATCACCACAGGGAAGATGTATTGTTATATCTGATGATGAAGATGATTGTCGTGTTGAAATAACATCAAAAAAAAGAAATATGTCGGATCCTCCTTCAGGTGATTCTGGATCTGTTTTTGATATTGATGGAAATATGACCACAATTCTTCTAGATGAAAGAAGCGGCAGTGAAAAGATATTAATAAAAACATACAAAGGGGATTATGTTAATATCATTATTGAGGATGGAAGTTTGAACATCCAAATGCAAGGTGATATACAAATAAAAAATACAGGTTCTACTTGCATTAAAAGTTTAGGTGATATAAATATAAAAAGTGGTGCAAATGTGAACATACAGTCTGTTGGTAATGTTAATATAAAAGCAGGCGCATTGATGTGTGCAGAATCGGCTCTAGATTTAAATATTAAATCTGGTGTTAATTTGAATAGTATGGCTGGGGCAACAATAAATAATAAATCAACTGGCCCAATAAACTCAGACGGTGCAGGAATTATGGATATGAGTGGCATGGCTCTTCCTGCAATGCCATCTGGAAGTGCAACAGATTCTAATCCGAAAGGAGATAGATAATGTCAGTTATTTTTTTTGAAGAAGACTATGATAGGGTGGTATCTGAATTTACAGGTGATAGTCCTATTCAAACAATAAGACAAAATGTTTGCGATCAAATAAAGACACAAGCAAATCTAGTTTTTTCATCTATGAAGGCAGTTCAAACTAGTGTCCACGCAGCTGAAAGAGTTGCACAAAGTTTTCTTACTAGTATGGAATGGTCCCCTACTAGTCTTGTAAAAACTTTAGCAAACAAAGCTATAGATGAGGCAAAAAAAACGATACCGAAAGTCCCAAAAGAATGGGATGAAGTAGCTAGAATTATGAACGCTTGTAATTTTTTAAGTAGTACAGTATTTACAGAACCATCTTCACTAGCAGGATCGATACAAAGTTTTATGGTGAAAAGTTCTAGAAAACTAGTTACCGATATCACTGGTGAACTCCCAGAATTTAGTGCTGCAAAATTACTTGATCTTATAAAACAACAATTAAATGTAGCTTCATTTAAGATAAATTTAGATAATTATAAAAAAGCAATTGCATGTATGAGTACAGTTTGTCATGTTGATATTAGACCAAGAGCTGCTGAATTAAATGCTTTTTTAAAAAGAATTTATATGACAGGCAGTGGTGAACTTAATATCGTAGCATTAATGAAAGGATGTGGAATAACAGATCCAAGTAAAGTTTTGAGCATTAGTTATGCTTTAGCAACATATCAATCAATTGAAGACTCTATATCCGAGTCTGTTGATGAAGGAAAAAAGTTTTTGAACTCTTATTTTTAAACAGAGATTTAATCCATTATAAATTTTTTAGTTATATATATGAATGGTGAATACGATATCAATTTCAAAGGAGATGAACATGATAAAATTTGAACAAGTCGGACCAAAAAAGTTTAACATTTATGAAAACGATGAAGTTTTAGTATCAATTGATCTTTTAACCTCAACGATAGCCAACAAATTTTCAATCATTTCAACCTACATAGAAAATATCATAAAAAAATTCCCAGAATTCGAAACATGGTTCTTCAACCTTATAAAAGAATATGAAACGACTAAAGAACATTATAAACTTATAGAAAAAAACATGCCGATGTTAAAGAAATTTTCAGATGACTACATTGATAGTGAGAACATAGATTTTAACCAGTTCGTTGATGAGCAAAAAGCTAAGAAAAATACAATATTGTTTAACGCAAGAGATATCGAGCATATAATTAGATTATCAGGATATTTGAAAATATATACAATATTTTCAAATAGTGAGAATTATAAATTAGATCAAAGATTACATAAGAAAATATATAATGAACTTTCATCCAATATAGATACAGATTTGGTCTACAAATTATTTAGTTTAATAAAAACAAAGACATTTAAATATAATCTTACGGATAGATATATGTGGGATTATATAAAAATGATACAATGTAAATCAATTGATGTTCATGTTATTCAGATTTTTAATTTTATAATGAATAGTATTTTGGTTTTATGTAAACAAGATAAAAATCCAATAACATATTTTGTAACAGTTGTTGATGAATCAATTAAATGGTTTTTGAGATCTGTATATAAGGCTTCAGTAATTTATGATGATTCAATTGCAACAGAAGATATTCAGAGTACAAATAAAGATAATTTGAGAACATATGCATATAATGATACTCTTGGAAGATTAAAAGGAAATGCATATAAACAAATTCATGAAGAATTAGAAAAAGCTCCACTAGTATTTTTTGAACCAGAAAAAGAACAAGAAGAAACGGATGCATATATTTTAAACTTTCAGAAAAGAATTGAAAATATAAAACATATTTCTCCAATATGTGATTTCTTTGTTTATCCAATTCTTGCAGCAATAACTGGTATTCCATATAGTCATTTTAGAGCATTAGCACCAGAACATGCAATTGTTTTATCGGTTTACGTTCAAGGATTAATGAAAAAAGTTTTCGATCAAGAGTACAAAACAATATGTTCTATGTTGAATTATTATCCTAACTCAACACCATCTTTAATAACAACATATAAATTAAAGAACATTCATACATTTATTAACACAGCAGATGAAATAAATAATTTTTTTGGGTTTAAAACAAAAATTATGCTATGTGATTTGCTAAGTAGTTTTGTTGGAAAAATGTCTAGAAGCGGATTCATAAATGTATTCAATGGAAAGGAATTATCAGGTGTTCCAGTTTCTAAATTAGAAATTGAATTAATTCAATTTTTCACTTTATTCTTTGCAGGTAAAATGGAAGATAAGATTAATGCAATGAGAAAACATTGTTTTATAGAATTCTAGGAGGGTTGTTATGGATAAAGAAAAATATACATTTAAAAATTTTTTGAAAGATTTAAAAGAAGTTGTTTATAACGTGTCTACCGATATTATATCAAAGGTTATAGTTTTAACTGTTTATCATGCTATTGATCCTCCAAGTTATTCTTGCCCAAATTTTAAATGTTGCCAATGCCCATATAATTGTATAGATTGTAGATACAAAAATTATTAGATGTGTGGTATTCA
>Ga0247842_10000472_pt1 | contig 83500 bp, 73 predicted proteins | sample LaCruzMarch2015__3_FD_192411 | JGI IMG/M metagenome (GOLD analysis project Ga0247842, IMG submission 192411) | Freshwater microbial communities from meromictic Lake La Cruz, Castile-La Mancha, Spain - LaCruzMarch2015_19m | ecosystem: Environmental > Aquatic > Freshwater > Lake | place: Spain... | reverse complement strand
CCTCGCTTACCCCTGTCGATCTCGGTCCGGCGAACCCACCGGCGCAATGTCTCAGCAGTGCAGCCAATCTTGGACGAAATAGATACTATAGCCGACCACTGGGAGTCGTAATCACTCCCATGCTCGAGCACCATCCGAACCGCCCGCTCTCTTATTTCCAGAGAATACTTGTTTTGATTTTTCATGACTCCATCCTCTCACAGATTGAAGTCTCCGGCAATACCGGGGCGGTTCAATTTGATTGTCAATATGAACAGTTGCACAAGCATTGACAGCGTTATCACACTTATCTATAATCACACGAGATGCCGTTGCCAACTTTAACTAAAAGGAGACCATCATTCATGATCAGGAAAGAAGACTGCAAGCTGTTGCCCAACATGACAGGTCATAAATGCTTCGGATGCGGACCGATGAATCACTCTGGCCTAAAGATGGAATTTTATACAAACGGTTCATCGATTCTTTCCTGGGTTACTGTCTCTGATCATCTATGCGGATGGGAAAATCTTGTTCATGGCGGGGTTTTATCGACCATGCTTGATGAAATTATGGCCAGAGCAATGATTCATTCATTGAAGTCTCTTGGTTTAACAAAATCAATGACGATAAATTTTATCAAACCTGTTTATGTTGGCAGAGAGGTCATGATTGAAGGAAGGATTTTAGAAACAAAAGATGATCGGGAAGCCATAACGGAGGGTGTCATTTATGATGACAAGAGAGATGTTTGTGCAAGATCGACAGGAACATTCATGCTGTTCTCTCCTCAGGCGATAAAGCGCAAGGGTATTTCCAGCAATGATGTTATTGAATGGTTTGAAAAGTATATTGAGGTCAAATAATGAAAGGCCTGTTGCTATCGGTCTGTGTGGCTATATTCTTACTTGCTGCACACCCCTTTCACGCCGATAATACCATTAAAACCAAGAGTCTGATCGAAAAGGCGACTATAACCTACCAGACCGATTTCGTGGTTGATTCGTCTCTTGATGTCTGGAATAAAGTCTTAGATCATCCCTTGTTGATGGGCAAATTATGGAATTTATATAATTTCCAACCTGTCTATCAGGTCACAAAAGCAAAAGACGGCGTTAAGATCGTCGATCCCTCTGGAATAAAGGGAGAAATATCCGTAACGGATTCATCTGCAAACAGCAGGACCTTTTACGGTCGGGGTGCACTCTATCACTGGGCGGTCCCATCGTTTATCAGTGCCGAGGGCGTCTTTCAGTTTCGCTATCAAGGGGACGGACAACGTATCAAGGGTAAATTTGAAGTTTACTTAAAAGGCGATAACAACGTCTCGGACTTCCTGATGAAACTCTTTTCCGGTACGCTGAAAAACCACTTACACAATCGCTTTACAAACAATCTGGAGGATGTAAAGAAGATCATCTTCAATTTGATGCATCATCCCGACCAGGTACGCAAAAAGCTAACCGGCGAGTCTCTCAGAGATTTCAAAAGTATTTTTTAGTATGTTTCGGTTATTTCCTCACTATTTCATTCAACCCTTTAAATGATTCTTTCAAGAGATGGGCGCTAATCTGTTTCTGAGAACCCATCTTATTTATCTGACAGACAATATTATCCAATAAAAATAATTATTTGCAATAAAAGAAGAGTCCTCTTCCAGTCTGGCACGCTTTACGCAATATATAAAGTCAAACGGAAACAAATAAAAAAATAGACATAGGGGGACACAGATCATGAAAAAGACATTAGGAACGATGGTAGCGGCTTTGGCAGTGGTTCTTTTGACGGGAACTTTCGCTTTGGCAGAATACGTAGCAGCCGGTGTGGCTAACTTCCCCTACTTCCAGCTTGGATGCTTGATCATCGGCGGGATGACCGTCATCAGCCTGAAGCACAAGTATGAGAAGATGTACACGAGAGAGGTTGCCGGAGTTTTCGCCCTCTACACAGTGCTGATTGCTCTGTTCACCAATCCGGTTATCGAGACCATTAAGAACTTGGTTGGCTAAAAGGTTGAGAATTCTATTTGATAAATAAAGACACGTCTTTTGAAAGTCTGTGTCCCTCAAAAAAGTCCTCTGATGAAACCGGTTCCTCAGGGGGTTTTTATTTGAAGGTGAAAACTCAGCCGAACATTTCTTCAAGGCAAATATGATCCCTAAGCGGCACTGCTAACAACTGTAATTGGGAATATTATCAAACCTTTATGAGTTGTTTAGGCCTTGCCGTAGTTATCGGCCAAGGCGGAAAGTTTGGAGAAATCCTCCTCACCAAGAAGGAAATCCCCCGTGGAAACCTCCCGGTATTTGATCTTGACCTGTGCGCCAATATACTCGTATTACTCATGCAAGCAGCTCATCAGGGAAAAACCATTCAGCATCGGGATCCAGGGAAATCCCTTTTATCTTCTCCTCCATATCATGCCACATGTTCTCACGGATAAGCTCACAGCTGTGGCCCCAGAAGAAAAAAACACCATTCACAAGCTTTAGCCGATCATACTTTTCCCAGAAATCATTATCCAGGAAATGACAACTTGGATGAAACTCAAACGGGTCGGCAGGGGGCAAAGTGTCTTCATGATGCTGATTTCCCCTTGCCCATTTATGACCTGATGAGCGGACCATATTTTTTACGGAATCATTGTAGGCGTTGAAAGGATAGCAGAATCCATGGACCGGTTTATGAAAAATATCTTCCAGAACCTGCTTGCCGGCTTTTATTTCCCATTGAAGCTGGTCATGTGAAATATCGGTTAAGCAGGGATGAGTCATGGAGTGGCTGCAAATCTCGAAGCCTTCATAGACATGATAAAGTTCGTGGATGCTTAAGCGCCAGGTTTCGCCATTTTCATGTCTCCATCCAAATGATCTGGTATCATGATACAGCCCCGGATTTAGACAAAAGGCGGCTTTGGCTTGATGGCGCCGGAAAATTTCTATTAACCGAATATCCGATACAAGACCATCATCCCAGGATTGAACAATTTTCACCATTGCGTATCTCATGCAGATCAGATTTTATGACGTGATCACAGTAAAGTCCATGATCTTTATGCTCACCCAATAATCATCAAGATTTTATTGAGGAAATGATAAATCGGTCGAATCAGGCCGAACTTATTTCTTCTGCTGCTGTTGTATATCTGGTTGCTCGGGTACTTTAACAGACCTGACTTCTGAGCGTTTTCGATAAGCGTCATGCTCTTTGTCAAACGCAGGATAGCCCTGGACGCGAGTGCAAGGGAGATTATGAATGCTACGGCGGCGGCAATACGTGTCACCTTGGTGCCGGATACCAGCGGGACTATCGAAAGAATAATGGCGACGACGTAAAGCATGAATCCGGCCGCAGGCGACAAGACCAACATTCCGATCATACTGGTGATTACCGAAGCCCATACCAGGGTCGATGGCGACTTTGGATTCATGTCACATTGAGATAGCTATCCGGAATCTTCACTTGTTTATTGTCTCATCCCCTTGATTTAAATGCCGAAAATATAATCTAGCAATTTCAGGACAAGGGCTTTGCCGTTGAAAAAGTAAAACAGCAGAAAAAGAATGATGATTACCAGAAGGATCTGCGGCCATTTGCTCTTTTTATCGGCGAATGGGTCTTCGAGAGAGCGTTCGGCTCCTGGGGGCAGGGTTGCGACCTTAGTCAGGGAACGCCCGAAAGGTATGTTTATTCTGGTTCGAGCATTAACCGCCCAGCCGTTGGCATCGAGGATGGGACCGAGGGTTCGCTGCCTGAGCTTCAACCAGGCGATGACCATGGAAGGGCCGGAGATGATCATTATGATGCCGGCGATGGCCAGGGGCATCTGCCACCATATCAATTTCATGAATCCAGTGATCACCGCAGCGAGCGCGGTGCCGATGGCGCCGACAGCGAGGCCGATGGCGGCGAAAATGCCGGCAAACTTGGCGACGTCGAAGGAGGGTTTGGCGGGGGCCGTCGATATGCCCACTTCAATCTTCTGTGCACCGCCGGTGATTCCTGTCGACGCTTTGTCGGTGCTGTTTTTATCACGGGAGGCCGCCATTTTCTCGATCTGTTCGTTGATCATCTTGGCGATCCGTTTATAGGGGCTCCAGAAGGCTTGACGGATGCTGATGGGGTGCTCGATGACCCTGGCGATGGTAGCGTCCCAGTCCTGACCCTGCCGGTCATAGAAGACGCCGTTGCGACCCACCATTAGATAATCGGCATCGCCGTCGGTGAAGGCGGCGGCGATATTAATCTCCCTGATCGTTCCATTACCCGCTTGGCGGGTGCAACGGCAGTAGGCCAGGTAGGTTCGGCTCAGGGTGGCCAAGGAGACGTGCTTGCCTATATCTTCGATGCGGACGCACAAATCGCAACTGCGGCCGTCCAGGTACAGCGTTCCGGCCTGAAACAGGGCCTTGTCTTTCCGAGTATAAAAGTCGGAAAAAGAAACGAAGTTCTTCAAAAAGGTGAAAAGGTCGCGATGGTAGCGGACCAGGCGGTCAACGGAGGTGATGGCATCGAATTCCGGCGCCAGAGCCGTGTCTTTGGCCAGCAACTCGTGGATGGCGTCTTTCGCATTGGCGGCGATTATTTCTCGAGTCCGGTCTATGCCGATCTTTTCAATGGCCGCCCCCTCTTTTCTCGATTGCCATGCCTGGTAAGGGGCCAAGGTAGTGCGAACCTGTTTCCACTCCGCTTCCGTGAGGCTGTCCCGGTCGCCCAGCAGGGGTTTGACAACCGTCCTCGCAAAATTTTCCATGGGTGCTGTCCAGGCCGGGTTGATCCCCTCTCTGAGCGGCAGGGGTCTACCGACCGCAATCATGGCCAGGGGGAAATCGGATACTTCGTCCACTGTTGACGAGAGGATATTTTCGGCAATGGCGATATATTCTGTTTCCTGACGGTTAAGAGCGCTCAAGGATCGGGCATCAAAAGCAGCCAGGCGACAGCGGGCAAAATAATCTTCCACCTTAGGTTGGATCTTGCTAAAGGCCGCTGCTGCAGATTCGGTGGCAGCACCGAGGGGCTTGATAGCAGCACTTTGGGCTTCCGCCTCTTGCCACCAGGCTGAGTACATCCGTATATCCGCAAAGAACTGATCGACCTTTTCCTTCGATACCCCCTTTTTTTCGCTGCGATCAGTATCTCCGCCCAGGCACTCCATGATGTCGGTGATGATCCTCCGTATTTCGGGATCGTCGGAGGAATCGGGGGGGATGACGCCGTCGCCGTTGAATCTCGTCTGGGCGAAGATCCTGGCCGTATCAGTTGTATCTGTGAGAGAAATGGCTGGAGCGTCTTCCTTTCCCATATTGGCCAGGATATGTTTTGCCGAAGCGAGAAGCTGACTTCCTTCGAGGGATCCATCATCGATGGCAGTTAGGGGTAATTCCGATGCTCCCTTGAGGATATCATCTGGATTTCTTAGCATGGACGTCGCCCATTTGACCGCCGCGATGACTTCGGGGACGCGAATGCGCCCATTGCCGTCGCTGTCGATCATTTCCAGGGTCTTCCGGTCGAATTCCAGACCTTCAACCGGACAGCTCAAGGCGATCCAGAGTTTTTGGTCGAGTTGAGCAAGGGCTGTAAGGTCCTGGCCGGATTCCAGGCGGACCTGATCGAAGCCGCCGGCCCGGAAGAATTTCCAGTGGTGCTGTGAATTCTTAATATTCAGGGGAGCGTTTTTATCTGACATATTTATTTCGCCTTTGAATCCCTTGATAAGATAGAATATTACGCTATTGGTGCGCCTTCGCGCTCAGGGCGATATTAGCCTTTTTTCTGCCCATATTGTCCAGAGTAAACTTCTTTGTCTGGTATCTTAATAAAGCAAAATCGCTTTTTATTCAATTAATTAGTGGTAATGTCATTAGGCATAAAAAAAGGCAGGGTCTCGGCCTGCCTTTTTTGGGCTTCCCGTATTTTTAAGCAGCCAAAGCTGCTTTTAAACGGGTGATGAGGTCTTTCATGAATGTTTCCCTCTGCTTCAGCGCCCGTCGGAATTCACGGTCATCCGTATTGACGACCTCGATTCGCAAGGACGGGTAGTATCTTTCCAGGATCTCCAGAAGATGTTTCTCTTCTTCGCGGGTCAGTTCAAGTGTTGACATGGTTTCCCTCCTTTCCTGATATACAATGTGAAGGCCACGCCACAACTTATTTCATCAGCCTCTCCTTGGTGTCACCGACCGGGTAAACCGGGAAAATCTCAAAGTACAATACATCTATCCAGGCCGCCCGGGCGGCGATGAGGCCTTTGGCGTCTGATTTTACAACATAGATGGTCCGGCATCCCTGCAGGTCGTAAAACTCAGAGATGACTTGTACATCTTCCGGCCATTCCCATGTTGCCCTTCTGGTTCTCACTTCTCTTTCGTCTTTAGGGTCCCAAGTACAGATCATCATGAAATACATCATGCTCACCTCCTTGCGGGTCATAAGGATTTGATTTACCCTGTCCGCAATGATCCTTTTTATAACCCCCGGAGGAGCGAGGCCCCCCGGAGGCCTTATATGGGCACCTTGCGAGGATGTTTCAGCATATTTCAGCTTTGTGTATCAGGTTAAGGGTTGTTTGATTTGGTTTACCGGTTGACGTCCGATGAAAACGCGGTATTTGAGCATAATATAAGACAGATTAACGACGATGTCAACTGATCGAATCAACACCTTCCACCTTTCTTCCTTCGGGAACATTTAATTTGAGGCAATTCGAGTGTCGTAAAGTATTTGACAGACCATGTCTTGATTGTATAATGGTCCTATGGTTTCCCTTGATTACTACCATCATTACCCCGCCCAGTATGAAGAATGGATTACCGTAGGTCAGGACCGGGTTTTTCTCCGCCCCGTCAAACCGACCGACGGTCCCCTAATTCTCGACATCTTCGGCAAACTGTCGCCGCAGTCGATATTCTATCGATTTCTTACCCACATGGATAAGTTAAGACCGGAGCAGGTGTATCATCTGGTCCACATCGATTATGTCACGGAATTTGCCTTGGCGGCGGTGATCGAGGAGGGAGGGGAGGAGCGAATAGTTGGCGTGTGCCGGGCGATTGCCTCAGCGGACCAGAGCCGGGCGGAGTTGACAATTGTACTTCGCGACGATTGGCAGGGTAGGGGGATTGGCAAGATTATGGTAAAAAAGGTTGTCATGGTCATGCATCGACACGGCGTCTCCCGCATCGAAATCCTGCTTGATTCACGGAACGACAAGATGAAAAGACTTTTCATGTCCCTTGGTTATCCTTATATCTACGAAGACTCCATCCTTGATATCTGTGACCGGATGGAGATCGAAATATGGCCGGAAAAGGAAGGTATTATATGGCAATAAAAATTATCGATGCCCACATGCACTGCGGCATTCAGAACGTGGATCAGCCCCTTGACATGATCAAAGGCTATCTCGACCAAGGCGGGATTGAAGGGGCCTGCCTATACGCCCCCGTGGAAGACATCTACGACCGCTACAACTATCACTTTCAGGACGGCCCCGCATGGATCGCCTGCCGGCAGCGGGCAAACCGGTATCTCCTCGATATTCAACACAACGAAAAAAATATTTTTGCCTATTTTTTTGTCTGGAACGATTTCCGGAAAGAGGAACTGAAAAAGGGATACCGGGGGATCAAGTGGCACCGCCACGAATCAGAGCCGGAATACCATTATGACAATCCGCGCTGCGAATCATTTCTGAGGGAGATATACCGGTTGCAATTGCCCATTGTCCTCGAGGAGTCGTATGGGAACACTCTGTCCCTGATTCAGCGAATCGACGGGCAGACTCCGGTGATCATTCCTCACCTCGGAGGGTTGAATGGCGGCTTTTACGCCCTCTTTCATTCCGGGGCCTGGGAGCAGGGTAATGTCTATGCCGATACCGCCTTGGCCACAAGGCGGGAGATGACCATGTTCCTCGATAAATATGGGGTCGACAAGCTCATTTTCGGGAGCGATTTTCCCTTCGGCATTCCTTACAGCGAACTGCGCAAGGTCCGGGACTTGAACCTGCCTGACGAGGACTTCGAAAAGGTTGTCAGCGGCAATATAACGAAGCTAATTAATCCTCTTCCGCTTTTATGACTCGCTGCCTTTTGGGGTGAGTCATAAACTGGTCCTTACCACTGTCCATGATAGTTCAGGAGGATTATTCAGCGCCGCTCTCAATCTTGGCGTAATGACGATGGGCCCGGTCAATGAGGGCGATGAAGGCGTCGGGATTTTTCTTTGCCCCTTCATATTCCTCCGGCGAAACGAGTTCCTTGTACTCGGAATAGAAGTCGTCGATCATGTCATCTAACTCCGCCAAGGCGACGACAGCGGCGGCGGTATCGCCCCCCGCCAGGGAACTGAGGGTAAAACAGGCGCTGATACGGGTGAAAGCCAGGGATTCCAGTTTGTTCATGTTGCAACCTCTCGGATCAAGTTATCGAATATGTAAGGTTTCCTGAGAAGTGTTGACCAAGCACCCTCAAAAGCGAAAGAGGGTTAACCCATGTCTGAGCTAACCCCCTCTCGCTTATTATTGGTGCCGAAGGCCGGACTTGAACCGGCACGAGCATAGCCCACTACCCCCTCAAGATAGCGTGTCTACCAAGTTCCACCACTTCGGCATATATTGAAGATCAGTTTCCACTCCCTACATGCTCAAGAGGCTTTTGTCAATATGAAAAGCGGCCTCAACTTGCAGGGAATTCTACTTTGCAGCAGGTTGCGGGGCAGCGGGTACAGGCTGTGAAGCAGGTTGCGGCGCTTTCTGGGCGGGAAACGTCCCCGTCGCCTTGGCGGCCGGCCCTTGTCCTGATGGAACCGGTACGGCTGCGAAGGGCTGCTGCCCCTGCGGAACAGCAGGTTGCGTCGCCGGCGTCGCGGGCAGCTGTCTTTCCGCAACAGGTCGGCCCGTCGCCTTCATCAAGTTACTTCCCTTCTGTCCGGCCATATAAGAAAGGACAAGAGAAGTCAGCATGAAAAAAACGGCAATGCCGGTGGTCATTTTGCCAAGAAAGGTGCCCGGCCCGCTGCTTCCGAAGATGGTCTGGCTTGAGCCGCCAAAGACCGCCCCCATATTTGCCCCCTTGCCGGCCTGCAGCAGGACGACGAGGATAAGGGCAATACAGACAATAATGTGTAAGATAATAATCAGGGTGTGCATGTTTTTTAGACCTCTTTAATATTTTACGATCGCTGAAAAGGATTCGATGTCAAGACTGGCCCCTCCCACGAGGGCGCCGTTGATATCCTTTTCCGACATGAGTTTTTCAATATTTCCGGAGTTTACGCTTCCTCCATATATGATCCGGAGTTTGTCGGCAAGCTCTTTTCCGTAAACACTTTCCATAGCACCACGGATAAAGGCATGCACCTCCTGCGCCTGTTCAGGCGTGGCCGTTTTCCCAGTACCGATAGCCCAGACGGGCTCATAGGCAATTGCGATGTTCCCTATATCACCGGGATCGACATTCTTCAACCCTTCTTTTATCTGCCCCGCGATGGCGGTAAGGGTCGCACCCTCTTCCCTTTCGGCAAGGGTTTCCCCGATACAGAGGATGGGTCTCAGTCTTTGAGCGAGGGCTGTGTAAAGCTTCCGGCTGATTAAATCATCCGTCTCCCGGAAAAAAGTGCGCCGTTCCGAATGGCCGATGATAACATATTCACAGCCCGCATCGATCAGCATTCCCGCCGATACTTCTCCCGTAAACGCCCCCTGAACCTGGTCATGGACATTCTGGGCGGCAAGATGAATGGCTGATCCCCTGAGCACGGCAGCTACGGCGTATAGGGCCGGGAAGGCCGGTGCGATGACCACCTCACGGCCGGGAGGGATCTCAAGTTCAGCGACCAGACGACGGGCAAACAGTTCCGCCTCCCGAACGGTTTTGAACATCTTCCAGTTGCCGGCGATCAAGGATTGCATCCTGGGTTTTATCCTAACAGTTGTTTACCGACATAGAGGGCCAGATCCCGCATCCGGCAGGCGTAACCGCTTTCGTTGTCGTACCATGCAAAGACCTTGACGAAATTACCGTCGAGGACGCTGGTCAGGGGCGCATCCACGATGGAAGAATAGGGACTGCTGGTAAAATCTACGGACACGAGTTCTTCTTCGCAATATGCCAAGATGTCTTTCAATTTCCCTTCCGCCGCCATCTTCAGGGCGTCGTTTACGTCGGCAATAGTCACGTTCTTTTTCAGCTCTACAGCCAGATCAACAATGGAAACATTGGGGGTGGGAACACGCAACGCCACGCCGTCCATTTTCCCTTTCAGGTCGGGAATGACCTCGGCAACCGCTTTGGCTGCTCCCGTTGATGTGGGGACGATAGAGAGGGCCGCCGCTCTCCCCCGGCGGAGGTCCTTGTGGGATCCGTCGAGAAGCCGCTGATCCATGGTATAGGCGTGCACGGTGGTTATAAAGGCCCGGGCGACGGTGAATTCATCGTGGAGAACCTTGACGACGGGGGCTAGGCAGTTGGTCGTACAGGAGGCATTGGAAATGATGTGATGCTTCTTGTTGTCGTAGGTGTGTTCATTGACACCCATGACGAAAGTCCCGTCAATGCCCTTTCCCGGTGCGGCGATGATGATTTTTTTCGCTCCCGCCGCCAAATGACCGGCGACGTCATCCTTCTTCCTGAATTTACCCGTTGATTCAAGGACGATATCGACGCCCATCCTGGCCCAGGGAAGCTCCGACAGGGTGGATGTGACCTGGGTGATGAGGATTTTCTTGCCATCGATGATGATATGATTATCTTCGGTAGTTATTTGCGCTGTAAAAATTCCGTGCACGGAGTCGTATTTCAACAGGTGAGAAAGGATTTCCGGTTTTGCCCTGGAATTGATGGCGACGATATCAATATCGTCATGACCGTGACAAGCTCTGACCAGATAACGACCTACTCTCCCGAAACCATTGATCGCGACTTTAATGCCCATAATAGTCCTCCCGTATATTTAGCCATTACTCAACGGCATAATTTTCAAGCTTCGACAGGCCGCTGCCTCTATAGCTGCACAAGGAGATTTAGTCAACATGAATTTCCCTTAACGACTCCGTGTCACACCGTTCCGGTCACAGAGCCTTTGGACAGGGCAAAAACTGCATAGCGGTGATACAGGTCGGCATATCTTCTGGCCAAAGGCCACCATCAGGGTATTGTAGATTTTCCAGAATCTTTTCGGGAGCTTTTCCCGGAGTGCGCTCTCCGTTTTTTCGGGGGTCTTCGTCGATATATAGCCCAGACGATTCGAGATCCGGTGCACATGGGTATCCACACAAATGCCATCTTTGTCGAATCCCAGGGCAATGACCAGATTGGCTGTTTTCCTGCCGACGCCCTTGAGCTTCAGGAGTTCTTCAATGGTATCGGGTACCGAGCCCTGATATTTTTCTAGAAGAGTATTGCTGATTTCCCTGATGGTCCGCGCCTTGTTACGATAAAAACCGACGGGGTAGATGGCCTTAATGATCTTCTCTTCGGGCACCTTCAACATATCACGCGGGCTGCGGGCCAAGTTCAGCAGACGCTCCGTTGCCACGGCAGTGACTTTATCTTTGGTACGCAGGCTGAGAAGCGTGGAAACGAGCAGGGCGTAAGGGTCGTAATTTTCTGCGGCTAACTTGGAAACAATGGGGAGGCCGTCGTCCAATACCGTCGCCTGCAAAAGACGAACGACCTCTCCTATATCGTTATTTTTCAAGGTATTTCAGTCGTAGCCTTCTTCCGTTGCCAGGATGTCCAGATGCAGGGTCGTGATGTCTTCGATGTCGAGATTCGGCTCTTCTTTCGTTTCCCGAAAATCCACGATTTTGATGTAGCGTTTGCATTCATTGCAGACATCCACGCGATACCGCTCGTCATCCTCGACGGTAAAATAGGCCAGGGTCTGCTGTTCCTCGTTGCCGCAGAAAGGACATTTGATCCGCAGGAAGGGCCATTCGATCCCGCATTGATTGCAGAAGAGGAAGCGCGCTCCCTCATCCTCCTTTATTTCGCCGATCTTGGGTTCTTTGCCGCAGATAGGGCAGTAGCCCTCCGACCACTTTGACTTGAGAACAACGTCTCCGTAAGCAGCCACAACCTTCTCAAGCGCCGGCCGGAGGCATTCTTCAAGGAATAGATCAATCAGGTCAAAGGTTTCGTCCTCTTCCCCTCTTTCCTCCTCTTCTTCTTCCTCTTGCTCACCGTAAAAAGCACTGAGCAGCATTTCCTTGAAATCCTCTTCCCCTTCCCTGATTTTACGGGCTAGCTCCTTGGTCTCGCCGGGGGCCCGTTTTTCAGCGATATGGAGGAGATCGAGGAAATAGGCTTGCGGCTGGGTCAGATCATAATCCCCTTGAGACAGGTCAACCAGGGGCAGCCCGCCTTCCATTTTTGAGTTGATAAGACGTTCATCAACGGGAAAGATGCTCGCTGGCATCTTATGCCGGTATTCCTCGCGGAGGATGAGAATTTCCTCCAGAATGGCGAGCAACTCCTCATAGTGGGGATTCTGGACCTTGTAGGATTCAATGGTTTTAAGTGTATCTTTTAGCATTTTGGCCATGCGTTTTTTCTCCTTCAGAAACATTTTTTATTTGTGGCTGCTGTATATATAGTTTCATGGTCAACTTCAAGCAATTCTTTCTATATAAATATTTAATTGACACAGAGGAAAAAATGAGGAAAAAGGCCGCATGGATTTGATGACTGCTGCTATTCTGGGTATTGTCGAAGGGATCTCTGAGTTTTTGCCTATTTCTTCTACGGGGCACCTGATTCTGACCTCCCACTTGCTGGGACTAAAGCACACTGATTTTCTCAAGAGTTTTGAAATCGCCATTCAGGTAGGGGCCATTGCTTCTGTTTTCGTCCTTTATTGGCGTTCCCTCCTGATCGATTTCAATGTCATGAAGAAGGTGGTGGTTGCCTTCATTCCCACTGGAATCATGGGGCTTACCCTCTATAAGCTCATCAAGCAGTTTCTCCTGGGTTCCTCGACAATCGTCCTCTGGTCCCTTTTTCTGGGGGGAGTCTTTCTGATTGCCTTTGAGATGTGGCACCGGGAAAAAGAAGACGCCATTGCCGATGTGGGCGATATTTCTTTCCGTCAGGCCCTGATCATCGGCTGCTTTCAATCGATAGCCATGATCCCCGGCGTTTCCCGTTCGGCGGCGACCATCGTGGGCGGCCTGCTGTTGGGCTTGAAAAGGAGGGTCATCGTCGAATTCTCTTTTCTGCTGGCCGTACCGACCATGCTGGCAGCCACGGCGTATGATCTCCTGAAAAACGGTTCCAGCTTTTCCCTGGATCAGACCCAGTTTTTAGCGGTTGGATTTATAACCTCTTTTGTCGTAGCCCTGCTCAGCATCAAATTTCTCCTGCGCTATATTCAAACCCACACGTTCATCGCCTTCGGGGTGTATCGAATTCTGCTGGTCCTGGTATGGGTGTTGATCCTGTAACAATTGCAAATGGTTAGGTAAAAATAAATGTTACAATTTAAAAAGAAGGGGATGGGGGCGTTTTGGGGTTGCCTGGTGATTTCATTGTTTGTGACCTTGCCGACCATGACGGGTGTGTGTTTTGCCGGCGGCGCCGCTGCCAGTCATGGCATCGGACGGATCCTTCCGGTCTGGACGGTAATTCCCTTTGGCGGGATTCTCCTTTCCATTGCCCTCTGTCCGCTGCTGACACCGCAATTCTGGCATCATCACTTCGGCAAGGTTGCGGTATTCTGGGCCCTAGTCTTTGCTGTCCCCTTCCTCATTTTTTTCAGGGGGACGGCGGCATATGAGATCCTTCATATCCTGCTGATCGATTACATACCTTTTATCATTCTCCTGTGGGGGCTCTTTACCATTGCCGGGGGAATTACCGTCAGCGGCTCGTTAAGGGGCACGCCGATCATGAACACAATCCTGCTGCTGATCGGCACGATCCTGGCCTCCTGGGTGGGAACCACAGGGGCCTCCATGGTGATGATCAGACCGGTCCTGCGGGCCAACAAGGAACGGGTGAAGAAGGCGCATATCATTTGCTTTTTTATTTTCCTGGTGGCTAACATCGGCGGCACTCTCACGCCGCTGGGAGATCCGCCTCTTTTCCTGGGATTCCTCCATAATGTCCCCTTTTTCTGGGTGACGACCAGTATCCTCCCCCATATGCTTCTGGCCACGGTTATCCTGCTGGCGGTGTTTTTCGGGATTGACCGTTACTTCTACGGGCGGGAAGAAACAGTGCCTCTTGAAGAAGAAGCGAAAACGCCGATTCGCATCGAAGGTCTTTACAACTTTCTGTTTTTGGCGGGGGTGATCGGCATCATTCTGGTCAGCGGCTACTGGCGCCCGGGACACATTTCCGTATTCGGCATCGAGATGCACTATCAGAATCTCCTCCGGGACGGGGCAATAGTCATCCTGGGCCTCCTTTCCCTGTATGTTACTCCGCAGCGATTGCGGCAGGCCAATGATTTCAGTTGGGGGCCGATTTTAGAGGTGGCCAAACTCTTCGCCGGTATTTTCATCACTATCATTCCGGCCCTGGCGATCCTCAAGGCTGGTTCCCATGGGGCTCTGGGCTGGCTGGTTACATCCGTAAATACACCGGCCCATTATTTCTGGGCCTCCGGCGGACTGTCCTCTTTTCTGGATAATGCCCCAACTTATCTGACCTTCTTCAATATGTCCCTGGGCCGTCTCGGACTCAGCGAGGCCATGATTCCGGCGGCGTTGGCTACGGGCACGGCAGCGACCAATCCACAGTTTATCGCCTATCTCATGGCGATTTCCGCCGGTTCCGTCTTCATGGGGGCCAATACCTACATCGGGAACGCCCCCAATTTTATGGTAAAATCCATTGCCGAGGAGGCGGGAGTTAAAATGCCGAGTTTCTTCGGTTACATGTTCAAGTATTCCATTCCCATTCTTATTCCTGTTTTCATCATCGTGACGTACGTATTTTTCTGATCAGGAGGCAAGGACCATGAGCGGGCATTACTTTGAAGTTGTTATCGCGGGGCGTCATGATTTTATCGAGGGATTCATCAGCGGCCTTATCGCTGAAAGGGGCATCCCCGGGGAGGCCTTCTTTGGGGATGATTTCGATATCGACGATGAAAGTGCGTTCGAGATGCTGGCCCGTTTCGTCGGTATGCGGGGGGAGCATACAGTAATTATTGTGGAATCACAGGTGCTGGAGGTTATCAGGGCAGGGGTTGACAAGCAGGGAAACGAGGTTGGCCTGAATCTCGTTTCTGTCCACAGGATCAAAGAGGTGTTTTTCACCTTCTCCATTCAGACCTTTTCCAGGGAAATCGGGAAAGAACTCGACCATATCCTTACCGAGGCGTCTTCCGGTCTGAAAATCGAGCCGCCCTATGCACCACGGAAGACAGAAACGCCGGATGGTCGGGGTGTCGAGGCCTACGCCCCTCTCCATGATTATGAATTCCAGGTGCGGGGGAGTATTTCGGGGGATTGTGCGGAGGTTTTTCAGTGCTACCGGAAGTTGAAACATTATGAAGTTGTCGATCTTGGTCCCGTGGAGATCACCCGTGAAAAATAGGAGCAAGGAAGAGGTAATACTGCTCCTTCCTTACCTTTTTAGCCGCCGCCACATAATCCAGCTATAGATCGTTCCATTAATCAAGATCACGCCGAGACCAAGAAAAAGCTGCTGCGACCTAGTAAGAGAAGAAGGGTAGATGAGGGAAACTACGTATCTGTCAATAAAATCAGTGGTATAGGCGGGACCTCCACCTTGGAGACGCAACCAGTTCTCCAAGGGAGTCAGCGGACAGATCCAGCCGGTGAACTCCACGAGGGCGCCCCAGACCGCTATGGGAATGTGGAGCAATGCCCAGGACCTTTTATGCAGGACAAGCAGCCCGCCGAAGATGACAAACAGAATAAAAAGAAAATGGATGACAACGACAAGATCAGCAAGCAGTGAATAAGGCATGGTGTGCCCCTGCTCATTTTTTGAGGTGTTCGCAAAAAGTCGGATTTCGTACCGATTGGTAATTCCGGCTAAAGCCGGAATCCAGTATTTTCAATATGTTCTGGCCCCCGGCTGTCGCCAGAGTGACGGCGGTGGTGACTTTTTGCGAGCTTGTCATTTTTTCGGATAGCCCACCGACTGGGCCAGGATGATCCGCTGTTCCGGCCTCAACTTCATCACTTGGCCGAGGGCTGTGCGATCAATTGTTCCACGGGTTACGGTCGCCAAGCCTTCGGAAGCGCAATAAAGGTAAACATTCTGGCCGATAAAGCCAGTATCAACAGCGGAATAGAGGTCTTTCACATCTTTGGCGGCGTTTCCCATCTTTCTATAATCGGCGACGTAAATCAGATTGAGGGGAGCATCCTTAACGTAGGCCTGGGAACCGGTCAGGGCGCGGATGTCCTGGGCGAGAACGGGATTCAACCGGTGCTTCTGGGGGTCGTACAGATATAAACCCTTCTCGGTTGCCACATAGACGTCCACTTCCTGCCAGTTCTTGGCGGAGGGAACCGTTCGTTTTCCTGAATCAGGACGGTTGATGCCGCAGGCGCTCCAGAGTAGGTTGGAGAGGACCCGAATGGGTAATTTGCGAGTGCTGAATTCCCGGGAGGACTTCCGGTCTTTCAGGACATGCATCAGGAGCCTGCCGCTGTCCATCTGGGGCTTGACAAGCTGGATGGCTTTTAGTTCCTGCGCTGACAATATTCCGGGAATAAAGAAAAGAATCAGCAAAATCGAGATGATGAAAAATCTTCGCCTGTGCATGAGACCCTCCTTTCCCGCCTTCTATACCCCAGCCGCCGCATTCTGGCAAACATTATTTGTTGACACGAACCGGCTGCCTTTTCTATAAGGGAGAGACACTTGAAAAAGATCAGTTTTTCGAGCATTGCTTCAATGTCATTGACTTAAGGATGTATTTCTCTCAAATCGATATGAATAGCTCATCGGTAAGGTCAGACAACGCAAGGGATACCTACTGGGGACGCTATGCCTGCACGTATGATGACGATACGGATTATGTCGTTGGCAGACCCTTGCGGCGGAGCATCTATAAAAGGTTATCAAGGGAGAGGAAGCTCGGTTATACCCTCGAATGCGGCTGCGGGACGGGATTTTATACACGGGCCATCAGTGGGCAGGCCAGACGGATCATGGCTACGGATCTTTCCGAGGAAATGCTGGAAGCGGCAAAAAAGCGCCTCAGAGATATGTCTCACGTTTCTTTTCTAAAGATCGATTGCGAAACCCATGTCTTCCCTCCAACCAGCTTTGAAACCGTACTAATGGCCAACATCCTCAATACATTATCCCGGCCTCTGAAAGCCCTGCGGGAGGCTCACCGCGTTTTGAAATACGATGGTGCCCTTATCGCCATTACCTATACGGATTATAATGTGGATGCCTTTGAAAAGATCGAAATCGGGAAGAGATATTTTGAGAAATTCGGTTTGCCGCCCTCGGGAGGGCTGATCAATTATTCTCCGAAGCAGATGGAAGCCCTCATTAAAAAGGCCGGTTTCGAGATCAGAAATCTGGATATCCTGGGAGACAAAGCAAAGGCCATCTACGTGCTGGCAGTCAAAACAGTTGTAATATCCGATACTTCTACAATATTATGGCCGCCGTATAAGCGTAATGATTAATAATTACCTCTGAGTTGATAATCTGTTGGAGTGAGACATGACTCAGAACAAAACCTGTCTTTTCCGCTCTTTTTCGCCTGGTACATAAGCTGGTCAACCCGGTTTACGAAGGCCTTCATGTCTTCCTGTGACCTGTACTGCGCAAGCCCAATGCTCATTATCAAATGTACGTCTTGACCAGGCAACGGAGAAAAGGTCTCTTCCTTAAGCACCGATTTTCACGCATGTATAATCGTCATAATGACACCCATGGGTCATATCGACCTCGCCGACTTTTTCGATTGCCCAAGGTCCAGGCGACAACGGCAATACGAAACTGTGCGTGTGGTCATCAAGGACAAAACCACCATGGAGGAAGCGGCCCGGCGATTTGATTATACAACCGCTACGGTTTATACGCTGCTCCGGGATGTGCGGGCCGGAAGAATCCTGTTATTTCCGGAGGTCAGGTTGGGTCCCAGGGGACGGCGGATATCAGAAAACCTGTGGACCATGGTCGCCGACACCCTTTACCGGCGATTTACCCGCGATCTGAGACGATTCGAGCATCATCAGGCGCCAACTATCTTCAAACGACTCATCAACATGCCCGGACAAATCTTTTACAAAGATGGCCTGTTCCAATTGAAAATCCGCAAGAGAGCTTGTACTCCCATTATCATGGGGGTCCAGAAACTTGCTCAGCCATTCCGCATCCCCTGGCTAAACAATTGCCCATTCGAAATCGTCTAGACCGCTTGACTATGATTCTCCTGACGATTAAACGGTCTGTGAAAATCGGTGTTAAAACACGGTTCTGTCCTTGCCCTGTTCCTTAGCTTTATAAAGTCGTTTATCTGCCCGTTTGATGAACTCTGTCAATCCTTCCTGAGGAGTTATTTGAGCAACGCCTATGCTTACGGTTACATGCTCGTTTATACCTTTTTTTGCTGTGAACACTTCTTTTTTAAATGTTTTCCTTATCCTTTCGGCAAGTATGATGCCTTGATCTGCAATGGTTTCCGGTAAAATCACGACAAACTCTTCTCCGCCGTATCGGCAGGCATAATCAATTTTCCTTATGCTCCGGCAAAGGACGTCTGCAAATCTGATGAGGACATTATCACCTTCCATATGGCCATAGGTGTCGTTGAAACGTTTAAAATTATCAATATCCATCATTAGGATTGATAAGGGATGTTTGAATCGGTTGGCACGGGCAACTTCTGCCTCTAGAATATTATAACAATGTCTGGTGTTGTATAGTTTTGTTAAGCCATCTGTTATGCTTAATTCTAAGTATCTCTTCTCGCTTTCCCGCAGTTCCTCTTCCGCATGCTTGCGTTTAGTGATATCTTCAAAAATGGACACGATCTTTCCATTTTTTACACTCTGGCCGATTTTTGAGTTATACTGCATGCACATCATTTCTTTACCGTTCTTGTGAAGGCAAAGTGTTTCCAGGCTGCAGGTTTTTTCCTTCTCAAGGATGAGGTTAATATATCTACTGCTGTTCCTGAAATCCTTTTCGCTTTTATAGAGCGTTTTGACCTTTTTACCGATGACATCGTCAAGCTTCCAACCAAAGACCGTTTCCAAGGCATTATTCGCAAACAAAATCTCATAATTCTGCATAACGACAACGGCCTGAGGCATTGCAGACAAAATGGAATCGGCCAGTGCCTTCTGTTCTTCCATTTTTTGGGTCGCATTTCTTAGTTCAGTAATATCCATAGAGTTGCCCAGTACAGCCGGTCTTCCTTGGTAACATATCGATGTCACGGTCTCCATGATCCACCGGATTACACCTTTCTTGTCGATGATCCTGAACTCATAGGGGGACAATCTTTTCCCTTTGAGCATGTCAGAAACGTATCTCCTTGCAATCTCCTTGTCTTCGGGATGGACAATACTCGGCGCTTTTTTGCCGGTAAGTTCTTCAACACTGTATCCTGCATAGGCCGCTGCATGATGATTCAGAAACCGAAAAACACCGTCCTGAACTACATAAACGCCGCCAAACGAGTTCTCAGCAAGAATGCGGTAAAGCTCTTTCGCCTCTTTGATGTCTGTAATGTCCATAGAGTTGCCCAGTACAGCCGGTCTTCCCTGGTAATTTATTGATGTAACAGTCTCCAGGATCAATCTGGTGACACCGTTCTTATCAATAATCCTGAATTTATAAGGAGACGATCTCTTCCCCTTTAGCATGTCGGAAGCGTTTTTCTTGGCCGTTTCCTTGTCCTCGGGATGGACGATACTCGGTGCTTTTTTGCCGGTAAGTTCTTCAACACTGTATCCTGCATAGGCCGCTGCATGATGATTCAGAAACCGAAAAACACCGTCCTGAACTACATAAACGCCGCCAAACGAGTTCTCAGCAAGAATGCGGTAGAGGCCTTCTTGTTGGGATTCTGTGCCAATATTTTTCACTGTCGGGCTTTTACGTTTCGTCTCACGCGAATCATTGACACCTTTGTCCCTTGTTTGTTCGCTTTTTAACATAGTTCCGTCCTTTAGGTTAGTTTTGGAAGAGCAATAGAGTTTCTGTAAAATATTTGTGTACCTTGACAACTCAGGAGGATCTAAAATCTGGTCCCATCAAGTTGAAAACCTTTTCTCCGGAATAGGCTCAGGCAGGCATCTACCGCATCTGCGTCATAAAGCTTTCCCTTATTGTTCTCTATCTCTGCCAGCGCCGCTTCCGGGTTGCCCGAAAAAAAGTTCGATGCATCGAACATGCTTAACTATATGATATATTTAATTAATAAACCGACCAATTTTACGTTTTCCCTTTTCAGAATGGCTAACTCAGGACCGGTTTTTCCTCTCTGGTGTCAGTCTCGGACGACGGTTCTTCGTTATCGGCGTTCGGACGCTGGATGGTGGTCAGAAAATCATCCAGGGTCTGTTTCAGCTCATTAGCTTGTTCCGCCAGCCGATCCCGCTCCTCATCGGTAATACTGTCTGCGTCTGCCGCCGTGAGGCGGTTTTTCAGGCTGTCAAAGGAGGTGATGAGCATTTCTCCCTGGGTCTTGCGTTTGGTTCGGGACTCCTCCTTCAATTGTTCCTTGCTGAGTTTCTTCGCCTTATACTTATTGTACAGGGTCATCATGCCCCGATCCTGCTTGCTTTTGGCAATCTCCACAAGGATGGTCCGGGGCACGGAGGGGTCCTGGCGGCATTCGTTTTTGATCTCCTCGGGGAGGCGGTTCAGGGACATGATCTCCGAGATCATCGCCTTGGACTTGCCGACGACGGATATCAGGTCTCCCTGCTTGTAGCCGTGACGCTTCATGATCCGGTCGAGGGCTTCCGCCTCCTCAAGGGGTGTGAGGTCCTTGCGCTGGAGGTTTTCCACCAGGGCGATCTCATCGGTGTTGCCCTCGACCATGATGGCGGGGATGCTCAAAACACCGGCCATTTTCGCCGCGGCAATACGTCTTTCCCCCGCCACGACGGTGAGATACCCCTGTTCGCCGGGACAGAAGAGGACGGGCTGGATGATGCCATGTTTGCGGATGGAATCCGCCAATTCCGCTAATGCCTGGGGATCGAAATATTTACGGGGTTGGTCTGGGTCGGCCCGAAAATCAATGATCGGCAGGTGATAGAGTTGTCCCTTTTCAAAGGTTGTTGCCATAGGATTTATTCTTCCTTAGCGAGACTGATGTTTGTCTTGCCTGTTACCCCGGTTGCAGAAGCTTGAAGCCCGTGGGCGGCTCGACGCGGCGGACGGCCCGGGTTTCCAAGAGCTCATAGAGGATTACTTCCATGACCCGCCAGACCTTGATGCCGCTACGGATGCAGCCGGTGATGGTCTCTTCCCGGCGGCCGCAGGCCATATGCATGTGAAGGATGGGAGCGCCTTCTTCGTCGGGGAAAAGAGTCCCTGTTCCCGCTACCTCATGGGCGTGATCGAGGATGTGGATCATGGGGATCACGGGGAGGTCGCGGTCCTCCTGGGGGCCGACGACCAGGGTGCTGCCGTCGTCGGCGCCGCCAAGGATGATCAGGGCCGCCGCCCGGATGTGGTGCTCCCGAGCGAAGGTCTCGATTATTTCATGAACGATCTCGCCATCTTCCAGGCGGAGGATAAAAACTCTGCCGATTTTTGATTCTTCGTATCTCATCTCTCTGTTGATTGACCTTTTTTAGACCGTCAAATAACCCCATCCCCCACCTGACCTCCCCCTTGAAAGGGGAGGAATGTAAGGTATCTGTACTACGGCTCACTCCTCATACATGCTGTTGATGACGCTCTGGTATTTCTCGTTGATGACCTTGCGCTTGAGCTTCATCGTCGGGGTCATCTCGCCGTCTTCCTGGGTAAATTGTTTGGCCATCAGCTTAAACTTCCTGACCTTTTCAAATCCCGCCAGTTCCTTTTGATTCTGTTCGATCCGTTCATGATAAAACTGAACGATCTCCGGGTGTTGAATAAGGTCTTCCCGGGAGGTCCAGGAGATATTATTGCTCTTGGCATAATCCTCCAGGGTGTCGAAAGCCGGAACGATGAGAGCGGAGACGTATTTGCGCTGATCGCCGATGATGGAGATCTGCTCGATGAAATGATCCTTGCCGATCATCGTTTCTATAAGCTGGGGGGCGATATACTTGCCTCCCGAGGTCTTCATCAGATCCTTGATCCGGTCGGTAATAGTCAGGTAGCCGTCTTCGAGGACGCCGACGTCACCCGTCTTGAACCAGTGGTTTTCAAAGACCTCCGCCGTCGCCTCCGGTTTCTTGTAGTAACCCTTCATGACCGTTTCACCCCGGACAAGGATCTCGCCGTTGGGGGCGATTTTCACATCGACGCCGTAAATGGCTTTTCCCACTGTTCCGGGTTTGTAGAAATATTCCTCATGGCAAGTCACCGTCGCCGTCGTTTCCGTCAGGCCATAACCGTATTTGATCTGGATGCCCACGGAATGAAAAAATTCCTCGATCTTTTTGGAAAGGGGCGCCCCGGCGCAAGGAAAAAACCGGATCCTCCCCCCGACGACGCCGCGCAGTTTCGCGAGAACCAGTTTCACAGCGATCTTGTGTTTGAGTTTGAGATCCCAGGGAACAGGTTTTTCCTCTTTTTCTCGCAGATAAACCTGCTCGCCAAGTTCTACGGCCCAGTTGAAGAGATTCTTCTTCGATGGCGGGGCTTTTTCCAGTTTTTCGAAAACGGCGGCATAGATCTTTTCGTAGAACCGGGGCACGGCGCACATGATCGTCGGTTTGACCTCCTGGAGATATTCGACGATCTTGCCCGTGTCGTCGCAGTAGTTCACGACCATGCCAGAGCCCAGGGCGAAGTAGGTCCAGGTCCTTTCAAAGACGTGACTCAGGGGGAGGAAGCACATGGAAATATCCTGGTCGCTGACGGCGAGGCGCTTGTTGTGGGCCTGAAAGGAAAAATAGAAGTTCGAATGATTAAGCATGACCCCTTTGGGCTCCCCGGTAGTCCCGGAGGTGTAAATCAGGGTGGCCAGATCGTTCATGTCGGCCTTCTTCAACCTTTCTTCCAGTTCCTGCTCCCGGGTGGACTGGCGGCCCAGCTCCAGAAAATCCTTGAAATACATGGCCTGATCGCTCCCGGCGAGGGGAACGCTGTTGTCGAAAACAATTATTCTTTTTAGATATTTTGACGCGCCGATGATAGAGGCTGCCTTCTGATACTGATCTTTGCCCCCGACGAAGAGAACGGCGATTTCCGCTTCATCGACGATGTACTCCGCCTGCTTCGCCGTGTTGGTGGCATAGATGGGGACGGAGACACCGCGGACACTGAGAATGCCGAAATCGGCAATAGTCCATTCCGGACAGTTCTGGGAGAAGACCCCCACCATATCTCCTGCTTTGATTCCCACCTCCAGGAGGGCTTTGGCGACGGCATGGACCCGCTCTCCAACCTCTTTCCAGGAAATATCCTGCCACTGGCCGTTTTCCCTATAACGGAGGGCTGTCCGCTCCCCATATTTCTTTGTCTGTTTCTGGACCATCAAGGCCAAATGCTTTTCGGGCATATTACTTCTTCCTTTCTTTTCTTCCGGAACATATTTCTAAATTACAGTATAAACGGCTAAACCTGAGAAGTCAAAAGCAATTTGATTGATAATACTGAATATTGTTTGACGGCACGCTGTTTTTACCCTATACTCTGCGCCATTTCATGGGGACTTGGAGAAGATGTTAGCTGAATTTGATACCACAAGGATCGCCATTATTGGCCCGGGACGTCTGGGGACATCCTTTGCCTACAAGTTCGGCCGGGATAACAAGCGGGTTACGATCTATTATCATGACGCCGATGTCTGCCGTCATATCAACCGGGAACACCTCAACCCCAAACACCTGACCGAGGATCTCGCCAGACGCTTGGGGGGAATGGACAACGTCCCCCGTCTGGGCCCGAAGGTTCATGCCACCAATGATCTCGAACGGGTCATCGACGACAACGACATCATTGTGCTGTGCCTGACAATGGACAAGCTTCCGGAATTTCTAAACTATCTCAAGCCGCTCATGGAAAGAAAATCCGGAGATACTTGCATCATCTCTCCCATCAAGGGGCTGACCTCCGATGAAATCACCAAGGAACTCATTACCCCGTCACAATTGATCCACAGCAACCTGAGCAGCCTCCACTATAAATATGAGGTCGTCTGCATCGGCGGACCTTTTTTCGATGTCGATATCGCCCTGGGGAATCCCGTCTGTGTGACCGTGGCGGGCAAAAGCGATCCGGCGAATCTCATTCGGGAGGAATTGATCCGCTTCAACCGGCGTGAGCTGACGTCATACTACAATTTCGACGTTATCGGTGTGGAGGCCTGCGGCTCCCTGAAAAATGTCGTGGCCAACATCAAGGGTGTTACGGATTCCCTGGACCTTGGCGATTCCATCCCCGGCACCATCTTTGCCCGTGCCGGTGTGGAAATCCGCTCGTTGTCCATGCTCCTGGGCGGCAGTTTTCAGGCCTTTCACAGCCAGGCCGGGGTAGGGGACATGTACGTTACCGTTTCGTCCATGGCCAGCAAAAATTATCGCTATGGCAAATACTTCCATGAGCTTTACAGCGGCAACCCCATTGAAACCAACCTGAAGGTCCTGGCGAGGATCGACGGGACGCCGGAAGGACCCAATACGATCCGCAACGTCCATCGTTATCTGGAAAAGAAAAACATGTACAGCCCCCTGTTTAATTGCGCCTACAAGATTTTCAACGAAGGGGGCACCCGGGGGGACATCAAGGAAATGATCATCCAAGCCTGCCAGTTCGACAAGCGGGTTAAGGAATTTATCGGACCTGTTTCCCGTTTCCTTTATCGGATCGCTCCCAATCTATGGTATCGGCGGCATAAGGGGTTGATGTCAAACTGGGAAGTTTGAAGGCTTCGCAAAAAGTCCCAAACCCATCCCCACCCAAACCCTCCCCTTGAAGGGGAGAGAGAATAGCAACTTTATTGCGAAGTCGTCAGAGTTAAAAATCTCTATTTTTATCTTGACATTTTTTAAAGATTAGTTATAGGTCGAGCCATACTTTAGCCGAGATCTAAAACAATATGACGATGCTTAAGAGAACGAACATGAATCTTTGCTGGTGGTGGCAGGCTGATAAAGTCTGCCCGCGTTAACTGTTTTAAACAGGTTGTGGGCAGGGAGGAACCTTCCCATGACACAATCGGAAATCAAAAGCCATGGGAACACCCCATGGCTTTTTTATTAGACAATTATTTTTTTATAAAGGAGAGATGAATATGAAAACCATGAAGGTATTGCTGGAAGATCATGAAATCCCCAGGCAGTGGTACAACATCCAAGCGGACTTGCCGACGCCGCTGCGGCCGCCTCTTCACCCGGCCACGGGAAAGCCCGTTGGCCCGGAGGATCTGGCGCCGATCTTTCCCATGAACCTCATCGAGCAGGAGGTCAGCACGGAGCGTTGGATTGACATACCCGAAGAAGTTCTGGGAAAATACCTGATCTGGCGACCCACGCCCCTGTGCCGGGCCCGGAATTTTGAAAAACTCCTCGATGCGCCAGTGAAGATCTATTACAAAATGGAGGGCAACAGCCCCGCCGGGTCACACAAACCCAACACAGCCATTCCCCAAGCCTACTACAACAAGATCTCCGGGATTAAGCATCTCTCAACGGAAACCGGAGCTGGTCAATGGGGAAGCGCCCTGTCCATGGCCTGTCAGATGTTCGGTCTCGGATGCCGGGTTTTTATGGTCAAGGTCAGTTACGAACAGAAACCATACCGGCGGATGATGATGAACGTGTGGGGGGCCGAGTGTATCCCCAGCCCCAGCAACCTTACGGAGGCGGGCCGTAATGTCCTTGCCGAACATCCCGATTCCCCGGGGAGCCTCGGTATTGCCATCAGCGAGGCCATTGAAGACGCCATAGCCCACCCCCATGCCCGGTATTCTCTGGGAAGCGTTCTCAATCATGTTATGCTCCATCAAACCATTATCGGTCTCGAAGCCCAGAAGCAAATGGAAAAGATTGGCGTTTATCCCGATGTCGTCATGGGCTGCGCCGGTGGCGGAAGTAATTTTGCCGGGATTTCCCTGCCCTATGTCCGGGACAAAATCCACGGGAAAGACGTAAAGATCGTCGGCGCCGAGCCCACTTCCTGTCCCACTCTCACTCGGGGCCCCTTTGCCTATGATTTCGGCGATCTTGCCAAAAAGACGCCCCTCCTGCCCATGTACACCCTAGGGCATGACTATGTCCCGGCCCCGATCCACGCGGGCGGGCTCCGCTATCACGGGATGGCCCCCATTGTCAGCCATCTGGTAAAGGAGAATCTTGTCGAGGCCCGGGCCTATCATCAGCTCGATACCTTCGAAGCCGGTGTCATGTGGGCCCGCAGCGAAGGCTTTATTCCCGCCCCGGAGACGGACCATGTCATTGCCGCTGTAGTGGACGAGGCCCGGCGGGCCAAGGAAGAGGGCGAGGAAAAGGTCATTCTCTTCAACTGGAGTGGCCACGGTATGGTGGATCTGGCCTCCTACGACGCCTACCTGACCGGCAAGCTGCTTCCCTATGAATTGCCCGACGAGGAAATCGCCAGGGCGCTACGGGCTATAAACGGTTTCCCGAAGCCGTGATCGATAAGGACGCCCATGACGGTGGGGAAATCCGCTGCCCCAAACTTGGCCATGAGCTTACTTTTGCATACTGCCGCCAGGAAGGGGGGGATCTGCCCTGTGCGCGGATCATCCGGTGCTGGGAGAGTTTCTTCCCTGTAGAGAGCTTCCTGAGGGAAACCATGGACGCTGATGCTTGGGAAGCTTTTTGCCGCCAGGCGCCTCCGGACAAGATGACGACCCTCCTCGATCTCATCGAGAAGGCCAAGGCCCGGCAGCAGACCGGCAGCGGTCATAAAGGGGGATAAAAATGGCTGTACAGACCCTTTCCCTCCCCCTTCAAGGGGAGGGAAAGGGTGGGGATGGTCCCTCTTGAAGGGAATGGAGATATGATATAATGGTTTCAATTGGTTGTTGAGACACTTTCATATGAAGGATAAAAAGAGGCCGGATAAGGATTTTCACCCCTTGGCGGACCGCATGCGTCCACGGCGCCTGAACGAGTATATCGGCCAGGGACATCTGCTGGGGGAGGACAGCCTCCTGCGCCGGACTATCGAGGAGGATCGCCTCTTTTCCATGATCTTCTGGGGACCCCCGGGATCGGGAAAGACGACCCTGGCTCGAATCATCGCCCAGGAGACGCAGTCACATTTCACAAGCTTTTCCGCAGTCTTGTCGGGGGTCAAAGAGATCAGGTCCGTCGTAGAGGAGGCCTTTGCCCAACGGCAGGAGCATCAACAGAAGACCATTCTATTTGTGGACGAGATTCACCGTTTCAACAAGGCCCAGCAGGACGCTTTTCTCCCCCATGTGGAAAGCGGCCTCATCACCCTTATCGGCGCCACCACGGAAAATCCTTCTTTTGAGGTAATCGCCCCCCTCCTGTCCCGTTCCCGGGTCATGGTTCTTAAGCCGTTTTCGGAAGAAGAATTAGGGGCGATGATCGCAAGGGCTATTACGGACGAAGAAAGAGGTCTTGGCGGTTTGCATATTCAGATCGAACCTCAGGCGGTTGAGGTCATCCTCTGGTCCGCCGACGGTGACGCCCGGACGGCATTGAACAGCTTGGAGGTGGCGGCCTCTCTCGTTATGGACATGGAGGAAGGGCAGCGGCTAATTACGCGGGAAATTGTCGAGAAGGCCCTCCAGAAAAAGGCCCTCCAGTACGATAAAGGTGGAGAAGAACATTATAATCTGATTTCAGCGTTTCATAAGAGCCTGCGCGGGAGCGATCCCGATGCCGCCCTCTATTGGCTGGTGCGCATGCTTGCCGCTGGGGAGGACCCCCTCTACATCGCCCGCCGGATGGTCCGGTTCGCTTCGGAGGACGTGGGCAACGCTGACCCCCGGGCCTTGGCGGTGGCTATGGACGCCATGCAGGCCTTTCATTTTATCGGTATTCCCGAGGGAGAACTGGCCCTGGTCCAGGCGGCTGTTTACCTGGCGACGGCCCCCAAAAGCAACGCCCTGTATGCCGCCTATGGCAAGGTGAAAGAGGTGATACGTCAGACGGGGACCCTGCCCGTGCCCCTCCACATCCGCAACGCCCCGACGAAACTGATGAAGGAGATTGGTTACGGCAAGGATTACAAGTATGCCCATGATTACCGGGATGCCTATGCCGAGCAGGACTATCTGCCCGAGACCCTGATCAAAAGAAAGGCCTGCTTTTACCGGCCGACGGAGCGGGGATATGAAAAGACCATCGGAGAACGGATGGATTTCTGGCGGCAGTTACGGGAAAAGAACAAAAAGCAGGAGGAGACCTGAAGTATGCCCTCCTCACCACTATTTTGCATGTGACTCCAGACACGCACCGTCAATTGCTAATCCGTATTCTTGGTTGGTATTGCATATTCAGTCGCTACTTTGACCAATCATCTGTCAGCTTGATATTATCTTTAGCCCAGCTGATAAGTTCGGATATGGAGGTGCCTTTGGGGAAAAACTCAACGACACCCGCCTCCTTGACCTTATCAATATCGTTATAGTCCAGGAAGCCGCCGGCGGTAACCCTGACATAGGACATGTCCTCTTTTTTCAGCAATTCCATGATTCTGGCGATGTCTTCTATTTTGGCTCCGGGCAAGGTCGTAATTCCGATATGATCGACTGCTTCCTGGAGCGCTGAAGCGACGATAGCCTCAGGACTCTGATTTTCCACGTGTACAACTTCGTAGCCCGCTTCCCGGAAAGCAAAGGATAGTCTCCCCACTGCCGCTTCATAACCCTCGCCCAGTTTAGCCATTAAAATCCGTATCGTGCCTGCGCCCATGACATGCTCCTTTCGTCCGTTGATTGCTTTTGACCACAGCGCTCTTTCGTTTGATCATTGTCAGAGGGCAGGGTCTCTTGGTGGGAACTCTACATGTAGGAGTCTCCTTCTATGACCTCACAATAATTTTGCAGTCCAATCTTGCATAATTCTGAAAATAAGGCAATCAGTTACAAGCTTATCCTCGCTAATGGTTTGCAAAAAGCGTCTATTATCTCGGTCAGGAAGTTATGGTGCTGCAAAAGCAAGCAGCGGAAAAAGATAAAAAAATGGGGAGACCTTAGGTCTCCCCGCGTCCAGGAGGAATATTGGGTTTCTTTACTGTCGGCTGATCATGCCCGTTTGTTCAACCAATCAGTTTCTTTTCTGACTTACGAGGAATGCACATCTTGTGCCATTACAAAGCCCATTTGATAAGTAATTGAATATCATGGGCATTTACCTCCTCTCCCGCCTATTGCATGAAGGAGTGACCTGCTTCAGCGGCGGCAAAGTTTGTCGAGCCACAGACATTTCGTGTATTAATAATTAGCAATATCAAGCTTTTATCTCAAAGACGGATTTATCCGGAATATCGACGATAATGTCGAAGCGGATTTTGTGGTTGACTTTCCCTTTGAATTGCCTATGATGCGGATCATTGTATATCCTCATCAAGCAGGCGGTATAAAGAAATAATGACACCCCCGGAAAAAATTGTCTGGCAGGATCGGGCTTCACAGGGCAGCAGACCTTTCCTGCAGCCCATAGCCGTGGCTATTGTCTGTGCCGTTTTCATCTGTCTTATCATCATCATGGGAATCATGGACCTCCGGCGTCTGGACAAAACCCTGGTAGGTATTCTGGAGAACCGCGCCGTGGGTATTGTAGGGGTAGTGCAAAGGCTTGCCCAGGAAAATCTCAATAATCTTGTCCAGGCATCTCAGCAGAAGGAGGATCGTCCTTTTGTTCCCGTTGCCGCGGAGGCTTTTTCTCCTCAGAAGCTTTTGATTAATGCCCTTGTTCAATTAGGGCAGGAGGTTGATAACCACTGGAAGAAGGATCGGCTAAGTGAAGCCTATCTGAGAAAGTTTGCCGATGAAAAAGGGCTCTTGATGATTGCCGTGATGAACCGAAAGGGGCGGTGCGTATTTCAGAGTCGGTCCTTGCCTCCGAAATTGGTTCCGGAAAATCCTTCCGCAAAGATTACCATGGAGCTTTTTAACCAATTAGGGAGGGCGAGTAAGATTGGTTTTGTCGCCCTGCGGAGGAAGGATGGGAGCGGGACGATCGTTATCGCCCTGGACCCTGCCGGCCTGCGTTTCTGGGGAACGAAGGTGTCTGTGGAAAAGGCCCTGCAGGAGTTGGGGGGAGGCCAGGGCCAGGGGATGTCCTATTTCATGATCACGGACACCCATGATAAAATTTTGGCCAGCGCCGGAAAGTTGCCCGAGAAATGGAAGCCGGCGGATATGCATGTCTCTGAAATCCTCTCCGGCGCCCGCACCGTCGAAAGCAGAAAAGTCATGTATCTGGAGAAACCGATTCTCGACATCGCCATTCCCGTGCATCTGAACGGCCAGGTCATGGGTATTGCGAGGATGGGGCTGGAGCGGGAGAGTACGGAAAAAATCCTTGAGGAAAACGGGAAAAATATTCTGATTTTCAGTGGCCTCACCGTGCTGATTGCCCTCCTGTCCCTGTGGGTGCTCTATATGAATCAGAACCGGCACTTGGCGGGGATAGTCAGCATGGAGCGCAAACTTGAAAAGGCGGAAAGGCTCTCCGCCCTGGGCCAGCTTGCCGCCGGTGTAGCCCATGAGATTCGCAACCCCCTGAACGCCATCAGCATGGCCAGCCAGCGCCTGAAAAGGGACTTTGTCCCGGCTGACGAAAGCAAGACCAAAGACTTTCAGACCATTACCGGTGTCATTCGTGACGAGATACGCCGTCTGAACGGGATTATCGAGGAATTCTTGACCTTTTCGAGAAGCCGTCGCCTCGACCTGCGGGAGTATCCCGTGACGGAGGTCTTACAGAAAATCGTAAACCTGCTTGGCGAAGAGGTTCAGGAGAAGGGGATCACCCTGGAAACGCACTGGGTGGAACCGTCGCCGGTTATTCCCATGGACATGGACAAACTGCAGCAGGCCCTGCTCAACTTTATCAAGAATGCCATAGAATCCATTTCCGGGTCGGGGAAGGTTACCTTGACGGTGGGGCCTGAGAAAAAGGGCTGGATTAACGTCCGTATTGTGGACACCGGGTGCGGGATGACATCGGAAGAACTCGAGCGAATTTTCAATCCCGAATATACAACCAAAGAAAAGGGACTGGGGCTGGGGCTTCCCCTTTCTCACGAGATCATCCGTGGTCATGGTGGGGAAATCCGCGTTACGAGTCAAAAAGATATGGGCACGACATTTGAAATTCTCCTGCCGGCCACAAAGGCGGGAAACAGGACTTAACGATATCTGGGAGAGTGGATATGAGGCCATTGAATATCCTGATTGTTGAAGATGGGCAGTCTCAGCGGGAGATGCTGAGGGATTTCCTGATTCAGGAGGGGCATGCCGTCAAGGAAGCGGATAATGGAGAAAAGGGGGTTGCCCAGGTCCGGGGCGCCCATTTCGACCTCGTCCTCCTCGATTACAAGATGCCGGGCATGGACGGGATGCAGGTCCTCATGGCAATCAAGCAGATCAATCCGGAAATAGACGTCGTCATCATTACCGCCTATGGGACTATCGAGACGGCCGTGGAGGCCATGAAGGCCGGGGCTATTGACTACATCACCAAGCCCGTTGAATTCGAGGAACTTCTGATCCTGGTGGACCGGGTAGCTGAACGCCGTACCCTGATCAAGGAGAACGAGATTCTGAAACATGAACTCCGGGAGAAGGGGGTCACGACGGACCAGATTATTTACCGGAGTCCCAAGATGGATACCCTGATCAACATGGCTGGCCGGGTGGCGTCAAGCAGGGCTACCATCCTCATTCAAGGAGAGAGCGGCACCGGCAAGGAACTCCTCGCCCGGCTTATTCATCACCTCAGCCCCCGTTCCACCAGACCTATGCTGGCAGTAAACTGTGGAGCCCTCCATGAGAATCTCCTAGAAAGCGAATTATTCGGTCATGAAAAGGGGGCCTTCACCGGGGCCGCCGCCCGGAGGATCGGCCGTTTCGAGGAGGCAGACGGAGGTACCCTTTTCCTCGATGAGATTGGAGAACTTTCGTCCACGGTCCAGGTCAAGCTGCTGAGATTCCTCCAGGAGCGGGAATTCCAACGCCTGGGGGGTAATCAGACCCTTCATTCCGATGTGCGGATCATCAGCGCCACCAACCGGGATCTGGAGGCCCGGGTTAAAGAAGGGGCTTTTCGGGAGGACCTTTTCTACCGGCTCAATGTCGTGACCATATCCATGCCGCCGCTGCGGGATCGAAAGGAAGACGTGCCGCCCCTGATCGAACATTTTCTGCAGAAGTACGCACAGGAAAACGGCAAGACCGTCGAGGGAATCAGCAGTGAGGCCAGAGACATGCTCATGAAGTATGATTATCCGGGGAATGTACGGGAACTGGAGAACATCCTGGAGCGAGCCGTCGTTATCGGCCGGGAAGAGGTCATCTCCGTGGAGGACCTGCCCTTCCTGGAGGAGTCCATTTCATCGTCAGACGACGGCAAAAAGGCCGAGGGGCTGTTGCGAGGATCAATGGAGGAGATGGAACGCAAGATGATCATCGAGGCCATGGAAAAGGCGGGGGATCATCAGACGAAGGCGGCGGAAATCCTCGGCATCAGTGAACGGATGCTGCGTTACAAATTGAAAAAATACGGTCTGAAGACCCATTGATCATTAACTGAAATGCTTTCAGATCGGCAATTTCAGGATTGCTCTGGCTTCTGCGGGTGAGGCGATCTCGCTGCCATATTCCCTGATAATTCTGACCACCCTCTCCACCAGTTCGGCGTTGGTTTTTGCCAGCACTCCCCGGCGCAAGTAAATGCTATCTTCCATACCCACCCGGATATGGCCGCCCATAATCAGGGCCATCATGGCCATAGGCAACTGTCCTGTCCCGATCCCGATATTGGACCAGGTGGCTTCCGGGGGGAGGTATTCGTAGATATGTAGAAAAGCCTTTGGCGTCGCCGGGGCGCCCCATGGGGTTCCCAGGACAAACTGAAAATGAAGGGGATCGGCGAGTTTTCCCTCCTGGCGCATCCGTAGGGTGGTCATCATCATGCCCAGATCGAAGATCTCGATTTCCGGTTTAACACCGGCGGTCTCCATCATCGCGGCGGCCTGATCGAGAAAATCCGGCGTGTTGATAAAAACGTTTCCCCCGAGGTTGATGGAACCGGCGTCGAAAGATGCCAACTCCGGTTTGAGGGCTAGGGGAGCAAGACGATCTTCAATGGGGAGATTCCGTCCTGGGATGCCGCTGGTCGTAAGGCTGAGGATCAGATCCGTTTTGTCCCGGATCGGTTCGACAACCCGGCGGAAAAGCTCGACATCCTGGCTGCCCAGGCCCGTTTCAGGATCCCGGACGTGGAGATGGACCACCGCCGCCCCGGTCTGCCAGGCCTCGATGGCCGATTGGGCGATCTCTTCTGGGGTGATGGGGATATAAGGGGCAACATCCCGCATCATGCGGCTGCCGGTAATGGCGGCGGTAACAATGACTTTGTTCATGATGACTGGGTTTTCCTGGATTCCCGCTTGCGCGGGAATGACGGCTTTTTGCTAAGGCGTCACATTTATATGAGATCGAGTTCTTTTGAAATCTCCGCGATGGTCTCGTCAAGGATGGCCACAAGTTGATCGATCTGTACTTCCGTGATGATAAAGGGAGGTGCGATCAAGACATGATCGCCCCGAATGCCGTCGGCGCCCCCGCCACCCGGATAGACAATCAGCCCCTTGTCAAAGGCAAGGTTGCCTACGAGGGCGTTGACCTTCAGGGCGGGATCGAAGGTTTCCTTTGTTTCCCGATTGCGGACGAATTCCACGCCGGCGAAAAGCCCCAGACCCCTCACGTCCCCCACGATGGTATGTCTGTATAGAATCTTCAGCTTTTCAACCAGATATACACCCATCTTTGCGGACCGGGCGACCAGATCATGACGGTCGATGTAGTCAAGCACGGCGATCCCCGTGGCGCAGGCCAGGGGATTCTGGCTGTAGGTATGGCCGTGGACGAAGTTTCCATTTCCCTTTTTGATGGCCTCGTGGACGGCCTCGGTGGTAATGACAGCGAAAATAGGGTAATATCCCGCCCCGAGGCCCTTGGCGCAGACGATCATGTCGGGGGCAACCCCCCAGTGTTCGATGGCGAAGTTCCGGCCGGTCCGGCCGATGCCGGTCATGACCTCATCAACTATCAACAGGACGTCATAGCGATCACAGATTTCCCGGATTCTCTGAAAATAGCCGTCCTTGGGAACCAGGGCTCCGGCGGTGGCCCCCACGACCGGTTCGGCCATAAAGGCGGATACGGAATCGGGACCTTCATAAAGGATCGTCTTTTCCAGGTCATCGGCGCATTCAAGATCACAGTTTTCCTGCTTCCGACCAAAGGGACAGCGGTAGCAGTAGGCCGGAACGATATGAGGCGTATGACGGATCAGGGGCTGGTAGTAGCGACGTCGCCCCGTATGGCCGCTTAAGGCCAAGGCCCCCAAGGTATTGCCGTGATAGCTCGTCCAGCGGGATATGACCTTGAATTTCGTGGGTTTGCCCCGGTCCACCTGATACTGGCGGGCCATCTTTACAGCCGTTTCCACTGCTTCCGAGCCCCCGGAGAGGAAATAAACCCGGTTCATGCCGGCCGGGGCCATGTTGACAAGCCTCCCGGCAAGTTCGACGGCGGCCGGGGAGGTGAACTGGGAGCCATGGGAAAAGGCCACCTTGCCTAACTGTACAAGCATGGCCTCTTCAAGATCCCGGAGGCCATGCCCGAGAGCGGCGACTACGGCCCCGCCCGAACCGTCCAGGTAGGCTTTCCCTTCCGTGTCATAGAGATAGACACCCGCGCCGCGCTGGACGGACGGATAGAAGCGATTCAGATTCCGGTAAAAGACGTGATCCTGATTCGGTTCTCTCTTCATGTTTCCTATTTTGCGTAACGGGTTCTCAAGTTGGACAATCCCTTGAAATGTTTTCTTTCCTCTTCGATCACGTCGTCGATGACGGCATGTTCATTTGCAGAAACAAAGCGTTTGATTTCATGGTAATAGAGGATGGAATCCAGTTCCCGCTGCATGGCGAAATCAATTGCCGCCAGGGTATCCTTGACCTTGGCCAGTTCCGCTTCCAGCATGTCCTTCTTGAAGATGATCTTGTTGTCCACGTAATCGTGAAGGTAGGCTGCATATTCCCCATCATAGGTCTCCGGGGGATTGTCCTTGTCCATGGCGGCAAAGATCCTGGCGAAGGTCTTTTGGTGCTGAAGCTCTGCGTCCGCCAGATTGCTGAATATCTTCTTCGCATCCTCGTCTTTGGCCAACTGCATTGCATAACGGTAAAAATGTTCTCCGTTCTCTTCGATACGCACGGCAATTTCCACAATGTCACTGCCTCTGAAAGCGCTCATCCTAAACCTCCTTGAATTTCAATATATGAGATAAAAAAATTATTAAGCAACGTTAAAAGCATTCTTTAAGCAGCTTCCTAGTGAATATATAAAGGAAAACCGCTCCTTTCACAACCACTTTTTTCTTCTAAAAAAGAGGACCATGGAGAGGGCGACGGTAATCATGATTCCCAACACCATGAAATATCCCCAATGCCATTCCAGCTCGGGCATATACTTGAAATTCATGCCGTAAACCCCGGCCAGAAAAGTCAGGGGCATGAAGATTGTTGCGATAATGGTCAGCACCTTCATCACCTCATTGAGCCGGTTGCTCACCGAAGACAGATAGATGTCCAGCATGCCAGAAAGCATGTCCCGGTAAGTTTCTACGGTATCGATAATCTGGATGGTATGATCATAGACGTCTTTCAAATATAGATCGGTTGCGGCGTCCATAAGGGGTGAATCGGTCCGCTGGAGGGCGCTGACCGCTTCTCGCAGTGGCCAGACGGACTTTCTTAGATAAAGCATTTCCCGTTTGATGTTCTGGATGGCATGCAGGGTGTCCCGCCCTGGGCGGGTTACAAGTTGTTCTTCCAGGGATTCGATATTTTCTCCCAACTTTTCGAGGAGGATGAAATATTGATCAATAATGGCGTCGATGATGGTGTAGGCAAGGTAATCGGCGCCAGCCTTTCTGATCCTGCCCCGGGCGGCGCGGATTCTTTCCCGGATCGGTTCCATGAGGGGGCTTTGCTTTTCCTGGAAGGAGATGAGGAAATGGGGACCGAAGACAACGCTGATCTGTTCGTGCAGAAGCTGTCCTCCCGCTTCCGGTGGTAAAGAAAAGTCCTTCAGGACGATATAGATGTAGTTGCCGAAATCCTCCATTTTGGGGCGCTGGTCAGTATAGAGGATGTCTTCGAGGGTCAGGGGATGGAGATGATAAAGGTCTCCCAACTGTTCCATGAGGCCGATGTCATGAAGCCCCTCGACGTGGAGCCAGGCCACCGCCACCGCCTGCTCCTGAGGGCCGCGACATTCCTCGATGCCTGTCAGCGTCTTTTCCTTAACCTCCTGATCGTTGTAAACCATCAGGGAGAGCAGCGGCTGCTCGGTATGCCTTTCCCCGACATGGACCAGAGACCCCGGGGGGAGCCCGGTTTTCGCTATTCTTGTCCGGTAATTTTTCCGCATGGCGTAACCTTTCCCATCAATGAGTCAAAATTTAGTCACCATTGCCGGGGAAGTCAATGGGGAAAAACTATTTACCGATCTTTATATTGACAAGGTGCAAGCTTCGTGTCTCAATTCACCATTAGACGAGACGCCGAGCTGATAGCTGATTGCCGGCAAAGTTATCATTGGTGGCGGTAAAAAAGAGAACGACCGGATCAGAGAGAAAAGGATGTATAAATGACCATCGGCTCCAAGCCGATGGGTTCAGCGGTCGCGTCGAATGAATTCGACATTGTTGCGACCGCTTGATTGAACAATTGTAGTGGCTTGTCCCTTTGGGACTTCGCCATACTTCTCTTCGCCTAAAGGCGAGGGGTTTCAACCATCCCCGATGGGGACACTAATGTCAGAAAAGAATCCACGCCCCAACAGCGTCTATATTTCCACACCCATCAATGTCCTGGTGGAAGGGTATTACGAGCAGAACATCACGATCGGCGAGGTCAGGACACATGGCGACTTCGGCCTGGGAACCTTTAACGATCTGGACGGCGAAATGGTTGTCCTGGACGGCGTCGTCTATCAGGTCGCCGCGGACGGAACAGTGGACGTCGTTGCTGATGACATTCTGACGCCTTTTGCCTGTGTGACGTTTTATCAGCCCGAAACATTCGATGAGATCAACGAGGCAGCTATGATCTCAAGGGGACAGGTTTCCCATATTCCCTATGAAGCCTTCAGTTCATTGCTGGAGCGACTTCTTCCCTCGCCGAATATGCTCTACGCGATCAGGATCGATGGCCGCTTTTCTCATGTCCGGACCCGTTCCGTGCCGAAACAGGAAAATTACCGTCCCCTCGTCGAGGCGACGAAGGATCAGGTTGTTTTTGATTTTTATGACATCGCCGGGACCTTGTCCGGTTTTTACACGCCCCCGTTCATGCCTTCTCTTAACGCCCCGGGGTATCATCTTCATTTTATCAGCGCCGACCGCCGCCAGGGAGGGCATCTTCTCTCCTGCGCCATACAGTCTGCCCGGATTGGCATGCAGCATATCCCGCTCCTGGAAGTAGCCTTGCCGGTGACCCTCGATTACCTCACTGCGGACCTGAGTCGGGATACAAGAAAGGATTTACAGAAGGCTGAACAGGAATAGGGACTTTACAAAGAATCCCAAGTATAATACCAAACCCATATTACCGGAGAGAACCATGGTATCCGCCCAACTACTAAGTATGCCTGATGAACCTGCAAAAGTCTATAATCCCCTCCCCGGGAAGGGGAGGGGAGGAAATTATTTTTTTGCGAATTTGTCATACTTGTGGGCCCGGGATGTTGTCTTCAGGGAGAATATGTGAAGATACTAAAACCTATGATTATGATCACGACCAATGGAAATGCTATTGGCTATTGCATATTGGCTATTGGCTATTGCATATTTTGTCTGGCGGCTTCTTTTGCCTTTGCCGGGGAATCCGTTGATCTGAAGGTTCTGGGTCTCGAAGGAGACATGCTGAAAAACGTCAGGGCCGCCCTGTCCGTTCCAGCCGGACTGGTCAAGGATGGTAAGGTTGATGTCTTATGGCTCGATCATTTCCAGGAGCAAATACCCCGGAAAGTTCAGGAATCCCTGGAAGCCCTCGGTTACTACAAAGTCGCAGCTACTGTGTCGCGAGAAATAACGCCGGAAGGGATATTTCGTGTGACCGTGACGGTTGGGGCGGGAGACCCGGTGCGGGTACGGGTGGTAGCTGTCCGCATCGAGGGTCCTGGGGAAGGGGAGGTGGCTTTGCGGAATGCCATCGAAAAATTTCCCCTTAAAAAAGGCGACATACTGCGCCATGATGTCTACGAAGAGGCAAAGAGAGGCATATACGATCTCGGCATCGGTATGGGCTATCTGAATGGCCGCTTCTCCCGCCATGATATTCAGGTGCTGGTCAGTCAATCCTGTGCGGACATTGACCTCGTCTATGTGACGGGCCCCCGGTATTTCTTCGGCCAGATCCATTTTTCCGGCGCTCCCGGTTACCCCCGAAAATTTCTTGACCGATATTTGGCATTCAAGGAGGGGGACGTATTCTCATACGAAAAGATCTGGCAGACCCAGAGGAATCTTACCCTTGCTGACCGTTATTCCGATGTCCGAGTTGAGACGGACAAGGAGAAGGCTCGGGAGAACAGGGTTCCTGTGGAGATAAAACTGACGCCTTCGCCGGAAAAACAGGTCAAAATCGGCGGCGGCTACGGTACCGATACGGGCCCGCGGTTCTCCATCAATTACCGAGACAAGAATGTATTCGACGCCGGTCACCAGTGGGACACGGGGTTGAATGTCAGTAGTGTCCTTCAGGGCGTCGCCATGGGGTATACGGTGCCGGGAACAGACATCCGGACTTACTCGGCCCTCAAAGCCAATCTCAAGCGGGAAAACACCGACACCTACACGACGAAGGAATTATCCATGGAGTTGCAGCATGTCCGGCCCTATTTTCTGGACAAGGAGGGGGCCATTTTTCTCCAACTGTTGCGGGAAGACTCCGATGCCGGCGATGAAATAACCAACACCTTTTCCCTGATGCCGGGATTCCGCGTGTTCGACCGCCAGTACGATCATCCGGTCCGGCCGACTAAAGGTTTCTCCTATCTGGCGGAAATCAGGGGAACCCATCAGTCTCTTGGCTCTTACACAGGTTTTATCCAGGGTACCCTCACCGGAAGCGGCCTTTATCCCCTGGGCGGTGGTTTTTCCCTCCTGACAAGGATGACCGCGGGCGTCACGGGCCAGAATGAGGGGTCGAAGGATCTGCCCATTGCGGTCCGGTATTTCGCCGGTGGCGACAACAGCGTGCGGGGGTATGCCTATCAGTCCCTAGGGGCAAAGGACGACCGTGGTTACGTAGTCGGTGGTAAAAACACCCTCGTCGGGAGCGTCGAAGTGGAGCGTGCCCTCTGGAAGGACTGGGGCGCCGCCGCTTTTTATGACGTTGGCAACGCCTTTAACAGTTTCCGGGAAATGGACCTTGCCCAAGGGGCCGGAATCGGCTGCCGGTATTATACCCCTGTCGGTCCCATAAAACTGGACATTGCCCGGCAGATCGGAACACCCGAGCCGGTGTTCCGCCTCCACCTGGGATTCGGATTTACCCTATGAATAAAAAAACGATTGTCCCCCTTGCCCTTCTTGCCACAGTCCTTATGGTCGCTGGAATCGTGGCTTGGCTCTTTTATACCGAGACCGGGGCGCAATATCTTTTCACCCGCCTCGTGCGTTTCGTTCCCGCCAAGGTGGAAACCACCGGGATTTCAGGAACCCTGGCCTCGGAATTTGCCGTTCGGGACCTGCGGGTTACCGGGGAAGGACGGCGACTTGTGATCGGAAAGACCATCCTGCAGTGGCGACCCTGGGAACTTCCATTGGGAAAGGTAGTTCTGGCAAAACTGGTATTCGATGAAGTCTCCCTTCAAGACGACGGGCCCGATGAACCTCTTGATTTGACCTGGCCCAGATTCCCCGGGGTGTTGTCATGGTTTCAGGGACGTATCGATAAGCTCGAAATCCGGGGACTTGCCTACCGGAAACAGGGCAAGGAAATCCTGATTCAGAGGGCTTATTGCCGTCTGGAAAGCTCCTACGGTTTTGCACGCGTCCACGACCTGCTTGTGGAAGGAACGGCAGGGAAAGTGACGGGAACGATACAGACCCACCTTATGAGCCCCTTTCTCGCCGCTGATGTCAAGATGGAACCGAAAGGGTCTGCATGGCCCATGACAGCGCTTCAGGCCCGATTCCGGGCCCCTTCCGGGTCGATGTACATCAACGGACCATTCACGGCAAAGATCTTTGGCGGCCCTCGGGAGCGGTTTACCCTCAACGGCCGTGTCTCCTTCGCTCGCCATGCCCTCGCCTTCAGTGACCTTTTTCTGGAGGAAAGAGGACGCAAGGGCGCCGTCAAGGGCGAGGGAAAGGTCGATTTTTCCCGGGCCGTACCGGTTATTCAGGGGGTCGTGAAGGCCGAGGATCTCGACCTCTCCGGGGAGGCGGGTATGGAATGCCGACTAAGCGGGACCGTCGACATCGCGGGTAATCTCTCTTCCTATCAAGGTCGTTTCCGCCTGCGGCCGTACTTTTCTGCCTGGAAACCGGGAGAAGCCGCCGGTGTTTTTTCCGGGAATCAAGATCAGGCAAGTATCGAAGAACTGCGTATGAATCTTGGTAAAGGGACCATCAAGGGCCGTATGAATATTGCCTGGAAAGAGGGTCTTGCCGCGACCGTAACGCTTCAGGCAAGAAATATCGACCCTTCCCGGGCGGCGCCGGATGTTCATGGTAACATCCACGCCGACCTGGAGGGGTTTTTGCGGTGCCCCCCAGGAGCTTCCGTGGAGGCTGCCGTGAAAGGCCGGCTCCTCAGCAGCCAGTTGATGGGTAAGCGGCTGACCGGGACTGTTGATGCCCGCTGGAAAGACGAAGACCTCAATATCGACGACCTGAGTTTGCAAGGAGATGGGTTCCACGTCCGTGCCCAGGGTGTTGCGCGGGACCGTATCCTCTATGAGGCGCGAGTTACAAAACTCTCCCGCCTCCTGCCGAAGGCGGAAGGACAATTTCAGGGACAAGGATGGTTCCGGCTACGTAACCGTCTCCTTTACGGGAATCTCGTTGCCACGGGAAAAAACCTCGCTTTTGATAATGCAGCGATCGAATCTCTGACGGCGGATCTTTCCCTTACCGAGGATGGGAACAAGGATCTCCAAGTCAGAGTGACAGCGAAAAATCTGTCCCTATGGGAGGCGAACTGGCGTCAGGCTGAGTTGAAAATAAGGGGGACGAAGAGCCGGCACCGTGCAGATCTGCTGGTCATGAGCCCGGAAAATAGATTACGCATTCAGGCTGACGGTGCATACCAGCAGGCGGTCTGGACCGGAATAATTCAAAATGTCCTTTTGGACAGCAAACACTTTGGCCCCCTGACCCTTGTCAAGCCGGCGAACATTGTTGCCGCCAGGAATGCCCTGTCCCTCGCCCCGCTTCTTTTGACCGGACGGCAGGAGGAACAACTGGAATTAGCCGCCCGTATGGATGGTCAGAAAAAACAGGAATATCTTATGGTTGGATGGCAGGATCTCCAGTTAGGCCGGGTGAATCGCTTAGCTGCCGGCATGGAGATGGCCGGTAAGACCACCGGGCAGATGCGTATAGAGTGGCCTGAAAAGGAAAAACTCCGGCTGTCAGGGACGGCGATGTTCAAGGGAGAAATCTCGCGCGGGACATGGAAGCTGCCCATTCGGGAGGGCCGGACCCGCATCCGGTGGGATGAAAAGGGCCTGGATATGAGGCAGTCCCTCGATTTTGGAGAAAAAGGCAAGGTCGCGGCGGTATTGTCCTCTTCGGCGCCGCCGGCCGTGGCGATTCCCGGGGAAGGAACCTTTCAGATAGGCCTTACGGATATGGATCTTCAAATTATCAAGCCCTTACTACCCCCGTCGCTGGAAACGGAAGGCCGTCTTTCCGGACAGGCGGAAGGACGGCTGCTGCCACAGCAACGGTTTGCCATGAAGGGGCAGTCAACGGTTTCGGGAGGAAACTGGATCGTTACCTACCCGAAAGGGAAAGTGCAGTTCTCCCAGGAACGGCTTGTCCTTGCCTGGAGTTGGCAGGATGACGCCCTTCAGGGTACGCTGGATAGCAAGTTCGTAAACCACGGCCAAATTCGATCCTCTTTCAGTCTGCCGATCAAGGCGCAAATTCCGTTGAAGATGATCAAAGAAGGTTCCCTTGCCGTTTCCGCCACGGGAGATCTTCGGGAAAAAGGATTGCTCAGTGCCCTCTTTCCTGGAACTGTTCGGGAAACCCACGGACAGCTTGTCATAGATCTGGCCATGACCGGATCATGGCAATCCCCGATCTATCAGGGAACCGTCCGTCTGGGCCGGGCTGGCGCTTACGTCCCGGCCACGGGAATCCGTCTGGAGGATGTGGGCGCTGTAGCCAGATTCTTCCAGGACCGGATCGAGATCGAGCAAATATCCGCCCGCTCCGGGGCCGGCAGTATCAAAGGAACGACGACATTGTGGTATGGCGAAAGGAAAATAAAGAAGATCAAGGGTTCCATGACCGGGGAACGGTTTCAGGCCGCCTATCTTCCGGAGTTCCAAATAATGGCAAATCCCCGTCTTACTTTCGAAGGAACCCCCGATCGTCTGATTCTGCGCGGGGACATCAATGTCCCGGAAGGACGGTATACCGAGTCCAAAGAACCCGATATGATCCATACGAGCCGGGATGTCCGGGTCGTGGACAGGGGAGAAAAAAAACCGAAACTTCCGCCTGTTGTTATGGATATTGATCTCTCCATTACCTTGGGGGAAAATGTTTTCATGAAAACCCGGGATATTGACGGGAAGTTTACCGGCAAGATGAACGCTGCGGGCAGAAGCTTGGACAATCTTCGCACCCGCGGCGAGATCCACATTTCCCAGGGAATTCTATATGCGGCAGATGCCAAGCTTCCCATTGAAAGGGGCCATATCTTCTTCAAGGACAAGCCCTTTCCTCTCGCTTCCCTTGATATCCTGGCGGTAAAGAAGGTCGGTGACGTCCGGGCGGGATTTCTTGTGACCGGTACCATTCGCTCCCCCGTAGTGACTCTCTATTCGGTGCCTTCCATGGCGGACCAGGACGTCCTCGCCTATATCGTTTTTGGAACGAGTTACACCGGCGATAAAATCCAGGCCACGACACTACTGAAATCAGCGGGAATATTCCTTGCCCAGGGAAAATCGGGGGGGCTCGAAGACAGTCTGAGAAAAAGCGCCGGGCTGGAGATCGGGGGTTTAACTTCCCCTAACCGCTCCAAGCAAGGAAGGACCGATATGACTACTTCTCTCTCCACGGTGGGTCAGTATTTATCGCCGCAGCTTTACGTCGGTCTGGGGCGGGCCCTGTTCAGCGACGATATCCTCTACGTCATGAAATATTCCTTCACAAAGCGCTGGGAAGTGGAAACGAAGGCGGGTAAGCAAAGCAGCATCGATCTATTTTTCAAGGTCGAGTTCGATTAATTCTTTTTCTTTAACCGGATTGTCACCTGTACAGTGGGCGGCTTACTGCCCTCGAACCTGACATTTGGCGGATAGCGGAGGGAGACTTCGAAGGTGGTCTGATCGGCCAATTTAGAGAGATCCACCGGTTCGGTCTGGATCTTGATCTTGCCCTGAGAAGCGGCGGCGCCGGGAATGAGGACCCGCACTGCCGATGGGGAAGCGGATATTTCCTGAACAGCGACTCCCCGGGGGGGCTTCCCCGTAGTGGGCACGTCAACAGGAATGGAAACAGGCACGAAACGGGAGGCGGTAATTATGATTTCCGGAGGGATGACTGCTACAACGGTGAGGCTGGATGGTGCCTTCACCATCTCACGGGTGAGGATGATCGCCTGTTTTCCCTCGCGAATATCACCCAATCTTACCGATATTTTCAGCGTTTCCGGGTTGAGGAGTTGAAATGCCTGGGCAGGACCAGAGAGAATCACTTTTGCTTCCGTAAGTTTTGGCTCTTCCAGGATGTACTGACGTGAGACGCTGAGGTATTCGATAGGAATCAGGAAGTCGCGGCGGATCGATTCTTTCTGATAGCCGAAAATAACCCACAGGATGCATGCCAACACCAGGGCGATGACCTTTTCCCGGGTGTTCTTCTTGATTTCCTGAGACAAACGCGATTTCTTCCCTTTCTCAGGAGACATTTTCCGATAGAAGGTCTCCAACTCGTTTTGTAGGGCCGCCCCGCCACTCAAGGTCTGGATTTTCTCATTCCGGGCGATAGAAATTGTGCCCCGTTCTTCAGATACGACGACACAGAGGGCGTCTGAACGTTCGGCAAGACCCAGGGCAGCGGTATGTCGCAGGCCGGTGGCGCCGATCACGTCCATATTCGTCGACAGGGGGAGGTGGCAGCCGAAACGGGAGATGCGGTTACCGTAAATGATGACGGCGCCGTCGTGTCCCGGGGAATGGGGGTCGAAGATACTTTCGAGGAGGGGCTGACTGATCAGGCCATCCAGTTTTGTGCCGCCGCTGAGGTGCCTGTCCAGCGGATCATCTCCTCCCAGAACGATCAAGGCGCCGATACGATTTCTGGCGAGGTTCGCCGCCGTTGCCGCAAACACCTCCGTTTCCTCATGTTGAGGGCCGACGGATCGCGCCTGTTTACCGAAGCGGCCGATAATGGCCAGGCGTTCGAAGAACCTGCGCAGGTCTTCCTGAAAGATGACAACCAACACAAAAATCAGTATAGCAAAAAACCCCTGAAGAACAACCGTGGTCAAGTAGAGCTGAAAGAAACGCGCCATGACGTAAATGGCGCCGACCACGCTGATTCCAACCAGGACGAAGCGGGAGGCGCGGTCTTTAAACCAGATGAGGAGGGCATAGATCATCAGGGAAACAATAATTATGTCAAGAATATCCTGAATTCTGAGATTGTTGATGATAGATAGTATCGATTGCATCCTGATCCCTGATTGATAGTGTCGCCTTTACATAAGGTTAAGTGTCATGAAAGTCAAGGAAAGAGCTTAACATGGCAGATTGCAGCTTTGTTTTTTCATGAAGATAGTGTATCATAAGTTATGATCAATGAACATTTACAGGACCAGATTCACAAGACGGCGGAGTTGATCGCCAAAGCAGGCAAGGTAGTCGTTTTTACGGGGGCGGGGATCAGTACGGAGTCCGGGATTCCTGATTTTCGCAGTCCCGGAGGTCTATGGTCCAAGTTTGATCCCGACGACTTCACCATCGAGCGTTTTCTGTACAGCCTGGAAACGCGGAAAAGGCAATGGAAATTTCTTCTCGAGGAGGGGATCTTTGCCCAGGCCCAGCCCAATGCCGCACACAAGGCCATCGCCTGGCTGGAAACAGTCGGAAAGCTGACCTGTGTGATCACCCAGAATGTGGACGACCTGCACCAGAAGGCGGGTAACAGCCCCGATAAGGTATATGAACTTCACGGTAATATGAAATGGCTCAAGTGTCTGGATTGTTCCGAGCGATATCCTTTGGAGGACCTGCTGGTGGGCTTCCATGGGATCGACGAGGTTCCCGCCTGCGTTCGTTGTCAGGGGATTCTGAAGCCTGATGTGATCTTTTTCGGAGAGTCCCTGCCGCCGCAAACGCTGAAGGACGCAACCTATGCGGCAAGCAATTGTGACCTTCTCATCGTCATCGGCTCGTCCCTGGTCGTCTATCCGGCGGCCTACATCCCTTTATACGCCAAGGGAGGGGGGGCGAAACTGGTGATTATCAACAAGACGGAAACCTCCTATGACGCCAATGCCGATGTGGTGATCCACGGCGGCGCGGGCGAGGCGATGGACGGTATCGTAGCCGTTCTGCAAAAACTGGACGTCTCATGTGCCTAATTATCCTTTCCTGGCGGACCCGCACCGATTTCCCCCTGATTCTGGCGGCTAACCGGGATGAGTTCTACGACCGCCCTTCTCTGCCTGCCGATTTCTGGCCGGACCGTCCCGATATTCTGGGCGGCAGGGACCTCAAGGAAGGAGGAACCTGGCTGGGAATCACAAAAAAAGGCCGTCTGGCTGCCCTGACCAATTATCGCGACCCCCTTTCCGTGAAGGTGAACGCCCCTTCCCGGGGCTGGCTGGTCAAGGGATTTCTCGCCGGCGATGACCGACCGGGAGACTACCTGGAACGGCTCCAAAAGGAGGCCCCTCGATATAACGGTTTCAGTCTGATTCTGGGAGACGATTCGGGACTGTATTATCTTTCCAATCGCGGGAACGGGGGTGTTACGCAATTTTACCCCGGCATCCACGGCCTCAGCAACCACCTCCTCGACACGCCCTGGCCCAAAGTCGGGAAGGCCATGGAGAACTTCCGCCGGGTCGTGGAGGGGAAGGGTAGGCCACGGAGCGAGGATTTATTCGACCTGCTGGCTGACCCCGCACGTCCGGAAGATCGCGACCTGCCGGATACCGGTATCGGAATGGAGTGGGAACGTATTCTGTCATCCGTGTTCATCGCCAGTCCTGTCTATGGGACCAGGTCTTCCACGGTCCTGATGATCGATCGTCTTGGCCGTGTCCTTTTTGAGGAGCGACAATTTAACGGGAATGTCAGCCCTTGGATGACTGCCCGCTTTGCATTTCGTCTGGGAGGAAACAATGTCGAGACGTGAGTATCCGCAAAAGCCGATCGTAGGCGTCGGGGCCATTGTCATAAGAGAAGGAAAGGTGCTTCTCGTGAAGCGGGCTGCCGCTCCGAGCAGAGGATTGTGGGCAATTCCCGGCGGATCGCTGGAGTTGGGAGAAACCCTCCAGCGAGGGGCAGAACGGGAAATTCTTGAAGAAACGGGCATCCGGATCAGGGCGGGTGTCCCGGTATATGCTTTTGATTTTATTGAATATGATGCCAATAATCAACTTCATTATCATTTCGTCGTTGTCGACATGGAGGCCGAATACGTGGCGGGAGAGGTACAGGCTGCCGATGACGCCCTTGACGCTAGCTGGGTCTCCCCGGAGGACTTGCAGGGAATGTCTGTATCCGGGAACACCTTGAAAATTCTCAAGGCAAGGGGATTTATTTCTTCTTGAAATCCAAGTGTTTTTTAATTTAAGATGGGTCAGTGAAATCATGTCTTATGGGAACGAACGCAATCAGGAGAAGAGGGAGGTCGTTATGAAGCGGATGATGGGTTTTCTGGTTATGGCGATGATCGTAGGGGCGCTGGTTATGCCTGCGGTTACGACAGCGAAGACGAGTCCTAAAGTGGAGGGGGAAATCAAGGCCGTCCTGAAAAAGCATAACGAGTTTTATAAGGCGAAGGATCTCAAAGGGGTTATGTCGCTGTATGCGAAAGGACCGGATGTCATCTCCATCGGTTCCGAGGAAGGGGAAGAGGCCATCGGTTCCGAGCAGATAAGCGCCGAATACAAGAAAACCTTTGCGGGTATTACCGATTTGAAATCAATAAGTTACAGTAATCTTAATATATCCGCATCCGGGAACGTGGCGTGGGTTTATGTCCAAATCAAGGCCAGTCTGATCATGTCCCAGGGAAGCAAGCCGGTGGATGTCAAGGGCCGCTTCACGGCGGTTTTGAAGAAAAACGGCAAACAATGGCAATTTGTCCAGGCCCATTTTTCCGAAGTGGCCAAACCGGTGGTGATCACTTTTGAAGAGATTGACGTCAACAAGGACGGCAAGATCGATTACAAGGAAATGTCCGTTGTGATTACCGGATTGACACCCGAACAGTTCAATACTCTGGACAAGAATAAAGACGGCGTCATTACCAAGGGTGAATATCATGGTTACATGACCGACGAGGAGATGAAGGCTGTCTGGGCCCGTCCCCATAATATCTTTTAGGTGAAGCCATGAAGGTCGTCTATCATAAGGATTTCAATCTTTCTTATTGTTCCGATCCGGCGGCGGCCTTCGGCCGGATCGAAGCGGTGCACGCGGTCATCAAGGAGCGGGTGACCTTTGTGAACGCCGTGCCCGCGACCGCGGAAGATATCGATGCCGTCCATACACCGAGTCACATCGAGATGGTCCGGCGCGAGGGCATATATGATATTGCCGCGCTGGCTGCCGGTGGGGCCGTGCAGGCCGCGCAAATAGGACTCAAGGAACCCTGCTTTGCCCTGATCCGGCCACCCGGTCATCACGCCTCGGCAGCGAGTTCCTGGGGCTTCTGCTATTTCAACAATATGGTCATTGCCTTAGAGAAGCTGAAAAGAAAGGGCCTTATCAACAAAGCCCTCGTACTCGACTTTGATCTCCATTTCGGCGACGGGACGGTAAACATCCTGGGTACGAAGGATTATGTCAACATCTACAACCCCTCGTTCTCCAGTCGTACCGACTATCTCAAGGGGGTCCAGTCCTTTCTGGAGTCGAATCCGGCGGATATTATCGGTATCTCCGCCGGATTCGACAACCACATCGAGGACTGGGGAGGACTTTTGACCACCTCCGATTACAAGGAAATGGGAGGGATGGTCAAGGATGCCGCTCATAACAATAAAGGCGGATATTTTGCCATCCTCGAAGGAGGGTACAACCACGGGGTTCTGGGCCAGAACGTGATGGCCCTGATTGAGGGCATGAAATAAGGGCGGAAGGTACACACAGTAACCCATTCCCACCCCGGCCCTCCCCTTGGAAGGGGAGGGAGACAGGTTTGTTAGGCTACAATCTTTCTCGTTATTTTAGGGGCTTTCTCTCAACAAGCTGACCGACCCTGATCATTTTGATCTGCTCCGGTTTCTGTGCATCGACCATCGCCCAGGCTACGTTCGGTTGCAACTGATCGGACGATACGATCAGGCTGACAGGAAGCTTCTGAACATCGCATTCCTTTTTGCCCGACATGGGGTCTTCAACATCTTCAAAGGTATAGACGAACAGTTCGTTCCCCGATTTAATGCCTACTTTTTCTCCGACGCTGATCCGTACGGCCTTCTCTTTGCCGTCGGGACTGTTCTTGATCATGGTGACGTAACCCTTGAGGGGGAAATACTTGGACAACTCGGGACGGGCAGTCGCGAGGCTCTTGCTCGCAGCCTTCTTGATGCCGCCAATGAGGGCGTCGTAATTGGGGTAGGGGGTCTTGCCGATGATATGCTTGCCCGTCATCTTTTTCGATAAAACCACCTCGCCGCTCTCCACGTCCAGAATCCGCACGGTGACCTCGGTGCCGATATTCCAGCCTTCCTGGGTTTCGAGGGCGGCGGCGCCGGCGGCCATGGCAAGATCCGCGATAAAGCTGCCGCTTCCGCCCTTGCCTAACCCTTGTCTTGCCGATTGGTAGGAGACCCACTTCAGATCCACATTATTCACCGATCCGGTGATGATGTATTTGACGCCTTTTAGTTTTCCCAGACGGATCATGGTGGCGTCGTCCACCATGCCGGACTGCTGGAATTTCTGCTCTGAAAAGACTTTGTCCATCTCCTTGCGGGTATATACCTTGGCGCCCCCCATGTTGACTATTTCATCCATGACACCGTCTTCGATGCTTTCGCTGAGCTTGGCGTTTATTTGACGGGAAACGCTTTGGGAATTGGCCTGAAAGGAAGATCGTTCCTTGGCCCCCCATACAACACCGGCCGCGCCGGGCGCCACACCCACTGCCGCGCCGCCCACGGCCGTCCGCTGCCCCGAACCCTGAACCTGGCTCTGGACGACATTGGCATAATCGAAGGTGGTGTTATTGGTAAAATTGGTTACCGCCACAAAGGGCAGCGGTGCGTCATATTTGGATTTACATACCTCCGAAATTCGTATTTTAGGTTCTCTGTCGGGCACGAATGCAGTCAGATCAATCTTTGGCGCCGAAGCGCAACCGCTGATGAAAAGAATCATGAAGACAGATAATATCAAGCGTTTGTTCATCGTTATTTCCCCTCCTCTATTTCTGATAATTAATGGTGAGTGAGTAAGGTGTAAAGTTAGTTATGGTAAAATTGCCCTTCTGCTTGATGCTGTTTGCCAAATAGACGGAATTTTCCGGGTAGGCAACAATAAACTCACCCATCCCCTTTTCTTCCACTTCCGAGACCCAGACGATATTCTGCAGGATGCCCTTGATTTCCATATTCGTGTCGATATCGCCGACGCCATTGATCTGCAGCCGGATCTTCTTGACATTCCCCTGGATATAGTAGGCGACCTTGTCCAGGATCTTGGGGGTGATTTTTTCCGCTACGTCTTTGAGGGCCGCCGCCGCCGCATCTTCGACGTTATTCCGGATGCCTTTGCCCTGTTCCGTTCCGGCGGTGAGGATTTCCATTGCCCCGGTCTTGTTGTTGCGGGCGACCATGCGGTAGGTCAGCCGGACAGTGACGTTATTGAAGGGCATGGACATGCCGTAGCCGATATCCTCCCCCTTTTTTGTGGAGATTGTATAGTCTGTCTTGCCGATAATGATTATATTGGACAGAAATTTATAGAACATGCTCCGGACGGTGAGGGTGCTGCCGCTCTTGACAGCCTTCTCGATTTCGGCGGCATCCACGGCCTGGGTAGGGGCGACATCTACGACCTTGTAATTCTGATCCGTCAGTTTCCCGATGAGGTTTTCCGACAGGATGTTGGTCTCTTCATAAACGGACCCTGCCTGCTCCGCCCGTGGTTTTCTGGTGGGGATGAAGACGGCGATGCCATTGTTAAGGGCCAGCTCGGAGGCGATGGCTTCCTGGGCCTTTTTCGGTTCCACGCAGGCGTTGATTCTCACGGTGAGGACGTCCTGTTTTTCATCCTGGCTCAGGACGGTGAATTTCTTGATCGCTCCTCCCACCTGGGTCTTCATGACATCCTCGACGAGGGCGAAATTGGAGACAAAGCTCCCCGCCTTGACGTCTACCCCCACGGCCTGCTCAATGGCCTGCCATTTGGCCCGGGCGATGGCTTCCAGCTTCGCCGAGGGACGATCAGTGTTGACAATTGCCGCTTCCCCTTCGGCGTCAACACACTTGACCTGGCCGTAAACCGGCGCAAGGGCAAGTGTGTTTAACAGGACAAAGAAAAATAAAATCAAAGTCTTGCGCATGGCTAGATACCTCAGTGAAAGTTCCAAACCCATTTCCACCCCAGCCCTTCCCTCGAAGGGGAGGGGGAGAAATGGGTTTTACGAGAACGTCATTGTTTAACTATCGAACTTTCTGAGAGTTCATCGGTCTTACCAACAGGGGTCGATTCCGCTCTCAAATTATCCGATACGCTCTGGAAATATACTGAAAAGGATGGTTTTTGTAAAGAGTAAAAGAATAAAAGGAAGAGGAGTTTTATTTTCCGATGCAGAAGGAGGAAAAAATCCGTGCGAGGATCATGTCATTTGCCGTTTTTCCGATAATTTCTTCGAGGGCGTCGAGAGCGTCCCGGAGGTCGGCAGCCGTCAGTTCCGGCGATACGCCCCTTACTGTCCCTGCCGTAGCCTCGCAGAGATGGAAGACCGCTTTTTCAATGGCGAGCCTGTGGCGCAGATGGGTGATGATATCAGGTGGCGGATTATCGCTCCGGTCTTGACAGAAATGCCGGTAAATTGCCTCCTTCAGATCTTCCAGACCGTTACCGTATTTGGCAGAGATCCGGATCGCGACTTTCCCCGGCAGGATACGTGAGATCTCTTCTTCAGAGAGGATCCGCGGCAGATCCGCCTTGTTGACGACGGGAATGAGCGGTTTGCCGCGGAGTTTTTCAATGATTTCCCTGTCTTCCGCCGTCATTTCTTCCGAGCCGTCCAGAAGGATCAATACTGCGTCAGCCGCCGCCACGCGCTGCCATACCAGGTCAATGCCCGCTTGCTCAATGGCTTCCCCAGTTTTCCGGATCCCCGCCGTATCCGTCAATCGGACGACAATATCATTGATTCTGACCGGTTCCTCAATAAAATCTCTCGTTGTGCCCGGGATAGGCGTAACAATAGCCCTTTGCTCTCCCAGGAAATGGTTCAGGAGACTCGACTTGCCGACGTTGGTCCGGCCGGCGATGACAACACTGACGCCGTCCTTGATAATCTTTCCCTCTCCATAAGACGCTGCCAGTCTGTTGAGATTTTGAACAACATGCTGGAGCCGCTTCGGGACAGATTTGTCTTCGGGAAGATCATCGGTATCCTCGACAAAATTGATGGCTGCTTCCAGAAGGGCCAAAATATCGGCGAGTTCTGCGTGCAACTTTTCGATGCCTCCGGAGAGCCGGCCCTGGTATTGCGCCTGTGCAAGCTCCAATCCCCGGTCGGTCCGGGCGGCGATCATATCCGCCACCGCCTCGGCCTGAGAAAGGTCCATCCGATTGTTGAGGAAGGCCCTCTTTGTGAATTCACCGGGTTCTGCCAGACGCGCCCCCGCCTTGAGGACCTCCGCCAATATCCTTTGGGGGAGAAGATAACCTCCGTGACCATGGATTTCCAGGACATCTTCAGCGGTGTAGGAACGGGGGGACCGCATGAGGGCGACCATGACCTCATCGATGATAACGCTCTCTTCAGGGGAAAGAATGTGACCGTGGTAGAGATGGTGGGTTTCCAGAACCGGCAGGCGGCCGTTCTTCATCCGGAAGAGACGAAGGGCGATGGATTCCGCCTCCGGGCCGCTGACGCGGACAATGGCAATCCCACCCGCCCCCGGGGCGGTGGCAATGGCGGCAATGGTGTCGTCCATTTTCATGCAGTTTCTTAGTTGACCGTCGGTTTGATCACCGCCCGCTCCCGTTCCCTTCTGGCCGGCATTATGATGATCTTGCGATACTCCCCTTCGCCGCGACTCTTTGTTGTGAGCGAGGAATCTGTCTGTAGGGTCAAATGGATGATCCGGCGGTCGTGGGCGTTCATATGACTGACGGTGACGGCTTTTCTGGTTTTCTTGACCTTCTGTCCCAGCCTTTCCGCCAGTGATACCAGGGCGTCTTCCCTTCGCTTCCGGTAGGCCTCCGTATCGATGACAATCATTTTTCTGTCTTCCCCGGACCGGTTGGTAGCCTTGCTGACGATATATTGGAGGGCGTCGAGATTCTGCCCCCGCTTACCGATCAACAGGCCGCCGCCGTCACCCTGGATATTGAGGACAATGGCGTCTTCCCTTGCGTCGGCGGTAACGGGCGCTTCGATATTCATGCGCTCTAAAATCCCGGCGAGGATCGTTTTGGCCTTCATGGCCAGTTCAGCATCCGTTTCCTGAATCTTTTCGTGAACCGTTTCCCTGACATGCTCTCTGGAGCTTTCCCTCACCGGTTCTCTGATGGTTTCTCTCGCATGTTCTCTGGGAGTTTCCCTTTTCCCCGGTTTCCCTTCTTTTCCGGCGGGAGGGACAACGATATCGACCACCGACTGGACAGGGACTGCTTTTATCGCTGGTATTTCAAAGGTTTCCTCTGCCATGTGAATAGACATTAAACGGGCCCGGATCTTTGCCCGCTTGGCGCCGAGCCCGAAAAACCCCTGCGATCCTTCCGAGACGATTTCGATGTTGAGCTTTTCCCGGGGAACCCCAAATTCGCTACAAGCCTTTTCTATGGCCTCATCAATGGTTTTGCCTTCAATTTCGGTCATGTTCATCCATCACCTCGGTTAAGCGTGTCGCTTATTGATATAGTATTGCTGCCCGATACTGATCACGTTATTAAGCAGCCAGTAGATAACAAGTCCGGCCGGGAAGTTCAGGAAAAGGAAGGTGAAGATAATCGGCATCCACAGCATGACCTTCTGTTGCATCGGGTCGCCGCTCATGGGCGTCATTTTCTGCTGAATCCACATCGTGCCCCCCATGATGATCGGGGTTATGTAATATGGATCCTTATCGGAAAGATCCTGAATCCACCAGATAAATGGTGAGTGCCTAAGTTCAATGGCATACAACAGGGTCTTGTAAAGACCAAAGAAAACGGGTATCTGAATCAACATGGGCAGACAGCCGCTCATGGGATTCACCTTGTGGGTTTTGTAGAGGGCCATGGTTTCCTGACTGAGTCTCTGGCGGTCGCCCTTGAACTTTTCCTGAAGTTCCTTCATCTTGGGCTGCAGCTTCTGCATCTGTTTCATTGACTCGTAGCTCTTGTTGCCCAAGGGCCAGAAGATGACTTTGATGAGAATGGTCAGGATGATAATGGCGAGACCGTAATTATGGACATACTGGTAAAGCCATTTAAGAACGATCAGCATCGGCATGGCCAGCCATTTCAGCCATGAACCGAAATCGATGGCGTCTTCAAGATTTACATTCATGGCCTTGAGGATGGAATAGTCCTTCGGACCCATGAAGAGGGTGTACATGAACGAGCCGTTCTGTCCGCCGGGAATGAGGTTTTTGGGTCCCCGCATGCTGACGGTGACCATGTCCTGGTTGTTTTTGGACATGGCGAAACTCGTCAGGGAAGGGTTTTGGGGAATTACGGCAGCGATAAAGTATTTGCTTTCAAAGCCGCCCCAGGTTACATCCGGTCCCAGGACCTTTTCTCCCTCGATTTTCTTGACCTCTACACGCTCAATACTCTTGGCGACGAAGGCCACAGGGCCGGTATGGCTCCAACTATCCGTTTCCATCTTGGGATCGACATATTGGTTCCAGTTGAGACTAGCATTTTCACTCAGGGGGGTGGCCGTGAGGTTGTATACGCGTACTTCAAGTTCGATGCCATAGCGGTCGGGATGAAAGGTAAAGATCTTTTCGACCTTCATGGCCCCGGCAATGGTCTGCTGAAGAATTAGACGCTGACTTTCCTTGCCTTTGGTCAGGTCGAGACTTTTAGTGTCACTGTCATAGATCCCCTCAGCGGGGATATCGGCGCCTGACCCAGGAAAAGAAATGGTCAGAGGCCGGGGCATGCCTATGCTTACGTCCACCATTTCAATCAAATCGGATTTTACGCCCAGTTTCTGTTGATAACCCTTGAGCTTGAAGGACTGGAGGGCTCCCCCTTTGGTGGTGAACTGCGCAATGTACAGGGGGGTTTCCACAGAAATGAAGCGTTCCGCTACGACCGGGGTAATTTTAGCTGATTTCGCCGCCTTGATGGCTGTCTGCGGCAGCGGGGCAGGCGCGGGGGCAGGGGCTGGAGTTTCCGTCTGCTTCGCTGTTTGTGAACTTTCCTTCGGAGACGCCGGGGGCTGCTTAACCGGCGGCTTCATAAAAAACATCTGGTAGATGAGAATGACCGCCACTGATAAAACAATGGCAAGAATGGTCCGTTTATCCATTCATAACCTCCTGTATTTCAGTTATCTGACCGGGTCGTAACCACCGGGGTTCAGGGGATGACAGCGACCGAGACGCTTAAGACCGGCTAAAGACCCCTTCCAGGGGCCATGACGCCGGATGGACAGAATGGCGTACTCGGAGCAGGTCGGGTAAAAACGACAGGACGGAGGCAGGATCGGGGAGACGAACAACTGATATAAACGTATAAGCAAAACAAGAATGTTTGCGGGGATTTGTGAAGATATCTTATTATTCATCCCTGATTCTGATTAAAAGCCTTTCCAGCTCCCTCTGTACCTCGTGATGCGTTGGCAACGCCGCGCGGACCTTAACCATGACCACGATATCAAGAGCAGCCGGCAATCTCGGCTTATGCAAACGGTAAAATTCCCGAATGAGACGTTTGATCCTGTTTCTTGTGACAGCGTTTCCCACCTTTTTTACAATGGTGATCCCCAGCCGTCTGACTCCTGATGGGTTCGGGCATACGATACAGGTAAAATGCTCCGAATGTTTGCGAACCCCCCGCTGATAGACCGTCAAATAATCTCGTCTTTTGCGTACCCTTTCCAGTTTGCCAAAGGTTGAGTTTTCCATGAGATATGCAGATACAAGCGCGCCGGGGCGCACAGACCTGTCTTTGGCAAGGCTAAACAGCCAGTCTCTTTCTTCCTTTTGCCCGCCGACGGTTAAGGACGAGCCTGCCGCCCTTTGTAGCCATCCGGACAAGGAAACCATGAGTTCTCTTTCTGCTTGTATTACTTATAGTTCTTAGTGTTTTTTTCATCTTTTCCCGCCTCAGTAAAGTAAATGACCACGCGAAGGGGCACCACTAATCATATCCGGTTTCAATTGTCAAGACAAAACGTCCCGCTTACATCATATCTGCAGGACGTATGTTCCGGGGGCGTTTCCCCGGGGTTTGAGGCCCTTGTCCGGAGCCCCCATTTCCGGCGGCGCCGTCTGGCCGGTAGAATGAGCTGTCAGCCATTCCTCCCAAGGGAGCCACCAGGAGCCCTTGAACGTGGGTGTATCTTCCAGCCAACGGTCGGGATCGATGTATTTTTCCCCTTCGAGGTGCGTGCGCATCTGATAGGTCCGCCTGCTGTTCTCTGGTTCGCTGACGATGCCGGCATTATGACCGCCACTGGTCAGGATAAAGGTGATCGAAGGGGCGTCGGAGGTCAGATGAAACTTGTAGACGGAACGCCAGGGGGCGACATGGTCCTGTACGGTCCCGACGAGGAATACGGGGACGCGGATGTCGCTGATGACGATGTTGCGGCCATCAACATGGTAGCGGCCCTCAAAGAAGTCGTTGTTTAAAAAGAGGCGCCGGAGGTATTTGCTGTGCATCCGGTAGGGCATGCGGGTGGCGTCGGCGTTCCAGGCCATCAGGTCGTTCAGGGGCCGGCGGCATCCCAGCATATAATCCTGAATCAATCGTCCCCACAGAAGATCATTGGCCCGGAGCAACTGGAAGGCCCCGGCCATTTCCTTCGTGTCCAGATACCCCCGGTCGAACATGATGTCGGCCAGGAAATTGACCTGGTTTTCGTCGATGAACAGGCCCAGTTCCCCGACCTCGGTAAAGTCTGTCTGGGCTGCCAGGAGGGTCATGCTTTTCAGGCGTTCGTCTCCGTCCCGGGCCATCGTAGCGGCGACGATAGCCAACATCGTGCCGCCCAGACAATAGCCCGCCGTGTGGATCTGCTTGTCCGGGATGATCGTGGAAATGGCCTTGATGGCCGCCATGATGCCGTCAAAATGGTAATCGGCCATGGAGAGATTCTTGTCTGCCTCCGTAGGGTTGCGCCAAGAGATCATAAAGACCGTATGTCCCTTGTCCACGAGGAATTTGACAAGTGAATTATTAGGGGAAAGGTCGAGGATGTAATACTTCATTATCCAGGCCGGAACGATGAGAACCGGTTCCGCGCATACCTTTTTCGTTGCGGGAGCGTACTGGATCAATTCGATGAGATGATTACGATAGATGACCTTGCCGGGAGTTACGGCGACCTTTTCGCCGGGCCGGAAGTTTTCCGTTCCCACGGGGAGTTCATTGTTGCGTTGCCGGCGCCAGTCTTCGATCATGTTCTCCCAGCCCCGGATGAGGTTTTGTCCCCCCTCTTTCTCGGTGACCTTGGTCAGGATCGGGTTTGTCAAAAGGAAGTTGGCCGGGGAAATAATATCCATGATCTGCCGGGCCATGAAGGAGACGATGTTCTGATTATGATGGGAGACACCGGGAATGCCGATTGTGGCATCCTGCCACCATTGCTCGCAAAGGAGAAAGCCCTGATATATGCAATTGTAGGGATGTTGCTGCCATACCTCATCCCGGAAACGGGGATCGGCGGCGATGGGCTTTTCCGGCTCCCCATTAGTGGATTTGATGCAGCACCGGGCGATATAGTCCCAGTAATCATGCGTTTTTTCAAAAAAATCCTCGATAAGGCGGTATTGTTTGCCCGGCGAATCGGCGAGATTTATGTACCAGTCGAGAAAGGCCAGCAATTGGGTCACCGGCGAGAGGTTCATGGTGTATTTGGCTTTCCGGGCATGGATAAAACTGTCAACGCTGGCATGGGCGCTTTCTTTGCTGTCTTCCATCTTAATCTCCTCCTTAAGTGACGGTTTCTGAAACTACCGGGACAAAGAACTCTCCATTTGATGTGATGCTATCAGAAATCAAAAAAATATCAAGATGCAAATAATGTGTTCATGGTATAGGAACTTGCATGCCCGCTTTTCGTATTGTTTCTGAATTTGAGCCGCAGGGCGATCAACCCCAGGCGATAGCCAGACTGACCGCGGGGATCGAACAGGATCTTCCCCATCAAGTCCTCCTGGGGGTGACCGGCTCGGGGAAAACCTTTACCGTTGCCCAGGTTATCCAGGCCGTTCAGCGCCCCGCCCTGGTGATTGCCCACAACAAAACCCTGGCGGCCCAGTTGTATGGGGAATTCAAAAGCCTTTTCCCCGATAATGCGGTGGAGTATTTTGTCAGTTATTATGACTACTATCAGCCCGAGGCCTACCTTCCCAGCACGGACACCTATATAGAGAAAGATTCCGCCGTCAACGAAGAGATCGATAAGCTGCGCCATGCGGCGACGCACGCCCTTTTCGACCGTCAGGATGTAATTATTGTGGCCAGTGTGTCATGTATTTATGGTCTCGGTTCCCCCGAGGCCTACCAGGGGATGGTGCTCTATATCGAGGAAGGGATGGAAATCGGCCGGGACGTCATGCTCCGGCGTCTTGTGGAAATCCAGTATGAACGAAATGATATCGATTTTCACCGGGGGACCTTCCGGGTCCGGGGTGATGTGGTGGAAATATTTCCCGCCTATGAACAGGAACGGGCGGTCCGGGTGACGTTTTTTGATGATGTTATCGAAGAGATTATTATCGTCGATCCCCTGCGGGGAAAGAAGATTGAGAAAATTACAAAATTAGCGATTTATCCGGGAAGCCATTACGTGACGACCAAGGATAATCTGAACCGGGCGATGGTGGCGATCCGGGCGGAACTCCGGGAGCGGCTTGTCCACCTGAAAAGTCATAACAAACTGCTGGAAGCCCAGCGTTTGGAACAGCGAACCATGTTTGATCTCGAGATGATGGAAGAAATGGGCTACTGTCAGGGGATCGAAAATTATTCCCGCCATCTGACCAGAAGGAGCCCGGGACAACCACCCCCCACTCTCATGGAATATTTCCCGAAAAACGCCCTGATCATTATCGACGAGAGTCACGCGACGATCCCGCAGCTCATCGGCATGTACCGGGGGGATCGTTCCCGGAAGGAAACCCTGGTGGAGTATGGTTTCCGTCTCCCCTCGGCCCTGGACAACCGGCCCCTCCGCTTCGAGGAATACGAAGCCTTTTCCCAGCAGCGCCTCTATATCTCGGCGACGCCGGCGGTATACGAAACAGGGAAGGCAAATGGACAGGTTGTCGAGCAGATCATCCGTCCTACCGGTCTCATGGACCCGGAGATCATCATCAAGCCGGTTAAGCAGCAGGTTGACGACCTCCTCGGGGAGATCAGGAAGCGGGTGGAGAAGGGGGAGCGGGTCCTCGTGACCACCCTGACCAAGCGTATGGCGGAAAACCTCACAACCTATTACCAGGAATTGGGGATCAAGGTCCGCTATCTCCATTCGGATATCCATACCCTGGAACGGGTGGAGATTATCAGGGACTTGCGGTTGGGAGAATTTGACGTCCTGGTTGGGGTAAATCTGCTCCGGGAGGGACTTGACATCCCCGAGGTCTCCCTGGTAGCTATCCTTGACGCCGACAAGGAGGGTTTTCTTCGCTCGGAACGATCCCTGATCCAGACCGCCGGCCGGGCGGCAAGGCATGTCTCCGGGCAGGTCATCATGTTTGCCGATGTGATAACGAAATCTATCCAGGCCTGTCTCACTGAGACAAAGCGCCGCCGTAAAATTCAATCCCGGTATAATCAGAAGCATGGCATCACCCCTGAGTCCATTAAGAAGACCATCTCGAATGTACTGACCTCGGTCTATGAGGCGGACTATCTCACGGTGCCGCTGGTCCGGGAAGGACAGACGTCCTATGGGAAGGAAGATGAATTAGCCTACTTGATCGTGCGTCTGAAGGCGGAAATGAAAAAGGCCGCGGCGGAACTGGAATTTGAAAAGGCGGCGGAACTGCGGGATGAGATCAGGGAGCTTGCGTCGCTCATGGTTGAACAGGGGGGCTCAGAAATTCCCTCCCCCTGGACGGGGGAGGGTTAGGGTGGGGGTGAATATTGGTTCTCATTGATTTGGCTGAACGGCCACTGGACAAAATAATCCGGACTGCGCCGCGCTCCCCCGGTGTCTACCTGATGAAGGACGCCGCCGGGAAGATTATCTACGTCGGCAAGGCCAGGGATCTCCGTGCCCGCCTGCGTAATTACGTGGGAGGGGGAGATGCGCGTCCGATGATCCCCTTTCTTGTCTCCCGGATCCAGAGCGTCGAATGGATACTGACGGATACGGAAAAAGAGGCACTGATCCTGGAGAATACTATCATCAAGGAACACCGGCCCCGCTATAATGTTGATTTCCGTGACGACAAAGCCTACTTTCACATTCGCGTACAGGCAACCGATACCTTTCCCCGATTTCAGCTTGTCCGGCGAACGAAAAAGGATGGCGCGAGGTACTTCGGTCCTTACCCATCCAGCTCTTCAGCCAAGGAGACCCTGCGGTTCCTACAGACGGTCTTTCCCCTCCGTACCTGCCGGGATGTGGAACTACGCAGCCGCAGACGTCCCTGCCTCGAGTATCAGATCGGCCGTTGCCTGGGGCCCTGCGTCCAGCTTGTCACCGAAGAAGCCTATCAACATGCCGTCCGGGATGCCCTGACATTCCTGGAAGGCAGGGAGACGGATCTGTTGCAGAACCTGGAGACCCGTATGAAAAACACGGCGAAGGCACTGCAATTCGAGGAGGCCGCTACCTTGCGGGACAAAATAGCATCGATCCGTACGACCCTGGAAATACAGCGGACCACTTCCCTGGCGGCAAGGGATCAGGATGTGTTCGGCCTGTATCGAGAGGGCTTCCTGACCCAGGTCTGCCTGCTGAAGGTGAGAGCAGGTAAAATGGTTGGGAAACAGACCTTTCCCCTGATCCGGGTTGGCCTGCCAACGGGGGAAATCCTTGCGGCAGTGCTGAAGCAGTATTATGATGCCGGTCATGAAATCCCGGGAGAAATCATCCTCCCCGAAGCAAGCGAGGACCGGTCTGTCCTTGAAGAATGGCTCGGGGAGAGGCGGGGACGATCCGTCAAGATCATGATTCCAAAAAGAGGGCAGGGGAGAGCCCTCATCCGGATGGCCGATCGCAACAGCGAAAGCACCCTGAAGATAATGCAGCAAACCGCCGGCCCCGATGAGGCCATGAAGCGCCTGGTGACGGCGCTGGGGCTCCGGAAGACGCCGGAACGGATGGAATGTTTCGATATCTCGAATATCGGCGGTGAGTATGCCGTCGGTTCCATGGTCGTCTTCTCCCATGGCATCCCGGACAAGAATCATTATCGCCGCTTCCGCATCCGGACGGTCGCCGGGGCCGATGACTATGCCATGATGTATGAGGTTCTCCAACGGCGTTATAGTCGTAAGGAAGCTCTGCCGGACCTGTTGATGGTGGACGGCGGCAAGGGACAGCTCTCCGTGGCCCTTTCGGTATTGAAGGACCTGGACATCGGCGGCGTTGAGGTTGTCGCCCTGGCCAAAGAGGGGCGCCACGCCGAAGAGGGGCCAGGGGGCGATGATCGGAAAGGGAGATATAAGGTCAAGGAGGGAGCAAACTACGGTGATCTGGGTGGAGAGAACATTTCCTGGGAGGAGCCAAAGGGTTATGACCATAGTAGCGGGAGAAGCGGCGACCGGGTCTTCCTGCCGGCCCGGAAAGACGCCATAGATATCTCCCGCTGGCCGGCGGCGTTATTCCTTCTCCAGCGTTTGCGCGACGAGGCCCACCGTTTTGCCGTAAGTTATCATCGGAAAATAAAAGAAAAAGAGGATTTCAACTCGCTACTGGATCGCATTCAAGGCATCGGCCCGGAGAGAAGGAAGTCCCTCCTCAAGGAAGTTGGAGACATGGGAAAGATCAGGGAAGCGACCGTTCCTGACTTGCAGAAGATCAAGGGAATTGGTAAGGCGCTGGCCGCAGCGATTGTTGCCTTTTTCAGGAAGGGAAACGGTTTTCCGACGTGAGTCTCATAGCCTGATGAGACCCCGAAGGGTTTCTCTTCGAAGCAGGGTTTAAGCCCTGCCTTACATTGAAAGTATAGTTCCGGTTAAGCCGGTAACGGTTAAGGGGGTCAGTCTGTGAGTTTTATTTCAATTCTGGTTATCGCCATCGGGTTGGGCATGGATGCCTTTTCCGTGGCCATCAGCATTGGGGCGGTAAGCCGCAAGGTTTCATTTGCCCCGGTCCTGCGCCTATCCGCAAGTTTCGGCCTCTTCCAGTTTTTAATGCCCCTTGCCGGCTGGCTGGGCGGGATGACGGTTGCAGATCATATTGCCGGGTTTGATCACTGGATCGCCTTTATCCTTCTCCTCTATGTCGGTGGCAAGATGATCTACGAATCCTTCCAGCGTGAAGAAAAAGTCCATTCCAACGACCCTACGAAGGGCCTGACTCTCCTCATGCTTTCCATAGCCACGAGCATCGACGCCCTGGCGGTGGGCCTGAGCTTGGCGTTTCTGAAGACGCCGATTCTTTATCCATGCATAATAATTGGTTTAGTCGCGTTTACCATGACGGCGTTGGGGATGCTCTTCGGGGAGAAATTGGGAAAGATCTGCGGGAAGCGGGTCGAGGTCATCGGGGGGATCATTTTGATCGGTATCGGTGTCAAGATCCTCTTCGATCATGTTGCTTAATAAAGACAACACGCGGTGTTCTGAGGGTACGCAAACGCTAAATCTCAAGCTCCCCTTCTTGCTGTAAATTACCGCGGACTGGTGAAAATCACCACGATGGCTTCATTTGCCTAAGGATGGAAAAGGAAAAGCGGGCGGCAATCTTTGAAAAAGGTTTTTACATCCGGGAACTTTCAACCTTCGCTTTGTCAGACTGACGAGAGATGCATCATGGCATGTCAATTGCAGAACAACATGGCAAATAGAAATTATATGACTGTTTCAAATACTGGAGGGGGTGATAACGGGGGGTGTAAGTAAGACGCAACTGAGTTTCAGATTAACTATCAACAAATAAATTTAAGGAGAAGAAATTATGAAGTTATTTCGTAAGAGAAAAGGGCAGGGGGGGTTCACCCTCATCGAGCTCATGATCGTTATCGCGATCATCGGTATCCTGGCTGCCATCGCCATCCCGCAGTTCACAGCGTACAGGACCAGAGGCTATGAGACAGCGGCAAAATCAGACGTGAAGAATGCATATACATCTGCACAGGCTCTTTTTAGCGATACGCCGACGGCAGCGGCAACGACGGGAAACCTTACGAGTTACGGATATAAAAACACCGCCAATGTTACTTTAGCGGTTGTCGGTAGTAATATGTCCAACCTGGCGATAACAGCGACCCATGCCAATGGTGGAAGGATTTACACCGTGGACAGCCAGGGCGCTATTTCACCGTAATAGCCTGAAAGCTTGAATGAAAAAAAGGCGAGGATCCTTCCTCGCCTTTTTTTTTGAGGTAAGACGATCATGACATGTTCTATATTGGTTGCTGAGGGCAAGAATGAATTTAGGGCCTTGGCGCATGCGGCGTTTTGCCTCCTGTTTCTTGTGGTGGCCATCTATAGTAACAGTTTTGATGCATCGTGGCATTTTGATGATTTTCAGAATATCGTCGAGAATGATCGTGTACATATTAAGGATCTATCCTGGGACCATCTAAAAACAACATTCTATAGTCCTACCACCGGAAAGATATCGAGGCCTTTAGCTTATCTGAGCTTTGCCCTGAACTACTATTGCGATGGTCTCGATGTCGTTTCTTATCATCTGGTCAATTTATTCATTCATTATGCAACATCTTTTATTCTTTTCCTTTTTATTTATAGTACCTTAAAACTGCCATCCATTGTCGAGAAATACGGAACGCACGCCTATTTCATCGCTCTGTTGTCTGCCGTTTTCTGGGTGATCAATCCGATTCATGTATCGGCTGTAACCTATATCGTTCAGCGGATGACAAGCATGGCGGCCCTCTTTTACATCATCGCCATGTATGGCTACCTGAAGGCGCGGACGGCAGAGAAAGGGCGGCTCCGAAAGGGATTATATTTTGCCCTGGCCGTTCTGGCCGCTTTGGCGGCCGTCGGGACGAAGGAAAACGCCGTGATGCTGCCTGTTAGCCTCTTGCTGTATGAATTATTGCTAATCCAAGGAATTACAACAAAAGAAAAATTCAAAGTATATATATTGCCTGGATTCATAACTATTTTCATTGTTCTGGGATTAAGTATGCCTTTTGTTGATTATTCTATCATACTCGGTAGTTATGATAATCGTCCCTTCACCCTCCTCCAGCGTTTGCTGACTGAACCCCGGATAATAATCTTTTATATTACACTCCTTCTTTATCCCATCAGCTCCCGCCTCACCCTTATCCATGATGTCGATATTTCACACTCGCTTTTCGATCCATGGACAACTTTGCCTGCGCTCCTTTTCCTTACTATGACGGTTGTGTTTGCTTTAATCATGGCCCGAAGACGGCCGCTTATAACTTTTTGCATCCTTTTTTTCATTCTGAATCACCTCATTGAGGGTTCGTTCGTCCCCTTAGAGATTATTTATGAACATCGTAATTATATTCCTTCACTGTTTTTTTTCCTTCCTTTTTCTATAGCCATCATCCATGTATGCGAACAATTCAAAGAAAGGGAAACCGTTCTTATAGCCATGTCTGTGTTCCTGGTGGGAGTGATCATAATCCAGGGAACGACAACCTTCCTCCAAAACAGCATCTGGAAGAACGAAATCACGCTATGGACGGACAACGTGAGAAAGGCGCCGAACCTTCACCGGCCTCATCACAATTTGGGCGTTGCTCTCATGTCTGCCGGATTTTTTGATGAAGGGGTTCGTGAGTTGAAGATAGCCCTTACAGCTAGGGACGACGCCATGGCCAATCAAAAATATGTCACTTATTATCATTTAGGGAGATACTATTTTTTCTTTAAAGACTACAACAGAGCCGCTTGGCATTTTCAACAGACCCTGCAATGGGCGCCTCTCTATCCGGAACCATACCACTACCTTGCCAAGATCATGTGTATCAAAGGGCATCTGAATGACGCGGAATCATTGGTTAATCAATCATTAGCCCTGAAGAATGAGAGCAACTTTCATATCACACACGGCTTGATTCGCATCAAGGCAGGCGACGCGGCGGGGGCCATCGAAGCTGCCAACCGGGCCTTAAATCGCGCCGGCGATAATAAGCGCGCCCATGCTCTCCTCGCTTTAGCCTATCGGTTGAAAAACGATGATAAGTCGGCTGCGCATCATGATCAAGTCTCCAAGGGGATAAGTATCTCCTGCACACAATTGAAGTGATTTGCTTTAATTTGTTATGTCGGTATAAATGGAAGATCAAACTATCGAGAGCAGAGAAAACGTCTTCATGAACAAACTATCGCAAAGACATCTAAAAATAATGATTTGCCTAGCATTAATTATCGCCACACTGTCCGTCTATTGGCAGGTGCAACATTTTAAATTCGTCGATTTCGATGACGGCACTTATGTTATGAATAATGATAATGTCAAGAAGGGTATGGTAGTGCAATCCATAAGATGGGCTTTTGTGACCATGGAGGCAGGTTTTTGGCACCCCTTGACGTGGCTGTCCCACATGCTTGATTATGAATTGTACCGAAAGAATGCAGGAGGCCATCATTGGACAAGCGTCATTTTCCACATAGGGAGCACATTACTGCTTTTTTTGTTCCTGGCTTCGACAACAGGAGCACTATGGACCAGTGGGCTTACTGCCGCTTTATTTTCGTTGCACCCGCTTCATGTCGAGTCGGTGGCCTGGGTTGCGGAGCGAAAGGATGTCTTGAGTGCTTTTTCCTGGATGCTGACTTTATGCAGCTATGCATACTATGTAAAAAGGCCCTGTTGGCAACGATACGTGATGGTTCTGGGGGCTTTCATTCTGGGCTTGATGGCAAAGCCGATGCTAGTGACTTTACCATTCGTGCTGCTGCTTCTGGATTACTGGCCCCTCGGTCGGTTGAGATTGAAGAGGACTTCATCGCATGATATAGACGGAACACCTCTCCTGATTTTACTTCTGGAAAAATTACCCCTCCTTTTTTTTGCCTTATTAGCTTCTGTGATCACCATTGTTGCTGAAGGCAATATAGGCGCCCTGCCGACTTTTGATATCTTCCCCCTGGATGTGCGTGTAGTGAACGCCTTGAGGTCCTATGGCGTTTATATAATGAAGACGGTCTGGCCGTCTCATTTGGCCGTTTTTTACCCCCACCCGTTATGGTGGGACACCTGGCAATATGCCTTGTCAGGAATATTTTTACTGTTTGTGAGTTTTCTTGTTCTGAAACGATATCGCCCCTTCCCGTATCTGGCTGTAGGTTGGCTCTGGTACCTGGGCACGCTTTTGCCTGTGATTGGCTTAATACAGATCGGCAATCATGCCATGGCCGATCGGTACACTTACATTCCCTTGATAGGTTTGTTTATAATGATATGTTGGGGTGTGGCGGATGTTTTACGAAGGCGGCAAATCCCTATGTTTTATATTTCAGCTTTGGCCGTGGGCCTTTTACTCTGTTTGGCCACAGCATCCTGGCATCAGGTTCAACACTGGCAGAATGGCATAGCCCTTTTCCGGCATGCCATCAAGGCAACGGAAAACAACTATGTCGCATATAATAATCTGGGAATAATCATGATGGATAACGGGGAGTATAACAAGGCTGCCGATTATTTCCGGGAAGTGGTCAAAATGAAACCGCGTTATGTCGTGGGGCACAGCAATTTGGCCAATGCCTATCTGAAAATGGGCGATCCGGATCGTGCGGTTCTTCATTTTCTGGAAGGACTTCGATACAAACCTGATTACCTGAATGCCAGGCATGATCTCGGCAACCTGTATATGCGCCAAAGGCAGTTTCATAAAGCCATTGCCCAGTATCGTGTGGCTATCGCGATAGATCCCCGTGATGCGGAATTACATAACAACCTGGGAGTGGCCCTGGGAAATACCGGAGATATGCAAGGCGCGATTATCCATTTGAATGAAGCAATACGGTTGAATCCGGGATATTCGGAAGCGTTGAAAAACAGGCAGATTATAATGATGATAATGAACTCTAAACGGGACAAATGATATTCGTTAAACCGGGAAGCTGCTGCTTAAAAAAAATCATTGTTGTTTTGTTTTTAGTTGCCGTTACCCTTGCTGTTTATTGGCCGGTTCAGGATTACCCGTTTGTTGATTATGATGAGGAGATCTATATTACGGGAAACCCTCATGTTCGCGCCGGGATGTCGCTGAAGGGACTACAGTGGGCCTTTACAAATATGGAGGCTGGTTTCTGGCATCCCCTAACCTGGCTGTCTCACATGCTCGATTATGAATTGTATCGAATGAATGCGGGGGGCCATCACTGGACAAGCGTGTTGCTTCACGTCGGATGCACAGTTATGCTCTTTCTTTTTCTATTCGAGTCAACAGGTGCAATTTGGCCCGGTGGGTTGGCAGCAGCCCTTTTTGCCTTGCACCCGCTTCATGTGGAATCGGTGGCTTGGGCGGCGGAACGCAAAGACGTATTAAGCACGTTTTTCTGGATGCTGACCCTGTACGCATACGTTTACTATGTGCGGCTTCCCGGGTGGCGTCGATATTTTTTAGTGCTGGCGGCTTTTATTTTGGGATTGATGGCGAAACCAATGCTGATTTCCTTGCCGTTTGTACTGCTGCTTCTTGACTACTGGCCATTAAAACGTTTGGAGACAGCGCCGCTTCCGGGTCAGTATCGTGAAGAGAGGACTAAATTGCGCCGACTTGTTATTGAGAAAATACCACTGCTTATTCTTGCTTTTTTAGCGACGGTTATTACTTTTATCGCTGAGAAAAAGATCGGGGCCATACCAACCCTCGATTTCTTCCCTTTCGGCGTCCGCCTGGCCAATGCCCTAGTTTCTTATGTTGTTTACATGGAGAAGATGGTTTGGCCGACCGATATGGCCGTCTTTTATCCCTATTCCCTTATGAGGCCTCTTTGGCAATCTGTTATTGCAGGAGGATCAATGATATTAATAAGTATATTAGTATTAAAAAAGACTAATCGCTATCCCTATTTGGGTGTAGGCTGGCTCTGGTATCTGGGAACGCTGGTACCTGTTATAGGATTGATCCAAGTGGGCTATCATGGCATGGCAGACCGGTACACATATGTGCCACTCATCGGGCTATTTGTCATGATTTGCTGGGGAGGGGCAGATATTGTCAATAGAAGGAACATTAGTTATTACTTCGCTGGTGGTCTTGCCATTGCGGTTTTAATAGTTTTGACGGTGGTTACCTGGACGCAACTGCAATACTGGAAAGACAGTGAAACGCTTTTTCTCCATGCCACTCGTGTGACGCATAATAACAATATTGCTCATAATAATTTAGCCGCAGCCTTGGCTAAAAAGGGCGATTTGGCCGGAGCTGTGCAACACTTGCAAAGAGCCATCCAGATATGGCCTGATTATGTTGATGCCCATGAAAACCTGGGACTTGCTTTTATTCGCCAGAATAAACCAGTGGAAGCAGTGCAGTCGCTTCGGCAAGCGCTACACCTGGATCCAAGACGTTCCAGCACTCATTATTACCTAGGTGTTGCGTTGAACCTTCAAGGCCAGAAGGATCTGGCCGTTGCCGAATTCCGGGAGGCGATTCGCGGCAAGCCTAACTATGTTTCAGCCATAATCAATCTTGGGAACGTCTATCTCGAAATGGGAAATATTGACGCGGCGATAAGAGAATATCAGTCTGCTTTAAATGTGAAAAAAGACAATTGGGAACTCCATAACAATCTCGCTGTGGCTTTGGCGAAGCGGGGTGATATTAATAACGCAATTACTCATTTTAATGAGGCTTTCCGTCTGAATCCTGATTTAAAGGCGACGCAACGAAATATCGAAGAAATAAAAAAGCTTCGCATGAAATGAATCGGAAATGAAAAAGACATTTCTCCAATATCGAACAGTCTGGTTATCTCTTTTGTTGGCTGTCCTGATTATCTGGATATATGAACCCGTCCGGAGTTATGAATTTATTGATTATGACGATAATATCTATGTCTTTGACAATCCTCTGATTCAGAAGGGATTTTCCGTTAAAACTATCATCTGGGCCTTTGGGGACGTACGTATCGGACATTGGCACCCTTTGACCTGGTTAACGCATATGCTTGACTGGCAACTATTCGGGAAAAACGCCGGCGGGCATCATTGGACGAATGTTATTTTTCATATATTTAATTCTATTTTACTATTCATGATTATGAGACGAATGACGGGGGAGGACTACAAAAGCTTTTTTGTCGCCGCCCTTTTTGCTGTTCATCCTCTTAATGTCGAGTCCGTGGCCTGGGTGGCGGAAAGAAAAAATCTCTTGAGTATGTTCATGGGATTACTGACGATTTTGGCATATATCCATTATCTGGATAAAACAACCCTGGTGCGTTACCTGATCATTATTCTGTGTTTTACTGTCGGCCTCCTATCAAAGCCGATATTGGTGACGCTGCCTTTTGTTCTTCTCCTCCTGGATTTCTGGCCTTTAAACCGGATGAGAAACATTGATCTCCAAGTAGCGTTACCTATGAAGGCAATTCAACCTCAAACGTTATGTTATCTATTAAAGGAAAAAACGCCTCTTTTCATATTGTCGTTATGTTCCATGATCATAACGATTTACGCAGCGCACCAGGGATCAGCCCTGAGAGACTTTTCCGGATTTCCCTGGGATGTCCGCGTTGCCAATGCCTTTGTTTCCTATGTTGTATATATCAATAAACTTTTCTGGCCGTCAGGGCTGGCGGTTTTTTACCCGTATCGTGAGATAATGCCTTTTTGGCATATTATGCTTGCCATAATAGCCATTTTATTCATGACGTTATTCGTTATTTGGACCGCCAAGCGTTATCCATATCTGGCGGTAGGATGGCTGTGGTATCTTGTGACTAATGTTCCAACAATCGGGATCATCCAGGTAGGGTTTCAATCAATGGCTGACCGCTACGTCTATATTCCGGCCATCGGTCTCTTCATCATGCTTGCCTGGGGGGTTCCGGATTTATTCAGGAGAAGCGGTTGGCCAAAGCACGTCTATGTCCTCCCGGCGTGCGCAATCGTTATCACTGTGGCTTTTATTGCATCATTGCAGGTGCAATACTGGCAGAACAGCCTTCGATTATTCAGTCATGCCATAGCAGTGACCAAGGATAATACTGTGGCTCTTCATGGTTTGGGAAACGTGTTTTTAGGTCGTAATGATTTGGAGCGGGCGAAAATATGTTATATTGATTCAATCCGGGCCAGGCCGGAAAACGCTGACGTCCGCATCAGTCTGGGGACGGTCTATTTACGTGAGGGGAAGCCGGAAATGGCCGCAAAAGAGTTCGCCAAGATCATTAATTTGCAGCCAAACCGGACAACGGCCGAAAAGGCCCACAACAACTTGGGGGTTGTCCTGGCAAATCAGGGGAGGCTGGAAGAAGCTGTTGTGCAATTTCAGATGGCCTTGAAAAGTAACCCCGACTATGACATGGCAAAGAACAATTTGTTCCTTGCCATGGAGGACATTGCCCGGCTTAAACAAATGAAAGACATGTCGAAGAGGAAAATAAAGGAGCCATGAACAAGCCCAATCCGTTATCGGAATCATCTGTAGAGAGGTATCGGTTGTCTCGCATTTGCCATTGGGACGAGATCGCCCTGAAAATGGATACCTGGAGGGGATGGGGAGGGTACTATCACAAACGATTGATCGAGGTGTTCAGATTCATTATTCCGCCCGGCCAGAGAATTCTTGAAATCGGTTGTGCCCAGGGTGATCTGTTGGCGGCACTCGATCCATCATATGGCGTAGGCGTAGATTTTTCACCTGAAATGATTGTACGGGCGCGTACCAGGCATCCTCAGCTCACATTTGTCGAGTGTGACGCCCATGACCTGGTCCTAAAGGAGAACTTTGATTATATTGTTCTTTCTGATCTCGTAAATGACCTATGGGATGTCCAGGAGGTTTTGAACGGCGTATTGAAATGTACGACTTCGCGTACCAGGGTCGTCATAAACACATACAGCCGCCTCTGGGAATTGCCGCTTTTGGCAGTCAAAAAACTCGGGCTGGCAAAACCGACGCTCTTTCAAAATTGGTTGACGGTTGATGATATTTCCGGTCTCATGGATCTTGCCGATATGGAGATGATCACCCATTGGGAAGAAATGCTCTTGCCTTTGAATATTCCCGTTCTTGGGCCATTGATGAATAAATTTGTCGTTAAATTATGGCCGTTCAAGTGGTTCGCCATGACCCATTTCATTATTGCCGCCCCTGCTTTTATATCCGGAAAAATCCCGAAGGAGAAACTCTTAGTGTCCGTCATCGTCCCCGCCCGCAATGAGGCCGGCAATATTGCCCAGATCTTTTCGCGGGTTCCCGACATGGGGCAAGGGGCGGAATTGGTTTTCGTGGAAGGGAATTCGACGGATGACACCTATGCGGTAATTGAACGAGAAATAAAAAAACATCCGGAAAGACAAAGCCTGCTGATGCGGCAGACCGGAAAAGGGAAGGGTGACGCCGCACGGTTGGGCATGTCACAGGCTCGCGGTGATATCCTCATGATTCTGGATGCAGACTTAACAGTGCCGCCCGAAGATCTGCCTCGATTTTATGACGCCCTTGTGGCTCGTAAAGGCGAATTCATCAATGGCGTGAGATTGGTGTATCCCATGGAAAAAGAGGCAATGCGTTTTATAAACCTCGTGGGGAACAAGTTTTTCAGTTTGGTTTTTTCCTGGCTCCTAGGACAGCCCATTAAAGACACCCTTTGCGGAACGAAGGTCCTCTGGAAGGCCGATTATGACCGCATTGCTGCCAACCGTTCGTATTTTGGCGATTTTGATCCCTTTGGCGATTTTGATCTTCTTTTCGGCGCTGCGAAACTGAATCTCAGGATCTGTCAGTTGCCGGTGCGTTATTGTGAGCGAACATACGGGACCACAAATATCCAGAGATGGCGTCACGGTTGGCTTCTCTTGCGCATGGTCCTGTTTGCCCTAAAGAGGATAAAGTTTGTATGAAGCAGACCGATCGGGCTATGCGGGAAGTAAGCCACGGAAGAAGGCTATCGCGGGGTGATGCAGAGCGAACCTGGGGATGGAATACACCGGCAGGATTTCACCGTGCCAGTCGACGGGGTAGGCTTATAATGGAAATGTCCGGTATGTGTCCTGAGAAAACCATTCTTGAGATCGGATGTGGGACCGGCCTTTTTACAGAAATGTTTGCGACAAGCGGCGCCCATATTGTCGCGCTTGATATTTCCGAAGATCTACTGAGGAGAGCCAAGGCCAGGGATATTCCTGAGCAGCAGGTCCGTTTTCTCGCAATGTCTTTTGAGGATGAATCTCTCCAGGGACATTTTGATGCGGTGATCGGGTCATTCATTCTCCATCATCTGAATATTCGACCGGCCCTAAAGAGGATCCAAAGTCTGCTGAAGCCCAGGGCGCCCATGGTCTTTGCCGAGCCGAATATGCTAAATCCGCAAATTATGATCCAAAAGAATATCCCCTGGATCAAACAGAAATTGGGGGATTCTCCTGATGAAGGTGCTTTTACCATCTGGTCCTTTCATCGGATGCTTTCAGAGGCAGGTTTTTGCTCCATCTCGATCCGGCCCTTCGACTGGCTGCACCCATTAACGCCGCCCATGCTCATTCCGATCATAAGTCATCTTGGGAACTTGTTGGAAAGAGTTCCGCTGATACGTCACTTTGCCGGGTCACTCCTCATCTCGGCTGTATGCCAACCGGCAAACATCAACAGCCTGGCATCAGAAAGAAGCACGGGACGGATATGAACGATGTAAACCGAGAACAGGGGGTTAAGCAGCATAAAGAATTACTGGTGGCCTTGCTTCTGGCAGCAGCGGTACTGGCGGTCTACTGGTCCGTCCAGAACTTCGATTTCATTGAATTTGACGATAATGCCTATATATCCGAGAACCGGCATATCATGGATGGGTTCTCCTGCGAGGCTGTTACCTGGGCTTTAAAGGATATCCATACGGGTTACTGGCATCCGTTGACCTGGATGTCTCACGTCCTTGATTACAAGTTATTCCGGATGAACGCCGGCGGGCATCATTGGACCAGTGTCCTCCTTCATCTGGCCAATACTATCCTTCTGTTCTTCATTTTTTATAGAATGACGGCAGCATTATGGAAATCTGCCTTTGTTGCCGCATTGTTTGCCATCCATCCCATGCATGTTGAATCTGTGGCCTGGGTCGCGGAGCGCAAGGATGTGTTGAGCACCTTTTTTTTGTTTCTAACCATTGGATGCTATATTTATTACCTGCAAAAACGAAATATCTTGAGATACTTCCTGATGTTTAGCTGTTTTTTATTGAGCCTCTTATCCAAACCCATGGTTGTAACATTGCCGTTTGCCCTGCTGCTCCTTGATTACTGGCCGTTAAAACGATTTACCTGGGATTCTTTCCTATGGGGAAAAGTTCGGCCCCTGATCAGAGAAAAAATTCCCTTGATATTGCTGTCCATTTTTGTGAGCGGGATAACGCTTGCGACCGCAGCGCAAAACTCGAATATGGCATCTCTTGATAACCTGCCCCTGACAACGCGGGCAGTCAATGCTATGCTCTCGTATGGTCGATATATGGATAAATCCATCTTTCCTGTTGATATGGCAATATTTTATCCATACTCAGCAGATTATTCGTGGGTAAGCGTCGGCGGTGCGATTCTGACAATCATAATTGTTTCTGTGCTATCGATTAGTTACGTGAAGCGCTTCCCATACTTGATCGTAGGCTGGTTGTGGTTTTTAGGAATAATGTTCCCTGTCATCGGACTTGTGCAGGCTGGTGCACAAGGAATGGCCGACCGTTATACTTATGTCTCATATATCGGCCTTTTTATTATGATTGCGTGGGGAGTTCCCGATCTTACGGCCAGCATCAGGTTTCGGAAAAGTCTTCTATCAGTTACAGCAGGAGTGGTGCTGTCCGTTCTGCTCCTGTTGAGTTGGGTTCAAGTCCGGTATTGGGAGAATACAGACACTCTGTTTCGCCATACCATTGAGGTGACAGGGGAAAATTTTCTGGCAGAGACGACTTTAGCAACTTACTTGATTAAAAAAGGAAAATATAAAGAGGCCCAGGCCAGGCTGTACAAGGCCAGGGATATTAATCCCACCTATGACCGCATATACAGCTCCCTCGGCGTCACGTTGGTTCACCAAAAACGATATGAGGAAGCGCTGGAACAATACAGAAAGGCCTTGGCGATCAACACAAACAACCCCGACACCCATTTTAATATTGGCGCCGTATATGCCATGCTTGGTCGAATAGATGAGGCAGTACGAGAGTTTAGGCTGACCATTGCTCTGCAACCCGACCATCTGGAAGGACGCAGAAATTTAGGCACGATTTTATCGAAGCAGGGCAAAATAGATGAGGCCGTTGGCCATTATCAGGAGGTATTGAAGTTAAAGCCGAACGACGCCGACACACTGAATGATCTTGGGATTGTCATGGCTAAAAAGAGAGAATTCAGAGAAGCAGAGAAGTATTTCCTGGCGGCCCTTCGGATAAATCCGAAAGATTCTGTTGTCCACATGAACATAGGCATCGCCCTAATCTCACAAAACCGCGTGCCGGAAGCGATCATTCGCTTCGAGGAGGCATTACGTCTGGATCCCGCGAATGAATCGGCAAGGCATCATTTAAGCGTTTCCTTAAAACGGTTGCCGTAATACTATTGATAAACCTGAATATGAGCAGACACCAAAAACGATATGGCCGTTAATAAACCTTCTAACAACAAGCCTTCGCTTCTCGTGCTTACCTCCACCTTTCCCCGCTGGGAAAATGACGCTGAACCGGCATTTATTTTCGAACTCAGCCGCCGTCTGTGCCCTTCCTTTAATGTTACTGTTCTTGCCCCGCGCTCGCCAGGCAGCAAGGATCGGGAAAACATGGGCGGACTGCATGTAATCCGCTTTCCCTATTTCTTTCGGCGCTGGGAGAATCTGGCCACACACAGTGGCGGCATTCTAAGCAGGTTGCGATCCAACCCGTTCAATTACCTGTTAGTGCCGCTGTTCCTGGCTGGTCAGTTGAGGGCGCTGGTCCGCCTGATGGGCCAGGAGCGATTTGTGTTAATTCATGCCCACTGGTTGATCCCACAGGGACTGATCGCCATCATGGGGCTGACCTTGACACGCCGACGGATTCCTCTGGTTTGTACTTCCCATGGCGGCGATTTGTTTGCTCTGCGTGGGGCGATCTTTCAGCACCTGAAACGCTGGGTCATGAACCGAAGCCAGGCGCTGACTGTTGTCAGCCGGGCCATGCAAAGCATTGTTGTCGGTATGGGCGTTGCTCTGGATAAAGTACGGGTGATATCCATGGGTGTCGATCTGAAACATTGCTTTACCCCTGATCCCGCGGTAGAGCGTAGCGCCAATGAGCTGCTCTTTGTCGGACGATTGGTAGAGGTTAAGGGCTTGCAGGCTCTATTGGAGGCCATGCCCAAGGTGCTGGACAAACATCCGGCCATGCGCTTGACCGTGGCAGGTGCAGGACCTCTGGAAGTGGAACTGCGCGAACTGGCGCAGTGTCTGGACATATCGGACAAGGTTGATTTTCTCGGGATGGTAACGCAATCGCAACTGCCCGCACTGTATCGGCGGGCCACGTTAGCCATATTTCCCTTCGTTGTGACCAAAAGCGGTGTCCAGGAAGGGTTTGGGCTGGTTGTGGTAGAAGCCATGGGCTGCGGGTGCCCTGTCATTGCCGGCGATCTTCCGGCAATTCATGACAGCATTGCCCATGAGAAAAACGGACTACTTGTCCCCCCCGGAAATCCGGAAGTCCTTGCGGATACTGTTCTGAGGGTGCTCTATGATCCTGATTTGTGTTTCAGACTGGCCCGAGAGGCACGCAAAAGCGCGATAGAACATTTTGATTGGGAGATTATTGCAGATAAATATGCAGAGCTTTATAACAAGCTAATCAGCAAGGGATGATGGAATAAGAAGATGCTTAATTCATATTTTAAAGCACTGTACCAAAGAACAATGGAAGAGGCTTATGATTTGGCGATGAAATAAATCGCCAATACGCTCATGGACGGTGGACACTGTCTTGATTGTGGGGCAAATACCGGCAGTTCTTTTAACAGAATCAGCAAGTCAATTAATTTGGATAAGTCGCGATACCATGGCATCGAATGGAATAAAGATGATGTACACCAAGCCCAGATATATGGTCTCAATGTCATTCAAGGCGATCTTAACAGGAACCTGCCGTTTGAAGATAAACAGTTTCGATGCGTTTTCGGTCTTTCTTTGCTTGAGCACCTTCTGAATGGTTGCGCGTTCATGAGGGAGTGCCACCGAGTACTGGAAAATGGTGGGAAACTTATTTTATTGACACCCAACATCAGTACATTCTTTACTATTGCATTGTTGCTAATAGGTAAAATGCCATCCACTGGTCCGCAACCTGACTCAAATGCATTGCTAGCTAAAGAAGAAATATTTAAAGTTAGCAACGACAATTTAATTCATGACACCGAATCTGAAACACCCGTCTCTCGTCATCTGGTGGTGTTCAGCTATCGGGTATTGCGAGAGTATCTTTCCATGATCGGATTTTCCGAAGTTCAGGTATACGGCTTCGGCCTGTATCCTTTCCCTACGTTTATGCAGCCTGTGCTGGAAAGAATCGATCCATATCACTGTCATCAGATGGTGTTTGTTGTCAGGAAATAGCTGCCGAAGGATAGGCGGGTCAAAACACGCCCTGTAAGTTTCACACAAAAATCTGTTACTTTCGCATGACTTATTGCTGTGACAGAACCTCTTCAAAAGACCTGCAGGATTGTTCCCAACTGGTTTGTTCACCGTACTCAATACGATTGAGTGTTAATGCCTGCCTGATCTTATCAGCGAGATCGTAAGGATCGTCCGGATGGGCGAGAAACCGCACGTCGCCTTTTAATATCCAGTTAGCAGGTGGTGTGTCTGTGGCGACAACCGGAATTCCGCACCCCATGGCCTCATATAGCTTGACAGGATAGCTGAAGTTGCCAAAGGAGGAGGTCCGGTTGAGGACAACGGCAATGTCGAGGCTGTTAAGAAAAACGGTCATTTTATCATCCGGCAGATATCCAAGCCATTTGGCTGAGGTCGGTAGCGCGATACTTTTCCCTATGCGCCCCGCCAACACCAGATCCGTATCGTGGCCGGTCTTTTTGAGAATGTCATGGGCATCAAACAGTATCTCTATGCCTCTGTTGCGGTAAATGGATCCGCAATAACCGATAATTTTCTTGAAGGGGGGCAGGTTGAACTCAAGGCGGCAGGCTGTTCTGTCAAGGGGGATAAAGCCGGGAGGATCTGCGGCCATGGGTACGATGTAAACAGGTCTTTCGGGTCGTGCTTGTTGGAGCAACTCTGCCAACTGTGGGCCTGCCGCCGTTACGGCGGTAGCTTTCGCTACGGCCTGTCGCCAGAGAAAGCGAAGGGGAGTGCACCAGGGAAGGTAGCTTTCGTAGTTGTCGTATGCGTCAATTGCGAATCGACAGGCGAAACGTCGTCCCAGAGCCATCGCCATAATGCCGAAATAAGTATCCGAGAAACCAACGATCCAGTCCGGCTTGATGGCATCCATAAGAGTGCAGGCTGTTGACCAATAAGACGATGACCCTTTATGCCAGAGGCTCCGGGGATACCAATGTATGCCGAACCGATGGATGTCAGTTGCTGGTTGTTTGTGGTAACTCAGAAGTACAATATGGACTTCATGTCTTTTTTCAGCCAGAAGACGCGGAAGGTGGAAAAATCTGCCGTATGGCCGTGTGAGCAGATCTTTTCCTTGTGGATGGCGCTTGGATAGAAAAACGATTTTCATGTCCGCTGATTATCCTCATGGGTGAAGGTCTCTATAATGACACGAAGACGATTGTTGAAATGGTGCTGATTCCACTGTATGTGGTGTTGCTTTCCCCGCTGAGAAAGTTCATGGCAGAGGCCGTCATCCGTCCAAAGCGCATGTATTGCCTTAGCGATCCCGGATATGGATGATGGATTGAAATATAGGGCGGCATCTCTCAGTTGTTCCCGCATGCCATAGATATCTGATACAGCGACGGGGCAACCCTCTGCCATCGCCTCCAGGGGAGGAATGTTCGTAGGGCCGAAAAATGTTGGCATAATAAAGGCCCGCGCCCGATTGTACAATACAGGCATCGCTTCGTCAGGAATATAGCCGAGAAAACGGACATGATCGGAAAGATCTAACTGCATAATATGCTTCGAAAGATTTATATAGTTGTTTTTCTTTGAGCCAACAAAAACAAGCTTTAAATCAGGGAGCGTATGTCGTAATAAATGAAGTGCGTCAATGAGTGCCTTGTGATTCTTGTGCTTCCAAAACTGGGCGGGGTAAAATATAAATTTTTCCGGCAGTTTGTAACTTGAAATGATGCCGGTGTCTGCAGTTGTTTGTCGTGATGCAGCAAAGGGTAAAATATGAATCTTTTCTGGTGATATTCCGTAACTTTCAATAATGTGACGTTTGCCTACAGCGGAGTCGGCAAAAATTTTCTTAGCGAAGAGGCATATCCTTTTATAATGCTGTTCACGACTTTTATAAATACCTCGGGAACCGACCTCGGGAAAATGACGTTCGTATCGGTGCATGAGGTCGTAAATGGTACCTATGCTAGGAAAAGGGAAGAGATAGGTCCATGTGTCCTGTGAGGGAAATATCCATAGATCGCAGCTCTGATTATTTAAAGTTTTGATCATGGGTTGAAAGGAGGGACACCAACGCCGCCACCATGTTAGTGGGAGATATCCGCTAATTCGTTTGCGGGCCAGCAGCCCCCAGAGCCCCGGTGATGAATAAAGCGCGGGTATATCCTGTTCCGACACAGGACCGACCCAGTCTTTATTCGTATAGACAGTCAGAGGGGCAAAGTGTGTCTTTGGTAAAGATGCGACGGCCTCCAGGATCGACCGGCTATACTGAAATGCCCCCCCATCAGTGGGCCGGGCGTTGAGGAAAAGACCTATCTTCATAGGACCTTGCCCGATAATCTCTTTTTTGTCCGGTGAAGCCATCGGTAATGGTTATATCCCAGAAACGATGTCGCAAAGAAGGTCAGCGCCAATATATTATATGGTGCATGCCGGAAGGCCTTGAGAAAATAGTCTCTACCTATTGCAACACGGTTTGCCAGCATGAAGTGATGGCCGATGGCCAGGTAGTGACGACTGAGGGCGTAATATCCACAATATTTCAATATTTCTTCCTGATGGGCTTCGACGACGTCCAGGTAACCCAAGGCACTAAGCCATAAATCCTTCGATATGGTGGGGCTGTCGTGGTGGTGGTATATAGCCAGGGGGTCATCAATATAATCGAATGTCCCGTGACGGGCCAGATGAATACACATGTCCCACTCCTGGTAGGCCCGGATATTTTCATTGAGCAATCCCGATTTATCGAAAACGGCTTTTTTGACAACGATGGTGTTCATGTCGCAGACCCATCGCTTCAGCGTGGCCATATAAATATCCCCGCGCAGCTTGGGTAGATGGTCGCGATGTTTGCCATCAGGAGATATTTCACGGTATCCGGCGTAGACCACACCCAAGCGTTCATCACTGGGGGTAAAAAGAGGCATTTGCCGGAGAAGTTTGTCCGGGAGCCACTCATCATCGGAATCCAAAAATGCGATAAAATCCCCTCGAACCGCCAGGATGCCGGTATTCCGAGCCGCTTGCGCACCCCTGTTGGTATCGTGGCGTACATAGCGGATATTACCGTGGGCTTGGCATAACGAGGTCACCAGATTCCCTGTACCATCCTGGGAGCCGTCGTCCACGACGACGATTTCTACCGGTTTGTAGGTTTGGCAAAGCACACTGTCGATGGCTCTCATCACAAAGGAGGCACGGTTATAGGCAGGTATGATGACAGAAACGAGAGGAGAATCTATACGTTTTGAAATTTTCGTCATGAAATAACCGTAGCAGATGATAAAAAAGAAATGCTTACCTGCACATAGCATTAATTAAACGGCGCCACACATACTTTGGCAAACAGGTTCTGAACATGAATATAATGAGACAGACGATTTGCAATAGCCAAATCAAGCCAAAATTATTATTGTATAAAACTGTCTGTCGCATTATTTTTTGTCTAATATGTATCGCATCTTGCGCTTTTATCAGTTCACCATGTCTAAAAATGAATGTCGCATCGGTTAATAAAAACCAACGTTTCTTCCCTCCCAGCAAGTTTAAATTATAATTCGCTTCCGGACCATAGTAAGTACCGCCTATGTTTTTGGCTACATGGGCATAATCATGATTTTGGTGAATGACTGTGATTAATTCGGTCCCGTCTATGACCGGTATGCCTATGGTACGGGCTTGATAAATAATCCAATTATCCCACCCCGGCCGTCCGATTAAGAATCGTGGTATCTTTCCTAATAAACCTTTGGGAAAGATAAAGTAATCGCTTCCCACAGGATCATGCAATGTTCCACAGGTTCGCACCTTTTCTTTAAGATTATCTTCCCAGTTCTGTGATTTAAAATCGATCAAGTTTGATATATCAAAATCCCATCGTTGTCCCACCACCAAAAAGCGGTCATACTCAACAATAATCTTATTCATGGCATCTCTTATCCCGGAAAGTAAAATGATATCACAATTAACAAAACAAACTAGGTTGTATTGAGCTTTTACCTGTATGCGCTCGAAAATGGAATCCAAGAAAGGAGTACCATATTCGTTACAATCTACGTCTGGATAATGCTTTGCACCATATTCAGTTGCGACATTGTCGACGCCTTCTTCATTCCCGCATAATATTACCTCACACCCAGGGAACGCATGCAACCAACTTTGGATCGCATTTCGTTGTATTATGTCGTAATTATCCCTAAATGGTTTTGGAATTGAAAAAAAAGTCAGCAACGTAGTTGTCCTTTATTTGCAGAGTGATTATTGCGGTTCTAATACCATCATACCTAGGGCATAATAATGGTCATTGCCTTCTTCTGCCAACGCTGTCTCCATAGAACAAGGTGTCCAGACATTTGCTTGATCTTTACATAAAAAGGATGATTCATGAATCTTGTAGCCGTCTATCAGCTTTGAAAAACGTTCACGTCCATATATGCGATGTAGTGGCGGAATCACCATATCACGTCCAACAGGAATAACTAAAATCATACGCCCACCAGGCTTCAATAATTTCAATATCTTTTGCATGGCTTCAATGTCACCATCAACCAACGCTCGTGCATTGTAGCGGCCTGAAAGTCCGACATGTTCAATAGTGGAACAATTTAAGATCAGATCATATTTTTCATTCCTGTCATCAAGTGACATGATGTCAATCTGGCGAAACTCCAAATTTGGAAAGACTGATTGAAACTGACACGGCATAAGATCAATTGCCGTGACACGAGCCCCAATGCTGGCGGCCGCGAAGGAAAGAACACCTGTACCGCATCCAAAATCTAAAATATGTGAATGCCCATTCGCATAACGTCCGATTCTTGCTGCGACATAGGTCCATTCCATCTCTCTGTCGCCGGCAAGATTGGGGATTTTTTTAACAGTATAGTGTTTGAGCAGGTTTTTAAAAATATTTTTATTGATTAGTTTTGAAAATCCCATAGTTTTTTGAATTATAACGTACATTAAGATCCAGATTATATTCGTTCCAACCTATCCAATAGTTTCGTGAAGTGTCTTGACAAACGGTAACGATCCTCATAACACCAAAACGAACCTTGACGCATATACGTGTATTGATCGCAAATTTTCTGGATTGCGTCGGTAAGCGACCCCATACTATCTGTCGCGATACCACAGTGATATGATTCAACAATATTTGAAATTCCAGGGTAATCATTCACGATAATCGGCAAACCACTTTTTAAATAATGGGCAATCTTGCCTGAAGCAGAACTTATCAGGCTGAAATTCTTTCCTTTACTTCCCCTATACATAGCAATTCCAATATCTGCTGATGCCAAAAACTTAGGTAGATCTTCGTACATAACAGGAGCATCAGAAAATCGCACCGTTGTCCCCTCGTACTTTTTCAACTTCATAATGTAGGCTGGATCATCATATCCGTGACTATGTAAAATCAGAACAAATTTTTCTGGCCATGATTGAGCAGCTCTGGCCATTTCCTCGCACATGGCCCATTCCGCTAGAAAGCCCGCGTATAGAACTATTATTTTGTCAGCGCCAATCCCGAGTTGGTCCCGCAAGATGTTTGTTCTCTCGGTAAATGGCTCACCATCAGCACAAACAGGTATAGTCACCATTGTGTCACGAGCAACAGCATTCTCCTGAACCATTATCTCCGCACGCGAATCGTCCTGCGTTATTGTAAAAAGCGCGCCTTTATGAAAATCTTCTTCAATTCTTTTGACTGCCCATTCATAGCTGTCTTTGATATCGGGTTTACTGTGCAACTCCATGTTATAATATATATATGGAATCAGAAATCTTTTTCCTAATATCGTTGCCGCCATCAGGCCGGGCGGTTCCACTCCAATGAGGCATTTGTAATGTGTCTTACTCATAGTGGATGCGATGGATTCAGCATACATCGATACCCTGTGGCAAAGTCGTTTCTCCTCGTGCTTAACCCACAAAAATTGCGGGGTAGATCGTGTTATCCGCCGGGAAATCGCATGGATAGCTTTTGGTAAAAACCACTGCTGCGTATTTTCAACAAGTGCATGATCATGAATCTGAATATGGGGATCGTCAAAAGAGGCCACACCCAAATATGTATTATATGTAAAGAAATCAACATCATAATCCGATTTTGAAAGCATATTAGCCAAATTTATGAGTGATGGGGAATTTCCCAAACCATACTCATAAACGATTATGGCAATTTTTCCCCTAACTTCCGGATCACTCAAAGAAGTCTTAATGATCCTAGACTCATTAGACAACTGAACTCTCCTTCATCACTTTGTGCCTGGCATTGATTAACATGACACGCGAGGCAATTGGCCATTTTCCCCTCTATATAATCCCTTCGCAAGACCCATTCACAGAGGTGGGGATCTGTCCTGACCTGTTCTTGGTGAACCGCCCCGACTTTTCCGGAGGCTTTGTTAGTTGAGTCCGACCACCATGGCCGGGATTTTCTGACTCTGATAGTAGATCTCCTCGAACTCTACTGGGGGGATATTGCCGATCGGTTCGAGCAA
>Ga0247842_10000471_pt1 | contig 83503 bp, 84 predicted proteins | sample LaCruzMarch2015__3_FD_192411 | JGI IMG/M metagenome (GOLD analysis project Ga0247842, IMG submission 192411) | Freshwater microbial communities from meromictic Lake La Cruz, Castile-La Mancha, Spain - LaCruzMarch2015_19m | ecosystem: Environmental > Aquatic > Freshwater > Lake | place: Spain... | reverse complement strand
CAGAAAGTCAAGTAGAATTTTTACGCAACGCATTGTATTTACATAAGTTATGAAAATTCAAAACTTACATAAATAACAATTTTGAAAATAATCGTAAACGAAAATATATTTTAACAAAGTAGTGTAAACAAAATTTATGGAAGGAGGGTAGTAAAGGTGCAGAAAGGAAAAGTAAAGTGGTTTAGCAATCAGAAGGGCTATGGCTTTATTACTCCTGAAAATGGCAAAGATGTATTTGTACATCACACAGCCATACAAGGGGAAGGTTATAAGACTCTGCAGGAAGGCCAGGAAGTAGAGTTTGAGGTTGTCCAGGGGCCAAAAGGAGAACAGGCAGCTAACGTAACCAAATTATCGTAAACTTGAGCAGGTAGTTAATCTTTGCCCCCTTGCCATACAATGGCTAGGGAGCTTTTAATTAAACATGTCGGATCTTATAAGAGTCTGGAAAGAAATGGATATTTCTGATATAGAAAAACATCTCCTCATAGCAGGAGAGATTACTGGGGATTGCTCTAGCTGCAGAGAGCTGGGCATTAATTATTCATCTGCAAAATCCTGCCCAAAATGTGGAAATGAATTTAAATATATTGCCACCAGATTTTCCGAGACGAGAAAGATAAAACAAAAAAGGCCTGACCTTATTTTTATAGATTTCGAAGATTACAAAAAGGCAACAGGCAAGATAAAGGCAAAAAATTTATTTTTTTTATAGGGAATATTTTATAACAGCCCACAGGACGCCGAGAGAATATATCTTTTTGAATTTTTTTCCTTCCTTAAATGTCCTTGCTTTGTAAGGGATAGCTACTTCTTTTATTTTAAAGCCGGATTTACTTATCTTAGCTGTTAATTCAGACTCTATTCCAAAACCTCTGGATTCAAGAACAATCCCTTTCAGGACATGTTTTTTAAACACCTTGAAGCATGTCATACAGTCTGTTAGCGATGTCTTGCATAGCATATTTGTCAGAAAATTTCCAAAACGATTTGCCATGAAATAAGATATCTTCATATCTGTAGGATGCGGATTTGCTAGGAATCTTGAGCCATATACTACATCCGCATTTTCTTGCGTAACAGGTTTTAACAGCGTAGGATAAAGGGACGGGCTGTATTCTAGGTCAGCGTCTTGAATTATTATAATTTCTCCGGTAGCATGAGCTATTCCTGATATGAGACTGGCGCCCTTGCCCTGGTTTTTTATATGCCTGATTACCCTGGAAGAAGGCATGACAGAAGTTGCCTTTTCAACTGTCCTGTCAGTGGACCCATCGTCTATAAGTATTATTTCTTTTTCAAATATGCCTAAAGCATTCAGGTTTAATGCCTTTATTTCCTGCATTACCTGGGCAATCGAAGCTTCTTCGTTGTAGGCTGGAATTAAAATGGAGAGTTTCATAAGACGCAGTATATCCGAAAACACCTATCTTTGCAACTCAATTTGTCATAAGAACAAAGAACATAAGAACATTTGCTTTTTAAATCGAATTGTTATACAATAATTATCTTATGAGAAGCGTACTTACTTTTATAATGGCTGGGGGAAAGGGAGAGAGGCTTTATCCGCTTACCAAAGACAGGACTAAGCCTGCAGTGCCTTTTGGAGGCATATATAGGATTATAGATTTTACGCTTTCAAATTGCATTAATTCGGGGCTTAGGAAGATACATGTCCTTACCCAATATAAATCTTATTCTCTTACAAGGCATATCTCAAGAGGCTGGAATGTTTTGAATGGAGAATTGGGTGAGTATATAGACGCTATTCCTGCTCAGCAAAGGGTGGATGAACATTGGTATAAAGGGACAGCTGACTCGATTTATCAGAATATATACGCAATTGAAGATGAAAAGCCTAGGTATATATTGATCCTGGCAGGGGACCATATATATAAAATGAATTACAAGGAGATGCTGGAGTTCCATAAAGAAAAAAAAGCGGATCTTACTATAAGTGTAATAGAGGTTTCAAAAGAGAAGGCAGGGGAATTCGGGGTATGCGAAGTTGATAAAGATCAAAGGGTTAAAAACCTTATAGAAAAGCCAAAAAAACAAATTGAAAACATAAGCGGCGGAAAATTTGCGTATGCCTCAATGGGTATTTACATATTCAACACAGAGGTTTTAGAGGAAATACTTAAGAAAGATGCCAGGAATAAGGAATCTACTCATGATTTTGCAAAGAATATTATTCCAATGATGCTTTCTTCAGGCAATGTTTATGCATTCAATCTAAAAGATAAAGATACTAGTAAGCCTAAATACTGGAGGGATGTAGGCAGCATAGATGCGTATTTTGAGGCTAATATGGATTTAATCCAGATAGTGCCTCCTATGAATCTGTATGATAAGGAATGGCCCTTTAGGACGCATCAGGAGCAGTATGGGCCCACAAAAAGCGTATGGGCAGAAGAAGATAGCAATAGAATCGGAATGGCTTTGAACTCCATTATATCTAATGGCTGTATTATAAGCGGAGGCAAGGTAAAATCCAGCGTGCTTTCTCCTGATGTCAGGATAAATAGTTTTTCAGAGGTTAGTGATTCAATACTTATGGAAGGCGTGGACATAGGAAGATATGCCAAGGTGCACAGGGCAATAATAGACAAGAATGTAAAGGTGCCGCAGAAGATGGAAATAGGTTATAATCTTGAGAAGGATAAAAAGAAATTTACCGTTACTGAGTCTGGAATAGTGGTGATACCAAAAGGTATGATGCTGCAATAGAACCTATTCCGTTCGGCGATCGGTAAAAAGTTTTTCGATCGCCGAACGGAATTATGCAAACATGATAAGAAAAGCTACAATAGATGATATAAAGTATATCCAGGAGCTTATAAATTTTTACGCAAAACAAGACAAGATGTTGCCTAGGTCTTTGAATGAGCTCTATGAAAACATAAGGGATTTTTTTGTTTATGAAGAAAATGGGAAGATTTTAGGCTGTTGCGGCCTTCATGTTGCATGGGAGAATTTGGCGGAAGTCAAATCACTTGCTGTAGAGGAGTCTCAGCAAAAAAAAGGCATAGGGGAAATGCTCGTAAAACAGGCCCTGGAAGATGCGAGAAAGTTGAAAGTAAAAAGGGTTTTCGCTTTAACTTATGCGCCTTTATTTTTTGAAAAACTTGGATTTAAAAGAATAGAACATTCGGAATTACCGCATAAAATCTGGTCAGAATGTATAAAGTGCATAAAATTTCCGGATTGCGCGGAAAATGCGTTAGCATTGGATATTTAATGGCCTATACAATTACTGAAAAAATATTACTGGCTCACACTGATAAAAAATCTATTGCGCCAGGAGAATTTATTTACGCGAAAATAGACCTGGCGCTTGGGAATGATATTACCGCGCCTATTGCTATACAGGAATTCGAAGCAGCTGGAGCTAAAAAGGTATTTGATAGGCGTAAGATCGCGCTTGTGCCTGATCACTTTACGCCTGCGAAAGACAAGAAAAGTGCGGAACAGGCGAAGATACTCGCTAATTTTGCGAAAAAGCATAGAATAATTAATTATTTTGAAGTCGGCAGGATGGGTGTAGAACATGCGCTTTTACCTGAGATAGGGCTTGTAGGACCTGGAGATTTAATCATAGGAGCTGATTCTCATACCTGCACATATGGGGCGCTAGGCGCATTTTCAACAGGTATTGGCTCAACTGATTTAGCAGCAGGTTTTATAACAGGATGCGTATGGCTTAAAGTTCCTGAAACTATAAAATTTGCATATAGCGGAAAATTAAAACCATGGGTTGGCGGGAAAGATTTGATTTTGTATACTATTGGAGATATTGGAGTTGACGGCGCTTTGTATATGGCAATGGAATTCCAAGGAGAAGCCATAAGGGCGCTTTCTATGGACGATAGATTCTCGATGTGCAATATGGCGATTGAAGCTGGAGGAAAATCAGGCATTATTGAGCCGGATGAAATAACTTTTAAATATATACGTTCCGTCGTCCGCCCCTCGGCTTCGCTCGGGATTACCTTTGGTCATCGTCCGTCGTCCGTGATTCGTAAAAATATAGCGAGACTGAAAAGCGATGAAGGAGCTAGATATTACAAAGTTATAGAATACGATGTCAGTAAAATTGAACCTCAGGTTTCCGCCCCTCATTTACCGAGTAATTCCGGGCCTGTGAGTAAATTCAAAAAAATAAATATAGACCAGTCAGTTATCGGTTCGTGCACAAATGGAAGGATTTCTGACCTTAGGATAGCTGCTGGGATTTTAAAAGGCAAAAAAGTAAATTCAAAAGTGAGGCTGATAGTTATTCCTGCAACTCAGAAGATTTATTCCCAGGCAATTAAAGAAGGCCTGGCTGATATATTTTTAAATGCAGGCGGAGTTTTTTCAACCCCGAGCTGCGGCCCGTGCCTCGGCGGACACCTGGGAATACTGGCAAGCGGAGAAAAAGCCATTGCTTCTACAAATAGAAATTTTAGAGGCAGGATGGGTCATCCTGACAGCGAAGTATATTTGTCTAATCCAGCAGTAGCTGCGGCGAGCGCAATAAAAGGCAGAATCGCTCATCCTGAAGAGGTAATATGAGATTTAAAGGCAAGGTTTGGAAATTCAAAGACGATGTTAATACAGATGAAATAATTCCCGCAAGGTACCTTAATACAATTGACCCAAAGGAATTAGGATCTCATTGTATGGAGGATATTGACAAGGATTTTTCAAAAAAGATTTCCAAGGGCGACATAATAATCGCAGGAAAGAATTTTGGATGCGGATCTTCAAGGGAACATGCACAGATTTCAATAAAGGGCGCAGGTATTTCGTGCGTAATAGCCGAAAGTTTTGCCAGGATATTCTTAAGGAACGCAATAAACATGGGCCTTCCCATATTGGAGATTAAAGATATAAGCGGAATAAAAGAAGGCGATTATTTAGAGGTGGATTTAAACAGCGGTTCTATTATGAATCTAACAGAACATAAGGAATATAAAGCAAAATTGCTCCCAAAGTTTATACAGGAAATAATAAAATCAGGCGGGCTTTTAAAATGGATAAAGAGGAGGAAGGTAAAAAATGCGAACTGAGGGATATAAGATAGCAGTGATAGGAGGAGATGGAACAGGGCCAGAGGTTGTAAGAGAAGGATTAAAAGTATTAGCCGTAATAAGTAAAATTCATGGGTTTAAATATGAGGCCATAGAATACGATCTCGGTGGGAACAGGTATTTAAAGACAAAAGAACTTGTTCCTGATTCTGTTTTGAAAGAATTGGCCAAGGTGGACGCGATATATCTTGGCGCAATAGGCCATCCTGATGTTAAGCCTGGCATACTGGAGCAGGGGATTCTTTTGAAGCTCAGGTTTGCCCTAGACCAGTATATTAATTTAAGGCCTGTAAAACTTTATAATGCTGATTTCTGCCCTTTGAAAAATAAAAAACCTGGAGACATTGACTTTGTAGTTGTGAGGGAAAATTCAGAGGGGCTTTATAAGGGGCTTGGAGAATTTCAGAAAAAAGGCACCAAGGATGAGGTTGCGATCCAAATTTCTCATAATACAAGAAAAGGCGTTGAGCGCTGCCTTAGGTATGCGTTTGAATATACAAAGAAAAGGAATAAAGATAAAAAATTGACGCTTTGCGGAAAGACAAATGTTCTTACGTTTGCCTGGGACCTTTGGCAGAGGGCGTTCAATGAAGTTGCTAGTGAGTATAAAGATATTACCACTGATTACGCTCATGTAGACGCCACTACAATGTGGTTTGTAAAAAATCCAGAGTGGTTTGACGTGATTGTAACCGATAATATGTTCGGAGACATTATTACTGATTTGGGTGCAATGATCCAGGGCGGCATGGGAATCGCCTCAGGAGGAAATATAAATCCTGAAGGCGTTTCAATGTTTGAGCCTATAGGCGGTTCAGCGCCTAAATACACAGGTAAGAATATTATTAATCCTCTGGCAGCTATTTGCGCGGTTGGAATGATGCTGGAAAATTTACGAGAAGAAAAAGCAGCAAAACAGGTAGAGGATGCGGTTATAAAAATAGTTAAGACAAAATTAAAATCACTGGCAGCTGGGAAAATGGGATATTCAACAACTGAGGTAGGAGACCTTGTTGTAAAAAATCTGTAAGGAAAATAAAATGAAGAAAATTTATAATGTTGCTATTGTAGGAGTAGGAGTGGTTGGGATAGAAATGTTAAGGGTTTTAAAAGAGAGGCATTTTCCTGTTGGCAAATTAAGCGTTTTAGCCCGTTCAGCAAGGAATATAAATGTAGATGGCGTTACTTATCCTGTGCAGGCAATTTCTAATGAAGCATTTGAAGGAATAGATATCGCTTTATTTGCAGGAACAGAAGGAGAGAAGGGCGCAGCCGCTACTTATGCTGATGAGGCAGTAAAAAGAAAGGCTATTGTGATTGATAACGGCGCTGATTTTAGGATGGATCCAAAAGTCCCGCTCGTAGTGCCGGAAGTTAACGCAAAAGATGTCAAAAAACATAAAGGCATAATAGCTAATCCGAATTGTTCTACGATACAAATGGTAGTCGCGTTATGGCCTATTTATAAAAAGGCTGGAATAAAAAGAGTGATTGTAACTACTTTGCAGGCTTCATCAGGCGCAGGCAAATCAGCTGTTGAGCAATTAAAAGAGGAGAATTCAAAGATTGCAGAAGGCGGTTATGCTAATGTGCAGGTTAATGTGGAAAACAAATCCATGCCGCAGCAGCTGGCGTATAACGTATTTCCTCACATAGGAGGATTTAGCGATTTTGACTACACAAGCGAAGAGTGGAAGTTAGTAAAAGAAACTCACAAGATTATGCATGATGATAAAATAAACATTACTGCTACTACAGTCAGGGTGCCTGTAAGGACAGGGCATTCCGAGGCTGTTTATATTGAAACTGATAAAAATATTTCCCCGGAAGAAGTTAAGGATATTCTTTCTAAATCCAGCGGAATAATCCTCGTAGATGACCCTCAAAACAATCTGTACCCTATGCCAAAAGATGCAGAATCAAGGGATGAAGTTTTCGTAGGCCGTGTGAGAAAAGATCCATTTGTGAAAAATGGATTATGGCTTTGGGTAGTCTCCGATAATCTGCGTAAAGGCGCTGCTACAAACGCTGTCGAGATCGCAGAATGCGTAATATTAAATTAATAATTGAATATGATGGAACGGGCTTTAATGGCTGGCAGGCACAGGTTAAGTCCAAAAGATTAAGAACTATTCAGGAAGAAATAGAAAAAGCAGCTAAAAAACTTTTCAATAAAAAAATCTCTCTTATTGGCGCTTCTAGGACTGATTCAGGTGTTCATGCAAAGGCCCAGACTGCAAATTTCAGGATAGATTCAGCCCTCCCGCTGTACAACATCAAAAACGGCCTGAATAGTTTTTTAATACGCCGGATATCAATAATTTTCGCAGAAGAAGTTTCTCTGAAATTTCACTCCAGAGTCGATTCTATAGGGAAGTTATATAAATATACCATAGTTAATAGAAGATCGCGATCGCCTTTATTCGATAGGCATTCTGCGTTTGTGCCGTATGACCTTGACATAACTGCTATGAAAAAAGCAGCTAATTATCTTATCGGCAGAAAAGATTTTAAGTCTTTTCAGGCCAGTGATAAAAAAGAAAGATATTCAATACGGACGGTTAAAAAAATAGAAATAATTTCAAAACTTCCTATTATAGAGATTTGTATCCAGGCAGATGGGTTTTTATACAATATGGCCAGGAATATCGCAGGCACTTTGATTGAAGTAGGAAGGGGCAGGTTTAATCCTGAAAAAGTAAAAGAGATTTTAGAAAAAAAACACAGGCCTTTAGCAGGACGGACTGCGCCGGCAAAAGGATTATGCTTAGAAAAAGTCTTTTATTAATGGTGAAATTGAGCGCAAGACCGGATTTTGAAATCTATGGGATATGAGATTGCTTTAAAAAAAGCGTGGGATGCGGTTCAGGATGCGGGCGTAAGGCAGGGTGGATTAGGCTATGGGTACAAGAGTTTATTATGAGGTAGACCCGTTTAACAGGCTTATCGCGGGAAGAGCATCTGGCAGCAGGGTATCAAGGGTTAAAAAATTTAGGCAGGTACTCTATGGAAGGTTTGGGACAGACGGGAATAATGAGCTTTTCTATGAAGTCAATAAATCCCAAGGCATAGATGTTCCGCAAAAGATAAAGTTTTCAGGTAAATATTCTTTAGACAAAGATCATAATTTTATTATTACGCTGGATAAATGGAATAACCAGTGTGAAGGAAATCGGATTGCCTTGAAGGCTAAAATAATAGATGCAAAAAGCAATGAAATAGCATTGTTAGTAAATTCAAAACTTAGGGAAAATAAAAGTTTAACCTATATAATGAAGCTTTATGGCTTATGGCAGGCTGATAAGCATAACAGGCTTACGTTCGGAGTTGAAAAAGATACGGGAGATATAGATAATTTGACTCTATCTGGTGCATGGGAGATAAATAAAAATAATGAAATAGTTTATAAGTGCAATAAAGATTCCCAGGTTATTACTTTCAAAGGCTATTGGAATATTGCTGGTAAACGCAGGATCAGCTATATGCTGGATAAAAAATTGAATTCCGGATTTAATTTTAAATCTTCTATAGGTACATTAGCCCCGAAAGGCAAGGATGCATTTATAACATTTGATGTAGGCATAGGCGTTTCTAACGCAAAGAAACTGCGCAGAAAAATTATTTTATCAGGCAAATGGAAAATCAGTAAGAGTGAAGAACTTGTTTTAGAAACATCAAATATTGAAGAAGGTGGAGTGGCTTTGAAGTTTACGAAAGAAATGTTCGACAGGCAGGGCATTGCTTATATAGAATCTGTGATTAGAGATAAAGAGCGTTTTATAGGTGGAGGCATGGTCTTTAAGTGGTGAGAGAAATAGGCTGTCACGAAAGTCGTTCCAGCCTAAGGGCGGCACTTTTGTGACGCCCTAGTGAGAGAAAAAAAGGAGGGGAGATGGATAAGGGTAGTTTGATAAAACCTGATTTGCAGTTTTCTATTGTATGCGATAGTATAAGGAGAGAAGATAATGGCAAGATGATGTTTATCGGCATATTTGAAGTAATAGGCGCCAGAAATTTCCCGGTCACCCATAATGAGCTATTTATTGCTAATAGATGGATCAAAGGCATGGGCAGCTTTACAGAAAAGACAAGGATTATAAATTCAAAGAATAATAAGGCTGTGGCAGAGACAAAAGACGTGGATTTTGAGCTTAAGGCAATGGAATCCAGCCATACAGTGATATCGAAGTTTGTGAATATAGTATTTCATGAACCTGGAAAATATCAGGTAGAGGTCATATTGAATGACGAAATTGTAAGGTGTTATCCTTTGATAGTAGCCCAGGAACATAGTTAATTCTTGATTCAATTCAAGTATGTTGATTACAGATAGAGTTTGTGATAAAATTACACCATTATGCGAGTAGGGATGTATTATAGTAATAATAATGTAGCCGTTGAGGAGAAGCCGAGGCCGGTTATAGGTTCAGGCGAACTTCTTGTAAAGGTCATGGCAAGCGGCATATGCGGCACAGATGTGGTTGAGTGGTACCGCCGCAACAGAGTGCCGCTTGTTTTGGGCCATGAAATAGCGGGCGAGGTCATAGAAGCAGGCAAAGATGTTAAGAAATATAAAGTTGGAGACAAGATTTCTGCATCACATCATGTGCCGTGCAACACCTGTCATTATTGTTTAATGGAACATCACACAGTCTGCGACACGCTCCGCAAAACGAATTTTGACCCTGGCGGTTTCGCGGAATTTTTGAGAATTCCTGCAATAAATGTAGAAAAAGAAGGAGTATATTTTTTGCCAGAAGAGGTATCTTTTGAAGAAGCAACCTTCGTAGAGCCGCTAGCCTGTGTTTTGCGCAGCCAGAAACACTCAGGTTATAAAAAAAGCCAGACGGTTTTAATTATAGGCAGCGGCATATCAGGGCTATTGCATATTCAATTGGCAAAGCTGAGTTTATTTGGAAAGATAATTGCAACTGACATAAATGATTACAGATTGAAAATGGCTTCCAGATTTGGGGCAGATCTAATTATTAACGCAAAGGAAAATGTCCCTGAAAAGGTAATGGAGTTTAACGATAATAGGCTGGCTGATTTAGTTATTCTATGCACTGGCGCAAAACCAGCAATTGAACAGGCGTTTAAGTCAGTAGGCCGCGGAGGCACGATTTTATTTTTTGCCTCAACTGAAGAAGGATTTACGTTTCCGTTATCCATAAATGATTTTTTCTGGAAAAATGAAGTAACGCTTATATCCAGTTATGCAGCAAATCCCAAGGAACATATGGAGGCACTTGAACTTATCCGCAGTAGAAAAGTAAATGTTAAAGGCATGATTACGCATAGATTGGGCCTTGCTGAGATTCAAAAAGGCTTTAAGCTTGTCAGCGAGGCAAAAGAATCGATAAAAGTAATAATAGAACCACAGCGATAAAAGTAAAAGGTTCCCCTTTTGCCTTACAAAAATAGGTCCCTCGTCCGCCACAGAACTTTGGCGGACTCGGGATCAAATTTTGCTTCGTCCCGCCCTTTTGGCGGGTATGCTACGAAGACTCGCTAAAAGGGCGGGGCTTCACAAAATTTGGGAGGTTTAAAATGGACTGGGGCATGAAAAATAGGATTTCACAGATAATAAAACCTGAGACTGGCAGGACTGTAATGCTTGCAGTTGACCATGGTTATTTTTTAGGGCCTACAACAGGGCTTGAAGAGCCTAGTAAGATTATTGTCGAGCTTTTGCCTCATGCTGATTCGCTCATGCTTACCAGAGGTATGTTGCGCACATCAGTGGATCCCAAAACTTCTGTACCTATTATGTTAAGGGTATCAGGCGGGAATAGCATCATAGGCGAAGACCTTTCGAACGAAACAATAACTGTTTCAATAAAAGATGCTGTGCGGCTTAATGTCAGCGCAGTAGCATTATCCATATATGTGGGCGGAAAATATGAACATCAGACATTGAAAAACCTTTCTATATTGATAAATGAATGTGAAGAATACGGAATTCCTGTTCTGGCTGTTACTGCGGTAGGTAAAGAAATGACAAGGGATGCAAAATACCTTAGTTTGGCTTGCAGGATTGCAGCTGAGCTTGGCGCGCACATGGTAAAAACGTATTACTGTGAAGATTTTGAGAAAGTTGTAAAGAGCTGCCCTGTTCCTATAGTGATTGCAGGCGGAAAGAAGATTCCAGAAAAAGATGCCCTGGAGTTGGCTTACAATGCTGTGAGAGACGGCGCATCAGGGGTGGACATGGGAAGGAATATTTTTCAATCCAAAGACCCTGTGGGCATGATAAGGGCAGTTAGAAGCATTGTCCATGAAAATGTAAGCGCAAAAAAAGCCTACGAAATCCTGAAAATATAACCTAACTTTACAAATGGTGCTTGCCCTGTACCGGAGCAAAATATATAACATAAATATGGAGCCCACCCAGGCTGAAACCCTGGGTTCCTTGGGCGGAATACTGAGCGGCCATTGCCCATCCGTCCGCCACAGAAATAATGGCGGACGGTTTTCTGGCCGCGAATGTATAAATCTTAGCGACTGGTAAGGGGCCAGGCACGAATTGTAAAGTTAGCTATATTTTTATAATAAAAATTTTGATAGCATAGGAAATTATATCGACCTTTTTGTGCTCAATTTGACCCTTCGACGCAGCCTTCGGCCTTGCTCAGGGTCTGCGCAAAATCTGCTAAAGTCTCTGCCCGAAGGGCAGATTTTGCTTGATAGTATAGGAAATTATATCAAATCAGATCCTTCGGCTGTTAGCCTCAGGATCAAGCAAAATTGCGCTTCGCATGCAGATATTGCTTGACAATATAGGGTTTTATGGTAAAATTTAAACTTCTCTTGGAGTATAAAATATGAAGACTAGCCTTATAACAAAAAAAGAAATAGACAGGAAACATTACCTTATAGATGCTGAGAATCAGATTCTTGGCAGGCTTGCGGTAAAAGCGGCTTTGCTTTTAAGCGGAAAACGCAAAATAAAGTATACCTCTAATGTAGATAATGGAGATTTTGTAGTTATTGTAAACGCAGCTAAGATAACTGTGACAGGGGGTAAGCTCCAGGCAAAGACCTATACGAGTTTTTCGGGTTACCCTGGAGGATTTAAGATAAAGACCCTGGAGAGAGTTTTAAAGACACGTCCTGCAGAAGTTATAAGACACGCTGTTAAGGGTATGCTTCCAAAGAATAAATTAGGTTCTAGAATGATCACAAGGTTGAAAATTTACGCAGGGCCTGAGCATCCGCATGCTGCCCAGAATCCTGAGAAAATAGCAGTAGGGACGGTTTGAAACCGTCCTCTGCAAAAGATAAGGATTAATTAAATGACATCGCAGAATATAATATGGGCTACAGGAAGGCGAAAGCGGGCAATTGCCCGCGTCCGGTTATTGACAGGAAATGGCGATATCGAGATCAATAAAAAGCCCCTGGAGGAATATTTTGAAAGGCCTACTCTTAAGATGATTGTTATGCAGCCGATACAGGCTGCAAACGTTGGGAATAAATTTAATATAATCGCAACTGTCACAGGTGGAGGCAAATCTGGCCAGGCAGGCGCATTGAGGCATGGGATTTCCAGAGCCCTGGCGCTTACCAGCGAAGAGTTGAGAGTTTTATTAAGGAAGAAAGGTTTTCTTACAAGAGATCCGAGAAAAAGAGAGAGAAAGAAATACGGCCAGAAAGGAGCTCGCAAGAGATTCCAGTGGACGAAGAGGTAAATGAGACCATGACTTATGGAGTCCAAAGGACGACATAAGTCATTTGGCCGAAATTACCCCACACCTAGCTGAAAGCGCTTTAGTCTATTAGCTGGGTGTGGGGTCTAATTCGCACAATCAAATAAACAATTCAGAGCAGATTCGGTTATGGCAACTAAAATTGCCGTAACCGAAGTGCTCATTAGACGCCTATCCTGTCATTTTCCGACGAGAAATAAATTGACAGGATAGGCGTTTTTGTTTATAATCTTAATATTCTACACGTGGAGGAAAATATGTTAAAAGTCGGTATAATGGGTGCAAGCGGTTTTGCAGGAGAAGAACTTGTAAAGATATTGCTCAAGCATCCTGAAGTTAAAATCACAGCTTTGGCAGCAAAGATAGACAGAACGCATGTGTCTAAATTATACCCATGGGCAAATGCTATGCTTGACCTGGATTCTTATGATATGAGCGCAGAGGAAGTTAGCAAAATTACAGATGCTGTGTTCTTAGCGCTGCCTCATAAGATTTCAATGGATTTTGCGCCCGTTCTTTTAAAACAGGGCAAAAAAGTAATAGATTTAAGCGCTGATTTCAGGATAAAAGATAAGAGTGTATATGAAAAATGGTATGAGATAAAACATGAATGTCCTGAGTATTTAAAAAAAGCGGCATATGGGCTTCCTGAATTATACAGGAAAGACATAAAGGATGCTGATTTAATAGCAAATCCTGGGTGTTATCCTACGAGTATTATTTTAGGCTGTGCACCTTTATTAAAAAAGAAAATGGTGGAAACAGATTATATTATTTGTGATTCCAAATCAGGCGTGAGCGGAGCAGGCAGAACTCCTACTCAGGCGCTGATGTTCACTGAGATAGCTGTTAATAGTTTCAGGCCGTATAAGGTTAATTTTCACAGGCACATGCCTGAAATAGATCAGGAGTTAAGCAGTTTGAGCGGCGCAAAGATAGAAGTAAATTTTACTCCTCACCTTATTCCGATGGAAAGAGGAATATTGAGTACTATTTATCTGAAGATTGCTAAAAAGATAAATACAAAAGAAGCGCTTGGGATGTACAAGGATTTTTATAAAGGTGAGTATTTTGTAAGGGTGCTGGAAGAGGGGATTTTACCTGACACGAAAAATGTTGTGAGATCTAATTTCTGCGATATAGGCATAAAGGTTTTTCCTGAAAAGTCATTAGTAGTAGTTATGACTGCTATTGATAATCTTGTGAAAGGCGCCAGCGGCCAGGCAGTGCAGAATATGAACATTATGTATAATTTCGAGGAGAAAACAGGACTATAAAACTCTAAACACTAAACTCTAAATCCTAAACAAACCCCAAATTACAAACTCTAAGCATAGTATTTGGGATTTGTGATTTGGAGTTTAGAGTTTGTTTAGGGTTTCGAGTTTAGAGTTTTCTTAACGGTATTATTATGAAAATAATAAAGGGTGGAGTGACTGCGCCAGAGGGTTTTTTAGCGGGGTCTACAAGCTGCGGAATAAAAAAGAGCGGCAAAACTGACCTGGCTTTATTGTTTTCTGCAGTGCCATGCGCAGCTAGCGGCACGTTTACAACCAACAAGGTGAAATCAGGCTCTGTAATTTTATGTATAGAGCGCATAAGTAAAGGCATTAGCCAGGGCGTAGTAGTTAATAGCGGCAATGCTAATTGCTGCGTTGGAAAAAAAGAAATAAAAGACGCCATAGAAATAACAAAAGCAATCAGCGCCAGGTTAGGTATTGAAAAAGACCTGATGCTTATGGCATCTACGGGTATTATAGGCAGGCCTTTGCCTGCGGGGAAGATTATAAATGGTTTAAGTTCTCTTGTGAATGACCTGTCCAGGTTAAACGGCACAAAGTTTGCTAAGGCTATAATGACTACGGACACTGTGCATAAAGAAATTGCTGTTAAGATAAATATAAAAGGTAAAGAGGTGAGGGTTGCAGGCGCTGTTAAGGGCGCAGGTATGATATGCCCGAACATGGCGACCATGCTCGCATTTTTCACAACAGATGCAGTAATAGAAAAGGAAACTTTAAATCAGGCGTTTAGAGAATCTGTATATGATTCGTTCAACAAGATAACTATTGACGGCGACATGAGCACGAATGACTCTGCTATGATATTTGCAAACGGTATGGCGGGGAATAGTGTTATAAAAAAAGGCACACTCGACTATACTATTTTTCTCAATGCTATTAAATTTGTAGCAAGGGAGCTTTCCATGAAAATAGTTTTGGACGGAGAAGGAGCTACGAGGTTTATTGAGATTATTGTAAAAGGCGCAAAGACAGAAAATATAGCAGGTTCTATCGCGAGACATATTGCAAATTCAAACCTTGTAAAGACAATGATAGCAGGCGGAGACCCTAACTGGGGCCGCATAGCAGCAGCCGCAGGTTCAAGCGGTGCAGATATAGACCCCTGGTGCATGGATATCTATTTTGGAAAAGTTTTGGTTATGAAAAATGGCACAGGGACTGATGCGTCAAGGGCTTTACTTTTGGATATATTCAAGAAAAAAGAAATAGAAGTAGTTGTTGACCTGAAATCAGGAAATAAATCCAGCAGGGTCTGGACGTGCGATTTTACCGAAGAGTATGTAAGAATAAATGCAGAATATGAATTCGCACAAACAAAGAAGTAACTCACAGGAGATGCACTTACGAAAATTTTTAATTTTCGTAAGTGCAGTGCTCATTCATGGAAAGAGCGATTAAAAAAGCTGATGTGTTGATAGAAGCGTTACCGTATATAAAATCTTACAGCGGAAAAATTTTTATAATAAAATATGGCGGAAGCGCTCTTGTGAATCCTGAGATTAAAAAAGGCGTATTGCAGGATATTGTTTTTATGAGTTATGTGGGCATAAGGCCTGTGCTTGTCCATGGCGGAGGACCATTTATAAACGAAGAATTTAGAAGGCTTGGCAAAAAAGTAGAATTCAGAGAGGGGTTGAGGGTAACTACAAAAGAAGATGTCGAGATTGTTAATAACGTTCTGTCCAGGGTAAATGATAGCATAGTATCTGATGTAAAAGCTCTGGGCGGCAGAGCTGTAAGCATGAATACCTTAAAGAAGAATGTGATAGTAGCAAGGCCGCATAAAGAGTCAGCTAGGCTTGGGTTTGTGGGAGATATAGATAAGGTTAACGCTGATATAATAAGAAATGCTGTCCGACCAAGGACTATACCTGTTATTTCTCCTGTGAGCATGGGAGGCGATAAGGAACTTTATAATATAAATGCTGATGATGTTGCTTCTGAAATAGCAATGGCTATTAAGGCTGTCAAACTGGTGTTGCTTACAGATGTAAAAGGAATAATGAGGCATAAAGGGGATGAGAGTTCTCTTATTTCAACTCTTGCAATGAAAGATGCTGATACTCTTATAAATAGAAAGATTATTCAAAGCGGAATGATCCCGAAGGTCAGGGCATGTATGTATGCCCTGAACGCAGGGGTTTCAAAAACGCATATTATAGACGGAAGGATTCCGCACAGCCTGCTTCTGGAAATTTTTACAGATAAAGGCATTGGGACAGAGATAATTATAGGCGAAGGCCGGAAATAGGCAGGTTTTAACCTGCCTGCTTACCGCGTGCCCCCGTACCGAACTTGTTCTGGTGCGGGGTGAAGGCCTTTGCGACAATATTGCAAGGCACACTTTAGTGTGCCAGACAGGGAAAGGTATATGAATACTAAAGAAGTTATAGCGCAGTATGATAAGTATGTAATGTCGACTTACGGGAGAATTCCGACAGTTATTGTAAAAGGCAAAGGCCTAAAGGTGCGGGATTTGGACGGGAATGAATACTTGGATTTTTTTCCTGGCTGGGCAGTTACAGGGCTGGGCCATTGCCATCCTAAGGTAGTGAATGCCGTAAGAAATTACCTTAAGAAGATAATTCACGTATCTAATAATTATTACAATGTTCTTCAGGGTAAACTTGCCCAGAAGATAATAGAGAATTCTTTTGAAGGAAAGGTTTTTTTCTGCAATAGCGGGGCAGAGGCAAATGAAGGCGCAATAAAATTAGCAAGATCTTATGGTAATGCCTCAGGCGGCAGATATGAGATTATCACCATGGAAAATTCTTTTCATGGGAGGACGCTCGCTACAATAACAGCTACTAGCCAGCCAAAATACCAGAAAGGGTTTGAGCCGTTGCCGTTAGGTTTTAAATATGCGGCTTTTAATGATATTAAAGCAGTTGAGAATGCTATTACAGATAAGACAATAGCTATAATGCTGGAGCCTATTCAGGGAGAAGGCGGTATAAACGTAGCAAGTGAAGGCTATGTAAAAGCGCTTAGAGTTCTTTGTGATAAAAAAGATTTGATCCTGATTTTTGACGAGGTTCAGACAGGCATGGGCAGGACCGGCAAAATGTTTTGCTTTGAACATTACGGAATAATACCTGATATCATGACTCTCGCTAAAGCTCTGGGCGGTGGGTTGCCTATAGGAGCAATGGTCGCGAGTAAAAAATTTGCAGATGTTTTGAAACCAGGCATGCATGCGTCTACATTCGGAGGAAGCCCTATCGCATGCAGCGCAGCGTTAGCTGTTTTTGAAGCTATTCAAAAAGAAAAACTTCTTTCAAATACAGTCAGAATAGGCGAATATTTATTGGGAAAGCTTAGTGAATTGAAAAAGAAAAAATCTATTATAAAAGAAATAAGGGGGAAAGGCCTTATGGTAGGCGTAGAGCTTACTATTCCAGGCAAAGAGATCGTGGAAAAATGCCTTAAAGAAGGCCTTTTGATAAACTGTACACATGATAAAGTATTAAGAATAATGCCTGGGATGATAGTGACAAAGAAACAAATAGACAAGGCAATAGGAATATTAGATAAAATAATGTAAAGGCAAGACTATGCAGGGAACGGTTTGAAACCGTTCTCTACGGCATGCCAAAAGGATTTTATGAAAAAGGATTTATTGACAATAAATGATTTAAGCGTAGCTGAGATAAACGAAATGCTTAGATTGGCAGGTGAATTAAAAGAAAAGAGGCAAAGTTTCGGCGAGCCTCTTAAAGGAAAGACGCTGGGCCTTATATTTGAGAAGCCATCTAACAGGACCAGGGTTTCTTTTGAGGTTGGGATAACAGAGCTTGGGGGGCACGCAATATATCTTGGTTCATATGAGATAGACCTTGGAAAGAGAGAATCTCCAGAGGATGTGGCAAAGGTGCTTTCGAGATATTTGAACGGTATTATTGCGAGAACTTTTTCGCACAAGACAGTCGTAGAACTTGCGAAGTATTCTTCGATACCTGTAATAAACGGATTAACTGATTATCAGCACCCTTGCCAGGCGCTGAGCGATTTGTTTACTATAAAGGAAAAGAAGGGTTTAAATAATATCACAGTAGCTTTTATAGGAGACGGAAATAATGTGTTTAATTCGCTTTTATATGTCTGCCATAAGATGGGCATGAAGATTAATGCTGCATGTCCTAAAGGATATGAACCATCTAAGGATGTGTTAAAAGATGTAGCTGGTTCTGCGATGATTTTTAATTCTCCGGAGGAAGCTGTGAAAGGCGCAGATGTGATTTACACAGACGTGTGGACTAGTATGGGCCAGGAAAAGGAATACAAGAAAAGATTAAAGGCGTTCAAAAAATATCAGGTAAATTCTGAGCTACTAAAACTTGCAAATAAAGACGTTATAGTTTTACATTGCCTGCCTGCGCACAGGGGCCAGGAGATTACAAATGAAGTAATGGATAGCTCTGCTTCTGTGATTTTAGACCAGGCGGAGAACAGGCTTCACGTGCAGAAAGCAATATTGATTAAATTGTTAAAATAGAAGGAGATGATGTGATAAGTTTAAATCCGAAATCCGAATATCGAAATCCGAAACAATTTTCCAATTTTCAAAATCCAAATGACCAAAACAAAGACCTATTATTAAAAAAGGAATTTTATTTTGAAAATTTGAACATTCGGAAATTCGGATTTATTTCGAATTTCGGATTTCGTGCTTCGGATTTAATAAAGTAGTTAACATAGGAGTCTATTATGAATAAAAAAGTTGTTTTAGCATATTCAGGAGGACTAGATACATCTGTTGCAGTGTCGTGGCTTGCAGATAAAGGTTATGATGTAATTGCCTATATGGCTGACGTGGGCCAGGGCGGGGATTATGATAAATTAAAGAAAAGGGCCATGCTGGCAGGCGCTTCAAAGGTTGTTATAGAGGATCTCAAAAAAGAGTTTGCAAAGGATTTTGTATTTATGTCTTTAAAATCAGGAGCGGTTTATGAGTCCAAGTATCTTCTGGCAACAGCGCTTTCCAGGCCTATTATTGCAAAAGGCCTTGTGAAAACTGCGAAGAGGGAGAAGGCGGATTCTGTAGCGCATGGCTGTACAGGAAAAGGAAATGATCAGGTGAGATTTGAGGTAACAGTTATGGCTATTGCTCCTGAATTAAAGATAATAGCCCCTCTTAGGGAATGGCATATGTATTCCAGGGAAGAAGAGATAGAATATGCCAAAGAAAATAATATACAAATAGATACCACAAAAAAGAGCCCGTACAGTTTGGATAAAAATATCTGGGGCATGAGTATCGAATGCGGCATCCTGGAAGACCCGTGGAATGAGCCGCCTGAAGATGCTTATCAAATGACAGCAGGTATCGATAAGGCGCCTTCAAAACCAACGTGTGTAGAGATTGAATTTGAAAAGGGAGTGCCTGTTAAACTTAACAGAAAAAAATATGATCCAGTCAGCTTGGTATTAAAATTAAATGAAATAGGCGGCAAAAATGGAATCGGAAGGACTGACTTGGTGGAGAACAGGCTTGTTGGAATAAAATCAAGGGAGATTTATGAAGCGCCTGGGGCATGGATTTTATATTATGGCCATAAAGACTTGGAAAGCCTTGTTCTGGACAGGGAGCTTTTGCATTTTAAAGAAAACATCGCCTTGAAATACGCGGATCTTATTTATTATGGATTATGGTTCACGCCTTTAAAAGAGGCACTGGACGCATTTATAAATGAAACGCAAAAGCATGTTACAGGGACTGTAAGAGTAAAATTATTAAAAGGCGTTGCGAGTGTTGTTTCCAGGAAATCGCCGTATTCATTATACAATAAAGAAATGGCAACATACGACAAAGGCGATAAATTTGACAGATCCGTAGCAGAAGGATTCATAAAGGTATGGGGAATGCCTTATAAGAAATAGTTTAAGGTTTAAAGTTAAAGGTGGATTATGAAAAATAAACTTTGGGGCGGAAGATTTAGCAAAAAGACAAATCCTTTAGTGGAGGAGTTTACGAAGTCAATTCAATTCGATAAGAAACTTGCTGAATATGACTGCATAGGCAGTATTGCGCATATTAGTATCTTGAAAAAGGCAGGGCTTTTGACTTCCAAAGAATATTCTAAGCTGAATAAAGGATTAAACGATATTCTTGGTTCAATTAAAGGGAGTTCTTTCAAAGTAGACGAATCCTTAGAGGATATACATAGTTATATTCAGGATTTATTGGAGAAGAAGGTTGGAAAAATTGCTCTCAAACTTCATACCTGTAGGTCAAGAAATGATCAGGTAGTTTTTGATACAAAATTATATTGTTTAGAAAATATAACAATCATTAGTGTGCTGATAAAAGATTTGAATCTAAAATGGGTTGATTTAATATCTAAAAATATAAATACATATATTCCAGGTTATACACATTTACAGCATGCTATGCCTATAGGTTTAGTGTCTTATTTTAATGCATATGCATCAATGCTTCATAGAGACTATAAGAGATTAGAGAATATTTTTAATAGTACAAATTTAAGCATGGGATCAGGCGCGCTTGCGGGAACGTCTATCAGTATGCATAAATATAACGTCGCTGTAAAATTATTATCTTTGGGTGCTAAGAAAATAGAACCTTCAAGCAATTCTCTGGACACTGTAAGCGACAGAGATTTTGTTATAGAAATTCTAAGCTCTTTAGCAATAACAGGCATGCATTTGTCCAGATTAGCAGAGGATTTAATTCTGTGGTCTACAAAAGAGTTTGACTTTATAGATATAGACGAATCATTCTGTACAGGCAGTTCACTTATGCCTCAGAAGAAAAATCCTGATGTCCTGGAACTAATAAGGGGCAATACAGGGAAATTATATGGGAATTTAATGAGTGTTTTGGTTATGATGAAGGGTCTTCCCTTGGCGTACAACAGGGATATGCAATTGGATAAAGAACCACTCTTTAGTTCTTTTGAGATTGCGCAGAAAGAGCTTAAGATTTTAACAGAGCTTCTGCCAAAAATAAAATTCAAAAAAGAAAATATAGCTAAACAACTGGAAGATGAATGTCTATATGCCACTGATATGGCAGATTATCTGGTGCAAAATAAAGTAGCTTTTAAGGATGCCCACACAATAATAGGAAAACTTATAAGCTATAAACTTAAGAGCAAGAAAAATATCAAGGATATGACAGATGATGAGCTTAAAAAGTTTCACCCTTTACTGAATCATAAAATGGTAAAGAAAATAATAGACCCTGAAACATCTGTGAGGTCAAAAAAGTCTGTAAAGAGAAAGTAGAGTAGACCCCCTCCACCTACGCGGTGTAAATTTTTTACACCGCGTAGGTGGAGGGGGTGGTAAAAATATGCATGATTTTAATTACAAACATAATAATCTTTATTGCGAAAATGTAAGTATAGAAAAGCTTGCCAAAAAATACGGCACGCCGCTTTATGTCTACAGCCGCAATACGCTTATAAGCCATTACAGAAAAATAAAAGAGGCTTTCAGCCCGGTTAATCCATTGATATGTTTTTCAATGAAGGCTAATTCAAACTTGAGCATATTGAAAGCCCTGGTAAAGGAAGGTTCTGGTTTGGATATAGTTTCAGGGGGAGAGCTTTACAGAGCATTTAAAACAGGAGTGTCCTCCAGGAAAATTGTATATGCAGGCATTGGGAAAACAGAAAAAGAGATAGAGATAGCTATTAGGCGCCATATATTTTTCTTTAATGTTGAATCAATCCCTGAGCTTGAGCTGATAAATAAAGTAGCTGGAAGGTTTGGGATGCGGCAAAAAGTAGCGATCCGCATTAATCCGGATATAAAAGTAAAAACCCATAAATACATCGCAACAGGCCATGGCGAGAATAAATTCGGCATTGATTTTGAAACAGCAAAAAAAATATTTCTCGGAAGCGAGAGGTATAAAAACCTTAACATATCAGGTATTCACATGCATATTGGTTCGCAGATAACGGAAGACAAGCCTTTTATCAGGGCTATAAGAAAGGTTGTAGATTTTATAAAATACCTGGAAGCTCATGGCGCAGGAGTAAGATGGCTTAATATAGGCGGAGGGCTTGGGATAATTTATTCTAAAGAAAGGCCGCAGACTGCCAAAGAGTATGCAAAAGCAGCACTGCCTGTTCTTAAAAAGACAAAAGCTAATATTATCCTGGAACCTGGCAGGTTTATTGTAGGTAATGCAGGCGTGTTAGTAACAAGAGTTCAATACATAAAAGAAACTCCTAGTAAAAACTTTGCGATAGTTGACGCTGGGATGAATGATCTTATAAGGCCCAGTCTTTATGGAGCATATCATGAGATATTGCCAGTAAGGTCGCACTCTTATTCAGATTCAAAAGGCATCAAGGTTTTTGATGTAGTGGGGCCTATATGCGAAAGCGGAGATTTTTTAGGCAAGAATAGAAAATTTATAAGCCTTAAAGATGGAGATTTATTGAGTGTCATGAGTTCAGGAGCGTATGGCTTCAGTATGTCCAGCACTTATAATTCAAGGCCTCGAGCTAGCGAGGTAATGGTAGAAGGTTCTAAAGCAAAACTTATAAGGCGTAGAGAAACATACGAAGACCTTATCCGTACAGAAATATGAACAGATTGAATTTCACAAAAATGGTTGGCGCTGGGAATGATTTTATAGTGCTTGAAGCTAATCCTAAAGGGCTGAATATGCTGGCAAAAAGATTATGTAACAGGAAAACTGGCATAGGCGCTGATGGGATGCTGGTTTTGGAGAAATCAAAAATAGCTGATCTCAGGATGCGCATATTTAATGCAGACGGAAGCGTTGCGGAGATGTGCGGTAATGGATTGCGGTGCGCTGTCTTATTTGCAGGGATTAAAAGAAAAGTGAAAGTTGAGACAATAGCAGGAATGTATGAGGGCGAGATAACTGCTAAAGATAGAGTTAGAGTTAAGATGGAAGAACCCAGGGATTTAAAGTTAAATTTTCCGATTAATATAAGCGGCAGAGAGATAAAAGCAAATTTTATAAATACAGGCGTGCCCCATACAGTAGTTTTAGTAGAAGGCTTGGGTAAGATAGATGTAGATGCGGCGGGTTCAGAAATAAGGTATCATGGTGAATTTAAGCCAAAGGGCACTAATGTAAATTTTGCAGAAATAACGGATGGTAATAATATAAAAATACGCACTTACGAAAGGGGCGTGGAAGGAGAGACGCTTGCGTGCGGGACAGGTTCGGTAGCAGCTGCAATAATCAGTAGTTTAAAAGTTGCCCCTCGACGGAGTTTATCCCGAGCGGAGTCGAGGGGCTCAGGGAAAGAAAGTTCAAAGTTTAAGGTTAATGTTCATACCAAAGGCGGGATTTTAAAGGTGGAGTTTCAAAAGATAGGGAATAAAATAAAAAACGTTTATCTTGAAGGAGAGGCAAGGGAAGTATTTACAGGTGAAATAATTTTATAATATAGGTCCCTCGTCCCGAGCCGCCAGCGAGTAAAAATGATGCGGCGAGGGACTCGGGATCAAATCTGCTTCGCAGATTTGGGAGGTATTTATGTTTGAAGGCGCAATGGTGGCACTGGTAACGCCGTTTAAAAAAGAAAAAGTTGATGAAAAGAAATTAGCAGAACTTGTAGAGTTTCATATAAAAAACGGGACAAACGGTATAGTGCCATGTGGCACGACAGGCGAATCCGCAACTCTTTCTTACGAAGAGCATGACCGGGTTATAGAAGTTGTAATAGAGGCTGTGAATAAAAAGATACCTGTTATTGCTGGAACCGGTTCAAATAGCACTGCCGAAGCATTAATGCTTACGAAACATGCAAAAAAAGCAGGAGCGGACGCATCATTGCAGGTTTCGCCTTATTACAACAAGCCCACGCAGGAAGGGCTTTATCAGCATTTTAAGGCAATTGCGGAAGGATCTGACCTTCCGATGATTGTGTATAATATTGCTTCAAGGACGGGTGTGAATATTGAGCCTGAGACAATGGAAAGGATAAGCAAAGTAAAAAATATAGTCGGAGTTAAAGAATCCAGCGGGAATTTAGAACAGATGGCCAGGATACGTTATTTGTGCGGGGATAAATTTAATCTTATATCAGGTGACGATGGCCTTACTCTGCCTGTGCTTGCAATAGGCGGAACAGGCGTTATTTCAGTTGTAAATAATATTGTGCCAAAAGATGTTTCAGACATGGTGGCTAAATTCAAAAAAGGCGACATTGAAGGCGCTAGGAAATTGCATTATAAACTCCTGCCTCTTATAAGGGCAGTGTTTTTAGAAACAAATCCAATACCAGTTAAAACAGCTTTGAGCCTTATGGGCATGATAGAACCAGATTTGAGGCTGCCTTTATGTTCAATGTCTGAGGCAAATTTAGAAAAACTCAAAAAAGCGCTCAAAAATTATGGCCTATTATAAAAAAGATTATTCATGCAGTAGGGAACGGTTTTAAACCGTTCCCTACAATAAATCGAGGATTATATGCTTAGGATTGTCATAAGCGGTATATCGGGAAAGATGGGGGCAAGGATTGGAATGCTTGCCAGTCAGGATAAAAATCTTGAGATAGCAGGCGGCCTTGAAATTTCCTCTAGTCCTGCAATCGGGAAAGATATAGGGGAGATTCTGGGAATCGGAAAAATAGGCAAAAAAATAGAATCCGATTTTGATAAAATTGCATCTTCTTGCGATATTTTAATAGAATTTACTGGCGTGCCTTCTACTTTGAAACATCTTGAAATCGCAGTTAAAAATAAAAAATCAATGGTGATTGGGACCACAGGATTTTCTGCAGATGAAACAGAGAGGATTAAAGATGCCTCTAAAAAAATACCTATTGTATTTTCCCCAAATATGAGCATAGGCGCAAATCTGATGTTTAAGATTACAGAAGAAATAGCCAGGGCATTAGGAGAGAATTATGAAGCAGAAATAGTGGAAACCCACCATAATCAAAAAAAGGATGCCCCTAGCGGGACCGCTAAAAGATTGGGCGAAATTGTTTCTAAAGTAAAAGGGAAAATTCCGCCAATACATTCTGTAAGGCTGGGAGATATAGTCGGCGACCATACTGTTGTATTTGCCGGTGTTGGTGAAAGGATAGAGCTTACGCATAGGGCTCATTCAAGAGATGCGTTTGCAAAAGGCGCTTTGGATGCGGCAAGATTTTTGATAGGCAAAAAACCTGGTTTATATGCCATGTCAGATGTAATAGAAAAATACCTTAATAACCAATGACCAAATTACAAACACCAAATAATAACCAATACCCAATAATCAATAATCAAACACTAATGTTTGGTTATTGGTAAATTGGTTATTGGAATTTATTTGGTTATTAGGATTTGATTATTGGTTATTGATATTGTAAGGATAAAGTATGAGATTTGAATATAGTGACAGATTTAAAAAGCTTTCTCCTTATTTATTTGTTGAGATAGATAAGGCTAAGAGGAAAGCGCGTTCTGAAGGCAGGGATATTATTGATCTCGGCATAGGCGATCCTGATGAGCACACTCCAAAGGAAATAATAGAATCTCTTTATAAAGCAGTCCAAGATCCTAAAAATCATCATTATCCTTTAGATCAAGGGAGTTCTGTTTTTAGAGAGAGGATTGCAAAGTGGTACAATGAAAGATTTCAAGTTTCTCTTGATCCAGAAAGAGAAATTCTCCCTCTTTTGGGTTCAAAAGAAGGTATAAGCCATATGCCGCTTGCATTTATAAATCCTGGAGATGTCTCGCTAGTTCCTGACCCGTGTTATCCCCCATATAAAGGCGGAACTATTCTGGCAGGAGGGGTTCCGTATTTAATGCCTTTAATAGAAGAAAATAATTTTCTGCCGGATTTGAACAAAATAGATAAGACAGCTCTCAAAAAAGCAAAAATGATTTATATAAACTATCCTAATAATCCCACTTCCGCGATTTGCGAAAAAGGTTTTTTTAAGGATGTGGTTATTTTTGCAAAAAAACATAACCTTATTGTAGTAAGCGACGCAGCATATTCAGAAATATCTTTTGATGATTACAGGTCTTCCAGTTTTTTAAAAATGGAGGGTGGAAAAGACCAGGGCGTAGAGTTTCACTCTCTTTCAAAAACCTGCAATATGACAGGCTGGCGCATCGGATTTGTGTGCGGTAACGAAAAGATTATAACCGGGATAACCAAGGTAAAATCAAATATAGATTCAGGCGTATTTAATGCGATTCAAATAGCAGGCATTACTGCTCTGGATATTGCGGATAAACATCTTGAGAGGATGAATAGGGTGTATCAAGAAAGAAGAGATGTTCTGGTGGATGGATTGAATAAGCTAGGGTGGATTATAAAGAAACCTAATGCTACATTTTATGTATGGGCAAGATTGCCGAAGAAACATGCCTCATCCATTGAATTTGCAGGGTTAGTTCTTGATAAAGCGGATATTGTAATAACTCCTGGCATAGGTTTTGGAACGAACGGCGAAGGTTATGTAAGATTCGCGCTTACTGTTCCTAAGGAAAGGATACAGGAAGCGGTGGAGAGATTGAGAAAGATTTGTTGAGCGGATAGCGTAGAGCGTATAGTTTTCCTATCCGCTATACGCTCTACGCTGATTATATGCTTTGTTATATAGGTATAGGTTCTAATTTAGGGGATAGAGAAAAGTATATAAAGAATGCAATTGAGAAATTAAAAGAAACAGAAGGCATTGAAGTAAAAAAAATATCTAATATTTATGAAACAGAACCGGTTGGCGGGCCAAAACAAGGCGATTATCTTAACGGTGTAATGGAAATTGAAACATGGCTTAAGCCGAGAGAACTTATAACAGAGTTACAGAAAATAGAAAAACAATTAGGCAGGATCAGGTCAGTTAAAAATGCTCCGCGCACAATAGATTTAGACATACTTTTATATGGCGATAAAAAGATAGACGAGCCTGGTTTAAAGGTTCCGCATCCAAGGATGCATGAGCGCGATTTTGTAATAAAACCCCTAAAAGACCTGGGAATGCACTATGTAGGGAACGGTTTTAAACCGTTCCCTGCCTCGGCCAGGAAGTAGAGATGGTTGTGAAAATATATAGAAGTATGAGATCTTTGACAAAGAAGATTTGTGATGTAAAAAAACATGGTAAGACAATAGGCCTTGTGCCTACTATGGGGTTTTTGCACGATGGCCATAGAAGCCTTATAAAGAAAGCGCGTCAGGATACAGATTATGTCATTGTTAGTATTTTTATAAATCCTGCCCAATTCGGTCCAAAAGAGGATTTAAAAAAATATCCAAAAAGCTTAAAAAAGGATTTAGGCTTTTGCGAAAGAGAGGGTGTTGATATAGTTTTTGCGCCAGAAGCCGAAAAGATGTATCCTGAAAATTACGCTACATATATAAATGTAGGAAATATAACAGATGCATTATGCGGGGCTTCGAGGCCAGGCCATTTTCAAGGAGTGGCGACAGTTGTTACTAAACTTTTTAATATCACAATGCCCGATATTGCATATTTTGGCCATAAAGACGCTCAGCAGGCAATTGTAATAAAAAAGATGGCAGAAGATCTTAATATGAGCGTTAATATAAAGGTAATGCCTACTGTACGCGAAAAAGACGGTTTAGCTATGAGCTCAAGAAATGTTTACCTGAGCCGAGAAGAACGCATTCAAGCGCAATCGATTTACAAATCTTTAAAACTTGCAAAAGAGTTATTTAATAATGGAGAAATGGATTCTTGGAAAATAATTAATAAGATAAAGTGGGTTATAAGCAAGCAGCCGGATGCAAGGGTAGAATATATAAAAGTAGTGGATATTAGAGATTTGAAAGATATAAAAAAGATTTCCGGTAAAGCATTAATGGCAATTGCGGTTTGGATCGGAAAAACAAGGTTAATAGACAATGTTGTGCTCAAGGCAGGGTCTTGATATGAAAGGAGTAGAAATATATGATGCTTAGGACTATTTATAAATCAAAGATACAGGGAGCTATGGTTACAGAGGCTAATCTGGAATATGTAGGCAGTATAACTATAGACGAAGATCTTCTGGACGCAGCTGATATAATTCCGAATGAGCGTGTGCAGGTAGTAAACCTGAATAACGGAAGCCGCCTGGAGACTTACGTGATACCGGGCAGGAAGGGGTCAGGCACTATCTGTATGAACGGCGGAACTGCCCGATGGGCTGTGGTAGGAGACAGGATCCTTGTGATATCTTACGCCATGATGGAGGCAAAGGACGCTGTTGTGTTTAAGCCGAAAGTTATTTTTGTAAACGAGAAGAATAAAATAACAGGAAAGAAGTGACTGATTTTGCTTACTTTACCTGTTCAGGGTTATTCTGAACAGGTGAGAAGGATCTCTGCTATGCATCATATGTATAAAAAAGAAGACGACCTGAAATACAAAGAGAATCTTAAGAAAAAAATACTGAAGCTTAAAAAAGAGAAGCACGCCGTGATAATAGTGCATAATTATCAGCGGGACGAGGTTCAGGATATAGCTGATATAAGCGGAGACTCTCTTGCTTTGAGCCAGGCTGCTGTAAAAGCAGACGCAAAGGTTATTGTTTTCTGCGGCGTGGATTTTATGGCAGAAAGCGCTTCTATTTTGAATCCGGATAAAATAGTATTATTGCCCGTAAAAGAGGCAGGCTGCCCAATGGCAGACATGGTTACTGTTGAGCGGTTGAAGGAGAAAAAGAAAGAATATCCTGACGCTGCTATTGTATGCTATGTGAATTCTTCCGCAGTCATAAAGGCAGAGAGCGATATATGCTGCACATCTTCAAACGCTATACAGATTGTCCAGTCTCTAAAGGATTACGAAGAAGTTATCTTTATACCTGATAAAAATCTGGGGAGGTATGTGCAGCAAAACGTGCCTGATAAAAAGATAATTCTATGGGAAGGATTTTGTCCTACGCATATAAGGGTTTCAAAAGAAGAGATATTAAAAGCAAAGGAAGGGCATCCTGAAGCTGAGGTGGTGGCGCATCCCGAGTGTAACCCAGATGTATTAAGCGTCAGCGACCATATATGTTCTACAGGCGGCATGTTCAGCTATGTGAAATCTTCAAAGTCCAAGGAATTTATTATAGCGACTGAGTCAGGTATGCTTTATAGATTAAGAAAAGATAATCCTGATAAGAGATTTTATGTGCCTACGGAAAGGTTGGTATGTCCTACCATGAAGCTGACCACGCTTGGGTGGGTTGCTCATTCACTTGAGGCTATGGAATACGAGGTCAGGATAAGCGGTAATATAAGAGATAAGGCATGCAAGTCGCTGGAACGCATGTTAAAAGTTTCAGGAGAGAAGCCAGGCGCTGGCATGGCTGGTTATTAGGATGAAGAAAAAGATAGGGATAATAGGTTGTGGGGCAATGGGTTCACAGATAGCAGGGTATGTATCTAAGAACCTTAGCGATAAATCAGAGATAGTGGCTGTCTCTGATATTGATTATGGGAAAGCAAGAGAACTTTCTAATAGCATAAGGCCAAAGCCTTTAGTAGCAACAATAGATGAATTGATAAATAAATCAGATCTGATAATAGAAGCTGCCTCAGGGCAGGTTTCAGGAGACATAGCGGAAAAGGCAGATTCTTTAAAAAAAGATGTGCTTATCATGAGTACAGGAGGACTTTTAAAAAAACAGCATCTTATTGAAAAAATCAATTCAGGCCATTCTAATATCCATATTCCGAGCGGCGCTATATGCGGCTTGGATGGGCTAAAATCTGCAATGACAGGTTCAATAAAAAGCGTAACCCTTACCACCAGAAAACCGCTAAAGGGCCTTGCGGGTTCTCCGTATTTAAAAGAAAAAAACATAGACATAGAAAAAATAGATAAAGAAACACTTATATATTCCGGCACTGCAAGAGATGCTATAAAGCATTTTCCGCAGAATATAAATGTGGCGGTTACGTTGAGTATATGCGGTTTAGGAGCGGATCGCACAAATGTCAAGATATTTACTTCCCCTGAGTATACGAGAAATGTTCACGAGATCGAAGTAGAGGGTGAGTTTGGAAGGCTTTGGACAAAGACGGAAAATTTGCCATCTTGCGCTAATCCGAAAACCAGTGAACTTGCAATATTTTCAGCAATTGCCAAATTGAAAGAGATATTGTAATTATGTGCAGGGGAAGGTTTTAAACCTTCCCCTGCAATAGATTAAATCATAAAGAGGGAGGGGGTGATTAAGGATGGAAAAAGTAATGAAATGCGGAGTAAAGAAAGAAAAGGGATATCTTTATTTCATTGATAAGCACGGAGATGTCTCCAGAGCGAAGATGGCTCGCGGCGGAAAGAAAAAGAAAAAAAGATAATATGTTTTAATACTTCGACTGCGCCATTTTACGTTTTTAAGTTAACAGTATGGTGCTGCTCAGTATTATCGCGTCTCGCCGCTCTGCTTTGCAGAGCGGCGGACTCCGAAATCTATAATTCAATCAATGCGATTTCTAGTTTTAATTCTGCTTTTTGTGCTTCTTTTTATCTCTCAGATAAATACCATAGTAGATCCTGATTTATGGTGCCACTTCAAAACAGGCGAGTATATTGTAAAAAATTTTAACGTTCCGCAAATAGATATTTTTTCCTACACATTAGAAAACCAGCCATGGATAGACCATGAGTGGCTTTCCCAAGTTTTATTATATACTGTTTTTTCTAAATTCGGCTGTATAGGGATCAATATATTTAAAGCTGTTATTATATCCTTTTGTTTTCTTATTCTTTTATTTTTCTTATTCTCTAAATATAAAAAGATTATTTATGCAGCGTTCTTTATAGCGATTTCTGTGCTTGCGTTCGGCTACAGGTCATTCGCGAGGCCGGAGATTTTTTCTTATTTATTTCTATGTTTATTTTTTTGTATACTCGAAGATGAAAAAAGATTGTATATTCTCCCGTTTTTACAAGTGTTATGGGCAAATCTGCACGGCTATTTTATACTGGGGCCGATTTTGATATTGCTATATTACGCAGGAGAGTTTATCTCAGGCAATGCTGGGAAAGCTAAAAAAATGTGCGTGCTGTTTGTCATAACATGTTTAGCGTGTTTTGTAAATCCGTATTTTTATAAAGGCGCGTTATACCCAGTAAGAATATTTGTGGATATTTTTACTGAGCAGAAAGCCTGCATGCAGAATATTCAGGAATTGATGATGCCTATTAACGCCAGCTTCGGAAAGTATATATTTTTCTGGATATTTAGCATACTGGCCAGTGTTACATTTTTAATAAATCTTAAAAGAGCCAAGGCGCGGCATATTTTGATTTTTTTTGGCTCGTTTATAGCTTCTTACATAGCAATAAGAAATATGCCTATTTTTATATTTACGGCTATGCCTTTGGCTGTTATTAATTTGAATGAATCTAAACTGACCAAAGGCATAATAGATAAGAAATATTATCTAGGGGCTATATTGATAATATTGGCAGTTATATATGTATATATAACTAATAAGTATTACGCGATTACGGAACAATCCATATTTAGGAGAACGGGGTTTAAGAATACGGAACTCCTGACGCCTTCTGGGGCCTGCGATTTTTTAGAGGATAACAGCATAAAAGGCCGCATATTCAATACTATGGATTTCGGCCATTACATAGGATATAGATTTTATCCTGAAAAAAGGATATTTATAGATACAAGAACAGAATTGTATAAAGACGATTTTTACCGGTTATACCAAAGGGCTTATAATTACCCGGAGGAATGGAAAGCCATTCAGAAAAGGTATAATTTTGATATCGTGCTCCTTCGCCATCTATTCAGCGGCACAGAGAGGTTGTTACGATATTTATACAATGACAAGGAATGGGCATTGGTATATTATGATGGCGGTTCTGTTATTTTTTTGCGCGATGTATCTGATAACAGGAGAATAATAGAAAAATTTAGAATCGATTTCAGTAAAAAGAAAATTCAGAAATCAGATGAGGCTTTAAATATAGCAAGGTTTTTTCAAAATATAGGAGAGGTTAAGCTGGCAGAGGAAACATATATTAAGCTTTTAGAGTTAAAGCCCAAATTTTTAGAAGCGGGCAATAATCTTGCGACTATTTATATAAATAGCGGAAAGCTTAATCAGGCATTGGAGACCCTAGATAAATTTTTGCAATACTATCCTAAATCAGCGGAGCTTTATTACAATAAGGGCACTGCTTATCTGTGTATAGGGAAAAGAGAAGAAGGGCTTTTGATGTTAGAAAAGGCTGCAAGATTAAACCCTTATTTAAGGCAAGCGTCTTATTTTCTTGGGCTTGTGTATTTTGAAAAAGGCTGTCTTGAAAAAGCAAAGAATCAGTTTATAAAATGTTTAACGCTAGATCCTTACAACAGAGATGCGCATAGAATTTTAGGGGATATCTATAAGCAAAAAGGGCTTTTAAAAAAAGCTGCATCAGAATATAATGAAGCGGATAAGTTGGATGGAAAATAGTAATCTGGGACTATCCAGTTTCTCCGTTCGGCGATCGGAACCGCAATAGAAATAGTATTCCGATCGCAGAACGGAGAAGTAGGTAATATTATGGAAAATAAATTGCTAAAATACCTGGGATGCAATAAAAGATATGTAATAAATTTAGTTTCAAGATTAATAGAAATTCCTACCGTAAATCCGCCCGGAGAGAATTATGAAAAGATGGCGGATTTTCTTGAGTCAGAATGCAAAAAACTGAGTTTAGTTACCAGGAAATATATTACACCAAAGTCAATTCTTGATAAATACAATGTTAGCGGCGGTTCGAAACGGGTAAATCTTGTGGCAGACTTAAACGCAGGATGCAAAAAAGTACTTCACATAAACTCTCATTATGATGTAGTGCCTGCTACTGATAAATGGAAGCGGGACCCTTTTAAGGCAGTAGTGAGAGGTAATAGGATTTATGGCCGTGGCTCAGAGGATATGAAAGGCAATATTGCGAGCGTATTGTTCGCATTAAAGGCATTAAAAGATCTTAGGATAAAGCCAAAAATAAATATACAGCTTTCTTTTACGCCGGACGAAGAAATAGGGGGCAGGACAGGTTTTGGGTATTTGGTTGGCAAAGGCCTTGTAAAAGCAGATTATGCAATGAGCGAAGGTTATTCCGGAAATTATATTTCAATGGGCAATAAAGGTGTTTTATGGGTTGAGGTAGAGGTTATAGGAAAATCAGCGCATGGTTCCATGCCTTATAAAGGAGTGAATTCTTTCGAAAGAATGAATATGTTTGCAAGTGAACTTGAGAAATTAAAAAATAAAGTTTCAAAGAGGAAAACACGGTATAGCATGAAGGACGCTGTATCTAAAAGCGCAACTTTTGTAATGGGAGGATTTCTGGAAGGCGGGGTGAAGACAAATGTGGTTCCTGGGATAACAAAATTCAGCATAGACAGGCGTTTAATACCTGAAGAAAATATAGAAGATGCAAAAAAAGAAATAGAGGATGTTGCCAGGAAGTTCAACGCCAGATACGGAAATTCTCGGGTTAATATCAGGTTTGTTTCGGAAGGCAGTCCGGCTATGTCCAGAAAAGACGATGCATTTTTCAAAATAGCTGCTCAAGCTGTAAAAATTACAACAGGTAAATATGCGGATTTTAGCATAATGCCAGGCGCTACTGACATGCGGTATTTCATGTGGAAAGGTATCCCTGCTCTTGGCTACAGCGCAAGCGGCGGGGAAAAATGGCACAGCGACAATGAATTTGTTTATATAAGCAGCCTTGTAAATACAGCAAAAGTTTTTGCATTAATTATAAATGGCCTAACTTGATATAATAGGTAATTCCTTGTCACCTCCTCCACCGCGTAGGTGGGGTGGTATATACCACCCCACCTACGCGGTGGAGGAGGTCTAATTTAACAATTTGGAACAATTTGTGCCAGGCACTATTTGTAAAGTTAGGGGTGATGATTTAAATGGAAGAGAAAATTATTAAAATATTCGGGGCAAAAGAGCATAATCTCAAGAATATAAATCTCGAGATTCCCAGGAATAAGCTTGTTGTGATTACAGGCCTTAGCGGATCAGGCAAGTCTTCGCTTGCTTTTGACACGATATACGCGGAAGGCCAACGCAGATATGTTGAGAGTTTGTCTAGCTATGCGAGGCAGTTTCTAGAACAGCTTGAGAAGCCCGATGTAGAGTATATAGAAGGCTTGTCGCCGGCTATTTCTATTGAGCAGAGAAAGGCTGGAGGAAACCCCCGCTCTACGGTCGGGACAACTACAGAGATATATGATTACCTAAGGCTTCTTTTCGCGCGTATAGGGAAACCTTATTGCTATAAATGCGGCCGTGAAATAAAACAACAGAGCCATGATGAAATAATAGACAGGATTTTAAAATATCCGGATGGTTCATCTATGCTGATACTTGCGCCTGTTATAAGAGGCAGGAAAGGCGAATACCAGAGCCTCTTCAGCGAATTAAAGAAACAGGGTTTTGTGAGGATAAGGTTAGATGGACAGGTAGTTTCTCTGGACAGCATAGGAAATTATATTACTAAAGATCCTTCGGTCTATCGACCTCAGGATCAAGAAAAATCTTCCAAAGTTTCTGCTGAGCCCAAGATTTTTCTTGGTAAATTCAAAAAGCATAATATAGAAGTTGTAGTAGACAGGATTGTAATTGAAAAAGATATCAGAGAAAGATTGGCTGATTCTGTGGAGGTTGGCCTGAAAGTAGGCAAAGGATTAATGCTGATAAATAAAGCCGGTCAGGGGGACGAGCTATTTAGCGAGTTATATGCGTGCCCTGAATGCGGAGTAAATTATGAAGAAATAGAGCCAAGGATGTTTTCTTTCAACAGCCCTTATGGCGCTTGTAATGCGTGCGATGGCCTGGGTACAATAATGGATATAGACATTGATCTTGTCATACCTGATAAAACAAAATCTTTAAGAGAGGCAATAAGGCCTTGGCGCGTTGGCGGCATGAGAATAATACTTCATTACAGAAGGCTTTTAAGAAAGCTTGGCCAGAAATATAGTTTTGATATAGACACGCCTTTTAATAAAATTCCAAAAAATATAAAGGATGTTATACTTTACGGTTCAAAAAGCTCAGATGCGGGTATTTATTTTGAAGGAGTCGTACCAAATCTATTAAGGAGATTAAAGGATACTGACAGCGAATTTATGAGAGCTGAAATAAATAAATATACAAGCAGTTCCATTTGCCCTGAATGTAAAGGCAAAAGATTGAAGCCTGAAGTGCTTTCAATAAAGATAAGCGGCATTTCCATAAGCGATATTTCAGGTTTTTCGGTAAGGAACGCAAAGAAATTTTTTTCAGATCTGAAGCTTACGGAAAACGAAAAAAAGATTGGCCGCCAGATTTTGAAGGAGATACTGGAAAGGCTTAGTTTTATGGCCAATGTAGGCCTTGATTACCTGACTCTTGATAGAATCAGCTTTACTCTTTCAGGTGGAGAGGCGCAGAGGATAAGGCTGGCAACTCAGATAGGCGCAGGCCTTGTGGGAGTATTATATGTACTAGATGAACCGAGTATAGGGCTTCATCAAAAAGACAATGCAAAGCTTCTTGATACGCTTAAGGCGTTAAGAGATCTTGGAAATACTCTGATAGTTGTTGAACATGATGAAGCTACAATAAGAAATGCAGATTATATTATAGATCTTGGCCCAGGCGCAGGAAAGCATGGCGGGTATGTGGTAGCCCAGGGACGGATAGATGATATTATTAATTCAAAAGAATCTCTCACAGGGAGTTATTTGCGCGGAGAATTAAAGATAGATGTGCCAGAAAAAAGGCGGAAGGCAATAAAGAGTAAAACTATTATTATCAGAAATGCAAAAGAGCATAATCTTAAAAATATAGATATCCAGATACCGCTCGGGCTTTTTGTGTGCATTACAGGAGTTTCCGGTTCAGGCAAGAGCACAATGGTAGATGATATCCTGTATAAAGCCCTGGCAAAAAAGCTTTATGGGTCAAAGGAAAAACCTGGGGCGCACGATGAGATTCAAGGCGTAGATCAGATAGACAAGGTTATTGTTGTTGATCAGTCGCCTATAGGCAGGACCCCGCGCTCAAATCCAGTTACATATACCGGAGTGTTTTCTTTTATAAGGGATATATTTGCAAAGCTTCCAGAGTCCAGGATGAGGGGTTATAAGCCGGGCCGCTTCAGTTTTAATGTTAAAGGCGGGAGATGCGAGGCGTGCCAGGGCGACGGAATTAAGCAGATAGAAATGCATTTTTTACCTGATGTTCATGTGACATGCGAAGTTTGTAAAGGAAGGCGGTACAATCATGAGACGTTGCAAGTTCTTTATAAAGGTAAATCAATTGCTGATGTATTGGAGATGACTGTTGAAGATGGAATGGAACTTTTTAAAAATATTCCGCATATACAGCAGAAACTGAAAACACTTTGCGAAGTAGGGCTTGGTTATGTTGAGCTTGGCCAGTCTTCAACAAGTCTTTCTGGAGGAGAGGCGCAAAGGGTAAAACTTGCCACAGAGCTTAGTAAGATAGGGACAGGCAAAACTCTTTATATGCTGGATGAGCCTACAACAGGGCTGCATTTTGCTGATATAGATAGACTGCTTAAAGTATTGCATGCGCTTGTGGAAGGCGGTAACAGCGTTTTAATAATAGAGCACAATCTAGACGTTATAAAATCAGCGGATTACATCATAGACCTTGGGCCTGGAGGAGGAGACGAAGGCGGTAAAATAGTGGCCTGTGGCGCACCTGAAGAAATAGTCAAAATATCATCCTCATATACAGGCCAATATCTAAAAGAATATCTTTAAATAGGGACTATTTATCCCAAAATTTGCATTAGGATTTTAACGTTACTGTAACTCTATATGCTACAAATAGTTGTCCTAATGCAACGCATTACAAAAAGATGTAATGCAAATTTTGCCTTCGGCAGCCATTTCTAAAGAAAGGGCTGGGTTAACCCCGCCCATCCTAATTGGTTAGAAGAATATAAAAGGATGGGCGGCCCAAAGGGCAAATTTTGCTATTGCAAAATTTGGGTTTAATTATATTTTTCTGTTATATTTCTCTTGAACATTAACTTTATTAATGATATATTTATAAACAAGATGCGAAGTATTAAACATATATTTATTATTATATCCGCTATATTAGTATTATATGCTTCCTTAAACGCCGAAGAGAATTCTGATTTTATCTTAGGGAAAAAATCTTTTCAGGACGGTTTCTACGAAATAGCTGCCAAGTCATTTCAGAAGTTCTTATCTGAAAAACCAACAAATGCTGACGCTTTACAGGCGCGGCTCTTATTGGGCGAATCCTGTGTTTACCTAAATAGATTCAGCGATGCTATGCAAGAATTGGATGCTGTTATAAACTCAGAAACAAAAACAGATTTCAAAGATGAAGCCATGTATTGGAAATCAGAGATATATTTCAGGACCAGAGATTTTGGAAAAGCGAGGGAGCTTTATAGCGCTATCTTAACAGGTTTTCCAAAATCGGATTATACGCCTTATGTAAAATATGCATATGCGCAGTCTCTATATGAAGAAAAAAAATACCAGGAGTCTATTGATAAATTTTCTGCGTTTGTGTATGAATATCCTGCAAGCGACCCCTTGACAAGCTCAGGGTCTTTAGTCCCGAGTGAAACGAGGGATGAATTAAAGGAAGATTCTGAATTAAAAATAGGCGAGATGCTTTTCAGGATCAAAAAATATAACGAATCCAGAGAAAAGTTATCCATGTTTATCCAGGGAGTTAAAGATGTTAAAAAGGCCAAGCTCGCATATTTTTATATAGGAGAAAATTATTATTATCAGGATGATTATAATAGTGCGTTGAGCGCATTTAAAAAATCGCTTGAAATAGAGCCTGATCCTAATATAGATTTTTACGCTGCATATGATACTGCATGGAGCTATATGAAATTAGAGCGATATGAAGATGCCATTAGAGAATTTAATAGTCTTGATAGCATCAAGAAAAATAGCAACCTTATAGATGCTATCTTGGGAGGCAAGGCTCAGGCATTGATGAAGATGAATAAATTTGATGAAGCCCTGAAATGTTTTACAGAAATTATAGAAAAATTTCCTAAGAGCAGCTTGATAATGAAAGCATATCTTGGCAAATCAGAAGCATTTTACAAGCTTGGTTTGTATGAGGACGGCATAGAAGTTCTCAAGGATAGTATAAAAAAGTATCCATCCTCCAGTTATTCTGATGATATGGAATATAATCTTGGCTGGCTTTATTTTAAGACAGCCAAATATAATGACGCAATAGAAGAATTCAGCAGGGTGATAAAAAGCACCGACGAGGATATTTATCGCATAACTTCATATTGCAGGATGGGCGATGCATATTTTCAGCTGAATCAATTAGATAAAGCATCAGAGGCTTATGATATGGTTTTAAAAGAGGCCAATGTGAATCCTGATGCAGTGTTTGGCTATGTGGATTATGCCCAGTACCAGATAGGCAGGATACAGTTTAAATTAGAAAGATATGAAGGTGTTATTCTTGCTTTCAGGAGTTTATTAAAAAATTATCCAGAGTCTCAATATATAGAAGATGCTAGTTACGGGCTTGCTGTTTTGTATTTCAAAAAAGGATCTTTTCGAAAGGCGGCCCAGGAATTCAAGGCATTTCTTGAAAAATTTAAAGATACAAAATACAAGGAAGATGCTGAGTTTCAGATGGCGAGCGCTTTTTATAATACCTCTGATTTTAAACAAGCCCTGGATGCATTCCAGGACATAGCTTCCAGGCAGCCTGATAGCCAGGCTAATCGCAGGGCATTGTATGAAATAGGGAGGTGTTATTATAAAATGGGAGATAATAAAAAGGCTTTAAACCAGTTTGAAGAATATATAACCAAGTATCCTGAAGATGAACTGGCAGGGGATGTGAGATTTTGGTTAGGAGAGTATTATGCAAGCAGGAAAGATTTTACTAAAGCAGAAAAATATTTTAATGATCTGGTCAAGATATATCCGGAGGCAAGCTTTACAGATGATGCTGCATATAGGGTTGCTCTAATATTTTATGAAAAAGGCGAGTTGGACAAAAGTATAAGCGCCCTGGAAAACTTGAAAACAAGCTATCCAAACAGCGATCTTATGCCTACAGCTGAACTTAAGATAATAGATATTCTTATGAAAAAGGATGCTTTCAGCGAAGCAAAGGATAGGCTTCTGAAATTTATAATAGGTTATAAAAATACCGCTTTTGTAAAAGTGGCATCTAAGTATCTTGGGGATATTATGAAAAGAGAAGGAAAAATTAAGGATGCCATTAATTATTATAAAGAATCTCTGGATTCTAGGCGCGGAGATTTTAATGCTAGTATACAATTTACAATAGGGCAGCTTTATGAGGAATCAGGGGATGTTGAGAGCGCAATTACAGAATATATGAAGGTAGGCTATATATATCCTGATTCTACTGAAATAGTAGCAAAAGCAACTCTTTCATGCGGCAGGCTGCTGGAAAAACAGAATAAGACTGATGAAGCGATAAAACTTTATAAAAAGATATCCGAAATGGATGCGAAAGAAGCAGTTCTTGCAAAAGAAAGACTGAAAGTTTTAGAAGGAAAAACATAAAATAAGAAAGGAAACTAAGATATGTTTGAAATGATACAAAAAGGCGGGGCTATAATGTACCCTATTATTTTATGTTCCATCATAGCTTTTGGTATAATCTTAGAGAGGTTTTACTATTTTCATAAGATAAGAATAGATATAGTGTCTTTTATGAACAATATAGAAAGCGCTTTGAAGCGTAATAAGATTGCAGAAGCTGTGAAGATATGCGAGGACATAGAGGGCCCTATCGCTGCCATAGTTAAGGCAGGGCTTTTGAAGCACGATAGGCCTAGACAGGAAATAAGGGAAGCAATAGAAGATGCAGGCCATCAGGAAGTTCCTATGCTCGAAGGGCATATAAAAGTTTTAGCAACTATAGCGCATATTGCTCCCCTTCTTGGGCTTTTGGGGACTATTATCGGAATGGTAAAAACTTTTCAGGTTATTCAGGTAAAAACAGCTGCGTTTAACCCTGTAAGTACAGGGGATTTGGCAAGCGGCGTATGGCAAGCGCTTTTGACTACAGCATTAGGTCTTATTGTGGCAATACCTGCGATAGTGGCATACCATTACCTAATCGCAAAGGTCCAGGATTTTGTATTTGATATGGAGCGCAGCGCAACAGAACTTATAAATATATTGTCGCAAAGAATAGAGGGATATTAAATGAAGTTTAAGCGCAATCTTTGCATAGAAGATGCTCAGCTGGATATGGTGCCTCTGGTAAATTGTGTTTTTCTGCTTTTAATATTTTTTTTGTTAACTTCAAATTTTATATCCCAGCCAGGCATTAAAATTAACCTTCCAAAGGCAGTGACAAGCGAAGTTGTGCAGGAAAATACGATTGTAATTACCATTACCTATGATAATAGATTTTATTTAAACGAGATGCCTGTAACGCTAGTAGAGCTTAAGAGTAAACTAGAAAAGGCTTCTAATACAGAGCCTATACTGATAAAAGCGGACAGAGATGTGACTCTAAGTAAAGTAGTTAATATATGGGATTTTTGCAGAGACCTTGGCATGAAACAGGTAAATATAGCTACAAATCAAGAAGTAAAATAGTGAGTTAACATGTTAAACACTAAATCCGAAACCCTAAACTCTAAACAAACTATAAACTACAAATCACAAATCCCAAACACTGCGTTTATAGTTTATGGTTTAGAGTTTGTTTAGGATTTAGAGTTTAGTGTTTAGAGTTTTTATATGATATTATTCAAAGATCGTGCTCTAAATATAGCAATATTAACTTCAATCTTATGGCACATTGCATTTATATTTTCAATCAAACCGGTATTTCCGGTAGGACATATAACAATGCACAATACTTCAATAGCATTTCTAGGTGATATCCTGGAAAAGATCATTCCTGAAAACGAAAAATCTTTTATGCAGAGCCGCAGCCCTTTGAAAAATAAAATAGATGAATTGGAACCCATCGGATCAGGTTTTATAAGCACGCAGCCCGAGAAGAAGGAGTTTTTGTATTCTATGAGCGATCGCAGTTCTTTGAATTTGAACATATACCGCAAAAGAGAAGTAGTTAGGGTTAATTTTTCCGATTTTTTTATAAAAGGAAATGCCAGGGATAGGGTAATTATATATAAGCCGGATTTAAATAAATCTACAGTCTTGCCTTCGGATTTTAATTCGGATTTCAGCACAAATATTAAATTCAAAATATCAAAAGACGGATTTGTTAAATATGCAGAATGTATTACCTCAAGCGGCTTTTCAGAAATAGACCATGCAGCAATTAGATACGTAAGGAAATGGCAGTTTGTGCCCGCTCCGGATGATGATCAAGAAGGAACAGTGCGCATCAGCTTCAAGCAATGATTAAAGTAGATTTTTCATTAGTGGTTAGTTTATACCTTATTTTAACAACGTGCCTTGTTTTACTGGCCCTTGTATTTCAAAACAGGAAAAGACAGAAACAGTTTTCTTCGGAAAAAAACTTTTTATGGCAATGTTCCATATGCACTTATGCGTATGTAGATAGCAGGCACAATAAAATATCTCAATGTCCTAGATGTGGGAGTTATAATAACAAGGAAGAAACTGTAACAGTTAGGAAAGAAGGTCCCTCGCCGCATATACGGGGGTATAAGGGCGGTTCGGGATCAATTTTTGCTTTGCAAAAATTGGGAGGTGAGCATGCCTGATGAAAAGATAATAAATGAAGAAGAAAAGATACCCATAGCGCCGCCTTTAAAAGTCCTGGATTACAGGACTATTAGCAGGGGGTTTGGGTGGTGGTCAGCTGTAGTATTGGTTGAATCATGGGGCAATAAGCGCCTATGTATGTATCTATGGCAGAAGTCAGACAGCGGCTGGAAAAGAAAACAGAAATATACAATACATAGCCAGGAACGCTGGCAGCTGATATCAGAAGCAGTTGAAAAACTAATAGGAGAATTGCAGTAACTTGTATTATTAGGTATAAATGAGGCGCTAGATTTAATATGAAGAATCGCAATAAAGGTGTAGCTCTTTTTATAACCTTAATGTTTTTATTTCTATTATCATTAATTGTTGCAGCAGTCCTTCTTACAACATATAACTATATCAGTATCTGCGAAAGCCAGATAAGAAGACAAAGGGCTTTGGTTTCAGCAGAAGCAGGGATTCATTATGCCTATTGGCAGCTCAGAACTGATCTGGTTAGTTTTACAACTGCCCATAATAGCGAACTTACTGCAGATTCTATTGTGCCTGGTGGAGACGGGCTGACTGTAAAAGTATGGGTAGAAGGGCCTGTTTCAGAGAGATTGACTATAAAATCAAAAGTTGCCTATTAACAAGACGCAAGTAATATAATTTTATAACTATATATATTTCAATAAGTTAAGGAAAAATATAGAAAATAGGCTTTATTTTTCCTTATTTTTTGTCTATTTTTTATTTTTTCTATAACTCCTTTATTTACAATGAATTGCATAGAGCATAGAGTATAGAGTATAGGACTCTTCCTTGACAAAGTAAGTTCTTTATGGTATATTTGGCTTTACCTATAGAACCAGTAAATAGATTAGGAGGCGTTATAAATGTCAAGACTCATGGATACAGATGAATTAGCCAGGTATCTCAAGTTAGAGAAACAGACTATTTATAATTGGCTTCATCAAAAGAAGATTTCAGGCATAAAAGTGGGCCATGTCTGGAGATTTGATAAGAAGTCAGTTGATGAGTGGTTGAATTCTCAAATGGTAGAAGCTAAAGCTAAAGCATAAAATATTTAATCAACCCCACACCCAGCTAAACAGCTTAGCTGGGTGTGGGGTTCAAAGGCGATTTTATAATGGCTAAAAATATATTAGCTATCTTTAATCCTAAAAAAGTTGTCGGCTTGTATGTAGGCCAGGATACTGTGGATTTAGTTGTGCTTAAATCAGGTCTTGGCGGCCCTAAGCTCATTAAGTTTGGACAGGCATATATATATCCCAAAAAGGATCAGTATAGCGGAGAAATTACCCCCGAATCTCATGTTGACAGCATATTCGCTAACGATGCTGCTTCTGAGGATAGCTTACTCAAGAAGGCTAAGACAAAACAAGAATATGTCATAGAAGCCATAAAAAAAGTTTTTATAGAAAATGATGTAAAGCCTGGCAGTGTCATTACTGCTATTCCGAGCGAAGAAACCATGGTTCGTTATTTTCAAATGCCGAAAATCCCAAAGCAAGAAAGAACAGCAGCTATTAATTTTGAAGCGAAGCGATATATACCTTTTCGCATGGAAGAGGTAGTTTCAGATTTTCAAGTGCTGCCAAGCAAGACTGTTCAAAATAGTATGGATGTAGTATTCGTTGCAGTGAAAAAAAATACTCTAGAGCAATATTTAAATATCCTAAATGCCGCAGGGCTGAAGGTTTTAATGATGGAGTCTGCGCCTTTTAGCCTTATGAGGGCTTTTAATGCAGCCCAGCAAATAGACGCTAAAGCCAATACTGCAATAGTAGATATAAATTTTGACGTGCTTAATATTAATATCCTTAGAAGCGGCGTTCCTTATATCATAAGGGATATACCTCTATTTGAAATTGAACCTAAAAACAAATCATTTGAACCTGTATTTGAAAAGATATTGGCAGAGATAAAGCTTTCTTTTGATTTTTACGAAAAACAGTTCCCGAGCGAAGTCATAGATAAGATAATTATTTACAGTAAGGTACCTCTGGAGAATTGGCATGAAATAGTGGGCAAGGAATTACAAATACCAGTAGAAGTCGGAGATCCTCTACGCGGAATAAAAGTTGCCTCAGGAGTTGTGCCTGCAAGAGCAGCCATATGTTTCGGCCTTGCGCTTAGGGGATTGGCAGATCCGTTTATAGATATAAATTTATGCAGAAAGCAATTACTTGTTTATAAAAAGAAAGAGTTGTTTATAAAAACAATATTTCTTGAGGCATCCTTGGCAGTGTTTTTATTAATCGTATTCAAGGTTTTTGTCCTTAGGGCTATTATGCCTCTCACCGATGAATTAAATAAGACATTGCTTGAAAGGCCAAAGGTTGAGGTAAATATAAAGAGTGATGACATAACTGACTTGGAGAAAGTTAAGAATGAGATGGAAACAAGAAAAAATATAATGGAAAATCTGATATCCAGCAGGACTTATTTTACCCCTAGATTGCAGGATCTAATAAATGTAATACCTAAAGATATGTGGTTATCCGAGATGGTCTTTGAAGAAAAGATCGATAAGAAAAAACCGTCCAAAATAACCAGGTCTCTTAGCATAAAAGGTTATTATCTTGTAGATGAAAAAGTTGGTGAAAAAGGTATTGTCGATATCTTTTTAAGCAAACTAAGAGAGTCAAGCGGGGTAAATAATGGCATGTCAAAGGTTGATATAGTATCTGTTAAAAGAATGAAGATAAATGGAGTAGATGTTTCAAGTTTTGAAATATTTTTCAAAGGGCCGTAAATATGAACCCCGCCCTTTCTACTGGAAAATAATATCTTAAAGTAGAAAGGGCGGGATATATAATCAGAAAGGAAAAGCTGGGTGAAAACAAAAAAGACTGAAGATGAAAGCCGGAATAAACTTGTTATAGTGAGCGCTATTATTATAGCTTCAGTATTAGTGGCAGGCATTATATCCATTTACAGGCCTTTTGCCTATAAGAACAAAATTTTGAGAGCTGATATATTGAAGGAAAGAGATAAGAATATCCTAATAGGCAATATAAAAGCTTTGAGTAAATATATAAAAATTTATGATAAAAGGATACCTGAAGCCGAAAGCGTTTCATGGCTTTTAAGTGTGGTATCCAATATGGCTTCAAAAGAACGCATGAAGATATCTTCTATAACGCCTGGAGACCAGGAGGATTACGGATTATATACAAAACTATTTGTGATAGTTGATACGATTGCTACTTATAATCAGTTTGGCAAGTTTATCGCAGCAATAGAGTCTTCAGAAAAATTTTTGAAGATTGAAAGCGTTAATATGAAAAGAATGGACCTTGATGAGAATTTTGCAAAAGACTCTGAAAAATTTAAGGCATTTGATATAAAGGCGAATATTGTTATAAGCACGATTGTGCGGAAGGATTAACTTATGGCAGAGCAGGCGCCCAAAAAACAGCACACCGCAGAATATATAACTATAGGCGCATTAGTAGTGTTAGCTCTTATTATAGGTATTGTGAAGTTTAAAAAAGGCGATACTGATGATGAAGTTTTTTCCAAAAAGGAATTCAATAAAAAATGGCAAGAAGTAGTGGTACTGGAGGCAGGTGTCCCAAAAAATGAAAATGAAATCGCTTATACTGTAGAGGAAGAAACATTCCCTTTTAAAAGTCCTTTTGATGATGATAAGGTAAAAAGAAGCGAAGAGACAGAGAATGAGGATGTGACGCTTCCACAAATGTTATTCCAGGGCATGGTGTGGAAAAGTTCAAGGCCTCAGGTAATCATAAATAATAAGGTATATGATATAAAAGATGTTATTAATGTAGGTACAGAAGCAGGAGAGGTTGTGGTTAAGGATATAACAAAAGAAGGCGTTCATCTTATATATAAAAATAAAGAATTTATTGTAAGGCCAAAGTAGGTCCTTCAGCAGCTAAAATGCTCGCTTTGCTCGCATTTTTGACGCTGCCTCAGGATCAAATTTGTTTCACAAATTTGGGAGGTTTATATGAAAATAATCAGAGTATTTACCGCTATCGTGTTTACTATTTTTGCCTCAGTGTCATTTTCATTTGCTGCTGATACATATACCAAGGATACGTCTCTTGGCAAAAGCAATCTGATCTCGATAGATTTGCAGGATGCAAACCTGAAAACTGTGCTCAAGATGTTCTCTGAGCAGTCAGGCCTGAATTTCATTGCCAGCGAAGATGCCGCAGAAAAAAAAGTGACGCTTTATTTTAATAATGTTAAGGTAGAGGATGCCTTGAATTATATCATAAATGCGAATAATCTGGCATATGAACAGGAACCAGGCACTAATATATTCATAGTTAAGGAAACAGGAAAATCTAAGGTCGAGACTATTACAAAGATATATGAATTAAAATATGCCCAGCTGAATACGCCAGCTAAAAGCGCATCTGATACAGGGATAGAGTCAATCGTGAAGGGCGTGCTTTCCGAGAATGGAAAGATAATAGCTGACAAGAGAACTAATAACCTTATTATAACAGATGTGCCGAGCAAGTTTCCTATGATAGAGAATTTACTGTCCAGGTTAGATGTAAGGACTCCTCAAGTTATGATAAGAGCCGAGATTTTAGAGACCAGCACTTCGCTAATTGAAAAGTTAGGGATAGAATGGAGCGGTGAATTTGGAGTCTATGGAGGACCTGTCACTAATACTATATGGCCTATGAATAATAGCCTTGGGAAAAATAATTCAAGCGGAGAAGGAATAAGCAGTTCTGGCAGTTTTAGTTTAAGTACAACAACTGCTACTATAGCTGCTTTGCTGAGTAGCAGTGATACTAAAACTCTTGCCAGACCTCAAATAATGACCATGAATAATGAGACCGCAGAGATTAATATTAATTCCAACGATACTATTGAAACTGAGACTACTTACGATACCGTAGGTAATGATGCTATACCCAGAACTAAATATATCAGGGCGGCTAAAGACGAAAGGCCTGGCATAACACTTACTGTTACTCCTACTATAAGCAAGAGTGATTTTATTACAATGGTTATAGAGCCAAAGTTGATTACTAAAACGGTTTCAGACTTTGCTACTACTACTAATAAGATTTATGATCTAGGTTTCAGGACTGCTAAAACTACTGTTATGGTCAAGGATGGGGAGACAGTAGTCATAGGAGGACTTATTAAAGCTCAGAATGAGAGCGCTCTTAAAAAAGTACCTTTTTTCGGCGATATACCTGTTTTGGGCGCAGCATTTCGCTATAAATCTAAAGATAACAGCGATAGAGAGCTTATAATATTTATTACGCCGAATATTGTCAAAGACAGCTATTATGCGGTTGGCAATGTTTCTGAGCGAGAGCAGGAAAAGCCAAAGGCAATAAGGGAAAAAGAGGTTAATACTGTTTTGGATTTATTTGGCGGATGAAGATGGTTTTAAGTTTGAAGTTTAAAGTTTTTGAAAGTATAATGCGATATTATGAAAAAATCTAGAGAAAAATTAGGCCAGATATTATTGACAGCAGGCTTGATTACAGAGGAACAGTTAGAAAAGGCCATTGAGATACAGAAAAAAGAAGGCAATCGGCTGGGAGAGACTTTAATAAATCTTGGTATTGTAACAGAGAAAGACATTGTTATTGCAATGGCAAAACAGTTGTCAATCCCTTACGCTTCTTATGCAAAAGGCCTTTTAAAACCAGCGGAGAACCAGGATCTTGCCAAATTAGTGCCAGAAGATTATGCCCGCAAAAATATGCTTCTTCCTATTTCCAGGCACATAAATTCTCTTACAGTTGCTTTTATGGACCCTCTTGACCTTATCACCATAGATAATTTAAAACGCATGACAAGCTGCGATATAAATCCAATTATAGCTGCTAAGTCAGACCTTCAGAGGGCCATTGATGAATTTTACGGCAAAGAAGATTTGCTAAAAAACGCTGTAAGCGATTCGTATGAAATAGAAGAATTTAAAACAGAAAAAGACACAGAAGGCGACCTGAGTTTAGACGACCTTATTGCAAGGGCAGAAGAGGCGCCTGTTATAAAGCTTGTGGATCTTGTATTAATGCAGGCCATAAAAGACAGGGCCAGTGATATACATATAGAGCCTTGTAAAAATAAGATTACTATACGATACAGGATAGACGGAGTCCTGTATGAAATACCGCCTCCTGCAAAGAATTTGTTGCCGGCTATTATTTCAAGGGTAAAGATACTTTCAAACTTGGATATTGCAGAGCGCAGGCTTCCACAGGACGGTGTATTTTTTGTAAAAGTAGATAACAAGGGGATAGATATACGCGTATCCACTATCCCTGCTATATTTGGGGAGAAAGTGGTAATGAGGATATTGGATAAATCTTCTACGCCTCTAAATCTTGGAGACTTAGGGTTCGATCCAGAAGAACTGGAAAGTTTTAAAAAAGCTATTATCAGCCCGCATGGCTTGGTTTTGATTACAGGCCCTACAGGAAGCGGTAAAACTACAACACTCTATGCAGCGTTGAATGAGATAAAAACCCCGCGTAAAAATATCACAACAGTAGAAGATCCTGTGGAATACAAGCTGGACGGCATAAATCAGGTTCAGATAAAGCCTAGCATCGGCTTTACTTTTGCAAGCGCTCTACGGGCATTTTTAAGGCAAGACCCTGATATCATAATGGTCGGAGAAGTGAGAGATTTAGAGACTGCTCAGATATGTATAAGGGCATCTCTTACCGGGCATCTTGTTTTAAGCACTTTGCATACCAATGATGCTCCGAGCGCTATATCCAGGCTAATAGATATAGGGCTTGAGCCGTATTTAATAAGCTCTTCGCTAATTATGGTAGGGGCCCAAAGGCTTATTAGAAGATTGTGCCCGGAGTGTAAAGAGGCTTATGAGACAACCTCTAGTCTGGTCAAAGATTTTGGGATAAAGCAAGAGCTTTTGTATAAGCCAAAAGGATGTGATTATTGCAGCCATACTGGTTACAGGGGCAGAATAGCTATTTATGAAATAATATTGATGAATGATCAATTAAGGGAACTGGTTACAAAAGGGGCTCCGCTTGGAGAAATTAAGAATAAAGTAAGGGAAATGGGTACGAGATCTCTTCTTAATAGTGGAATAAAAAAAGTAGAAGGAGGTATAACGAGTATTGAAGAAGTTCTCAGCACAACTCTGGTGGCTGGGGAGGAATAATTGTACAAAAAAGATTGCGCGGTTATAGCGAATAATATATAAAGGGAGTAAATATGCCATTTTTTAGATATGTAGCAAGAGACAGGGCGGGTAAATTAATAGATGAAGTGGCAGAGTCTGTAAATGAAGAAGATCTAGTGAGCAACTTGCAGTTAAGAGGCCTTCTTGTAGTATCTGTTGAGCTTGCGCCTAAAGTTATTAAATCAGATGAAACAGCTGATAAAAGGAAATTCCATAGAGCAATTAAATCGTATGATCTTATAATGTTTTCAAGAGAACTATCTACGCTTTTAGGGGCGGGTGTGACTCTTATAAAGGGTTTGGAGATATTATGCAAACAGATAGAATCTAAGATGCTTCTTGTGACAGTAGAGCAGATCAAAAAAGATGTGGAAGGAGGATATACATTTCAAAATGCATTAAAAAAACATGAAAAGATATTTTCTTCTTTCTGGATAAATCTAGTTGAAACAGGAGAGGTTTCAGGGCAGCTGCCTTCAAGTCTTGACCAGGTAGCTACTTATCTGGAGGAAAATGCTGAATTGAAAAGAAAGATAATATTGGCCCTTATGTATCCTCTTATACTGGTAATTGTGGCAACAGGCGCAATAGCAGTATTTTTACTTAAAATTATACCTATATTTGCTGAGATATTCAAAGGTTTTAATGTTGAATTGCCAGTCCTTACCCAGATAGTTATTAACATTAGTAATATAGTTAGGAAATATATTTTTCTTGCATCAGGAGTTGTAATAGTGTCATTTTTTGCCATAAAAAAATATATATCTACAGAAAAAGGCAGATGGCAATTTGATGGTATTATGCTTAAAATACCCGTTTTAGGCGAGTTAACCCGGGAGATAGCTACTCAGCGTTTTGCAAGCGGATTAGGCACGCTTATTAAAAGCGGCGTGCCTATATTGCATGCGCTTGAGATATCTGAAAAAATAGCAGGCAATAAAGTGATGGAAAAGGCGCTCAAAGAAGTAAGAACAGCTGTTGAAGAAGGTAAGTCGATCGGGCAGACCATAGGGAACAGCGGTTTATTTTCTCCGCTTGTTATTCAGATGATTGTCGTTGGAGAAGAAATCGGTGAATTAGGTAAAATGCTGGACAGGATTTCAGTATTTTATAGAGACAGGGTAAATACGTTTATCGCAAGGCTTACCACAATGTTTGAACCCATAGTTCTGGTTTTTATGGGTATAGTAGTAGGAATTTTAGTAGTAGCAATGTTTATGCCTATATTTAGTATATCCAGCGCTATAAAAGCAACTGGTTAAAAAGTATGCCGCAAATTTATTTGACAACCATGGTTTATGCTGTATAATTAAGCAATAGAAAATAAAGACAAAGGGGTAGATGAATGGATAATAAAAAAGGTTTTACGCTGGTAGAAGTTTTAATAGTAGTTATTATCATAGGTATACTTGCTGCTATAGGTATCCCTCAGTTTACAGCTACTATTGAAAAAGCAAAAGGTGGAGAAGCAAGGGCAGGCCTGGGCTATATACAGACAGGAGAGAAAATATATTTTGCAGAGAATGAAAAATATACAACCACTCTTGCAGATCTTGATGTAACCTTAACCACTAAATACTGGTCATTTAGCATAACGACTGGTACTGGTACTTATACAGCAACTGCTAGTAGAATAGGCGGCGGAACTACTTCTGGGCAAACTCTAACTATGACAGAAGCAGGTACAATAGCAGGGAACTGGATATACCAATAAATACTACTATTGGTATATTGGCAGCTATTGTTATAGTAAGGAATATCAGGAATGTTTAAAAGAGGTTTTACTATTTTAGAAGTTATGATAGTTGTTATAATTATAGGCATACTTTCTTCTGTAGCTTTGCCTCAATACATAACAACTCTAGAAAAAGGCAAGTCTGCAGAGGCAGTAACGAACATAGGATCTGTAAGAACAGCTTTAGATAGATATTGGTATCAAAATGCCACAGGGACTAATAGCATAGATGATTTAGATATAGATAATCCGAATAGTGTTACTAATAGGCTATATCAATATTCAATTAGCAGTAGCTGCACCGAAAGTACAAGGAGTTATACTATAGATGCTGATCGCATAGGGAAGGAAGCTGATTATTGGTTAACATGGACTCAAACAAATAATACAGACGGCAAACTTACGAGAAGTTCAAAACTTGGGGGCCCTACCATTTAACAACATTAATGCCATGCTGATATGAGAAAAAATAGTAGGATATTTAAGAAGCTTGGTGCTGGTTTTACCCTTACAGAATTATTAATAGTTGTTATTATTATTGGAATACTTGCTACGCTTGCTCTTCCCATGCTGGTCAAGACAATGGAAAAAGCAAAGCTTGGAGAAGCTGCGAGTAACTTGAACCTTATCAGGACAGGAGAGAAAATGTATTTCTTAGAATATAACCAGTATTGGCGTAACGTGGCGGATCCTGATAATATGGATGATTTAAATATAGAAAACCCTAATACTCAAAGTAAAAGATATTTTGATTACGATATTACAAGTGCAACAACATCACCGTATAATTTTACTGCTAGGGCTATGAGAAGAAACGGGCCATATAGCGGCAAAAGCGTCTATATAGATAAATCTGGTGAATTCACTTCCGATGCTGATTATTTCACGCCTTGATATGCTTTCATATCAGAACAAAAAAGGTTTTACCATCACAGAAGTAATTGTTTCTGGGTTGATTGTAGCTGTGCTTGCCGCAGGCGTGTTTAGCGCATTTTTCGAAGCACAGCACTTACTTAATCGCGCAAGGCATAGGACGCAGGCATATAATTTTGCAACAGAGGCTTTGGATAAGCTGAGAAGTAATTACAAATACGGAGATGTTGAAATGACAGCAGGCGCAGGCGTGCAAGATGCCTCAGGTATAAGTTGTAGCATTCAGGGAGATATGGCTGCATTGACGCCTGTTTTTACATACACAGTGACAGAACCGCAGGTAAATGGATATAAGGAGGTAGTTGTTAGTGTCCAGTGGAATGAGCCGGCTTTTTAAAAGGAATAAAACAGGCTTAACAATGGTAGAGTTAATGATAGCTACGCTTCTACTGAGCGTTATATTTTTAGCAATATCAAGCCTCTATCTTGTAAGCCAAAAATTTTATATTACTGCAACACAGAAGATTATTATAGGTTATGAAGTGCAATATGCGATACAACATATTTATAAAAATGCTATGATAGGTTTTGGAGATAAGAATACGCCTTCCTTTCGGATAACAGGAGCAAGCGGAGAAAATCAGCTTGATATAAATATAAATAGCAACGACCCTCTTACAGCGGGTAATTATAGCAGCGTTACTTCATACAGGTATTACAAATCTGATAATACATTGATGTTTGATAAGGGTACGCCTTTAGACAACACAGACGATGAGTCTTTAGTCCCTAAGGTAACTGTTACTGCTGTAAGTTTTACAGAAAGCGGGAACGCTTTAACTGGATACATAACTGCAAAGTGCGGTATCCAGGATGAAACCCTCACGTTTTATTTTGCCTGCTATCCCCGCCTGGCAAGTTTCAATTAATCTATTCAAAAGTATTCCAAATATGCAATAAAAATGGTATAATCAAATTTACTTCGAAGGCATTAAGGTCCTTCGGCAGCTAAAATGCTCGCTTTGCTCGCATTTATTTAGGCTGCCTCAGGATCGAATTTTCTTCGAAAATTCGGGCCTGTAGCTCAGCTGGGAGAGCGCTTCGTTCGCAACGAAGAGGTCAGCGGTTCGATCCCGCTCAGGTCCACCAAAATTCTGCCGAATAGGCAGAATTTTGTCCCGAGCGTCCCTGATGTTTTGCAAATAGACGCGAGGGGCAAAAAAGGATATAATCTTAACCGCTTCCCTCATTGCATATATTTGAGAAACAGGCGACTCGGGAGATGTTTTGCAAATAGACGCGAGGGAAAAAAATATCCCTCGCGACAAGATACAAAAACAAGGGTCGCTCGGGATGAAATTTCCTATTAATAAAATAATGGAAATTTCAAAGGAAATTTCATGCGCTTTTACGTCCCACCTGATTCAATATTTCCCTTAAGAAATTTAATAGAGATAAAAGACAAAACCGAAATCCATCATGTACGAGATGTCATGAGGCTTAAAAAAGGCGATGTTGTTGATATTTTTGATGGCGAAGGCAGGGAATTTTCGTGTTATATTGAAGATGTAGCGAGAGATGCGGTAATTATAAAAATTAAAGAAGAGCTGGCTTCTAAACATAATATACCTTTTAATGTTACTATATATCAGGCGATTCCTAAAAAGGCCAAAATGGATTTTATAGTTGAAAAGACTGTAGAATTAGGAGTAAGCAGGATTGTGCCTATAATAACCGACAGGATAGTGCCTGATATCAAAGATTTTACAGGGAAGATAAAGCGGTGGAAAAGGATAGGCATGGCTAGCTCTAAGCAATCAGGCAGGACAGTATTGCCTGTTATATCGGATGCGATATATTTTAATAATGCTTTAATAGACTCAAAGCAAAAGGATCTAGTGATTTTTGCCAGCCTTGATAAAGAAAGTGAGTCTTTAAAAAATGTATTAAGAAGAGGCTTAACTCCAAAAGCAGTCTCAGTATTTATAGGCCCTGAGGGCGATTTTAGCCCAAAGGAAATTTCTATGGCAAAAGAAAACAATTGCAGTATGTGTTCTTTAGGCCGTCTAATCCTAAAATCAGAAACAGCGGCTATATATATAATGTCATGCTTAGCGTATGAGTATGGGGTTTAAAAAATGTATAATATGTATTTATGTTGAATCTTAATTGCGTAATGCGAATAGGAGAAGATATCAAAGACAGGATTGTATGGTTATTAATAGCCGCGCATATATTGTGTTTTGGATATCTGAGTTTCTTAAAGTATCGATCTTTTGATTATCAGGATTTTGATTTAGCCGTTCATAGTCAGGCCTTATGGAATATCTTGCATGGTTCAATCCACAGCTCTATTCTGGGGATTGACTTTCTTGGAAATCACGCGAGTTTTATTTTATTTTTAATTGCGCCTGTGTATTTCCTGTTTAAATCTCCTCTGGCCTTACTTTTTCTACAGTCCGTATCCCTGGGCATTGCCGCGTACCCCATTTATCTTATAGCCAAAAAAGAATTGAATAGAAATATCGGTTTGGTTGTAGTTTTTATCTATTTGTTCTATCCTGCCATGGGCTATGTAAATCTTTTTGAGTTTCACCCCACGGTATTCGCTGTGCCCTTTTTAGTTTTTATGTATTATTATTTTGAAAAAAAAGATTTTAAGATGTTTGTCATTTTTATGTGCTTGTCCTTGATATGCCAGGAAAATATCTCATTGATCATAACCCTGTTCGGGATATATGCCTTATTCATAAAAAAAGGAGCTAAATGGGCATTTACGCCTTTTTTGGCAGGTATTATATGGTTTTATATAATGATTTTTAAAATCATGCCTTATTTTAATAAAGATACTATCCATTTTACAAGCATTTATAAGCATATGGGCAATTCTGTTGCGGAATTGCTGGGATTTGTAATATTGCATCCCATAAAAATAATTAATATCATGTTCTCATGGGAGAAAATAGCGTACTTATTTAAAGTATTTCTGCCCGTTTCTTTTTTACCGCTTTTTGATCTCAGGATTTTTATAACAACGCTTGTATTTATGCAGCATCTGCTTTCTTCGCGTTCCAGCGAATATAGTATTTATTATCATTATACAACTGAGATAATACCTTTTATTTTTATTTCTGCTATATATGGGATCAAAAGGATTCTCAATTCTCGCTTCCTGAAAAATAGCAAAGCAAAATTGATTTTTATATTAGGCATATTGATGACAAGCGTCATCTCTAACGTATGCCTTGGCCCTCAGTCAAGATTAGCGGCTTACTCTAGAGATTTTAAAAAAGGTATTATGGATTATGAAAAACAGGATTCTGTAAATAAGATACCAGATACCGCAGGCGTAGTTTCCACGTTTGAATTTCTTCCGAAATTATCTGGCAGACAACATCTCTATTCTTTTCATCACGTAGCTATGGGATTTTATACCCTGTCAGATAAGCCTTATGCTTTGCCTGATTACGCAGAATATGCGCTATTAGATTTTAATGACTTTTTAACCTTTAATTTATTTTACACACCAGGTAGATCCGACGTTAATTTGAGAAAATTTATCTCCACAGGGAACTGGGGGATTGTAGATATGAGAGCCAGTATTGTTTTATTGAAAAAAAACTATCCTGGCATTTACAGTTTATATAGGGTTTTTGATAAACCGCCTTTGATTTCTCATGAAGTTTTGATTAAGATTGACGATAATCTTGAATTTTTGGGATACAATGCGGCATTAGAGGATACCTTAGGCAAAAAACATATTAAATTGACACTATTCTGGAGAGCTGCTGAAAAGCTCAAAAAGGATTATGGGAATTTTATAGATATTTTGGATTCCAAAGGCAATTTAAAATATAGGTTTAAAAAACCTATCTGCTACAGGGTGTATCCGACTTACATTTGGCAGAAAGAAGAGATTGTAGGAGAGGATTATGTCATGTTGATCCCAGAGGATATAAAGGGCGGATATTCTGTTCAAATAGGGGTATTTGATTATAGAACAGGCATGTCTTGCAGTATGTTTTCGGCAATTAAGAATTTAATATATAAGGGTAATAGGATTAATCTAATTAATGAAGAAATTACAGGAAGGCAATAGCTGTGTTAAAAAAAATACAATGCGATTTATGCGGGTCTGTTAATCAGAAAATTATACATGCCTCTCAAAAAATTAATAAACACCATTCTTATTTTGTAACTGAAGAAAATCTATATCCACCTTCTAAGATTGCCCAATGTGATGATTGCGGTTTTATCTTTGCAGTCCAGGAAGAAGATCCAGCCACATTCTTGAATGCTTATATAAAAATGGTGGATGAAAAATATATTGAAGAAGAACCAGGCAGGAGGGCCTCAGCGTGTTCTATCCTTAAAAAGTTAGATAAATTTAAACAATCAGGAAATAAATTATTGGACATAGGCTGTTGCGTTAGATTTTTATTAGATGAAGCAAAGCGCATGGGCTGGGATATCTCTGGCATTGAACTTTCTATCTGGGCATCGCGATATGCAGCTGAAAAATTTAATTTAAAAATTTATAATATGCCTTTAGAAAAGGCTGATTTTCCAAACGAATATTTTGATGTAATAATTATGCAGGATACCATAGAGCACCTCCAGCACCCAAGACAGATGCTTTTAGAGATAAACAGGATCTTGAAAACAAACGGGATATTATATATAAATACACCTGATATAGAAAGCCTTACCAGTAAGATTTTAAAGGCAAAGTGGTGGGGTATAAATCAATTTCATTTGTATTATTTTTCAAAGAATAGTCTGAGCAGGATATTGAATCTATCAGGTTTTGTCGTACTGAAATACGATGTATATGTCAGGATTTTTACTTTAAATTATTGGGCAGAAAGGTTTAAGAGTTATAACAGAATAATTTACAGGGTATTAAAATTTGTTACTAAGATAAGAATTTTTAAAAAAAGTTTTCTCAAAATTAACTTAAGAGATCAGATTGAAGTTTTTGCCAGAAAAGCGGCAAAATAAAAGCCATGAATAACAAGACAAAATTTTTCCTGTTATTTTTAATCTTCGCGCTTTCTATTGCCAGGTTTGTTTATCTGGGTTCTGTGCCGGGAATCAATAACGATGAAGCGCTTTACGGCATCAAGACATGCATTATGATGCATAAGCCATTTACACTTATCGGATTTAATTCATACACAGGGCCTATTATAAGTTATTTAAGGTTACCTTTTTATTATTTTATGGGTGTTAATATTTTTTTATTAAGGTTTCCTGTAGTTATTTTAAACCTAATTGCAATATTTTATGCATATAAGATTCTTAAGGAAACATACAATAATCTGACAGGAATTACAGGGGCATTACTATTGCTTAGCATGCCATGGTCTTTTATATATTCAAGATTTGCTGATGAGACCCAGACTACGCTGATTCTTTTTGCCATATGCGGGTTATATTATTTAAATACCAATAAAAAGATATCCAGCAGGGTTTTGGCTGCTTTATTTTTAGGAATGGGTGTTTTTAATCATATGATATTTATTATTGTGCCAATTTCATATTTCATATACTTTTTAATAAAAAATGGAGCCCGTCCGAGCTTCCCCTCGACTTCGCTCGGGATGGTTCGAGATGTGGTGAGCTTGTCGAACCAAAGCCCTGGGTTTCTTGGGCGGAATATTGAGCCCCGATTGCAATCGGGGCGAATGTATAAATTTAAATGCAAATTAAATAGAGCGAATTTTTTATTTCTTATTATATTTTTCAGTTTTTTGCTTTTCAGGGTAAGTTTGATTGTAAAATACCATTTTTTTGGAGCAGAAGGAAGCGGAATTCATTATAACATTTCAGAAGCTGTAAATAAAAATATTATACTCAAGTTTATATCTTTAATACCGCATTTTTGAACATGCTGGATGGCAGCGCATTTTTTGAGAAGACTACAGGAAGAATATTATTTTATGTCCTTCCTTTTAATTCTTTTTTATTTATAGCATCTTTTTTATTTCTTATATTTAGATATAAATATAATTCGGAATTTAAATATAAGGACAGGATGTTTGTAAGTATTTTTATTTTAAACTATTTAATATGCGCCGTATTTTTAATGCAGTTTTCTTTTAAATATTTTTTGGTTACATTAATGTTTGCTACGATTTTAATGGCAATATTTATAGGGACAAGTAATATAAGAAACTCGATCAGAGTTTTTTGTATATCCTTTGTTGTAATATCAAATTGTTCATATAATTGGTATGACTATATTTATAGTTTTAAGCAAAAAGGAGGCAGAGTTAACTATTTTTTGGCAGGAAATTTTATTGAAAACAGCAGTGATTTTGTCGATTCTAAAATCCTTTACGATTATTTAAAAACAAAAGATATTAAAAATATCCTGGTTCCGGGATACGCTCCGAGGTTTCAGCTTATATTTTTAGACTTGAAAGAGAAAAGATTAAATATTTGGGCAAGGCCGGAAAATGTTTCTTTCGGTAAGTTTTATACATTCGCCCCGATTGCAATCGGGGCTCAGTATTCCGCCCAAAAAACCTCGGATTTTAGCCCAAGCGGGCTCCATTTTATATCTTATAAAGGCGATGGGCTGCCCGAGGCATATGGTATAAGTAAAAATCATGCAATAAATAAAGAAGATGCTAGTTTAAATAATTTTCAAATATTTTTGCTGCAAAAATGATAAAAGAATATTTTTATATAAAAACACTAGGATGCAAGGTCAATCAGTATGAGTCGCAGGTGATACGTGAAAATTTTATTAAGGACGGGTATCTTGAGACAAGTAATAGAGATGAGGCTGATATATATGTGGTGAATACCTGCACTGTTACCTCAACAAGCGATTCCAAATCTTTAAAATCAATCCGCTATGATCTTAAAAAAAAGAATAAGTGTATCATAGCAACAGGCTGTATGGTAGATGCTAAAGATCTGGATTCAGGTAAGCTTAAAGGCGTAGACTTTATTATAAAGAATAAGGATAAATACAATATACCTTATATTATAAGGGGGGTACCTCCGCACCACAAGGGTACGGGGCAGACAGAGCACCAGAGCACCAGAGCACCAGAGATTGGAGTGCAGATTACAGGCTTCAAAAATCATGCGAGAGCCTTTGTAAAGATCCAGGATGGCTGTAACAATAGATGCTCTTATTGCAAAGTAAGTATTGTAAGAGGCAGGTCCAGAAGCAGGCATTTTGAAGAAGTGCTCAATGAATGCAAAATCCTGATAAGAAATGGATACAAAGAAATAGTTCTTACAGGGATATGCCTGGGCTCTTATGGCAAGGATATTTCAAAAGACATAAGCCTTTTAAAATTGATAATAGAGTTGTGTAAGATAAAAGGGGATTGGCGTATGAGGCTCAGTTCTATAGAGCCAAAAGATGTGACAGATGGCCTGATATCGCAGATAAAATCAGAAGAAAAACTGTGCAAGCATTTGCATATCCCATTTCAGAGCGGAGATGATAAAATATTGAAAAGAATGAATAGACCGTATGCTGCGAGCGATTATATAGGTATTGTAAATAAACTAAGAAGAGCTGTTCCCGATATTGCTATTAGTACAGATATAATGACAGGGTTTCCAGGAGAAAAAGAAGCTAATTTCCAGAACACATTAGATTTTATTAGAGAAGTAAGGCCTATGCGCTTGCATGCTTTTGGGTTTTCAAAAAGGATAGGTACTTCTGCTCATAATTATAAAGATGATGTAAACATCGCCTTGAAGAAAACCAGGGAACGCGCGCTGATAGATGTTGTGAAGGAATTTTCCAAAGAGTTTGAGGGAATGTTTATAGATAAAATTGCAAGAGTGCTCGTGGAAGACAAGAGAAATGGACAAGGTTTTTTGCAAGGATATACAGATCGATATATAAAGGTTTTGATAGATGCGCCAGATAGCGCGAAATCCAGGCTTTTAACTTGCCGGCTAGCCTTGACCCCGCCCTTGCTGCAAGAAGAGCAAGCTAACACTAAAGCAAGGGCGGGGTTGACAAATCAGAAAGTGTATGGTATACTTCTTCCATATTCGGATTAATTCCTCAAATTAATTTATGCCTCAAATAAAATTTAATTGGGTTGATATTTTTTTTGTAATTATTTTGTTTAGAACATGTTACGTAGGTTTTAAAAATGGACTTTTGCCTGAATTTTTCAGGCTTTTTGGGCTTTTTTTAGCCTTTGTTCTTTCATTTAATAGCTATATTTTAGCAAGTGATTTTCTAGCCAAACATATTAAATTAACAGGCTTAAAAGCAGATATAATAGGGTTTGTATTTATTTTTTTAATAATCTTATTAGCCTTTAAGCTGTTGGCTATTCTGGCAGATAAGCTTTTAGGCAATTCTGAAAACGTTTCCTTGGCTAATAAAATAATAGGCCTAGCATTAGGATTGGGAAGAGGAATTCTTTTAACAGGGCTTATCTGCATTTTGTTTATCCACAGCCCTGTTAATTATTTTTATAAAAGCGCAAAAGAGAAATCTTTTTCAGCTCCATACACCTCGCTCGTGGCGCCTTTTGCGTACAATATAGGGATGAGTGTTTATCCTTTCGAGAAATACGAAACACCGCTCGTTAGATTATTAAAGAAATAATATAAAGAAGGCTGAGGTTGAGATTAAGGCTGAGTTATTTACTTAACCTCAATCTCAATCTTAACCTAACTATTTTAATACAGGAGGCGATTGTGAAGCTGATAGACATCTATAGAAATGTGGTGCTTTTTGGAATGGAGCAAGATCCAAGGGGCAAGGATAGCGTAAAGAAAGAACTTCTGAGGGCGAAAAATGAATATGAAAAATTAAACGCCAAGGATAAGGAATTTTACGACGAGGAAAGGCTTAAAAATCCTTATAGCGATACGAGAATCCTTGCTGGTAAAGAAGATAGTGAAATAAAGACAATTCTGGTAGGCGTCGATATAGAGGTAGGAGAGATAGTGCTTGCTGACAGGCTGATAGGAAAAGGCGAAAAGATAGACCTTGTGATGACACATCATCCAGAAGGCCTTGCCCTAGCAGGGTTTTTCAATGTAATGTATATGCAGGTGGATATATTGAATAAGCTAGGTGTTCCTATAAATGTTGCTGAATCGCTTATGCATGAGAGGATACGGGAGGTAGAGAGGAAAGTTATGCCTGCAAATCATACGCGCGCAGTTGACGCAGCAAAGCTTCTTGATATTAATTTTATGAGCTGTCATACGCCTGCTGATAATTGCGTTGCCACTTATTTGCAGGATTTGATGGATAAGAAAAAACCGAATACGCTTGGAGATATTATAAATATATTAAGGGAGATACCTGAATATAATGCGGCAGCTAAACAGAATGCAGGTCCAAAGATTACCAGTGGTGATAATTCTAGCAAAGCAGGCAAGGTTTTTGTGGATATGACAGGCGGCACAGAAGGTTCTAAGGATATATTTAAAAAGCTTTCAGAAGCAAGGGTGTCCACTCTTGTTTGTATGCATCTCAGCGAAGAGCACTTTAAAAAGGCGCAGGAAGAACATATGAATGTGGTTATAGCAGGGCATATAGCAAGCGATAATGTAGGCCTTAATATTATGATAGATGAGCTTGAGAAAAAAGGAAAGTTTAAAATGCTGGTTTGTTCTGGATTCAGAAGGTTTTCAAGGAAAAAATAAATGGGCAAGATACCGGAAAACATATTGAACGAGATCCATGATAAATGCGACATAGTTGAGGTAATTTCAAACTATATCTCGTTGAGGCCTAGCGGCAGGAATTTCAAGGCGTGCTGTCCTTTTCATCACGAGAAAACGCCTTCTTTTGTAGTAAGTCCCGACAAGCAGATATATCATTGTTTCGGTTGCAATTCAGGCGGCAATGTGTTTAATTTTATAAAAGAATATGAAAAATTGGATTTTATAGACGCTGTAAAAATGCTAGCTGAAAAAACAGGCGTAAAGCTGCCTGAATATAAGAATCATGATGACCATGATTCTTATATTGTAGCTACCTTGTATTCAGTCAATGATATTGCGGCAAATTATTACTCTAATGTTTTAGATAAAGCCGGCTTATCTTCAGAGGTAAAGAGGTATATAGCAAAAAGAGACTTAGATATGCCTGTAATGAAAAAATTTAGGGTCGGTCATGCTGATTCTTCATGGAAAGGCCTTTTGGATTATTTATCAGGCAGGGGTATAAATCAGGATATGGCTTTTAAGGCAGGATTGGCCATAAAAGGCAAAGACAACTCTTATTATGACCTTTTCAGAAACAGGGTAATATTCCCTATATTTGACGCAAGGGACAAAATCATAGGTTTTGGCGCCAGGGTTATGGATGAAACTCTGCCAAAGTATCTAAACTCTCCTGAAACAGCTGTTTATAAAAAGGGCCTGCATTTATACGGCCTTAATTTTGCAAAGGCCCATATAAAGGAAAAGAATTTTGCAATAATTACAGAAGGTTACCTGGATGTAATAACATGTCATCAGTACGGTGTTAGCAACGCAATAGCATCTCTAGGAACTGCGCTTACTACAGAACAAATAAGGCTTTTAAAAAGATATACTCATAATGTAGTTATACTTTATGATTCTGATCAGGCAGGAGAAATGGCATCGTTAAGGGGCCTGGATTTATTCCTGGAAGAAGATATGAATGTAAAGATAGCTACTTTGGAAAAAGGCCATGACCCTGATAGCTTTTTAAGGAAGTTCGGAAAAGAAGAATTTGATGAAGCAATAAAAAAATCAAAAAGCCTTTTTACCTATAAATTAGATATATTACAGACTAGGTCCGATAGCACAGAGCCTGAGTCAAAGGCAGAAACTATAAAGGAGATGCTTTCCACTATTAATAGAGTCAGAAATGCGATTATAAAGGCAGAGTATATAAAACTATTAGCGCAAGAACTTTCTGTAAAAGAAGATGCTGTTTGGGAAGAGTTGAAGAAAATTAAGAAGGATAGGATGCCGCATAGAGCAGAAAGCATGGAGTATGGAGCAAAGAAGATTATCGAGATATCTCCTGCGGAAAAGATACTTGCGAGATTAATGTTAGAGGATATTAATATTATAAAAACAGTAAGAGACGAGCTCAAACCATCTGACTTTAGAAATCAAGATATCAGGAATATAGCTGAAGCGCTTTTTTCTATTGATGCAGGGGATGGGCCGATAGATATAAACAAATTAATAAATTCTATGGAGGATAAGGTTTCACAGAATATCATATCTTTTATAGTTAACGAAGAAGTAGAAATAAAGGACAAAGAAAAGAATATCTGTGATTGCATAATGACTATAAAGAAAGAGAACAGATCCAAACTTCTCAAAGATATACAGAACAGGCTTCACGCAGCTCAGAAAAGCGGTTACGAGGAAGAAGAAAAGAAACTCGTAGAAGAGTTTAATCAGCTTATAAAAAGGGGGCTTTAATTATGAAAAAAGAAATAAAGGTCAAAAAAGCACTGGACATCGAGATCCAGTTTGATAAACTGGTTGTTCTGGGCAGAAAAAAAGGACATCTTACATATGAAGAGATAAATGATTTTCTCCCTGAAGAGATTGTCTCCCCTGAGCAGATAGAGAAAGTTTTTGCCATACTGGAGAAAGAGAATATAGAGATAGTTGATTCAGAAGAGGGATTAAAACCTGCGAATAAAGAAGAAAGCCATGAAGAAGGCAAACAGATATTTGATACAGACAGGCGAAATGTTGTAGAATCTACTGAAGCACACGAGGTTGTAGATGCTGGCATAGAAGACCCTGTTAAGATGTATCTGAGGCAAATGGGGCAGATACCCCTTCTTTCAAGGCAGGATGAAATAAGGCTTGCGCAGGAAATAGAAAAGGCAGAAGAGGATTACAAGAGATCCATATTGAGCTGTCCTTTTGTAAAAGAAGAAGTTCTTGCTCTTGCGAACAGGATTCTTTCCAGAAGTGTTAATATGGAAGAGATTATAAAGGAAGACCCGAAAGTGAAAACAGAAACCCTTATATTTAAGAAGATTATAAACCTGGTGCGCAGGATAAGAGCTGCCAGAAAAGGGTCTAATATAATGGAGTTGTGCCTTGAGTTTAATTTCTGTATCTCTATTGTAGACGATATGTCTAATAGTATCAAGATGGCAATTTCTGAGATGGACGCTGTTGATAAAGAGATTCAGAGAATGAGAAGGCGCAGGATAAAAGGCAGTATAAAGAGTTTTGAGAAAAGAAAAAAAGATATAGAATCCAGATTCGGAAACAAGATAGACGATATAAAAAAGGATTTTGCAGTTATCAGGAAAAAGGCTTTGAGGTTTAACAGGGTTAAGAAAGCAATGGTAGAGGCAAACCTGAGGCTTGTGGTAAGCATAGCAAAGAAATATACTAACAGAGGCCTTTCTTTTCTGGACCTTATTCAGGAAGGCAATATCGGCCTTATGAAAGCAGTTGAAAAGTTTGAATACAGGCGCGGGTATAAGTTTTCTACATATGCTACTTGGTGGATAAGACAGGCGGTTACGCGTTCAATAGCTGATCAGGCTCGCACTATCAGGATACCTGTTCATATGACAGAGACGATAAATAAACTTATAAGAGTTTCTAGAATATTGGTCCAGGAAAACGGCAAAGAACCTACAGCTGAAGAGATTGCCCATGAGATGAGGATGGGCGTTGAAAAGGTTAGGAGCATACTTAAGATTGCGCAGGAGCCTATTTCCTTACAGACTCCTATAGGCGATGAAGGCGATACTAATTTTGGAGATTTTATAGAAGACAAAAGGGCTGTTTCTCCTGCAAATGCCACTGCCTATACGATTTTAAAAGAAGAGATGGATAATATTCTTAATACCCTTACAGAAAGAGAAAAGAGGGTGTTGAGGCTGAGATTCGGAATAGGCGATGGTTATCCTAGGACGCTTGAAGAAGTTGGCAGTATATTCAATGTAACCAGAGAAAGGGTAAGGCAGATAGAGGCAAAGGCTTTAAGGAAATTGAGGCATCCTACAAGATCCAGGAGACTCAAAAATTTCCTTGAAATAGCTTTTAGTCAGGAATAAGTTCTCTTGGTTAGTTAAAGAAATATAAGGGGCTGGATTTATCCAGCCCCTTATATTTTCAACAATCTTTAACCCCGCCCATCCTAATTGGTTAGAAGAATATAAAAGGATGGGCGGCCCAAAGGGCAGATTTTGCTAATGCAAAATCTGGGTTAAAGATTATAGTAGATATGAGAAAAGCAGTAGCAATAATTATATTGTTAGTTTTGGTAGCTACTCCTTGTTTTGCGGATTTTAAATTCGCTGTAATTAGCGATACGCAGGCCAGCGACGAGGATGGTATAAATAATGGCGTCCTGACAGCTATTATGGATAAAATAAAATCAGAACACGTTGATTTTATCATGGTTACAGGCGATATGGTAGACGGTTCTACGCGTACCAGCGAGCATATAAAACAGTTGAGAAAATGGAAGGTTTTCATGGATGGTTATAATATACCAGTGTATTGCATTGCGGGTAATCATATAATACAATCAGAAATGTCAGAAAATATTTTTAGAGTGATTTTTGAAATGCCTGAAAATGGATTGGTTGGTTTAAAAGAATTAGTATATTCATTTGATCGTGGGAAAGCCCATTTTGCAGGTTTGGATACCGATGAGTACAAGAGTTTTCATAAAATAGGAGAGAAGCAGTTTAATTGGCTAAAGAGTGATTTGGAAAAAAATAAAAATAAGATTATTTTTATTTTTGGGCATGATCCTGCTTATCCAATCAAAAGCCACATACATAGTTCTCTGGATAAATTTCCTTCCAAAAGAGACGAATTATGGGCTCTTTTTAAAAATTACAATGTTAAGGTCTATTTTTGCGGTCATGAGCATTTATATAACAAGTCTTTGCGTGATGGCGTTTATCAGATAATTGCAGGCGGCGGTGGCGGAAGTTTAGTCGAAAAACCTAAGAAAGGCGGCTTTTACCATTTTGTAATCGTGAATGTAAAAGATACTGGTTCCTGCGAGGTAATTGTAAAAGATATAAACGGTTCTGTAAAAGATGTTTTTAATATTGAATATTAACCGGCTATGGGGTATAATCTGAATCAACAGAGGGATTTTTATGAATAAGATAAATTTATCTTTAGTTTTAATGTTTATATTAGTTATTTCCGGCTGCATTACAGGATCTAAAGCAGTTAAGTCATCGTCAAGCGAAACAGGTAAACCCATACCAGCAATGCAGAAAAAAAGTCTTTTCGAAACACCTGTGACCGTATCTAGTGATGCAATAGAAAGAAAAAATATTGTAAGAACTCTAACAGCTGTTGATAATAAACTAACAAAATCTAGTGTTAAGATGCGATACTCTCAGATTACAAATATGCTTAGCGAATTGATTGATATTAAGGAAAGCAGCACTGCCTCTGGAGATAATAACTATCTCGGGATTTCTGAAAACAAGCTTACAATATTTGAGATCAGAGGGAATAAAGATGATATAAAAGAGGCATCAATGAAGCTTATATATCCAAAAGGGATAGATAAAGTTAGTGTCGAATTGAACAATGCCATGATGTCCAGATTTTTGAAAAACGCAGCTCCTGAATTTTTAGACTGGCAGACTAGGGTAATTAAAATATTGGATAAGTTTAATTCTCTAAAGGCAGGTGTCCAGGGTACTTCCGAAGAAAATATTGCATTAAACAATAAGATCATAAAGATTCTATGTGATAAAAACGCAGGTTATGTAGTACTTACTTTAAAAACCCAACCTTACTGAGCTACGCACAAGTAATGAAAATTTTGTAGGCCTATCTTTGGCCTGCTGCGGCGTTGCTCCTCCTCGGCGTAGTGCGTCGACTACGCCGTTGTCGTTGCGCCCCTTGCATTAGGCGAAAATCTAAGCCTGCAAATCTCCCCATTACTTATGCGTAACTCAGTAGTAGTAAAGCCTAGTAACTTTACAATTCGCGCCAGGCCCCTTACCAGTCGCTAAGATTTATACATTCGCCCCGATTGCAATCGGGGCTCAGTATTCCGCCCAAGGAACCCAGGGCTTTGGTTCGACAAGCAGTTTGACAAGCTTACTGTTCTTCGAACTGTCCTGAGTGAAATCGAAGGACTCACCACACCTTGAACCATCCCGAGCGAAGTCGAGGGGGCAGCCCTGGCGGGCTCCATATTTATGTTATATATTTCGCTCCGGTATAGGGCAAGCACTATTTGTAAAGTTAGCATATGTGAAAAATTTTGTGACTATTTTAACTTGTATAATGAACAGTAAAACAGTATTATGTGTTCGTAAGGTCATAAATGTAGATTATCAGATAATGAAAGGAGAATTTATATGGTAAACACACACAGGATTCTTTTAAAAAATATTATGATAAAAGATCCTCGCACGATAGACATTGACGAATCATTTAGTAAGGTGTGGGAAATTTTTAAGGAATACGATATCCGACACTTACCTGTAATTGATAATAATAAGATATTAAGAGGTATTATTACACAAAGAGACCTCTTTAGGATTGCATCTCCAAGAATAACGTTAGAAGGTGAATTAATATATAATAAGCTTGATTTAGATAGGCATATATTGAAGTACGTTATGACAAAAGAAGTTTTTAGTCTTTCAGCTGATGATACCTTGGGAAGCATCATAAAGGCGATGATTTATAAGAAATATGGATGCATTCCAATTGTAGACAACAACAAATTCTTAGTAGGAATCATTACACAAATAGATGTCTTTAGGGCTATCGTTGAATATTTTGCTTAAGCGTAACTCGCATCTATATTTATTCTAACCTGGTTAGATTTTCACCCCAAAATATCATCAACTTTCCTACCAGTCACTCACATGTAAGGATTTCTCTTGACAGCCATATTGCTAGAGTATAAACTATATAAAGTATGGGAAAGAAATATTTCATAAAAGATATAGAAGAAATATTAGGAGTAAAAAGAGCAACGTATTTCTATTGGGAGAAGTCTGGAAAAATTCTAAGAGCTAAAAGGACTCCTATGGGAAATTATCGCTATTGGACAAACAAAGATATTAAAAAACTAAAGAAGATAACAGGCAGGTGATAAATGGGCGTTTATCAAAAGGGCAATGCTTATTACATTGATTATTATGCTGATGGTAGGCGTAAACGAGAATGTATAGGCCCTGATAAGAAGCTTGCAGAAACTGCCCTTAAAAAAAGAAAGGTTGAGATAGCTGAAGGCCGCTATCTTGATATAAAAAGAAACGAGAAGATAAAATTTGAAGAATTTGCAGAACAGTATTTAAAGCTTCATTCAAAGATAAATAATAGGTCTTGGAAAAATTCTGACTTGCATAATTTAAACATACTTAAAAGACATTTCTCTGGTAAATACCTTTACGAGATTACTCCAGTAATGATCGAGAAGTTTAAAACAGAGAGGATAAAAGAAGTAACTCCTGCTACTGTAAACAGGAGCCTGGCTTGATTGAAGAGTATGTTTAATAAAGGTATTCAATGGGGGAAGATTGAAGAAAATCCATTCAAAGCAGTTAAATTATTAAAAGAGAATAACAAAAGACTTCGCTATCTTGAGAAAGAGGAGATTACCCGATTATTGTCAATGTGTTCAAAACGTCTGCACCCCATAGTCGTAATTGCCCTAAACACAGGTATGCGTAAAGGTGAAATTCTTGGTCTTAAATGGCAGGACATGGATTTTAATAGAGGTATTATATGTCTCTATAATACGAAAAATGGGGAGAAGAGAGAAATACCTATAAATGAAATGGTAAAGACTGCATTGCTCAGGACATTAAAACATCAGGACAGCTCTTATATATTTTGTGATAAAACAGGCAGGCCTTTTAAGGATATCAAAAAATCTTTCTTTACAGCTCTGAAGAAATCTGGTATTATAAATTTTTATTTCCACGATTTGAGGTATACTTTTGCCCCGCAGCTTGTAATGGCTGGTGTAGATTTGAATACTGTAAGAGAGTTCTCGGGTCATAAGTCACTTGAAATGACCCTAAGATATGCTCATCTCTCGCCAGATCACAAGAGGCGCGCAGCGGATATTTTAAGCAAACGAATGGACACTATTTGGATACCAGAGCTAAAAGAGATAAGATTAGAAAAAGAACTTGTTTCTGTAACTCATTGATAATAAAATATTTAAGATGTTCGGGCCCATAGCTCAGTTGGTTAGAGCACCTGACTCATAATCAGGTGGTCCAAGGTTCAAGTCCTTGTGGGCCCACCACGTTATTTTAAAATTTAAAGCAGAGTCTATAAGGACTTGAAGTGAGTCCCGTTAGATGCGACAAATAGGAGCATTTGTTTAACGGGACGAGTGGCCGACCCTGAGCGACCGAGGACGTCATGTCTGAGGAAGTGCCGAGGCCTCCGTACGAGGCCGAAGCGAAGGGCGCCAAGTCCTTGTGGGCCCACCAAATTTTTGTAAAACAAAAATTTGATCCCGAGCAGCCCTAATCTTTTAAATGTAGCTGCGAGGGACCAAGACTGGTAGAGTAAATTTGTCCCTAGTCTCGTAGCATACAAATAAGAGAGGCTCGGGATCAAATTTTACTTTGTAAAATTTGGGGCGATTAGCTCAGCTGGTTAGAGTGCTGCCCTCACATGGCAGAGGTCACTGGTTCGAGCCCAGTATCGCCCACCAATTTTTGCCAAAGGCAAAAATTGATCCCGAGCAGCCAGCAAGCTCAAATATACGCTGCGAGGGGCCAGACGGAGAACAAGAAGAATCGGAGCAGAATGTTCTGCGCAGCTCATCATAGCAAGCTTAAGTATATATCCTAATAGCGAAGCAGAACAGAACACAAAAGGGAGAATATTATCTTTGGAACACAAACCAATCAAAGAACAGATAGGATTTTTAATAGACCTTCAGGTTATAGATTCCCAGATATATAACCTGAGCAGAGAAAAGGCTTCTATGCCAGGTTATCTAAAATCAATCGATGATATGCTTGAGTTGAAAAAAACAGGCATAAAGCAGGCAGAAGATAATTTAAAAAATACCCGGTTAAAATTAAAAGAAAAGGAAGGAACCCTTCAGCAGAAAGAAGATCAGGTGAAAAAGCTGCAGGGGCAGCTTTATACTTTAAAGACAAATAAAGAATATTCCACTATGCTTACAGAGATAGAGGGCATTAAGGCAGATAATTCTTTAATAGAAGAAGATATTATTAAATTTATGGACGAAATAGAGCTTGCCAAGAAAAAGATATTAGAAGAAAAAGAACTTTTTAAGGCAGAAGAAGTGAGGGTTCAGAAGGAAAAAGAAAGTATTAATTTAAAGGCCAAAGAGATAGAATCAAAGCTTTTAGAGCTTAATGAAAAAAGAAACGGCATTACTCCTAATATCGAAAAACAAGTTATTTTAAGGTATGAAAAAATTCTAAAAAATAAAGATGGATTGGCAATAGTACATATTGAAGATGGTTCTTGTGGCGGGTGCCATATGAATCTTCCGCCTCAGGTTGTAAGCGATGCAAAATTGAAAGAAGATATAATTATTTGCGGCAGCTGCTTAAGAATACTTTATATAGAAGACAATGTTGAAATCAATTAATATATTTATAGACGGAGCATCAAGAGGAAACCCTGGGCCATCAGGCATAGGCATAGTATTTTACGACGAGCAGAACAGCGTTATTAAAAAATTATTTAAATTTATAGGTAATGCCACTAATAATGTTGCAGAATATTCAGCGCTTGTATATGCCATGCAGGAGGCTTTGATAGACAGGTATGACGAAGTAAGGATAAAATCTGACAGCGAGCTCCTGACAAAACAACTGACAGGCGAGTACAAGGTAAAAAATGACAATCTTAGGCCTTATTATGATTTATTTCAGCATATATCGAAAGGATTTAGCAAAATAGAAGTTATTTCAATAGACAGAGAATGTAATTCTCTTGCAGATAAACTTGCCAATAAAGCAATAGATTCCAGGTTTGATAGTTCTTTAAAAATAGAATAGGCGCAGGCTGGATAACCGCGTTGGCTTATAAGCCTAATTTAGAAGATCCTTCGGTGCTTCGCACCTCAGGATCATCGGCTTAAATTTTGGTATTAGGGCCGATGAGGAAAGTCCGGGCTCCAAAGGGCAGCGTAGCGGGTAATGCCCGTCGCTTTTAAATGGGGACAGACACTATTTTCACAAAGGGGATAGCATATAGAAAATAGTGTCTGTCCCCATTTAAAAGCAGGATAAGAGCCACAGAGACGAGTAACCCCGCCCTTTCTACTGCGAAGAGATGCTTTGAAGCAGAAAGGGCGGGGCGATATGAAACGCGGCAATCTCTACGCGGAGCAAAACCAAATAGGTTCAGCTTAAAGAGTTGCCCGCTCATAATAGCTGGACGGGTAGGTTGCATGATTCTGGTAGCAATGCCAGATGACAGATAGATGGTTATCACGGTTAGTGCGTGGCGAGATTCCTCGTCCGCCGCAGAACTTTGGCGGACTCAGGATCAATTAACGTTGCGCGTTAATTGACAGAACCCGGCTTATAGGCCTGCGCCTTGTATTTTCTATGAGTGTATGATATTATTAACATATGCGTAAATTTATAATCCCCATAATAGCTACTATATTATTTTCGAATCTTGCCTATGCCGATACCGTTATTATGAAGAACAGCGTAAAGATTAAGGGCCTTGTAGTGGATGAGTATATTGACAGAGTTGCTCTTAGTACTGTTGAAGGAGAAAAATATATTTTACGAAAAGATATAGACAAGATTGAGTATGATACTCCTGAACAGAATTTTATGCAGTTAGGAAGGGCTTATGATGAGAAAGGCTGGTATGATAAGGCTGTGTTCTATTACAAGAAAGCAATGGACATAAACCCTGATTACAGAGAGGCAAGGGAGGCATACCTTGCTAGTCACGCAAAGATGTGGCGAGAAGAAGAAAAAAGGACAAAAAAAGAAGTTGAGCTGTATAATATGGCTATCGAATGGCAACAAGCAAGGAAGAGTAAACAATTAGCGCCTGTTGTAAAGAGCAAAGAAAGTTTGGTTAAAGATGGGATAGGAATTACCCTTACTGAAAATAACGGTATTTTTACAATAAACGAAGTGGTGCCTGGTTCCAGCGCAGCTAAGGCGGGGATCCAGAAAGGCGATTTTCTTGCTGGGATATGGGGCAGGCTTATACGCTATAGCAAGCTTGAGGATGTCCTGAACGAATTGAGCGGGCCAAGATATTCAGAAGTGAAGATACTTTTGGAAAAAGATATTTCTGTGCCTGTGAAAGCAGGAGAAAATTTCTATAAAGAATTAGAGGTTTCCATGGGTTTTGAATACGAAGGCCTTGTTATAAAGGATTTTGTATCTGGTAAAAAAGGTGATATAGCAGGGTTGAGAAAAAGAGATTTTATAATAGCAATAGACAAGAATATTACAAGATACCTTCCGATGGACAGTGTTATTGCGCTTGTAAACAGCTCTAAAAATAACACCGTAGTTTTTACTGTAAGGAGAGTGTTAAATTTAAGGAGAGAGGGGGGATAATGCCTGTTAAGCCTGTTTTTAGAAGAAAAAAATATATTATAAAAAGAGGGCTGCAATTTCGTTATATAGGCCTTGTATTTGGCATGGCGCTCATAGCTTCCTTGGTCACAGGTTGGACTGTATTTGCAACAAGCTGGCATTTTCTTGGAGAAAAACTTGCAAGTGTTTATCCTCAGGGGAGGCTTATATATGTTTTTAGGGCTACAAACTTTGCGCTTATGAAAAATCTGCTTCTGATTTCTCCGTTGGTATTTATTTTAGCGCTTTTGTTTTCACACAGGATAGCGGGCCCTGTTTATAGAATTGAAAAGATGCTGGAAGAGATTGTAAAAGGGAATCTTGGCCTGAAGATAAGGCTGAGAGAAGGAGATGAATTAGTAGATCTTGCATATATGATAAATAGCATGACAGAAAGATTAAATAATACTATAGTTTCAGATAGAGATATATTGATAAAAATAGAAAAAGACTTGGAAGAAATAAAAAAACTTTTTTCCAGCCAGCCATGTGATTGCACGAAGATGGAATCCCTCGTAAGCTCCATTCGGGAAAAATCAAAAGAGTTATTCGCATCATTTGATAAGTGGACAGTCTCATAAATAAGAGTGTATACTTGTTATATTGACAGCAGCGCATTTTTTTGCTACACTAACAAATATTATGCGTATATGCCATGTTATCACAAAACCTGAGCTTGGCGGGGCACAGCTTTCCACTTTAAGCCTTATTTCCAGCTTTCCAAAAGATAAATATCAAATATCTGTCATTACCTCTCCTGATGGAATATTGAAGTACGAATTCAAAAGCCTTGAAAACGTTACGGCTTATTTCTCGCCTTTTTTGACAAGGTCTATAAATCCTATGGTAGATATATTAGCATTAATACATATATATGATATATATAGAAGTAATAAATTTGAAATTATTCATACTCATAGTTCAAAGGCAGGTATTGTGGGGAGATGGGCAGCTTTGTTTGCAAGGGCGCCTGTTATTTTACATACAGTTCATGGCTGGTCTTTTAATAATTATCAGTGTATTACTAAAAAATGGTTATTTATTTACCTTGAAAAAATTACCGCAAAATTTACTACAAAGATTATATGCGTTTCAAGGCATGATATAGAAACAGGATTAAGATATAAAATAGCGCCGGAAGATAAATTTGTCCTGATAAAATATGGAATACGTCTTTATCAATTCAAGAATTCAATTTGCAATAAAGAAGAAAAAAAGATCGAGCTTGGAATTAATAACAATGATCCTGTTATTGGAATGGTTTCTTGCCTTAAGCCTCAGAAATCACCTTTGGATTACGTGAAGGCTTGTATAAATATTTATAGCAAAAGGCAGGATATTAACTTTTTATTAATAGGAGATGGTGTTTTAAAAAAGAAGTGCAAGTCAGAACTTAACAAGTCCCCGTTGAACGGAAGGTTTATATTTACGGGCTGGAGAAGGGATATTTCTGATATCCTGGATATAATTGACATAGTTGTACTGACAAGCAAATGGGAAGGGCTTCCTATTGCAATAATAGAGGCACTCGCTAAAGGTAAGCCGATTGTCACTACTGATGTCGGAGGTGTGCGAGAATTAGTAGAAGATAAAGTTACAGGTTATATTACAAGGCCAGGGAAATACAGAGATACAGCTGACAGGATATTGAGCATTCTTAAAGACAAGGATTCTTTTTTTAAGATGCGCGAAAAAGCAAGTAGATCGATAGATAATTCTTTTGATATTAAGGCTATGACGCATAATGTGGATAATTTATACAGGAGTCTGGCATGATTTTATTTTATGTGATTGTATGCTCTTTTATTTTAAGCCTTTTATTGACCCCTGTTACTATTAAAATAAGCAGAAAGTTTAATATATTGAAGCCTGCTGTGAAAAGCGAACATAGCAAACCTTGCATAGGAGGGTTAGCTATTTACATGGCAATTTTTACAGCAGTTGTATCCAGTTTATTTTTTATTAAATTACCAGCTGTAAAATTATCAGGAGCCATATTGTCAACTTTTATAATATTAGTGCTTGGCTTGATAGATGATATAAAAAACCTGAGGCCTCTATTAAAAATATCAGGAGAACTGTTGGGTATATTTGTCTTAATATTCTTCGGATTTTTCACTAAAATAGCGTTTATTCCTGGTTGGGCAAATATCTTTATTACAGTGATATGGCTTTTATTTATAACGAATGCATTCAACCTGCTTGATATAATGGATGGCTTAACTTCAGGCCTTGTTATTATTATATCTTTAAGTTTACTGGTCATAGCTTTTATAAATAAAGATATTTTTTCTTGTGTAATTCTAACAGCTCTTATAGGTGCTCATGCAGGATTTTTAAGATATAATTATCCTCCTGCAAAGGTTTACATGGGAGATACAGGCAGCCTTTTTTCAGGATTTTTGTTAGCAATGGTTGCTATAAATATTAGCTATGCCCCTATAGAAAGGAAGATCTCACTCTTGACGCCTATTTTAGCAATGAGCCTGCCTATTTATGACACATTGTTTCTAATAGTCATGCGTATTAAAAAGAAAAAGCCTATTTTTAATAAGACAAGGGACCATTTTGCATTGAGATTAGTGACAATGGGGTATAGCATAAAGAAAAGTATATGGATAATGTATCTTTTTAGCGTATTCCTGGCATTTTCAGTAATAACAGTCGCTTTTAGTAAGAATTTAATAGGTTTGATTGTCCTTGGGGTTGTGGGGATTGTATTTATTCTAATGGGTAAGAAGATCGGATTGGTAAACATAGACGATTGATCAGTTTAATTAAAGACATATGAAAAGCGAAGAAATTATAATATTAGGCGCAGGCCTTGCAGGATTGAGCGCAGCGTATCATTTGAAAAGAGGCTATACCTTGTTTGAAAAAGATAGCGAAATAGGTGGTATGGCCAGGTCAATACATAAAGATGGATATACCTTTGATTACGACGGCCATCTTTTGCATTTCAGAAATGAATATACATTTAATCTGGTTTCAGAACTTTTAAATGGAAATCTTGCCCCGCATAAGCGCAATTCCTGGATATATTCAAAAGGTATTTTTACCCGCTATCCTTTTCAGGCAAATTTCTATGGCTTACCAAATTCTGTGGTTAAAGATTGCCTGATGGGACTTATCAAGTCTAAACTTTTAAGCGTATCGCCAGTAAATTCAAATGGAAATTTTGAAAATTGGATAATAAAAACTTTTGGCGAAGGCATAGCCGCCCATTTTATGCTGCCTTATAATAGAAAATTTTGGACAATTGAACCAAAGGAATTAACATGCGAGTGGTTGGAAGGGTTTGTGCCGGTTCCTGATCTGGAAGACACAGTGACAGGCGCTATTTCAGACAATACAAAATTATACGGTTATAATTCCAGGTTTTGGTATCCTATTAAGGGGGGGACAAGTGAACTGGTAAAAGGATTTTCAGAAAGGATTAAAAATATCCATATTAATAAAAGGGCTGTTACTATAGATCAACATAGAAAAGAAGTTGTTTTTGACGATGCTACCATAAAGAAATTTAAAAATATGATAACTACTATACCCCTGCCGGAATTTTCTAGTCTCTTGGTGGATATGCCGCTAAATGTAAGACATGCGTTTTTAATGCTGAGATGGACATCTATTTTTGTGTTAAATATTGGTATAAAGAGCGATAACTTAACAGAAAAACATTGGGTATATTATCCTGAAGAAAATGTAATTTTTTACAGGATAGGTTTTCCTGCAAGTTTTTCAATGGATGTTGTTCCTGCTAATAGGACTTCGATTTACGTTGAGGTAGCGTATTCAGATGCAAAGAAAATAAATAAAAACGAAGCAGTCTCTAAAGCTATAAATGATCTTAAAAGATGCGGTATTATTTCAGACGAGTCTGATATAGATATCTGTTTACCGATTGATATAAAATACGGTTACGCGCTTTATGATTCCAACAGAAAACATGCAGTTAATATTATAAAAGGTTATCTTGAGAAATTCGGAATCTACACTATTGGAAGATATGGAAGCTGGAAATATATGTCGATGGAAGATGTAATATTAGAGGGAAAGGAGATTGCTTTGTCCCTCAGTTTCGCTCCTCGCAATGACATGTTAACATGTCATTGCGAGCGAAACGAAGCAATCTAAAATACCATGGCTACTTATATTCTTGGAATTTCTTGTTTCTATCATGATTCAGCAGCTGCGCTGTTAAAAGACGGTGATATCATAGCTGCAGCGCAAGAAGAGCGTTTTACCCGCAAGAAGCATGATTTTGGTTTTCCTGAGAATGCTATTAAATATTGCATGAATGAAGCTGGTATAATCGCTAAGGACTTGTCTTTCATAACTTTTTATGATAAGCCTCTTTTAAAATTCGAAAGAATACTTTTAACATATCTTTCTTATGCCCCTCGAGGTTTCAAATCTTTTAGGAAAGCCATACCATTGTGGTTAGGAGATAGGCTTTGGATGTCCAGCCTTATATCTGAGAGGTTAAATTATAACGGCAAGATTCTTTTTACAGAACATCATGAATCCCACGCTTCTTCTGCTTTTTACCCATCGCCATTTAAAGAAGCTGCAATTTTGACAATGGATGGTGTTGGAGAATGGACAACCACAAGTTTCGGGGTTGGCAAGGATAATGATTTTGAACTATTGTATGAGATAAAATTCCCGCATTCTTTAGGGCTTTTATATTCAGCTTTTACTTACTACACAGGTTTTAAAGTAAATTCAGCTGAATATAAAGTTATGGGCCTTGCGCCTTACGGACAGCCAAAATATATGGATTTGATATTGAAAGAGCTTATCGATTTAAAAGAAGATGGTTCTTTTAAGCTTAATATGAAATATTTTAACTACTGCATTGGCCTTACAATGACAAATAAGAATTTTGATAAACTATTCAACAAGTCTCCAAGAAAGCCTGAGACGAAAATTACGCAGATAGATATGGATCTCGCAAGATCAGTCCAGGCAGTCACAGAAGAGGTAATGCTGAGAACTTCTAGATATATTCATAGATTAACCGGCCAGAAAAATCTATGCCTTGCAGGGGGCGTTGCCTTAAACTGCGTGGCAAACGGAAAGATTTTAAAAGAAGGACCTTTTGAAAACATTTGGATTCAGCCTTCCAGCGGAGATGCAGGAGGAGCGCTTGGAGCGGCATTAAGAGTCTGGTATAGATATTTAGGAAATAAACGAACAGTAAATAACAAATATGATTCTCAAAAAGGCTCATTCCTGGGCCCGGAATATTCTGATAGCTGTATAGAAAATTACCTTAAAACTAATAATATTCCATGCGTCAGGTTTACAAAAGAGGCATTACTTGAAACTGTAAGCCGGTATATAAGCGATGAAAAAGTAATAGGATGGTTTCAGGGGAGAATGGAATTTGGGCCAAGGGCTCTTGGAGCCCGCAGCATAATAGGGGATGCAAGATCTTCAGCTATGCAGTCCAGGATGAACCTTAAGATAAAATTCAGAGAATCTTTCAGGCCGTTCGCCCCAAGTGTTTTAGCTGAAAAAGCAAAAGATTACTTTGATATAAAATCCGAAAGCCCTTACATGCTTTTAGTGGCAGATGTAAATCATAGCCACCTTCTTCCGATCGGCGATCAGATTTCTTCCGATCGGCGATCGGAAAAGATTCAAAAGCCTGAAGGTTTTGACAGGTTGAAGATCGCACGTTCTGATATACCTGCGGTCACTCATGTGGATAATTCAGCTAGATTGCAGACTGTGTCAAAGGATACGCCTAACAGGATATACTACGAACTGATAAATGAATTGTATAAAAATACAGGCTGCCCTGTAATAATAAATACATCTTTTAATATAAGAGGAGAACCGATAGTCGCTAGTCCTGAAGACGCATATAGGTGCTTTATGCAGACAGAGATGGATTATCTTGTAATGGGAAGTTTTGTGCTTGATAGAAAACTGCAGTCGAAACAAAATATGGGAACCGCGCAGTATTTTGAACTAGATTAAACCCAAATTTTGCATTGCATCTTTTTATCACAATAGATATTTGTGTAACTATAGTACTTACTTCATTTATAAAATTTCTTGCTTCCTAATGCAAATTTTGGGTTAAAAACCGCGTCCCGATTGCAATCGGGACACGGTTGGGGTGGTTAAATGAACAAAGAGCTGCGAAAATTTGGGTTTGGTTTAGGGTTGGGCCTGAATATCTTAGGCTGTATTTTATTTTATAGACATAAAGAACATTTTATATTGTTTTCAAGCGTCGGATCTATTGCCGCAATCTCAGCTGTTTTATACCCTAAAGTCCTAGCGCCTCTAAAAAAACTTTTGGATAAGCTAATCTTTATGATCGGCTGGCTTACAGGCATCTTAAGTCTTTTAATAGTTTTCTATCTTATATTTACTCCAATAGGTATTTTATTCAGGTTTTTTAAGATAGACTTCTTGTATCAAAGGATTGATAAAAATTCAACATCTTATTGGTTTAAGAGAAAAGAAAATATTTTTTCAAAGGATTTTTACGAGCGAATGGGTTGATAAAACAGTTGAAATAGTTGTCTCTATAGCATATAATAAATAGAATATTATTTAACCCAAATTTTGCAATAGCAAAATTTGCCCTTTGGGCCGCCCATCCTTTTATATTCTTCTAACCAATTAGGATGGGCGGGGTTAACCCAGCCCTTTCTTTAGAAAGGGCTGCCGAAGGCAAATTTTGCATTGCATCTTTTTATCACAATAGATATTTGTGTAACTATAGTACTTACTTCATTTATAAAATTTCTTGCTTCCTAATGCAAATTTTGGGTTTAAATTTATCAAATATATGAAAAATTTCTTCAAATACAGAGGTTTGATTTATGAATTGGCTGTCAGGGATATGAAGTTAAGATATAGACGGCCTTTCTTCGGATTTTTGTGGCTTTTAATCCTTCCTTTTTGTACAGCTTTTATCTATAAGGTATTATTTTCAGATTTTATGCATGTTACAAGCGGCAAATACCCATTTTTTATACATCTAATAACAGCCCTTTTGCCATGGAGCTATTTTTCATCCTCGATCCAAGGGTCAGTAAAGTCTATATTGGATAGCAGAAATATGATCAATCAGATATCTTTTCCTAAATATCTGTTGCCTGTCTCTACCGTAATAGCAGGCCTTATTAATTTTCTTCCCAGCATGATAGTCCTGTTGGGCTTCCTGGCGGCTTTTCATATAAAAATCAGCTTGTTTATAGTATTTTTGCCATTTGTTGTTTTAATCCAGACTTGTATGACTATAGGGCTTTCTTTGCTGGTCGCAAGCCTTGAAGTCATTTATAGGGATGTGGAATATGTCCTTCAGGTTATTCTTATGGCGTTGCTTTTTTTGATACCCGCAGTTTACACACTTGAAGAACTAATACAGAAGACAAGCGCTTCATTTGCAACAGCCTATATGCTAAACCCTTTGGTAGGTATAACAAACCTTTATAGGATAGTTTTTATAGGTGATTACATGCATGATATGCCGAAAGAAATTAACGTATTAAACACGCTTATTGTTCCGGTCTTTTGCTCGATCCTGATATTAATTACAGGATACGCGGTATTTAAAAAATACGAAAGCAGATTCTCGGATTATATTAACGTGTAATCATATTATATGCAGATAGTAAGCCTGAATAACGTAGGGCGTAAATTTCATAAGTTTATCAACGTTGATGATCTGTCTGAAAATAGAGGCATTGAAAGAGGTAGTGTTCCGAATAATGGGGCATTTTGGGCCTTGAGAAATATATATCTGGATATTGATGATGGAGAAATAATAGGCATTATAGGCAGGAATGGGTCAGGGAAGACTACTCTGCTGAATATAATTTCCGGCAGTTTGACTAAGAGTGAAGGAGATGTTATCGTAAAAGGCAAAATCTCGGCATTATTGACTTTAGGGGCTGGTTTTCAGGAAGAGTTTACAGGCAGGGAAAATATCTATCTTAATGCAAGTTTATTGGGCATAAGCCGGCAGGTAACAGAACAAAGGTTTGGGGATATAGTGGAATTTTCAGAACTTGGGGATTTTATAAACGCACCTTTGGGAAGCTATTCCAGCGGCATGAAGATGCGGCTGGGATTCAGCGTAGCTATCCACAATGATTTTGATATCCTGGTTACTGATGAGATCCTTGGCGTGGGAGATGTGTATTTTCAAAAGAAATGCTTTGAGAAGATGATGGATTTTAAAAGACAGGGAAAATCCATGATTATAGTTACACAGGATATGGCTACTATAAAGAGATTTTGTGACAAGGCTTTTTTACTGGAGGATGGAAAGATATTTTCTACTGGGGCGCCTGAAGAAGTCGTTGAGAAATACCAAATGCTGTTAAATAAGAAAAAGGTTCTGTCCGAAGGTTCTCGCTACTGGATGGTAACAGAAACCAAGCGATGGGCTACAGATATGCAGGAATGGGGTAAGAGAGAGGGGACAAAAGAGGTTGTTATTAAGGATTTTATGGTCTTTGACATATGGGGCAGAAAAATAGACAAGGTTCAATCTAGGAGTAAAATTACTGTAAGGGTTAATTTCAGCATAAACGAAGAGGTGGATGATTTTCATTTTGGCCTGGCTATTTTCAGGGAAGACGGGGTTTATTGCTATGGCCCCAATACTCAGATTGATGGGTTAGCTATAGGGCATATGTATAAGGGCAATGGATATTTTGAACTGAGATATAATGATTTTTTGATAGCACCAGGAGTGTATTACCTTTCAGCAGCTATATGGGACAAGGATGAGACGTTTGCTTATGATTATCATAAAGGCAAATATAAGATAGAAGTTACAGGGAGTCCTGTATCCGGCCAGTTATTAGATTTGCCAAGCAAATGGAATAATGCTGGTTTTTTGACAAATCTTGATAAGAAAGATTATCCTGGTATAGAATACCTCAGTGATAAATGGGAGACCCAGGCAAATACAGAAATAGCAAAGATTAGTTCAATGGTATTTCTCAATAATTATGACAGCCAGGATAATATTTTTGTAACAGGCAGGGATTTTAAAATAAAGGTAAATTTTAATATAGAAAAATTGCATGGCGGGGCCAATAAATCTTTTGTATTGTGGATAGGGTTATATAGGTCAGACGGCATATATTGCCATAGCGGTATAAAGAAAATTACATCTTATGGCGAGCAATCAGAGGTTTTAGTCTATTCAAGATTAAAATTATTGCCTGGCGGTTACAGGGTTTCAGTTGGTATATGGGATTCAAAGCTAAACAAATTTATTGCATATTCTCATGGTATTAGCTCGTTTAATATAATTTCTGAAAACAAGGATCACGGCACAGTATATATAGAGCATAGCTGGAATTGGTCTATTCCTAAAGTCAAATGAGGACACAAGTTACGGAACCAGATTCTTCACTTTGTCCTTCGCTTCGCTCAGGATCAGAGGACGATTCTGAGTGAAATGAAGAATCTGGTTCAGGATCGTCCTGATCCTGAGGAGCGAAGGACGACCTCAGGATGAGCAGTCGGACAGACGAAAAAACTCCCTGACTGCTCAATTATATTATGGATATGCTAATAACTTAGAAAGATGTTTTAACCCAAATTTTGCAATAGCAAAATTTGCCCTTTGGGCCGCCCATCCTTTTATATTCTTCTAACCAATTAGGATGGGCGGGGTTAACCCAGCCCTTTCTTTAGAAAGGGCTGCCGAAGGCAAAATTTGCATTGCATCTTTTTGTAATGCGTTGCATTAGGACAACTATTTGTAGCATATAGAGTTACAGTAACGTTAAAATCCTAATGCAAATTTTGGGTTTAATGAGCATAATTTAAAGCTTAACAATAAGTTTATTTATTACGAAGTTTATTCATCAGAGACAGACGCAAGAAGAAGAGTAAGAAGATTAAAAAATTGCGGTTAGTCTATAACTTATTTGAAATCCCGCATCAAAGATTCTTTGGCTATGTAAAATTGGCGCTGGATTTAATTCGCACAAACAAAGAAGTAACTCAAAGAAGATGCAGTTACGAAAATCTTTGATTTTCGTAACTAGAGTGCTCATTAAAGGAGGGAAACCATAATGGCTGCTAAAGATCCTTTTGTCAGCATAATTATTCCGCATTTTAATAATAATAAACTTATAAAAAGATGTTTAGATTCGCTGTTTAAGATAAGTTATTCTAAGTTTGAAGTTATTGTTGTTGATAATGCCTCTACGGATGATTCTGTAAAATTTATCAAAAGCGAGTATAAAAAAGTTAAACTGATACTGAATAAACAGAATAACTATTGCCAGGCATGCAATCTCGGTATTTCTAAGTCCAAAGGGAACTATATTGCATTACTGAATAATGACGTTACGGTTAAAAAAGACTGGCTTTCGGAGCTGGTAAAGGTCATGGAAAAAGATAAATCTATTGGAGCTGTGACTGGCATGCTTCTGAAGAAAGATGGGGTTATTCAGAACGCGGGACTGTATGAGCTGCCTAATTTTTACTGGGACGAGAAGGGTGCCGGGAAAAAACCGCAGGAATATAATTCTGCGGCTGATCTTGATGCTATATCCGGGGCATGCGTTCTATACAGAGAACCTGCCCTTAAAGACGTCGGCTTAATAGACGAGGATTTTATAATGTTTGGAGAAGATGTTGATATGTCCCTAAGACTCAAGAAGAAAGGCTGGAAGTTGGCATATGTGCCATTTAGCATAGCCTATCATAAAAAACATGGCAGTTGTAATGAAGAATTTGCTCGTGAGGCGATAGAAAAGAACAGATTATTATTAATTGCGAAGCATTATCCTGATAAGCTGGCCGAATCTTTGGTTGGAAATAATTATTTTATTTCTAAAAATGGAAATATCAAGAGTGGGCGATTCTTTGATTTGCTGCCACAACTATTACTGAAATTGCTGAAAGAACATGGGCAAACAATAAGCGATAAGATAATAAAAGAAGTTTTTGATGGGCTTAAAAAAATCGTAAATTATGAAAATAAGAAGATAGAAGAAGAGTTAAAAAATATTTTAAATGACTTAACAGAGACAAAAAAAGACAGGGAACACCATAAAACTCAAGCTGAAAAATTTAGAAAATATATTCAAGTAAAAGAAAACATTATCGCAGAGATTAATCAACGTAAAGAAGAGATATCTCGCAGATTGGATGTAATACAGAAAGAAAAGCTGGCCTATAAGAAAGAGATATCTTCTTTGTCTGATAAGTCAGCGGAAAAAGAAGTTATTGTTTTTAGCAATAACCGCCATATCCAGGAACTTTCCAGCCAACTTAACTCTATGGATAATGAGCTTCAGCATCACAAGGATGAAATCAATTCTATCACCAATAGACTAAAGGAAAGCCTTGATCTCGGAATACAGAAAGATTCCGCTATACAGCATAGAGATAACATTATCACAGAGAGAAATAACTATGTAGCAGAACTTT
>Ga0247842_10000470_pt1 | contig 83547 bp, 80 predicted proteins | sample LaCruzMarch2015__3_FD_192411 | JGI IMG/M metagenome (GOLD analysis project Ga0247842, IMG submission 192411) | Freshwater microbial communities from meromictic Lake La Cruz, Castile-La Mancha, Spain - LaCruzMarch2015_19m | ecosystem: Environmental > Aquatic > Freshwater > Lake | place: Spain... | reverse complement strand
CGTGACCACCCCCTTCCGTCCGGTCGTGCGTTCAGCCTCCGGATCGACGGCCGCGAGAAGGCGGACAGGGCGCGCCATGTCCGCCTTCTCGCCGCTCACGACGGTCCTCCTCGCGGGCGCCGACGTCCGGGCCGCCGATCCCGCGGGCCGCCGGCTTCGAGGGCTTCTGCGGCGCGGCGAAGCCCTCGACGGGCGGCAGGTCGTGGCCGCTCGCCGACGAGGGCGTGGCGCGCAAGGCGGATGCGCTCCTGGAGTCGGTCCGCGAGCGCGGCGCCGAGATGGCCGGCGCCTTCACGGCGGCGTCTCCAGGGCCGCCGCGGATCCGGCCGCCCCCCGCAGGCCGCGCATCGGCGGCGCCGGCGCGGCGCCGTTCGCCGCCTCCTCGATTCACGTATGAATCTGCGCTTTTGTACAAAAGCTACGCGATTTGAGCGCCCTGCACGCGCACCCCTCCTCTCAGCGCGGCCGGCTTGAGGGACGGGGGCAGGGCGCTGCGCGAGCCTTCCGAGCCGCGGGCGCGCGGGTGGGCGCCCGAGGAGGGCAGCGATGCGCCGTGCAGGACGCAACGCTCGAGCAGCCGCCGGAAGATGTCGAGCGTGCGGCGCCTGAAGCTTCAGAGCGCGATGCGCGACCAGGGCGGCCACTCCTCGACGTCGGCGCCTGTGGACATGGCGCGGGGAGGGTGAGCGTAGGCGGCGTCCTCGAGGCCGGCGTAGCCGGTCGATCGGGGTCTTCGGACGCCGCACCATCTCCGCCTCCCTGTGGGTCACTACCCAAGAGGCTGCAGGGGGGGCCGGCGGGAAGAGGATGATCATGAGTGGCGTATACTACTGATTCCACGAGCACAGGTCCGGATCCGTGCGACCCGGGCCGCCAGGGAGGGGCTGCATGCGAGGCACAGACAACCAATCGCGCGCCGACGAGTACCACGGTCGCGAGGCCGTCAAGCGCAGCACCGAGGCGGCCTACGAGGAGTTCTCCCCAGACGTCGCGCCCGCCGCCGGGAAGGCCGACGCCGACCTGCGCGACCACTCTCTGTACGTCAACCGCGAGCTCAGCTTGCTCGACTTCTTCGAACGCGTCGTGGACGAGGCGCGCGACGCCCACAACCCGCTGCTCGAGCGCGTGAAGTTCGTCGGCATCCTCGGCTCCATCCTCGGCGAGTTCTTCATGGTCCGCGTCGCCGGCCTGCGCCAGCAGGTCGACGCCGGCGTCGTGGAGGTCTCGGCGGACGGGTACACGCCGCAGAAGCTCCTGCCGCTGGTCCAGAAGCGCGCCTGGGACCTCATGAAAGAGGCGCGCGCCTGCTTCAGCGAGCTGCGCCCGGAGCTTGACGCCGTCGGCATCCACATGGTCGACTACGCCACCCTCGACGCCTCCCAGAAGGCGGCCCTCGACGCGTACTTCGCGGCGCGGGTCTTCCCGGTGCTCACGCCGCTGGCCTTCGACCCCGGGCGGCCGTTCCCTCACATCTCCAACATGAGCCACAACCTTGCCGTGCTGATCCGCGACCAGAGCGGCGAGGAGCGCTTCGCCCGCGTCAAGGTGCCGGGCTCGCTGCCGCGCCTGGTGCCCGCGCCGGCGCCGGCCGGCGCGGGGGCGGAGCCGGCCGACGAGGCCGACGAGGCCGACGAGGCGCCGCAGCAGTGGTTCACCTGGCTCGAGCAGCTCATCGCCGCCAACCTCCAGAGCCTCTTCCCGGGCATGGAGGTCCTCGAGTCGCACCCCTTCCGCGTGACCCGCGACGCCGAGCTCGCGATCCAGGAGCTCGAGGCCGACGACCTGCTCGAGACCATCGAGCGCTTCGTGCGCCGCCGGCGTTTCGGCTCGGTGATCCGCGTCACCATCGACGAGCAGATGCCCGAGCGCATCCGCGGCATCCTCAGCGAGAACCTCGAGCTGGGTGAGACAGACATCTACACGGTCAAGTCGCCGCTGGGCCTCAGCAGCCTCTGGGACCTCCAGCGCATCGATCGCCCCGACCTGTCGTATCAGCCTCTGGTGCAGTCCACGCCGGCGGCGCTGGACGGCGCCGAGGAGTCCGACATCTTCGCCGCCATCCGCCAGCGCGATATCCTGCTGCACCATCCCTACGACTCGTTCGACCCAGTCGTCGACTTCGTGAGCGCCGCCGCCGACGACCCCGACGTGCTGGCCATCAAGACCACGCTCTACCGTGTGGGCCGCAACGCGCCGGTCGTCGATGCGCTCATGGAGGCCGCCGCCAACGGCAAGCAGGTGGCCGCGCTCCTCGAGCTCAAGGCGCGCTTCGACGAAGAGAGCAACATCGGCTGGGCCAAGGCCCTCGAGCGCGAGGGCGTACACGTGGTGTACGGGCTCGTCGGCCTCAAGACGCACTCCAAGATCATGCTCGTGGTGCGCCGCGAAGGCGAACGCATCCGCCGCTACGTGCACCTCGGCACGGGCAACTACAACAGCGTCACCACGAAGCTGTACACCGACCTCGGCTATCTCACCTGCGACGAGGATCTCGGGGCCGACGCCTCCGTGGTGTTCAACCAGCTCACCGGCTACGCCACGAGCGGCGACTACCGCAAGTTCCTCGTGGCGCCCACCACCATGCGCCGCGGCATCGAGGAGCGCATCGACCGCGAGATCGCGCACGCGCAGCGCGGGGAAGAGGCGCACCTCATCTTCAAGATGAACTCGCTGGTCGACAAGCCGCTGATCCGCCGCCTCTACCGGGCGTCGCAGGCGGGGGTCAAGGTCGAGCTCAACGTGCGCGGCATGTGCTGCCTGCGGCCGGGCGTCCCCGGGGTCAGCGACAACATCACCGAGCGCAGCATCGTCGGCCGTTTCCTCGAGCACAGCCGCATCTACTGGTTCCGCAACGACGGCGCCGAGGAGATCATCATGGGCAGCGCCGACCTCATGCCGCGCAACCTCAACCGCCGCGTCGAGATCCTCTTCCCGGTGCAGGACCCCGGCATCGTGCGGCGTCTGCGCGACGAGATCCTGACCGTGTACCTGAGCGACAATATGAAGACCCGCGTGCTGCACGCGGACGGCTCCTGGGAGCACATCTGGCCGGCCGACGGCGAGGAGCCGCTCAACGCCCAGGAGTGGTTCGTGGCGCAGGCGCGCGAGGCGGTGCGCAAGCAGGAGGACGAGTGATGCTGCGGCTCTACTTTCTGCGCCACGGCAAGGCGTGGTCGCGCGCCGACTGGCACGACGACGACGACCTCAGGCCGCTCACCGACGCCGGCGAGACGCTGGTGCGCGCCGAGGCGCGCGCCATGAAGGCCATGGGGCTGGCCCCCGAGGTCATCGTCACCAGCCCCCTGGCGCGGGCGCGCCGCACCGCCGAGGTCGTCGCCGAAGAGCTGGGCATGAGTGCGCGCCTGGTCGAGGACTCGCGCCTGGCTCAAGGGTTCGACGCGCGCCGGCTGGCCGAGATCGTCGCCCGTGAGGCCGCGGCCGCGAGCCTCATGGTCGTGGGCCACGAGCCCGATCTCAGCGCCACGGTCGCCGAGCTCACGGGCGGCGGCCGCGTGGACTTCAAGAAGGGGAGCCTGGCGCGCGTCGATGTGAGGGGTCCCCAGCTCGACGACGGCATCCTGGCGTGGCTGCTCACGCCTGCCCTGATCACGGGAGAGTGACGGCGTGGAAGTAGAGGCCAAGTACACCGTGGCGGACGCGGCGGCGCTCGCCCGTCTGGCGAAGGCGCCGGCGCTCGCCGGGTACGACGTCGAGGCCGGCGAGCGGCGCCGCGACCGCGACACCTTTCTCGATACGGCCGCGCGCAGCTTTCTTGCCGCCGGGTACTACCTGCGGCGCCGCGAGACCGGCGGCGGGGTGCGTCTCACGCTGAAACAGCTCGTCACCGGCCAGGCCGGCGTGCTGCGCCGCGAGGAGCTCGAGGCGCTGGTCGCCGCCGACGTGCCGCCCGCCGAGTGGCCGCAGGGCGAGCTGCGCGCGCGCGTCGAGGGCATCGCGAAGGGGGCGCCGCTCGAGCCGTTCCTGTTCCTCGAACAGGAACGGCTGGCGCGGCGCGTTCTTGACGGCGCCCGCGAAGTCGCCGAGCTCAGCCTCGACGACGTCACCGTCGCGGCCGGCGGGCGCGCGCGGCGCTGGTTCGAGGCCGAGCTGGAGCTGCGCGGCGAGGGCGACGACGACGACCTGGAGCGGCTCGCGGCCGCCTTGCGGGCCGAGCCCGGCTTGACGCCCGAGTCCCGCGCCAAGTTCACGCGCGCCCTCGAGATCGTGGAGGCCGGCGGCGACGGCAGCCTGCTGCCGCCGGCCGAGCGCCCCGTCCACGAGGGGTATGCCGGCGGCCAGGGTGCGCGCGCGCGTCGCGCGCAGGCGCTGCTGGCCCTCGACGAGGGCCTCAAGCAGAGTGAGGCGGCGACGCGGGCCGGCCTTTCGAGCCGCCGCGTGCGCTATTGGCTTACGCGGTACCGCGCCGAAGGCACGGGCATCTACGGAGCGCCCGAGGCCCCTGCCGGCGAGGCCGTCTCCGCGGAGGGCCTCGTCGAGGCGGGCGCTGAGGTCCTCGGCGAAGCCGTCGCGGCGAGCGACGACAAGAAGAAGCGCCCCGGCATCCTGCCCGCCGACACCATGGCCGAGGCGGCCGTCAAGACGCTGCGCTTCCACCTGGCGCGCATGCTCGAGCGCGAGGCGGGCACGCGCCTCGGCGAAGACCCCGAGGAGCTGCACGTCATGCGCGTCTCCACGCGGCGCATGCGCATGGCCCTGCGGGTCTTCGAGGAATACCTCGACGGCGAGGCTCTGCGCCCCGTCCTCAAAGGCCTGCGCCGCACGGGACGCACGCTGGGCGCGGTGCGCGATCTCGACGTCTTCCAGGAGAAGACGCAGCACTACCTGGACGGCCTGCCGCCCGCGCGCGCCGGCGATCTCGACGGCCTGCTCGCGGCCTGCCGCGCGGAGCGCGAACGTCAGCGCGGGCGCCTCGTCGATGATCTCGCCGGCGATCGCTACCGCGCCTTCGTCGAGCGCTTCGCGGAACTGCTGGACGGGCCGCTCGAGGCCCTCTCGGCGCGCCCGCCGGCCGACCCTCGTCCGCAGCGCGTCTCCCAGGTCCTGCCCGGGGTCCTCTACAAGGACATGGCGGTCGTCTGGGCCTTCGAGGGGCAGCTCGGCGGCCTCGAGACGCCGCTGCCGCGCTTTCACGCCCTGCGCAAGGGCTGCAAGGGGCTGCGCTACACGCTCGAGTTCTTTGAGGACGTGCTCGGCCCCGGCGCCCGGCCGCTCATCAAGAAGGTCAAGGACCTCCAGGACCATCTCGGCGACCTGCAGGACGCGGTCGTCACCAGCGGCGTGCTGCGCGATTACCTCACCTGGGGCACGTGGCGCCACGGCGGCCACGACCTGCCCGGCCCCGTCGAGGTCATCGTGGCGCCGGGCGAGGCGCGCTATCTGGCCGCCCGCCAGGAGGAGATGGAGCGGCTCGTCCTCACCTTCCCGGACGTGTGGCCCACGGTCGCCGGCAGCGGCTTCAGCCGCGAGCTGGCCACGGTGATCGCCGAGATCTGAGCCGGCGCCCGGCAGCCCGCGGCGGCCGCGGGCGGCGCAGGGCCGCGGCGCTCAGCGACGGCTTAGGGCCTATCCCGTTAGGTCTGCACGCACGGATGCGCCCGTGGACACGTCGCGGATGCGGCCCCTCCCCGGCTCCCACGTAGCTTGGCTACGAGGGAACCGTCTCGTGACCGCCCCGCTCGGTCCACGAACGCCCCGCACGCACATCTCTAACGGGATAGGCCCTTAGCGCGGCGCGGTCATGATCGCCGCGCCGCTCAGGACCTGGACTTCTTCTTGCCGCCCTTCTTGGTCTGCACCTTCTTGCGGTCCTGGTTCAGCTTGTCGAGGCCCTTGCTCTTGCCGTACACGCCGATGTAGGTCTGCGCGATCGCGCACTTCTTGCAGCCCTTGCCGCAGCAGTCCTTCCACTCCTTACGGCTGGACTTCTTCTTGAGGTCGGGCATCGTGGGGCTCCCTTGGTGAGGTCTGTCGGTCGCGCTACTCGCCGAAGGCGTCCAGCTTGACGTCGTCGGCCACGCTGTACGCCATGTCGGTGCACGCGGCGATGTCGTCGAGGGTGTAGCCCACGGCTACTTCTTCGAGTACGAAACCCTTGTCCGCGTAGCGGCGGAAGAGCGCCCGTTCGGTGATGATCACGTCGCACTCCCCGGCCCCGGTGAGCGGGAAGGTGCACTGCTTCATGAGCTTGGAGCTGCCGTCTTTGGCGCAGTGTTCGCTGACGATGTAGACGGTCTTGGCGCCGGTCACGAGGTCCATGGCGCCGCCCATGCCGGCGAGCATCTTGCCGGGGATGATCCAGTTGGCGATGTTGCCCTTCTCGTCGACCTGCAAGGTGCCGAGGAAGGTCGCGTCGGTGTGGCCGCCGCGGATCATCGCGAAGGAGGTCGCGGAGTCGAAGTAGCTGCCCCCGGGGATGAGCGTGATGGGCTGGTTGCCGGCGTTGGCGCGGTCGCGGTCCTCGCAGCCCGGCTCGGGGGCGGGGCCGACGCCGATGGCGCCGTTCTCGGTCTGGATGATGACATCGACGCCGTCGGGCACGTAGTTGGCGATCAGCGTCGGCAGCCCGATGCCGAGATTGATGATCTGGCCATCCTTGAGGTCGCGGCCGGCGCGCGCGGCGATGGTGGTCTTGGCGTCAGTCATTGAACCTCTCCTCCCCGATGGTGCAGTACTCCACGTTCGAGCGGACCACGGCGTCCACGAAGATGCCGGAGGTGTGGATGGCGTTGGGGTCGAGCTCGCCGAGCGTGTAGAGGTTCTCGACCTCGGCGATCGTGAAGTGCGCGTTCATCGCCGCCGGGACGTTGAAGTTGCGCGAGGTGCCGCGGAAGATGAGGTTGCCCCAGGTGTCGCCGGCGTGGGCGCGGACGATGGCGATGTCGCACCTGACCGCGGGCACAAGGATGTACTTGCGGCCGTCCAGCTCGATGACCTGTTTGCCTTGCTCGGCCACCGTGCCCACGCCGGTCGGGGTGAGGAAACCGCCGAGGCCGGCGCCCCCGCAGCGCAGCATCTCGGCGAGCGTGCCCTGCGGCGTCGCCTCCACTTCTATCTTGCCTTCGTTCATGAGGCGGGCGTAGTCGGGCGTCGTGCCGACGTGGCTGGCGACGATCTTCTTGATCTTGCCCTGGAGCGCCAGCTCGACGGTGCCGCGCCGGCGGTAGCCGCCGTCGTTCTCGTAGATCGTGAGATCCCTCACGTCCATCGTCTTGAGGTAGTCGATCAGTGTGAGCGGGTCACCCTGGCCGATGAATCCGCCGACGGCGATGCTCATGCCGCTCTCGACGTGCGACATCGCCTCCTCGATAGGTACGACCTTGTTCTTGGGCACCTTGCGCTCCTTTGCACGGGAGAGATACCGGGGACCGGGGCTCTGACGTGGGCCGGCGCAGACTCGCCGCCCTCCGGGGTACACGCTTCTGAGGGAAGAGTATCACTCTCCGCATCCTGTATACTGCCCGCGGCGCGTGGTCCGAAGGGAGGGTGCGGTGTCCACTATCAAGGATTCCGCCAAGGTCGGTGTCATCGGCGGGTCGGGCTTCTACGAGCTCCTCGAGAACGCTCGCGAGGTCACCATCGACACGCCTTTCGGGGCGCCCAGCGACGCCTACTTCCTCGGCGAGATCGGCGGCGCGCCGGTGGCCTTTCTGCCGCGACACGCGCGCGGCCACCGCATCCTGCCCGGCGAGGTCAACTACCGCGCCAACATCTGGGGCATGAAGGCGCTGGGGGTGCACTACGTGCTGTCCGCCAGCGCCGTCGGCAGCCTGCGCAAGGACCTCAAGCCGCTCGACATCGTCGTTCCAGACCAGCTGTACGACCGCACCAGGGATCGGCCGAGCACCTTCTTCGGCGACGGCGTCGTGGTACACGCGGGGTTCGCCGACCCGTTCTGCCCGGCGCTCTCCAAGGTCATCGTCGAGTGTGGCCGCCTGGTCGGCGCCACCATGCACGAGGGCGGGACCTACGTGTGCATGGAGGGGCCGCAATTCTCCACGCGGGCCGAGTCCAAGGCGTACCGCCAGCTCGGCTTCGACATCGTCGGCATGACCAACCTCCAGGAGGCCAAGCTCGCCCGTGAGGCCGAGCTCTGCTACGCCACCATGGCGCTGGTCACCGACTACGACTGCTGGTTCGAGGGTGAAGAAGACGTCACGCTGGCGCAGATCCTGTCGAACTTGAGGCGCAACGTGGAGACGGCGCAGGCGATCGTGCGCAGTGCTGTCCCCGCTCTCGACCTCGAGTGCGACTGCGGCTGCCGCCATGCCGTGGAGTCCGCCATCATCACGCCGGCCAATCTCATCCCGCAGGCGACCAAGGACAAGCTCGACCTGCTGATCGGCAAGTATCTGCACTGAGCCGCCGCCGCCCATCCCAACGGAGGAGCTGCTCATGAGAGTCAAGAGATGAGGCGCAAGCGCATCATCGCTGCGTTGCAGTCCGATGTCGAGCGAAACCGCCGCGACCTTTGGGATCTGTCCGGGGAGAACGCCGACCTGCGCAGCGAGAACCGCCGTCTCGTCGCCGAGCTGCGCCGCGCCGATGAGACGATCATGGCTCTGTGGGAGCTGCGAGAGCGAGAAAAGGAGACTGGGAGCAAACCATGAAAGGCGGGGGCCGCGTGATGACGTTCCCCGGGCGGCGCGTGCGCGAGACGACACAGTCAAGGGCAGCGGGGATGCCCACGAAGTCAGGGGTGGCGCGGCGAGGCCTTCAGGGGCTGCGCCGCGACCACGTGGAGCCAGGAAAGGAGTCTGCCAAGTGAGCTCGTTCTTCTCCAACAATGCGGTGCTGATCGCGGTGATCTGCGCCCTCGGGGCAGTGGTCTACGGGGTGTTGCTCATCCGCTGGCTGCTGGCGTTGCCGGCGGGCGACGAAAAGATGCGCGAGGTCGCGGGAGCCGTCCAGGAGGGCGCCAAGGCGTACCTCGGGCGTCAGTACCGCACCATCGCCATGGTCGGCGTCGTCGTCTTCCTCATAATCGGCGTCGCCCTCGGCGTCAAGCAGGGCTGGGGCCTCGGCTGGGAGACCGCCCTGGGCTTCGTCGTCGGCGCTTCCCTTTCGGCGGCCGCCGGCTACATCGGCATGATGGTCAGCGTGCGCGTCAACATCCGCACCGCCGAGGCAGCCAAGAAGGGTCTGGGCCCGGCGCTCTCCGTCGCCTTCCGCGGCGGCTCCGTCACGGGTCTGCTGGTCGTCGGCCTCGCGCTCTTCGGCGTGGCCGTGTACTACTGGCTGGGCACGCGGTTCTGGCCCGATCACGCCGTGCGCGCGCTCATCGGGCTCGGCTTCGGCGGCAGCCTCATCAGCGTCTTCGCGCGCGTCGGCGGCGGCATCTTCACCAAGGCCGCCGACGTCGGCGCCGACCTGGTCGGCAAGCTCGAGGCCGGCATCCCCGAGGACGACCCGCGCAACCCGGCCGTGATCGCCGACAACGTCGGCGACAACGTCGGCGACTGCGCCGGCATGGCCGCCGACCTCTTCGAGACCTACGCCGTCACGGCCGTCGCCGCCATGCTGCTGGCCTATCTCTTCTGGCCGCACGTCACGGCGGCTCTCACCTACCCGCTGGTCCTCGGCGGCGCGTCCATCATCGCCTCCATCATCGGCACCTTCTTCGTGCGCCTCGGCGGCGGCAGCGCCAACATCATGAACGCTCTCTACCGAGGCCTCGGCATCGCCGCCCTCATCGCCATCGCACTCTTCTACCCGCTCACCAACTGGATGCTCGGCGCCGAGAAGTACCGTATCGCCGGCATCCCCAGCGTCGGCCGCCTGTTCCTCTGCGCGGTCAGCGGCATCGTCGTCACCGCCCTCCTCGTCGTCATCACCGAGTACTTCACGGCGACGCGCTACAACCCGGTCAAGAGCATCGCCAAGGCGAGCCTCACCGGCCACGCCACCAACATCATCCAGGGCCTCGCCGTGTCCATGCAGTCCACGGCCCTGCCGGTGCTCGTCATCGCCGCCGGCATCCTCGCCAGCTACTCAGCCGCCGGTGGCGGCACCGCCGGCCTGTACGGCATCGCCGTGGCCGTCATGGCCATGCTCTCGATGACCGGCATCATCGTCGCCATCGACGCCTACGGCCCCATCACCGACAACGCCGGCGGCATCGCCGAGATGGCCGGCCTCCCCGAGAGCGTGCGCGCGGTCACCGATCCACTCGACGCGGTCGGCAACACCACCAAGGCCATCACCAAGGGCTACGCCATCGGCTCTGCGGGCTTTGCCGCCCTCATCCTCTTCGTGTCGTACACCTACGACCTCAAAGACAGCTTCGGCTCCGGGGTGATCAACGAGTTCAAGGTCAGTGAGCCTTGGGTGCTGGTCGGCCTGCTCATCGGCGGTCTGTTGCCCTACCTCTTCGCCTCGCTCTGCATGCAGTCCGTGGGGCGCGCCGGCGGCAAGGTCGTCGAAGAGGTCCGCCGCCAGTTCCGCGAGCTGCCCGGCATCATGGAGGGCGCCGAGAAGCCCGAGTACGGCAAGGCCGTCGATATCGTCACCAAATCGGCGATCCGCGAGATGATGCTCCCGGCCGCCATCCCGGTGCTCACGCCGATCATCATCGCCCTCGTCTTCTGGAGCCACGCGTACCTGGTGCTCGGCGGCGTCCTTATGGGCTCCATCATCACCGGTCTGTTCCTGGCCATCTCCATGACCAGCGGCGGCGGCGCCTGGGACAACGCCAAGAAGCTCATCGAAGACGGCGAATACGGCGGCAAGGGCTCCGACGCCCACGCCGCCGCCGTCACCGGCGACACGGTCGGCGACCCGTACAAAGACACGGCGGGCCCGGCCATCAACCCGATGATCAAGGTCATCAACATCGTCGCCCTGCTCGTCATCCCGTTCCTCGTCAAGTAGGCGTCACGGCGGAGCTGTAGCTCCGCCGCTGAGAGCGCGGCGGGCGGCCCTTCCGGCCGCCCGCCGCGCCCTCGCCGCATGAGGGGAAGATAGCCCGTCCGACCCTCCGTTTTCACCCGCCGCAGGTGGCGAAGCCGCCAGGGAAACTGATGGGACAGTAGCCCGTCCGCGCGCATTTCCACCGCCCGCGGGCAGATCGTCCGCGCGCGTCGCCCTGCGCTTCGACCGGCGCCGCTCCGGCAGCCGCGGCCTGGTCTTCCGTCAGATGCTGAAGGCCGTGGCCGCCGCCCCCGGCATACGTGCTGTGCGACCGTCTTCCGCTGGCGGTACTTCCAACGGTATCGTTGGAAGTACCGCCAACGGATCTGGCCGTTCTCGACCATGCCCGCGCCGGCAGGCCGCACCCGCTGAGCGCGAACGTCAACGTTGACGCCACTGTCGGGCTTTGCAGGCATTAAGATGGCGTTAAGCCGCTTGTACGGCGCCTCATCCGGTGGTACTGTGAGTGTCTTGGCCGACTCGCTCTCGGGTCGGCCTTTCTGGATTCCTGCTCATGTGGACCGCACGCAAGATAATCGCGATCGTCACGGGGGTCATCGGCGCGCTCCTCATCGCGCGCGCCGCCCTCGACGGCCAGCTCTGGCCGCTCTCGGTGCAGCTCGTGGCCGGCGTCCTGCTGGTCGTGATGGCAGTGCTCCGCTGGCGCACCCTCGTCTGACCGCTCGCCCTCCAGGAGACCATGGCTCGCAGAAAGCATAGGGAGGGGCAGGGGCTGCAAAGGGTCCTGGGCGTGCCGGCCCTGTTCAGCACCGCCTACGGCAACGTGGGCTCCTCGATCTACTACGCGCTCGGCGTCGTCGCGCTGTCCGCCCTGGGCGTCACGCCGCTCGTCTTCATCGCCACCGGCATGCTGTTCGTCACCACCGCCTGGTCCTACGCCGAGGCGACGGCGATGTTGCCCGAGGCCGGCGGCTCCTCCAGCTTCGCGCGGCGCGCTTTCAACGAGCTCGTGAGCTTCGGCGCCGGTTGGGCGCTCATGCTCGACTACATCATCACCATCGCCATCTCGGCGTTCTTCGTACCCAACTACCTGGCGGTGTTCTGGCCGGTGCTCAAGACCTGGCCGTCCAACACCATCGGCGGCATCGTGACGGTCATCTTCCTGGTGATCATCAACGTCGTGGGCATCAAGGAGGCGGCGCGGCTCAACATCGTGCTCGCCATCCTCGACCTCATGACGCAGGTGTTGCTCATGGTGCTGGGCGTCATCCTTCTGGTCGCGCCCAAGCTGCTGTTCTCCCAGGTGCTGTGGGGAGTGGCCCCCACCTGGAGACAGCTGATCTACGGCATCTCCATCGGCACGGTGGCCTACACAGGCATCGAGACGGTCTCCAACATGGCCGAGGAGGCCGCCAGACCAGACCGCGACGTGCCGCGGGCCATCAACTTCGTGCTCGCGGCGGTCCTCGTCGTGTACGCCGGCATCTCCATCACCGCGCTATCGGCCATGCCCGTCAAGTACAACGTGATGCCGGTCGACAAGGCCACGGGCAAGACCGCCGAGGTGGCGGTCGTCGCCAAGGACGCGAAGATGCCCAACGGCCCCTTCGTGTTCAAGGCCGCGCCGCCCCCCGGCAACCCCGACGACAACGTCTACCTGCCGGCTATCCTCAGGGGGTCGCAGTGGTACGTCGAGCCGCTCCCGCCCACCGGCCCCGTGTACGCCCAGAACGGCGCCGACTACACGAGGCTCTACGGCAGCCAGCTGGGCAGCGTCTACAGAGAAGACCCGGTGGTGGGCATCGTCAACAACCTGCCGTCGTCGCTGGGCTGGCTGGAGGCCATCCTGCGCCCGTGGGTCGGCGTCCTGGCGGCGACGATCCTCATCATCGCCACCAACGCCGGGCTCATCGGCGTGTCTCGCCTGGCGTACTCCATGGGGCAGCACCGCCAGGTCCCGCCGGTGCTCGGGCGCGTACACCCCAGGCGGCTCACGCCGTACGTGTCGATCATCCTCTTCGGGGCGGTGGCTTGCATCCTGATCTTACCGGGCAGCACGGCCCTGCTCGCCGACCTCTATGCCTTCGGGGCCATGATCTCGTTCACGGTCGCGCACGTCTCGGTGGTGTGGCTGCGCCTCAAAGAGCCGGAGCTGGCGCGCCCCTTCCGCACGCCCGTCAACATCTCCCTCGGCGGCGGGCGCTCCATGCCGGTGCTGGCCGTGATCGGCGGGCTCGGGACCTTCGCGGTGTGGTGCGTCGTCGTCGCCACCCACGCGCAAGGGCGCTTGATCGGCTTCATCTGGATGGGCGTGGGCCTTGTGACCTACGTGGTCTACCGCAAGGCCAAGGGCTACTCGCTGACGAAGACCGTCGAGAAGGTCGTCGTGCCCGAGACCATGCAGGCCGACATCGACTATCACCAGATCCTCGTGCCCATCGTCGGCTCGCGCGTCACCGACGAGATGATGGTGCTCGCCTGCCAGCTGGCCACGGAGAAGAAGTCGTCCATCGACGGCCTCTACGTGATCGAGGTGCCGCTCAATCTGCCTCTCGACGCGCGCCTCGTCAACGAACGCGCCAAGGCGGACAAGGTGCTCCAGGCCGCGGGCCTCATCGCGCAGCAGTTCAAGGTCAAGTTCACGCCGCACGTGGTCAGTGCGCGACAGGCCGGGAAGGCCATCGTCGAAGAGGCCATCGACCGCCGCTCCGAGGTCATCATCCTCGGCACCGTGCGCAAACGCCGCATCGGCAACCTCGTGTTCGGGCGCGCCGCCGACTTCGTCCTCGACCACGCCCCGTGCGAGGTGCTGCTGAACCTCGTGCCCAAGGACTATCCCACGGAGGGTTCGGCGGTCCTCGAGAGCGGACCGCAGCCCTCGCGGCCCAAGCCTCCCACCTGATAGCATTCGCGCGGTCGATGGAGCATGCGCTGCGTGTCGGGTCGCACCGGCGGAGAGTAGGCCGACCACACCCGCTGCTCGCAGAGGAGGCCGGCGCTCGCAGTCATGGCGCGTCGCAAGCACAGAGAAGGTGAGGGCCTCCAGAAGGTCCTCGGCGTCCCGGCGTTGTTCAGCACCGCCTACGGCAACGTGGGCTCGTCGATCTACTACGCTCTGGGCATCGTCGCTTTGTCGGCGATGGGCGCGACGCCGCTCGTCTTCGTCATCACCGGCGTGCTCTTCATGTTCACGGCCTGGACCTACGCCGAGGCGACGGCCGCCATGCCCGAGGCGGGCGGCGCGGCAAGCTTCGCACGGCGCGCCTCCAACGAATTCGTGAGCTTCGGCATCGGTTGGGGCCAGATGCTCGTCTACACGGCCACCATCGCGATCTCGGCGCTGTTCGTGCCGCACTATCTGTCGGTGTTCTGGCCCGTCCTCCTGAACTGGCCCTACAACGCCATCGGCGGCATCATCACGGCGATCGTGCTCGTCGTCCTCAACGTGATCGGCATCAAGGAGGCGGCGCGGATCAACATCATCCTCGCGCTGCTCGACCTGGCCACGCAGGTGCTCATCATGGTCATCGCGCTGGCGCTGCTGCTCGCGCCGCGCATCCTGATCGAGCAGATCCACTGGGGCGTCGCGCCCACGTGGCGCCAGTTCCTGTACGGCATCGCCATCGCAACGGTCGCCTACACCGGCATCGAGACGGTGTCGAACATGGCCGAAGAGGCCACCAACCCAGGCCGCGACGTGCCGAAGGCGATCAACCTCGTGATCATCGCCGTCTTCGCCGTCTACGTCGGCATGCCGATGGCAGGCCTCTCGGCGATGCGCGTGGAGTACAACCAGGTGCCCGTGAACCCCGCCACGGGGCTCACGATCCCACAGCCGGTCGTCCCCAGCGAGCCGGAGGGCACGTGGGCGCTCAAGAGCGACCCTGAGGTGGCCGCGTACGTCCCCGTCGAGGAGGTCGGCGGCGCGATGGTGATCCCGGCGCAGGAGCCGGTGGGAGAGGTCACGACCATCGACGGGGCGCCCACGACGCGGCTGTACGGCACGCAGCTGGGCGCCAACTACCAGGAGGACCCGGTGCTGGGCCTGGTGCGTTTTCTGCCCGACAGTCTGGGTTGGGTGCGCCTCATCCTCGTGCCCTGGGTCGGCATCCTGGCCGCCACGATCCTGTTCATCGCCACCAACGCCGGACTCATCGGGGTCTCGCGGCTCACGTACTCGCTGGGCCAGCATCGCCAGCTGCCCCCGGCCCTGGGTCGCGTGCACCCGAAGCGGCTCACGCCGTACGTCTCGATCATCGTGTTCGGGGTGATCGCGTGCGTCCTGATGGTGCCGGGCAGCACCGGCCTGCTCGCCGACCTCTACGTGTTCGGCTCCATGATCTCGTTCACGGCCGCCCACATCTCGGTGATCGTGCTGCGTATTCGCGAGCCCGACCTTGAGCGTCCGTGGAAGACGCCGTTCAATATCCGCTGGAGGGGCAAGCTGCTCCCGGTGACCGCGATCCTGGGCGCCATCGGCACCTTCAGCGTGTGGCTCGTCATCGTCGCCTTTCAGGACACCAGCCGGCTTATCGCCTTCGCCTGGATCGGTATCGGGCTCGTCATGTACGTGGTCTACCGCAAGGCCAAGGGCTACTCGCTCACCAGGACCGTCGCCAAAGTGGTGATGCCGGAGACCATGAAGTCGGACATCGACTACGATCAGATCCTGGTGCCCATCGTCGGGTCCCGCGTGACCGACGAGATGATGGTGCTCGCCTGCCAGCTCGCCACCGAGAAGAAGTCGGCGATCGACGGCCTGTACGTGATCGAGGTGCCGCTCAACCTGCCGCTCGACGCCAGGCTGGTCAACGAGCGCGCCAAGGCCGACAGGGTGCTGGCCGCCGCCGCCCTCATCGCCAGTCAGTTCAAGGTGAGGTTCGCCCCGTCCGTCATCACGGCGCGCTCGGCCGGCAAGGCTATCGTGGAGGAGGCGGAGCGCCGCCGCTCCGAGGTGATCCTCCTGGGGACGATGCGTAAGCGCCGCATCGCCGACCGCGCCTTCGGACGCACCACGGACTACGTCGTGGACCATGCACCCTGCGAGGTGCTGTTGAACATCGTGCCGAAGGGCTATCCTTCGGAGGGCTCGGCCGAGCTCCTCGGCCAGCCGGCCTCGCCCGCGCCCCGCAAGGACGGCGGCGCGGGCACGGGCGGCGCATCCGCCGGCCCGCCGGCAATGCAATGAGAGGTGGACCATGCACGTAGTGATCGCCGGCTGTGGGCGCGTCGGCTCCGGCCTCGCTCGCGACCTCGTGACCGAGGGGTTCGACGTCACCATCCTCGACGAGAGCGCCGATGCCTTCCATTTGCTGGGCGACGACTTCCCCGGCGAGTTCGTGGTCGGACGGGCGCTCGATTGGGATGCCCTGCGGCGCGCCGGCATCGAGGACGCCGCGGCCTTCGTCGCCTGCACCGACGGCGACAACACCAACATCGTCATCGCGCAGATCGCGCAGAAGAAGTACGGCATCCGCTGCGTGGTGGCGCGCGTCTACGACCCGCTGCGCGCCGAGCTGTTCGCGCAGATCGGCATCAACACGGTGTGCCCCACGCGGGACGTTCGCGTGTCGCTCTTCGACGCCGTGCGCGCCTGCCGGCTCACCTCGCCGGACCAGGAGGGCTGAGCGGTGTTCGTGCTCATCATCGGCGGCGGCAAGGTCGGCCTGAACACCGCGCGCCAGCTCATGCAGCTCGGCCACGAGATCGCCCTCGTGGAGCAACGCAAGTCGCGCTACGACCTCATCGCCGGCTGGCTCGGCGAAGACGCTCTCGTGTTCGGCGACGGCACCGAGATCTGGGTCCTCGAGAAGGCCGGCATCGGCCGCGCCGACCTCGTCGTGGCGGTCACCGGCGACGACGAGGACAACATCATCATCTCGCAGGTCGCCACGCTCAAGTTCGGCGTGCCCAAGGTCGTGGCGCGGGTCAACAACCCGTTCAACCAGCCCACCTTCGACCTGCTCGGCGTCGAGAACACGGTGTGCGCCACCACGGCGATGCTCAACCTCATCATGCACGAGCTGCCGACGCACAAGTTCGTGCACCTCCTTTCGCTGAAGCGTGAGCAGGTGGAGGTCGTCGAGCTCGAAGTCGGCGAAAACTCGCCGTTCGCCGACACCTATGTGCAGGACATCGCCCTGCCCGAAGGCGTGGTGCTCGCGGCGATCGTGCGCGCCGGTCACGCTCTGGTAGCGCGCGGCTCCACCGAGATCCTGCCCGGCGACTACGTGCTGTGCCTCCTGCCACCCGGCAAGGAGAAGGAGCTCATCAAGGTCTTTCTGCCCGAAGAAGAGCCCGAGCGCGTGCAGTCCGAATCCGAGCTCGACACCTCCGAGGGCTGAGGCGCGCCTGGGAGCGCGCGAGGGCCGGCGGGGGCCAGCTCCCGGCGGCCTTCGCCGTTTCGCCGGCGCGCGCCCGGCAGCGCGCGCCCAGCGTGCGCCGGCCTTCGCTGTTCAGCCGGCGCGCCCGGCAGGCTCCAGCGCCCGCCGCCGGAGCCTGCCGTAGGTTGACCGTCCACAGCCTCGCGGGTAGCATGGAACGCGCTCTTCCGAGGGCCGCGTTCTCTCGGTGGCGAGGTAGCTCAGTTGGTAGAGCACACGACTGAAAATCGTGGTGTCGTCAGTTCAATTCTGACCCTCGCCACCAGTATTTTCCCTGCTATTCACCGTGTTCTTACTCTCGCACAACGGCGACTGTCGATGCACGCTCGGACACTTTGGCGGATACTTGGCCTTGTCAGGCAGTATCCGAAGCAGGCTGAGGTGTCCGCCACCGAGTCCAGAGATCGTCCCTGCTGGTACAACGTCGTCTACGACCGCGTGACCATCGCCGGTAGGCGGCCGGCCAAGGTGCAGAAGATCGTGAAGGGCCAGCGCGCCGCCGAGAAGGTCGAGCGCACCCTGCTGGCCGACCGCGAGAAGGGCTCGCTTGTCACCCGTACGCAGTTTCTCAGCACCTTCGCCGACGCCTACCTCGCGTCGCACAAGGCCGAGGTGAGCGCGCAGACGTTCGCCGGCTACGCGGTGATCGTCGACCGCTACATCAAGCCCTATCCCATCGCCTTCCCGCGCGTGTCGGAAGTCACGGTCACGGCCGTGACGACGTTCTACGCCGACCTGCTGGCGAATGGCTCCCGCCGGCGCGGCGTGCCGGTGCGGCCCGAGACGGTGCGCGGCGTCCACCGCGTGCTGAGCATGATGCTCAAGCGGGCCACGGTCGACGGAGTGCTCCACGCGAACCCGTGTCAGGTCGCCAAGGCGCCGAAGGGCGCGCAGACGCACGAGGCCGAAGACGCCGGCCCGGCATCGACCCCGAGGCCGCGCGTGCTTTCGTCGCCGCGGTCGCCGACACGCCCATCTACACCATGGCGGCCGTCGCTCTGGGCGCCGGCCTGCGGCGCTCTGAGCTACTTGCGCTGAGGTGGTCGGACGTCGATCTCGACGACGGCATGCTCGAGGTGAACGGCAAGATCGAGCAGGTAGACGGCCGGGCGGAGCGCACCGCGCCGAAGACCAAGCGCAGCGCCCGCAAGGCGCCGTTCGGGCCGAGCGTCGCAGGTGTCCTGCGCCAGCAGAAGGGCATCGTGGCCGCGACGAAGCTGAGGCGCGCCAAGGATGGGCTCTGGATCGACGAGGGCTGGGTCTTCCCGTCGCTTCGCGTGTCATGGGACCGCGCAGGCAAGCGGATGAACGCCGGCCGGCTCTGGACGCCGAACGCCTTTGCACAGGAGTGGCGGCAGATCGTCGACGATGTGAACAGTCGGAGCCTCGGGGAGCTCGTCGAGACCGGCGGCAAGGTGGCGGATTTCGAGCCGCCGTGGGGTCACGGCATCCACGCGCTGCGTCACGCCTACGCGACCGCGCAGCTTGCCGCCGGCGTCCGCGACGAGGTGGTGAGCCGGCGCATGGGGCACAGCAGTTCGCTCGTCACGCGCAAGGTCTACTCCCACGTGACCGAGGCGGAACAGCGCGAGGGCGTCGACGTCGCGGGCGGCCTGCTGTGACCGGGGGGCGTGCGGCCTGACGTCATCCTGCTTGACCTGAACGACACGCTCATCGGCGACCAGAGTTGGTGTCGCGCTGCGTCCGCCCGATCGAGAGGCGCGTCGAGGTGGAGCAGTACCGCATGGACCTCGTGGAAGCCCTCGTGGGCTACCGCCTGTTCATGCTGACCGCGCACCCCGAGCGCCAGAAGGCTGCGACGCTGGGCGCGATCAGCCGGCGCATCCCGCAGCTCAACCTCGAGCGCGCCTACTTCGACACCCACGACGAGCAGCAGCCGGACGGCAAGCGCCGCATGCTCAAGACGTTCATGCCGCCGAACGGGATCGACCCGGCGACGTGCTTCGCGATCGAGTCGAACCCGCTCACCCGGAGGATGTACAAGGGAATCGGCGTCGCGGCGGCGAGCCACTCCGCACGTCTCGTGGCGCGACTCGAGGCGGTCAAGTAGGGGCCGCAGGACTTTCGGTACTCATTTGGCGCCCTGCAGCCCGGCGTCGGCGCGAGGCCGCCCAAGAGGCTTCGGACCTCACGCGGGCCCCAGGTGACTGATGACGAGCGGATCCCCTCTCAGTCCCTGAACGAACAACGGAAGACGCCCTTCGGCAAGAATCAGTGCGTTCGCGAGCGTCGTTTGAGGGCGGGAGCCGGCGACTTGGGCAAGGAACACATCGGCAACGACGTCGGGAAAGAGCGAGAGAGTGCATCAGGAATTGGTCCGCCGTTTGGACATCGAGGTCGAGCTCACCGCAGATACTCTCCGGGAAGTGCGTGACGTTGTCTGTCACGATCACGTCCGCCTTGCCCACGATCGCGGCCGCCAAGACGTGGCGATCGCCCTCATGGTTGCGCATGGCAGGAACGATATCGTCGTATCCGGTCACGAGCGCCTCAGGGAAGGCCGCCTTCATCTGGGCGATGCGGTGCTCAGCCTGCTCCACCGTCAAGCCGGCGTTCTGGATCAGGCTGCGGCGCGTTTCGTCCAGGACGTCCTGTGACCACAGGGCGCGGTAGACGTACCGTTCGGAGAGTCGAAGCAGAAGGGCGGCCGTGGACCACGGGTGGAGCACACAAGCGTCGAGGAACGCCGCCCAGCCCAGCCTCAGTACTCCAGTCCGCCGGCCGCTTCCGCGGACTCTTTCGCCAGCCCATCGAGCAGTTCATGTCGCGCATGGTCGCGACGGTCGCGATACGCCATGAGGTGTTCGAAGTAGACCCGCCGATGCGTGCCTGCCAGATGGAAGTCGATCTCCCCCGACTCGAGCAACTTCACGAGATGCGGACGCGACACGTTCAAGATGTCGGCGGCTTCCTGGGTCGTCAGCTCGTGGCCGACGGGGACCACCACAATTGCGTGACCCTGTGCCATGTCGTCCGCCACGCGCGCGAGGACGTCGAATACGGAGGCCGGGATCTCCGTCTTCTTTCCATCGGGCGACTGCAGGTAGGCACGTGCTTCTGGGGTAGGACGTCGGCGCCGTAGCGCATCGCGCAGTTCGATCACCTTGTTGCTCTCGCCATGACCGACGGCAATCGGCTCACGTGCGCTCCTGGTGCGTCCGGGATGCATGCGAGCTTCCATCTTGGCCTCCCTGTTCTCCGTTTCGTGCGATTGCGGCTTCTCATTGTGACTCTCTACGCTTCCGTGGGGCCGTGAAGGCAACTGTACTTGTGTATCGCTCTCTTCGCAATATCCGAAACCATTCCTTGTGTCGGCATCGAACGCGGACGCACCATGAAGCGCGGACGCGTGGTCGTGACCGACCCGAAGACGGCGCACGGGCACCGAACGCTCAAACTGGACCCGCAGACGCTCGCGGCGCTCGAGACGTGGCGCAAGGAACAGGCGCCAGTGCCATAGCTACGGCCACGCATGGGAGGACAACGATCATCACGTGTTCACGCACTCCGTCGTGTTCTCCAAGCCGGTGCGCTACGGCGTCCCGGTGCGGCCGGACTGGGCGTCTGGCGCATTCCGCCGGCTCAGGAAAGAGGGGGAGCCGCCGCTAACCCCAACACTGTTCACTTAACGATCATCCCGTGGCATCCTCCCCGAAACGAGCACAGGAGGAGCGGCGATGGCGCGCACAACGGCGGGGCTTCCCCAGGGAACGCGGATCACCGACTACGTAAGCCTCGGCGTGATCACGAAGGCGGTGCCGCTTGCGAAGGTGCACAGTGCTCTGGCCGCCACGGGGAGAGCCAGCATCCGCCAGCGCGACCTGCCCGCGCACGTGGTCGTCTACTACGTGATCGCCCTGGCCCTCTACATGCAGTCCTCCTACCGCGAGGTGCTGCGCTGCCTGCTCGAGGGCCTGCAGTGGCTGGAGGACCCCTCCCAGGCGCTCAAGGTGGCCGGCAGGTCGGGGATCTCGCAGGCGCGCACGCGCCTCGGCTCCGAGCCCCTGCGGCAGCTGCACGATGAGATCGTCGGCCCGCTCGCCACGCAGGACACGAAAGGCGCCTGGTACCGCGCCTGGCGCCTCGTGAGCCTTGACGGCAGCACCATGGACGTGGCCGACGAACTGGCCAACGAGGAGGCCTTCGGCCGGCCCGGAGCTTCGCGCGGCGCGAGCGCCTACCCTCAGGTCCGTTTCGTGTCCCTCGTCGAGAACGGCACGCACGTGTTGTTCGGCACCCGCATGAGCGGCTGCCCGGTAGGGGAGGTGACGCTGGCCAGAAGCGTGCTGCCCGCCTTGCAGAAGGGCATGCTCTGCCTCGCCGATCGGGGGTTCTTCGGCTATGAGCTCTTCTCGCAAGCGCAGGCCACCGGCGCCGACCTGCTCTGGCGCCTCAAGAAGAACCTGCGCCTGCCCTGCGAGGAGCGCCTCGCCGACGGCTCCTACCTGAGCTCGATCTACCAGTCGGAGAAGGACCGCCGGCTCAAGACGCGCGGGGCCTGCGTGCGCGTCATCGACTACCGCCTCGAGGGAGTCGCGAACGCCGAACCGCTGTACCGCCTGGCGACCAGCATCCTCGACCCTGAAGCGGCGCCCGCCGCGGAGCTCGCGGCCCTCTACCATGAGCGCTGGGAGATCGAGACGGCGCTCGCTGAGCTGAAGACTCACCTGCGCGGCGCCCGCATCGTGCTGCGCAGCAAGACCCCCGACCTCGTGCGGCAGGAGCTCTACGGGCTGCTCCTCGCGCACTTCGCGATCCGCGCCCTGATGCATGAAGCCGCTCTGAAAGGCGGTGAGGATCCAGACCGCCTCTCCTTCCTGCACGCGGTACGCGTTGTGCGCCGCAGGCTCCCCACCTACCATTTCATTCCCCCCTCAGGAGCGGACGGCCTTCCATGAGCGCGTGCTCGATGAGATCCTGCAGGAGCGCGTCGCCCCCAGCCGGGGCCGCCGCAACCCGCGCGGCGTGAAACGCAAGATGAGCAACTTCCCGCTGCGCCCTCGCGGCGCACCGCCACTACCGCGGGTGCAGGTCAGCGTCGTCATTGTCGTCAAATGAACCGTATTGCCCCTTGACCGGTCCATGACGGCGCGGCTCGCACTGGAACCAGGCTTCGTGGCTTCCGGTCGATGCCCCCGCGATGTGCCCGGGTGGTCCAGGGCCCAGCGTGGATCCTCGTCGTCGGTGGCCGCCGGGACAAAGATGCCACTCACGAGGCCTCGATCAAGGAACTGCAGGCGATGTATGTGTTCTCCCCGGATGCAGGGGGCCAGCAGTCGCTTCGGGGAAGGCCCCACATTCACGAGATGCCCGCATGGTGCGGTGAATGGGGCGGGTAGCCTCCCTCACGTGGGATGCCACACCCGCCACGCCCTTGTCATCCACACGCGCGACCATGATCCACGCGCACGTCTCGAGCAAGGGGCGGCCGCGGCGTGAGAAGCCCGCTCGACGGGTAGAGCAGCGACATGTGCAGACTGCATATTGGTTGTCGGTCAGACCGAAGCGCGGCCGTCCGAGAAGAGGTGGGGGCGCCATGATGGATCAGGGCAGAATGCGTCCATGAGACCTCGGGTTTACACGGACACATCGGTCCTGGGTGGTTGCGAAGACCAGGAGTTCCGCGAGCCGTCCCGCCGGTTGCTTGAGGCATTCGAGTGTGGCGAGCTCACCCTGGTGCTTTCCGAGCTCACGATCCAGGAGCTCGAGACCGCTCCCAAGGGAGTCAGGATGGTCATCGAGCGGGTCCCAGCGGCGCACATCGAAACCCTCGCGTTGTCGCGAGAGGCGGAGGAGCTCGCCGGCGCGTACATGGAGGACGGCGCCATCGGGGCGGGCATGCGTGCGGACGCTTTGCACATAGCCCTCGCCACGGTGGCTCGAGTAGACGTTCTCGTCAGTTGGAACTTCAAGCACATCGTCAACCTGAAGCGAATCCACGCATACAACTCGGTCAACCTCAAGAGTGGCTACCCGCTTCTCGAGATCCGAAATCCGAGGGAGGTCCCAGGCGATGAGTGATCCGTCGTCGAAGACATTCGATTGTGTTGAAAGCATGCGCCAGGCCCGGGACAGGCTCAGTGCGGAAATCAAAGACATGAGCTACGCCGAGCTTGTCACGTGGCTCCGGACGCGCCAGTACGCGGACCCGCTTCTTCGGCAACTCGCGGAGAAGGCTGCCCAACAAGCCGATGCGGCGGATCGACTTTCTGCCGGCCGCTGATCGCCACGGGTTAGCCGCCACTTTCGGCTGACTCCTATTGAAGTAACCATGCACATGTTTCGTGCTGCGCGACTTCCACAAGGCAGGCTTCAGCATCCCGCACACGCTGCGTAGCGACACCCGCCGCTACCAGTTCGTGGACCGGCCGAATGTCGTCGACCTCGGCCTGCGTCTCACCGACGTGGAGCACAAGGGCCACCGCCCTGACTTCCGCAGATGATAGGCACACGAAGTGCTGGGAACTAGGTTGTTTGCAGGAAGAAAGAGTGCTGAAGCCGTAAGGGGTCGTGTTACTACGGCGAGCCTGAGGCGCGGGCGCTCAGTCGGAACGCGTGGCGACCTCGAAGTCGCTGAAGAGGGGCGGCTCGGCGAGCTCCAGGGCCTTGAAGACGCGCCGCTGGCCGGCCGTGATGCGCGAGCGCCGCACGACCCGCCCCTCGGCGCTCTCCAGGGTCACGAGGTGCAGGCGGTCGAGCTCCTCGCGCACGCATCTCCACGTCTCGCCGGTGGCGTTCTCGACGACGCGGATGAGCAGGAGCGCGAGCCAGCAGAGCTGCACGTGCGCGCGGATGCGGTCCTCGCGGTGGTGGAGGGCGGGGCGCAGGGAGAGCGCCCCCTTCATGTCCCTCCAGCCGCGCTCGACCTGGTAGAGCTGGCGGTAGGCGGCCGCCAGGTCGGCGGCCGAGAGGCTCTCGTCGGAGGTGCGCAGCAGCCACTTGCCGTCGAGGCGCGCCTCGCGTTTGAGGGCGGCCTGGTCGAGCCTCAGGAGGCCCTGCCCGGTGCGCCGCAGGAAGCGGAAGAGGCCGGGCCGCGTGCGCAGCCTCCCCACGAGCTCGTCGCGGCGGGTCTGGGGCCACTCGTCGGAGCCCGCGAGCTGCTCCTCGAGGTAGGCGACGAGCCGCCTGCGCACGCAGCGGTCGCGGGTCGCGGCCTCGGGGTCGTGCACGACCGCGAAGCGCGCATCGCGGAGACCCTCCCCGAGGCGCGCCTCCTTCACCTCGAGGTTCCCCGCGACCCTCTGGTAGCGGCCGGCCCGCGCGAGCGCGGCGCGCGTCTCCGCCGAACCATTGCGCAGGCGCTCAGCGAGGACGTACTGGCCGCCGCCCCTTTGCAGGTAGGCGCGGCTTGCCTCCGAGCTGAAGCCGCGGTCGGCGACCCAGAGCACGCGGGAGAGCTTCCAGCCGGCGAGGTCGTCGTGGACCCGGCGGATGATGAGCTGGTCCGAGGTAGTGCCGGGGAAGGTCCAGCAGCGCACCGGCGCCCCTTCCCTCGTCACGGCCATGCCGATCACCACCTGGGGTAGGTCGGGGCGCTTGTCCTTGGATTGCCGGCTGAAGCGCCGCACGGCCGCTTCCGCAGGGCCGGCTTGCGTCTCACCGGCCGCCGTAGGGGCGGCCCGCGCTGCATCCTCCGCGACCTGCGTCTCAAGCTCGACCTCCTCGTCGGCGGCGTCGGTCTCGAAGTAGGTGGAGGAGGTGTCCACGAAGATCACGTCGCAGCACAGGCCCAGGAGGTTCGCGGTGCGCGCAAAGACGCCCTCCGCGATCTCGGGAAGCGCCTCGAGCAGGAAGTCCATGGCGCGGTAGCCGGCGTCGTCGGTGAAGGCCGGGCAGCCGGGGAGGGCGACGCGCGCGGTCACCCAGCGCGTGGCCGCCAGCTTCGAGCCCGGCTCGAGGGCGCGCTGCGCGACGAGCGCAAAGCAGGCGCGCTCGACAAGCTCGGGGTCGAGGCGCCGGCCCTGGGCCGCCTCGCGCAGCGCCGCGGCGACGCCGAGGCGCGCGAAGAGCGCGTCGAGCACGTAGGCGCCGCCGTAGCGCCGCGAGTCCAGGACCTCGACCTCGGTGAGGCCCGCGCCGGCGGCGGCCACCTCATCGGGTTCGAGGCAGCGGCTGATCGAGCGCACCAGGCGCCGCAGCGCCTCGCGGTCGAGCTCGTCGGCGCGTCCGAAGCTGTGGATCACGCGGGCCACTGGGGAGCCGCTCACGGGATGCCGCTCGTTGTGCGCGAGCTGCAGGCAGCTGACCGAAGAGCCGTCCTTGTTCTTGCGTCTTGTCTCCCGCAGGTACACGCCTACAGACTACCGCGAACATCCTGCTCATGTTGGGGACTCGCGTGCCTACACTTCGAACACCGTCAGGACTCCGAAACGCTCTGAGCAGGGGGAACGCGTCCGTGGAGGGGCGCGAATGCCTACGAGCTGCGGAAGTCAGGAATGTGAGCCGGGTGACGGTGCAATGGGAGAAGTGCGTCCGCGAACGTAACTCACCACTGTTGTAAGTTACCTGACAGGTAAGTTACGCTGGCGTCATGCAGAAGTTCGTCAACCGGACGCAAGAGTTGGCCGCACTGGAGCGCTGGTGGGCCGCCGACGCGGCGCAGATCGGCCTGGTTTGGGGCAGGCGCAGGGTCGGCAAGACGATGCTTATCCAGCAGTTCGCCAAAGATCGCCCGAGTGTTTCCCACACCGGCGCTGGGCGGCCGTTGGCCGACGAGCTGCGCATCCTTTCGCGAGCCGCCGCAGCCGTGGTGTCGGCCGGCACGCGCGATCTGTCGGCGCGCCCCTTCAGCGACTGGGACGACGCCCTCGACACATTCGCGGCAGCGGCGCTCGACGATCCGCTGTTGCTGGTTCTCGACGAGCTCCCCGACCTGCTGGCGTCCGCCCCGCATCTCGAAGGCACCCTGCGCGCTTTTCTTGAACGAGCCGCCCGGCAGACACAACTCCGTATCGTCTTGTGTGGGTCGGCGGTGCGCACCATGCTCAGGCTCCAAGAGGAGCGTGCGCCGCTCTTCGGGCGCGTCGGACTGAGGCTCCTGGTGCATCCGTTTCGCCCTCACGAGGCTGCGCTGATGCTGCCGCGATCGACTGCGGAGCGTCGAGCCCTGGTGTGGGGGTTGCTGGGTGGCGTGCCGCTCTACCTGTCGTGGTGGAACGAAGATCGGTCCGTCGAGGCAAACCTGAGTGAGCTCTTCTGCAGGCCCGGGGCTCCGCTTCTCACCGAGGGCCAGTTCCTGCTGGCGACCGAGGGTGACATCAGTGGGCTGGGAGGCACGGTCCTGCGGGCCATCGCCGCCGGGAGGACCAAGCACAACGAGATCGCGGCGGCGGTGGGAACAGAACCGACACGCACCCTCGACCGGTTGACCGAGCTGCGGCTGGTGCAGCGCGTCATGCCGGTCACCGAGCACCTCGGCCCTTCGAGACGACGGTCCTACAGGATCGCCGACAACTATCTCGCCTTCTGGCTCGGGGTCGTCGACCGCTATCGCGCGGAGATCGACCGAGGCCTCAGCGGCGCGGCGGCGCGGGCCATGGAAGCGGCGCTCGACGACGCCCTGGGCTGGCCCTGGGAAGAGGCGTTTCGCCGGCATCTGCGACGCATGATCGAGGCGGGTGAACTGCGTGATGACATCGTGGCCGTAGGCCCATGGTGGACGGCGGACAGCTCCGTCGAGCTCGACGCCGTAGGGCTCGCGGGGTGCCCCAGCGAAGCCGTGCTGGTCGGCGAGGCAAGATGGGCGAAGCGCGTCGATGGACGCGCGGTCGTCGCCGACCTTGAGCGACGAGGTTCACGACTGCCGCGGCGCGCCGAGGTGGTCACGTACGCGGTCTGCGCGCGCTCTGAGGTGGGAGATGTGCCCGCCGGCGCGATCGCCTTGACGGCCGCCGACATCTTCGGCGGGTAGGACGGGCGAGCGGCGGGCGGCGCAGCTGAGCTCGCAGGCGGCCTCCAGCGAACAGATCGTGCGGACAACCGAGTGACGTCGATGCGGCCGCTTCTCGTCAGGATCGCTCGCTGACTTCCTGCTGCCGGCGGGGGTCCAGAGGCAGTGGTCCGGGGCACCGGCGAGCCGGGGGCGTCGCCGCGCCGGGCACGCTCAGCCCGTCGAGCCCGTCACCGTCAGCGTGTTGACGCCCGGCCGGCGCTGCTCGTTGCCGGCCGCATCCGTGGCGTAGACCGAGAAGCGGTAAACGCCGGGCGCGAACCCGCAGCGAACGCGCGCCCTGAGCGGGACGCCGACCGGCTGCGCCGCGCGACGCACGGTCGCGACCACCGTCCCGGAAGGGGAGCGCACCTTGATGACGACGCTCACCGGGCCGCCGCCCAGGGTCGCGTCGTCCACCTGGTACCTGAGCACGGCGATCCCACCGCGTCGCGCGGTGGCAGGCTCAGGCGCGAGCGGCACGGGGGCGCTCGTATCGTTGCGCACGGTGACGCCGTGAAACGGTTCGGCGTTGCCGGCCTTGTCGATGGAGCGATACTCGAGACGGTGGGTGCCGTCGCCGCTCACCAGGACCGTCGTGCCGATGGTGAGCGTCCCGCCGTCCAGCCGATACTCCGTGCGCGCCACGCCAGCGCCGCCGGGGCCGTCCTCCGCACTGAGCGTCACGGTGACCGGCGCCGTGTGCCAGGCATTGCCGGCGCCGTGCTGCCGCGTGTGCGGCGCCGTCCTGTCTTCCAGCCAGACCGGCGCCGTCCAGGCCGACTTGGTATCGAACCCCAGGAAGCCCTTCGTCCACACCCGCACGTAGTAGTAGCTGCCGGCCACCGACGGGACCTTGGTCGTCCAGTCCGCCGTCGCGTCGTCCCCAGTTTGTGAGGCCACGACCCTGCCGCCGTTGGCGACGATCTCCAGCCTCCTGATGACCACCCCGCCCGCACCGTCCCGTCGGCGCACGTGCACGGTGACGGGCAGTCGGCCCGCCGTCTGCGCGATCACCGAGCCCATCAGGGCTCCACCCACCGTGTAGTCCACGACGAGTCCGTTGAGCTTGGTCGCATAGCCTCGTCTCGCCCTCATCGCCTCGTACAGCGCCTCGCGCGTGAGCGCCGGAGCCAGCAACGCCGTGCGCTCGCCGTGGCCCGTGATCCAGGACGCGTCGTGGATGTCGCCGTTGGCCGCGGGCATGACGCGCCAGCCCTTGTCGAGGGCGCGTACGTAGCTGCTCTCAAAGTCGGGATACAGAAGGCCGCTGCCGCCGTTGACCACCTCGAGGAGTGCGAAGGCGGCAGCGCGCGTCGCGCTCCAGTACGCGTAGCCGGAGAAGTCGTCGCTGTTGCGCGTGGGGTGGTTCCACTCGGCGATCGCCCCGCGGGCTGCGACCCAGTCGTACAGCGCGGCGCCGTCCAGCCCGACCGGCGGCAGCTCGCTCGTGCCGTACACGTTGAGGTGGCCGATCCTGGGTTTGACCTCGAAGGCGGGGATCGCCACGAAGGTGGGGCTCGTCGCGGAGTCGGCCGCGCCCAGGGTCCGCGCCCACTCGGCCGGCGTAAGTCCTTCCCGGTGGTCGGTGAGGGCCATGAAGTCGGCGCCGCCCGCCGCGGCCTGCGCCCAGGCCTGTTCGGGGGTACCCTTTCCGTCCGAGAACGACGTGTGGTCGTGCAGGTCGCCGAAGTAGACCCGGTACGCTGGCGCCGCCGCACCCGACGTCGTGGACGCCGGCCCCGTCGCGCCGGCGCTCGCAGGCGCGAAGGCCATGAGCGCCAGCAGCAGCATCGCCAGAGAAGTGACGCGCGCAAGCCCGGCGCGGCTCACTCTGCATGGCTGCGTCGGGGCCCCGCCGCGCCGCCGCGCGCCGCCGCGCGCCTGCGCATCGCGGCCGGCCACACCTCCCTCCGGCACGGGTCCACTCTCCACGGTACCACGGTGAGGGGAGGCGACGCGTACGTCAACCTGCCCGCCGGCCGGCGGCTCTGCTTGCCGGCGATCGCTCCCGGCCCGCGGCTGGTCGTCCACACGGGCCGCATTGTCCATCGCATCATCGTTCGGCTCCGGGCCGATCACCCGCCAGACTCGACGGACCGCTCCGAGAACGTACCGGAGGGCACGGGCGGGCGGCGTAGCTGCCCCCGCCGCTCGGGACGCGCCGGGACCTCAGAGCTCCGCCGGCAGCGCCTTCATCTGGGCGGCGGTGAAGACGGGCCCGTCCTTGCACACGTACACGGGTCCGATGTTGCAGCGGCCGCACTTGCCGAGGCCGCACTTCATGCGGTTCTCGAGGGTCGTGAAGATGGCCTCGTCGGCGAAGCCGAGCCTGTCGAGCACGGGCAGCGTGAGCTTGACGACGATGGGCGGCCCGCAGAGCACGGCGACGGCGTTCCGCGCCTGCGGCGCCGTCGCCTCGACGACCGGCGTGACGTAGCCGACCTCGCCCTTCCAGTCGGGGGTCTGGCCACCGGGGTCGACCGTGGTCACGATCCTGACGTCGGAGCGCGAGGCCCACTCTTCCAGCTCGCGCTTGTAGACTAGGTCCCCGACGGACCGCGCCCCATAGATGATGGTCACGTCGCCGAACTCGTCGCGGCGGTCGAGCACGTTCCAGATCACGCAGCGCACCGGCGCCAGGCCGATGCCGCCGGCGATGAAGACCATGTCCTTGCCCTTCCATCCGTCCACCGGGAACCAGTTGCCGTAGGGGCCGCGGAAGCCCACGGTGTCGCCGACGTTCACTTCGCGGAGCGCGCTGGTCACCTTGCCGACGGCTTTGAAACTGCACTCGATGAAGCCCCTGCGTGTCGGCGGGCTGGCGATGCAGAAGGTGCTCTCGCCGGCGCCGAACACGCTGTACTCGCCGAACTGCCCGGCGTGGAAGTCGAAGGAGTCGCGCAGCGCCTTGTCTTTGAGCTCGAGGCGCAGAGTGCGCGTGTCCACGGTCTCTTCGGTGATCTGCGTCACGAGGGCCAGTTGAGGCTGGTAGATGTTCACGTGGCCGCCGCTTCGGGCCGCCGCGCGGCGATGTCGATGGCCTGCAGGATCTCGACGAGGTCCTGGCCGGCGTGGCAGACGCGCGTGCAGCGGCCGCAGCCCGTGCACAGCACCTCGCCGAACTTCAGCGGGTAGATCGAGAACTTGTGGTTGATGCGCTGGCGGTAGCGAGGGTTCTGGCTGTCGCGCGGGTTGTGGCCGCTGGCGTGCAGCGTGAAGGTCGGCGCCTGGCAGGTGTCCCAGCAGCGTCGCCGGGTACCCTTGCCGATGCCCTCTTCTTCATCGACGATGTCGAAGCAGTGGCAGGTGGGGCACACGCTCGAGCAGGCGCCGCAGCCGTTGCAGCGCACGCCGAGCGCGGCGAGCAGCGGGTCCTCGAAGTGCGTGTCGATCCAGTCGCGCACCGACGCGGCGTCGATCTCGAGGTTGGCGGCGACGCGCACGCGGGCGGCGGCGCGCTCCTCCGCGGCCTGCCGGCCGCGCCGCTCCGCGCCGCCGGCGTCGGTTTCGGCCTTGAAGCGCGCCACGTGGGCTTCCACCAGGGCGCGCCCCTTGTCGGTGGTCGCCTCCATCAGGTAGCCGCCCTCGACGCGCGTGAGCAGGGCGTCGGCGCCTTTGTCGTCGTCGGGCGCCGCGCCGACGGCCGTGCAGAAGCAACTCTCGTCGATGACGGGGCAGGCGAGGTTGACGATCGTCGTCGCCTCGCGGCGGCCGTTCCACAGCTCGTCGTGGTAGTCCCAGTTCATGACTTTGTCGATGACGGCCAGGGCGGCGCTGTCGCAGGGCTTCGCCGCCAGCACGACGCGGGGTGCAAACTCCGTGGGCACCGCCTTGACCTCGACCTCGACGCCGTGCTGACGCCAGCAGCAGAGCGCCTCGTACTCGGGCAGGAAGTACTGCTTGAGCGACAGCACCGGCAGGCCGCGGCTGAGGTCCAGCTCGGCGGCGTCGGCGAGGGCGCGGTACTCGATGTCGATCGGCTTGACGCCGGGGCGCAGGCAGGCCGACGAGGCGATCGCCGACGGCGAGGCGCAGATGTCCACGGCGACGGGCGCGATCACTTCCGTGCCCGCGCCCAGCAGCTCGCCGGTCAGCGCGCGCAGGTCGTCATCGCTGATGAAGTACGTCGTGCTTGTCGGGTCGGCGTGCTTCACTTGATGAACTCCTGCTTGTCGTCGAGCCGGTAGTCGCCGATAGGCGCCGCGTTCTCGGGGTCGTCGCTCACGGTGTAGCCGTACCGCTCGCCGACGATCTGCTGCAGCTTGCGGTTCACGAGGCTGAGCGGGATGCCGACCGGGCAGAAACGCTCGCACTCGCCGCAGCCGACGCAGCGGCCGGCGAGGTGCAGGGCGCGGGTGATGTTCCAGCTCATGTTGCCGCGCGGGTGCGCGGAGGCCTCGATCCACCGCGGCCGCGTCTTCTCCGCCACGCAGCGCTCGCAGACGCACAGCGGGCACACCTGGCGACAGGCGTAGCAGCGCACGCACTTGCCGAACTGCTCGGTCCAGAAGGCCCAGCGCTCCTCGAGCGGCTGGGCGTCGAGGGCGGCGACGCGCTCGTCGATGGTCATGATCGGCCGCGGGGGCTCGGGCTGCGCCTCGCCGAGCAGGTGGTCGACGAGCGCCGGCTCGCGGTTGTCGCAGCCGTAGCAGCGCGGAGCGACGTTCTCGGGGGTGAGCGGCGCGGCCTGAGGAAGCTCCGCTTCCTCCAGCACGCCGCCGCAACGCACGCCGATGAGCACGATGTCGTCGCGGGTGAGCTGCGCTTCGCGCAGCAGGCCCGCGACCGCCTTGGCGTCGCAGCCCTTCACGACGAGGCCGATCCTGCCGAGCTCGGCGACGTTGTCGCGGCGCGGGTCCAGATAGGTGACGAGGTCGTGTACGCAGCGCGTGTCGAAGATCAGCCTGTCGGTGTCGGCCGGGTCGGTGATGAACGCCGGCCGGGCGCCGCGGCGGGCGTCCTCCCAGCCGATGATCACGTGCACCGTGCTGTCGGTGAGGAGCGTGCAGGCGAGCTCGCGCAGCTCGTTCACGAGGCCTCGGCTTTCGCCCCGGCGGAAGCCGAGGCGGCGGCGGCGCTCGGGCCGGCCGGCGCAGCCACGCCGGCATCCTTCGGGGCCAGCGCGCGGTACGCATCGAACGGCCCCAGGGCGCGCACGTTGGTCACGGCTTCATCCACCACGTCGCGCCACTTGGCGCCCTCGCTCGCCGAGACCCAGCTGAAGGTCATGCGCCGCGGATCGACGCCGATGAGCTCCATGATGCCGTGGAACACGGCGAAACGCCGCCGGGCGTGGTAGTTGCCCGAGGCGTAGTGGCAGTCGGCCGGATGGCAGCCGCTGACGATGACGCCGTCGGCGCCGCGCTCGAAGGCCTTGATGATGAACAGAGGGTCGATGCGGCCGGTGCAGGGCAGGCGGATGATGCGCACGTTGCTGGCCATGTGCAGGCGGCTGGTGCCCGCGAGGTCGGCGCCTGTGTACGTACACCAGTTGCAGACAAAGGCGGTGATGCGCGGCTCGAAGCCGTCGGCTTCGCCGCCGGCCGTTGCAGCCGCGCCGCTGATGTCGATGGCGTCGCTCACGTCACTCCCAGTAGCACAGAGCGTTGATCTCGCTGAAGATCTGCTCGTCGGTGAAGGTCTGCAGCTCGACGCTCTTGCTGAGGCAGACCGCCTGGCAGGTGCCGCAGCCCTGGCAGACGCCGGGGTTCACGTAGGCGACGTGGCCGCAGACGTGACCATCGACGGTGCAGATCTCGCGCTGCTCGATGGCGCCGTACGGGCACACGAGCGCGCAGCGCGTGCAGCCGATGCAGGTGTTCTCATCGACGACGGCGACCGCCGGCTCGCGCTCGAGCTCGTCGGCGCTGAACAGGCCGAGCACCTTGGCGCCGGTGGCGCTGGCCATGGCGACGGCTTCGGGGATGTCGCGCGGCGCCTGGCAGGCGCCGGCCACAAAGACCCCGGCGGTGTTGGTCTCGACGGGGCGCAGCTTGGGGTGCGCCTCGTTGATGAAGCCGTGCTCGTCGGTGCTCACGCTGAGCTTTTGGGCGAGCTCACGGATGCCATCCTGAGGCCGCATGGCGGTGGCCAGCACGACCATGTCGGCGTCGATCACGACCTGCTCGCCGCTCAGCGTGTCGTAGCCCCACACACTCACGACGTCGCCGTCGCGGAAGATGCGGCTGACGCGCCCGCGGATGTACTCGGCGCCGTCTTCCTCGATGGCCCGCCGGCTGAACTCGTCGTAGCCCTTGCCCCCCGCGCGGATGTCCATGTAGAAGGCCACGGCGCGGCCGTCATGCACCTTGTGCTTGTAGAGCATCGCGTGCTTGGCGTTGTACATGCAGCAGATCTTGCTGCAGTAGGAGATGCCCTTCTCGGGGTCGCGGGAGCCCACGCAGTGGACGAAGACCACCGTCTTGGGCTCCTTGCCGTCGGACGGCCTGAGGATGGCGCCCGCCGTCGGCCCGCTGGCCGACGCCAGGCGCTCGAACTGCAGGCCGTCGATGACGTCCGGGACCTCACCGTAGCCGTACTCGCCGTAGCCTTTGAGGCCCTCGGGCTGATCGCGACCGATGTCGTAGAGCGTGAAGCCGGTCGCGACCACGATCGCGCCGATCTCCTCCTCGATGAAGGTGTCCTCGGTGTCGTAGTCGATGGCCCCCTTGAGGCAGGTCTCCTTGCACTTGCCACAGACCTCTTTGGCCAGGCCCTTGCGGCGCCCCTTGAACAGCGTGCAGTTCACGCGGTCCAGCACCGGGATGTTGGGCACCGCCTGCGGGAACGGCACATAGATCGCCGTGCGCCTGGCGAGCCCGGCCTCGAACTCGCTGGGGATGCGTTTCGCCGGGCAGGCCGCCAGGCAGTCGCCGCAGCCGTTGCAGAGGTCCTCGTTGACGCTGCGCGCCTTCTTGCGGATCTTCACGGTGAAGTTGCCGATGTAGCCATCGACCTTCTCGACCTCGCTCCAGGTGTGGAGCGTGATGTTGGGGTGCTGATAGGCCTCGACCATGCGCGGCGTGAGGATGCACTGCGAGCAGTCGAGGGTGGGGAAGGTCTCGCTGAGCTGGCTCATGTGGCCGCCGATCGAGGCCTCTTTCTCGACGAGCACGACCTCGTGGCCGCCGTCGGCGATGTCGAGCGCCGCCTGGATGCCGGCGATGCCGGCGCCGATCACCAGGGCGCGCTTGGTGACGGGGATGCGGATGCTCTCCAGCGGCTGGTTGTGCTTGACCTTCTCGACGATGGTGCGGGAGATGTCGATGGCCTTGGCGGTGGCCTCGCCGCGGTCCTCGTGGATCCAGCTGCAGTGCTCGCGGATGTTGGCCATCTCGCACATGTACTTGTTGAGGCCGGCCTGGTCGGCGGCGCGGCGGAAGGTCTTCTCGTGCATGTGCGGAGAGCAGGCGGCCACGACGACGCCCGTCAGGTCGTTGTCCTCGATGGCCTTCTTGACGAGCTGCTGGCCGGGGTCCGAGCACATGTATTTGTAGTCCTCGGTGAAGGCGACGCCGGGGTGGTCCTTGAGGGCCTCGGCGACCGCCGCGCAGTCGATGGTGCGGGCGATGTTCTCGCCGCAGTGGCAGACGAAGACGCCGACGCGGCTCACTGAGCCTCACCCTCCCCGGAGCCGGGGGCGTCGCCGGAGGGTGAGGCCGCGGCGCCGACCTTGTGCTTCCCGGCGCGCGCGGCGGCCTTGACGGCGGCCTCTTCCTTGGCGAGCTTCTCGGCGGCGACGCGCTCCGCCGCCTGCTCCACAAGGCGCGCGAGGAGCGGCTCGGTGTCGATGAAGTGGCGCCCGAGGCCGAGGTCCACGGGCGCCAGCCCGAGGGCGAGGCCCACCATCTGCGTGACGAACAGGATCGGCATGGGTTCCTCGCCGCGCCGGGCCATGGCCTTCTGGCGCAGGTCGAGGTTGGAGTGGCAGAGGGGGCAGGCGACGATGATGGCTTCCGCGCCATGGGAGCGGGCGTTCTCGATGATCGCGCGCCCGAGCCGCAGCACCGACGCGGTGCGGCTCACGCTGAAGGCGCCGCCGCAGCACTCGACCTTCATGTCCCAATCGACGTCGTCGGCGCCGCAGGCGTTGATGACCTCGTCCATCGAGGTGGGCTGCTCGGGGTCGTCGTAGCCGCAGACCTCGAACGGGCGCACCAGCAGGCAGCCGTAGTAGGCGGCCAGCTTGACGCCCTCGAGCGGGTTGGGCGCGAGGGTGGCGGCGACCCTCTCTTCGATCGCCACCGCTGCGTCGCGCAGCAGCTCGACGGCGTTGTGCACTTGCACGCTGTTGGCGAACTGGCGGCCGATGATGTCGGGCAGCCGCTCGGCGAGGCCGTCCTCGGTGGCGATGGCAAGGCGGGCGGCCGAAAGGCGGTTGTAGCAGGCGGCGCATGGCGCGAGAACGGTATCGAAGCCCTGCGCCTCCGCCAGCGCCAGGTTGCGCGCCGGCAGCGCCACACCGAGCAGGTGGTCGGTGGTGTGGCCGCTGCTCGCGCCGCAGCAGTTCCAGTCGGCGATCTCGGTGAGGCCGATGCCCAGCTCGGCGGCCACGGCGCGCAGGCTTTCGTCGAACTCGCGCGAGGTGCCGTGCAGGGAGCAGCCGGGGTAGTAGGCGACGTCGGTCAGCGCGGGTCGCGCGGGCGCGGCGGTCTCGGTCACGGGGTCACGCCGCACTTCTGGAAGATGCGCTTGATCTCGGCGACGCCCTCGATGCGCTCGGCGCGGAAGCTGAGCTTGCCGCGGTTGAGCATGCCCGGGACGTTGGCGACATCGCTCATGAGGTCGCCGCTGCGCAGCTTGTACTCCATCACCATGCCCATCTCGTGCAGACGGCCGTTGCTGCGGATCTGCTCGAGGAAGGCGCGGTGGAAGGCGGCGACGTTGCGCGGCATGTCGGCGACCCCTGCCTCGATGCTCATCTCGCGGACGGCGTCGATGACGCGGGCGGGGTCGCAGGCGTTGGGGCAGCGGGCGGAACACGTCTCGCAGGTGAGGCAGAGCCAGATGGACTCCTCGGCCAGGGCCGCCTCCCGGCGGTCCTGCGCCACCAGGCGCATCACGTTGTGCGGGCGCAGGTCGGACTCGGACGCCATCGGGCAGCCCGCGGAGCACTTGCCGCACTGGTAGCACGTCGCGGCGTTGATGCCCGTGGCCGCGAGGATGTCGGCGGCAAGGGTACGGGACGGAGCGCTCATGCGGGTCGGCTGCCTGCCCTTCTGCTGCGCACGGGCGACGCTACGGTCGCCCGTCGATGCCCTGTCTGAGGTGGGAAGCGATACTACTCCTGCACGTAGTGTAAAGCCGCAGGGGAATCCGGGCAACTCTTGTCCTCTATTGCGACCGTGCCCAGGCTTTGGCGACGGATGCACCCGGCGCCGGCCAGGTGGCGGCAGCGCCCATTCGGCCACGCGCCTGGAGTCGCCGCCGATCGGGCTCCCGAGCGGAATCGCTCACGCGGCGGCGATGCCGAGCTGGCGGCGTCTTGCCCGCACGCACCGCAGGACTCTCCGAGCCGCGGACTCTGGGTCCGGTTCGATCTCGAAATCCCAGAGGCGGATCACGCGCCACCCCAACGTCCTCAGACGTGAGTCCACTTCGCGATCGCGCTCCCTGTTGCGGGCGATCTTCTTGTCCCAGTAGGGACTGCAGCGACCAGGCCAGTACTTGCTGGGGTGCCCGTGCCAGAAGGCCCCGTCAACGAATACCGCCACCCGCGCCCGGCCGAAGGCCACGTCGGGCTTGCCCGGAAGTGCGGAGCGGTGGCATCTCCAGCCCCGCGCGCCCAATGCGTAGAGCGCCTTGCGAAGAGCCACCTCTGGTCCAGTGTCGGCGGCCTTGACGCGCGCCATCGTCCTGCTGCGCACCTCGGGACTGACGGTATCGGTCATGCTGCCGCCCCACTCTCACGCGGTGTCTTTGCCGGGTCCGTCTCCGGTCTCCTCGCGCGGCGCCTCGATCGGGTATGCGCTGCTCAGCTCCTCCATGCGTTGGCGCGCGAGGCGTTCCAGCCGTAGCGCCTGCGTCACCAGAGTCCTTCGAAGACCGGTGGACACCTGGCGTTCACTTATCACCTTCGCCAGACTCGCGATCGTCGCGGCCCTTCGGGCGATACGAACATCGGGATGGCAGCGCTCCTCAAAGAGGCGGTCCGGGACGATCCTTCGGCGGTAGGAGGTAGGCAGAACCATCGTGTACGTCGGAGAGATGTCCTTCTCATTCAGGACCGCGCTGTGACTGGGCTCGCCATCGTAGTGGTAGAAGGCATAGGCGCCGTACGTGTGGTTGCCAACGAGGCTGCCGGCGGGGTCTACGGTATTGAGGCAGGCCTCCCGCTTCCTGTGGATGGCGGAAACCTCTTGCGGAGGACCGTTGAAGTCAGACTGCGACATGTGCCGCAATACTATCGCGGCTGGTCGCCTGTCGTTCGACCAATGGGCGGAGATAGTGTTCGGCGAGCCAAGCCACCGCCGGCGCGCACACGGCATCACCGAAAGCGAAGTACGCCTGATCCGGGTTCGCGTCACCGAGCCGGAAGTCCGGAGCTCCCTGCAAGCGTGCGCACTCCCTGGGAGTCAGCCAGCGGACGCGAGCCTCACCAACACCCGCCTCAACGAGCGCTTGCCTGCTTGAGCCGCCGCGGGCGGTCATCAGGCAACCCGCCACATCTTCCGCACGGATCTCCGAAGCGGCTGTTCCGTGTCGAGTGCGCCGATAGGCGGTGCGCCAGCCAGTCGGCCCGCCTTCCGGCTCTCACGGCGACGAGCTGGGCGACGGCGAGGCCACGGCTCCCGGCGCCCACGCCGGCATGATCGCCCAATCCGCGATGCGGTCCGCGTCCCCACCATCGACCGGCGTGAGCCACAGCGTGCCGCCGCGCCAGTTGTCGGGATCCCACTCACCCCAAGCGATCGCGGAGCCGTCGGGCGACCACGCGAGATTCTCCACGAAGGTCCGCTTGTAGCTGACCAGGACCTGAGGGTCCCCTCCTGTGCTCTTGTCGTACAGGTAGAAGATCGCCGACCCCTTCTCGCTGGTGTGGCCGGTGAACACCACCCTCCGACTGCTGGGATCCCACGCATACCCTGCCGGATACATGAGGTGCAGGCTGTCGGCATCCATGAGGGTCGTGCCGTTCTCGTCGATCACCTTGTAGCTGCAGCCGATATCGCCGCCGGTCTGGGCGCAGATCACCGCTTCACCGTCGGGGGCGAGCAGGGGCTTCGAGAAGGCGCGGCCGCCCCAGTCGAGGTAGGCCTTCGCCGAGCCCAGAACGGCGCTGGAACCGTCGCCGCGGTCGAGCAGCACGAGCTGTTCGGTCGCGGTGACGGCGCCGTCCTGGTCGGACGTGCGGTCGGTGAAGCTGACGTACGAGACGCGGCTGCCGTCCGAGGACGCGCTGACCTCGACGCCGAGGAGCGGCGTCCCGTCGCCGTCGCTGAGCGGTTCGGCGCTGTCGGTCGCCGGCTCGAACACCACGAGATCGGCGTTCACTCCGTCGCTGGTGGTGACCTTCGTGAATCCTGCGATGAGCAGCTCGCCCGCCGAGAGCCAGGCCACTGAGTCGATGGCGACGAGGGCCGGCGCAACCACGCGGATCTGACGCACTCTGCCGGAGGACGCCTCGTAGAGCCAGAGCAGTGGGCGCGCCCACGTGCCGGCCACGCACGCGAGGCGCGCGCCGTCGGGCGACCACGCCAGCTGGAAGGCTTTCGGGCCGACCGTCGTGGACAGCTCCTTCATGGCGCCGTCCGCGGCGATGGTGGCGAGCGTGTCGCCGCGCCGCCCGGCGGCGGCGGCGAGGTACTGCTGAGCCGCAGGACCGGGCGGCGGGTCGGAGCTCGAGGCGACGGGCGTGGACGTCTTGCCACCGTCACCGTCGTCGGATCCGGTGGGCAGGATGAAGAAGAAGATCGCCGCCGCGGCCGCCGCCGAGATGACCAGCACGATGATGACGACGATCAGCGCCGGGCTGGGGCCCCTGCGGGGCGGTCCGCCGGCGCCGCGCGCCATCAGCGGTGGCGGCGCGGGGGGCGCCGGGCCGGTCGGGACGGCCTGCGGTGGAGGCGCGGCGGCCGGCACTGGCTCCACGCGTGTGATGGCCGCGGCGGCGGGCGCCACGCTCGCCGCCGTGGCGGCGGCAGGAGCCGCGTCGATGACAGCGCCGCAGGTCCTGCAGAAGATGACGTCGGCGGGCAGGGCGCCGCCGCAGGAGGGGCAGGCGGCGGCGATCTCGCCGCCGCAGGCGGAGCAGAACCGCGCGTCGTCCTCGTTGGCGCGGCCGCAAGACGGGCAGCTCCTGGCCATTGTCCCCCTCCGGGTGCGTTGAGTCGTGGCCTCTCACGTCATCGTACCCGCTCGGGGCCGCTCGACACAGAGGCGGGCCCGGCCGCTTGGTGCTTCACCGGGCCGGACGAGACGGCGTCGGCGCGCGCCGGGCCCGGCTACGCCGCGAGCGCGCGGCGCACTTGGCCGCGGCCGAGCAGCATCAGAGCGGCGGCGGCCAGGGCCGCCGCCGCCCCGAAGGCGAAGGTCGCCCACGGCCCCACGGCGCTCCAGAGCAGCCCGCCCGCCGTGCTGGCGGCGAAGCTCGCGAGGCCGGTGGCCGTGTAATACAGGCCGAGCGCCGAGGCGCGCTCACCGGTAGGGATGGCGCGCCCGATCAGCGCTTTGCTGGTGCCCTCGGTGGCGGCGATGTAGAGGCCGTAGACGGCGAAGAGGCCGGCGAGCGCCAGGCCCGACCCGGCCCCGGCGAACCCGACGTAGACGACCGCGAACACGCCGTAGCCGGCGATCACCAGCGGGTACTGACCGACGCGGTCGCTGAGGCCGCCCAGCGGCAGCGAGGCGGCCGAGTACACGACGTTGTAGAGCACGTAGAGGAGGATGACCGCCGAGGTCCCCATGCCGATGTCCTTGGCCTTCAGCAGGATGAACATATCGCTCGAGTTGCCGATGGCGAACAGCAGGGCGCCGGCCAGCAGCCAGCGGAAGGCCGGCGAGGCGGGCAGCGACAGGCGGAGGGCGGAGCGCCGGGGCTGCTCCCGGTGCTCGCGCACGAAGAGCACGATGGCGAGCACGCTCAGCAGCCCAGGCACTACGGCGATGGCGAAGATCCAGCGCAGCGGGACGTGCGCCTGCACCAGCGCCAGGGCGACCAGCGGACCGAGCACCGCGCCCAGCGTGTCCATGCTGCGGTGCAGACCGAAGGCGAGGCCTTGCTGCTCCGGCCGCGTGTTCGCCGCGATGAGGTCGTCGCGCGGCGCCGTGCGCATGCCCTTGCCGAGGCGATCCGTGAAACGGCCGGCCAGCGTCAGCGGCCAGCCGGCCGCCAGCGCGATCACCAGCTTGCCGAGGGCGCCGAGGGTGTAGCCGGCGAGCACGAAGGGCCGCCGCCGGCCGGTGTAGTCGGCGGCCTGCCCGAAGGGGTACTTGGTGATGCTGGCGGTGGCCTCGGCGATGCCCTCGATGAGGCCGAGCACCGCCACCGGGAGGCCCAGCACCGAGGTCACGAAGATCGGGAACAGCGGATAGGCGATCTCGGAGCTCAGATCGGCGAAGAAGCTGACGAGGCCGAGGCTGCGCACGTTGGGATCGAGGCTGCGCAGGCTGGCGATGGGGTGCAGTGGGCGAAAGCGTTCCATCGCCCGATGCTATCAGTCGAGCGGCTCCGGGACGGTGAGGCCTTTGGCGCGGGCGGCCCGGTTGAGCGCGAGATCGAAAGAGGCGAAGGCGAAGGTCTCCGCGCCGGCGTTGTCGCGAGCGGTCAGGGCCGCCGCAAGCTGGACCGCGTCGAACCCGCGGAGGCCGTGCTCGAAGGCAAGATCGGCGGCGCGCGCCCAGTTGCGCGTCTCCTCGGTGTGCGTCTCATCGACGAACAGCTTCAGCAAGCCGCCGGTGTCGAAGTACACGATCAATCGCGCTCCCGCATATCGAGCACGGTCTGGGAGATCGGCCCGCCTTTGATCTTGAGCGGTGGCCCACTGGGGATCGTGGGCTTGCCGCCCGACCACTTGACCATGCCGCTCTCCATAAGGCGGCGCAGGCCGTCGTGTTGCGCATCGGGCGCCTGGATGATCGCGACGTCCCTGCCACGATGCGTGACGACGACCTTCTCGCCCTCGGCGGCGAGGCGAATGTACTTGCTCAGGTGAGCCTTGAGCTCTCTGATGCCGACCGTGGTCATTGTGACCTCATTTGCGGTGACAATGTGACCTTATGAGTCTACGCGCTGCGCGCCTCGCCGGCAAGGTCACGATATCGATCGCCGCTGGAGCGGCGCGGAGGACTATGATTGGAACAGGCTTGCGTTGAGATGATCACTTCAGGAGGGAGTCGAAATGGCTGAGGACCGCAAGTACGCGTTTTCGTGGGACCTGCTCGGCGACATCGAGCTGGGGCGGCCCAACCTGGGCAACACGACCCGGCTCGAGGCGTACCGCCTCATGCAGTTCTGCTTTCGCGACGTCCTGGAGCAGCGCTTCGGCACGCAGGCGGCGGACGACGTGTTCTACGAGGCCGGCAAGCTCGCCGGCGCCGAGTTCGCCGCCCACCTGCTCGGCCATCCCGATGACCTCGGCGACTTCGTCGCCGAGCTGCAGCGCGTGCTCCGCGAGATGGGCATCGGCATCCTGCGCGTCGAGAAAGCCGATCCGGAGAAGGGTCAGTTCGTGGTTACCGTCTCGGAGGATCTCGACTGCTCGGGCCTCCCTGAGACCGGCGAGTCCATCTGCGTGTACGACGAGGGCTTCATCGCGGCGCTGCTCGAGAGCTACACGGGGCGCCGCTTCGTCGTCAAGGAGGTCGACTGCTGGTGTACCGGCGACCGCACCTGCCGGTTCACCGCCGAGGTCGAAGCGGCGTGAGCCCGGGCGGGGACGACGCGGCGCTGGCAGAGGCCCTGGCGGCGATTCTCGCGACGCTGCGCAGCGGACGTCGCGCCGCGCTGCCCGACGAGCTTGACGGCAACGCCGAGCTCGGCGAACTGCTGAACGAGCTCGCCGACCTCTACCGCTTCACGCTGGCCGTTTCCCAAGGCGATCTGGAGCAGGCTCCTCTGTCCGCCAGAGGCAGCATGGCGGGCGCGCTCAAGAATCTCGACGCGGCGCTGCGCCACCTGACCTGGCAGACGCAGCGCGTGGCGGCCGGCGACTTCACCCAGCGCGTCGATTTCATGGGTGAGTTCTCGGAGGCGTTCAACAGCATGGTGAAGAAGCTGGACGCGGCGCGCGCCGAACTGGAGGCGAGCAACGCACTCCTGGAGGCGCAGGCGGTGCAGCTTGAGAAGCTCGCCACCACGGACGCACTCACCGCCGCCTACAACCGGCGCAAGCTCAACGAACTGACGCTGGCCGAGCTCGAGCGCGTACGGCGCTACGGGCGCCCCCTGTCCCTGTTCATCCTCGATATCGACCACTTCAAGCGCGTCAACGATACGTACGGGCACGAGGCCGGCGATCAGGTGCTCGTCACTCTTGCCGGCCTTCTGCGCGCCGGGATCCGCGCCACCGACAGCCTTGCGCGCTGGGGCGGCGAGGAGTTCGTGGTGCTGTCACCGGGCGTGACCGCCGACGGTGAGGCGCAGCTGGCGGAGCGACTGCGCGCCGCCGCCGCCGCCCACGACCACGCCTCCGTCGGCACGGTGACGGCCAGCTTCGGAGTCGCCGAGCACAGCCCCGGCGAGACGCCCGACGAGCTCTTCGCACGGGCCGACCGGGCGCTGTACAGAGCCAAGGATGGCGGCCGCAACCGCGTCGAGGTCGCCGGCTGACGCGTCGGGCTCGGCGGCGGGCGGGCGCAGCCGGCCCCGCTGCTCGCGCCCGCCGTGGCCCGTCTGGGCGACACAAGCGGCTCAGCAGGCGGGCCACGCGGCCGATACTGGGGGTGTGGACACGTTGCTCCGACGGCCGATGCTCGCCCTTCTCGCCGGCGCCTTGCCGGCGTTGCTGCTCGCCGCCCTGACCTCAGGCGCGCTCCCCGCCGCCGCCGTGGCCGCCGGCTACGGCGCCAACGCGCCCATCCCCTTCCTCCTGCTGCCCCCCGACAACCCGTGGAACACGCGCGTCGATGGCCTGCCGCTCGACCCCAACTCCGATGACTACATCGCGCACATGGCTCCGGGCGCCGGTCTGCACCCCGACTTCGGCACAGTGTGGGAAGGCGCCCCCATCGGCATTCCCTACGTGGTGGTCCCCGGCGACCAGCCCAAAGCGCCCATCGACTTCTACTACCCCGACGAGAGCGACCCCGGCCCCTACCCGATCCCGCCGGACGCTCCGGTCGAGGGCGTTGGCGGACCCTTCGACGACGGCGACCGCCACGTGCTGGTGCTCGACCCCGACCACCAGCTGCTCTACGAGGTCTACGACGCGCACAAGGACGGCGACCACTGGCACGCCGGGTCGGGCGCAGTGTTCGACCTCACCAGCAATGCCCTGCGTCCCGAGGGCTGGACCTCCGCCGACGCCGCCGGCCTGCCGATCCTGCCGGGCCTGGTGCGCTACGACGAGGTCGTCGAGGAAGGCGTGATCGACCACGCGCTGCGCTTCACGGTGGCGGCGACGCAGCGCGCCTACGTCTATCCGGCGACGCACTTCGCCAGCGAGGAGACGGATCCGGACCTGCCGCCGATGGGGCTGCGCCTGCGGCTCAAGGCAAGCTACGACATCAGCGGCTTTCCCCGCGAGCTGTGCGTGGTGCTGCAGGCGCTCAAGACCTACGGCATGATGGTCGCCGACAACGGCGCCGACTGGTTCGTGGGCGGCGCCCCCGACGCGCGCTGGGACGATGAGGCGCTGAGCGCCATCCGCGCGGTCAAGGGCAGCGACTTCGAGGTCGTGGACTCGCGCTATCTCGTGCCGAAGGTCTTCACGGTGTCGCTGCCGGCGACCGGGATGGCGCGCGAGGGTGACGCGTGGACAGCATCGGGCGCGTTTGTCGATGAGAGCGGCTCGGCGTGGACGGCGACGGCGGACTACGGCGCCGGCCTGGAGCCGCTGGACCTCGCTCCCGACAAGACCTTCCTGCTGGCGCACACCTGGCTCGACGATGGGACGTATCGGGTGCCGGTGACCGTGACCAGCGACTTGGCCTGCACGTCTGGGGCGAGCGTCGCCGTCGATGTCATCAACGTGGCGCCCCAGGTACGCGCCGGGGGCAAGGCGAACGTGGCTTCAGGCGCGCTGCTCACGCGCGTGGGCACGTTCGCCGACCCCGGCGCCGATACGTGGACCGGCGCCGTGGACTGGGGCGACGGCTCGCCGTGCTCGGCGCTGAGCCTGGGCGCCGACAAGACCTTCACGCTGGCGCACCGCTTCCCCCGCAGCCGCGGCCGCGGCTACACCGTCGTCGTCACAGTGCGTGACGACGACGGGGGCAGCGGCTCGGCGAGCTTCAGGGTGACGGTGCGCTGAGGGCGGCGAGCGCCTGCGGCGCGCCGCCCGCTTCGCCGGGCGCGCCCATCGGCCTCAGAACGCCCCGGGGCCGATGTACGGGTCGAGGCCGGCGCCGACCTCCTCGTAGATCCCCCACACCTTCTTCACCGGGCTGAGGTTCTTCCAGTAGCCCTTGCTGCCCTGCGGGGTGATGAGGATGTCGCCGGGCCCCGCGACCAGGACCTCGCCGTCGTCATCCGTGATCTCGACCTGGCCTTCGATGATGTAGGCGATCTCGTGGTAGGAGCGCTCGAAGTGCCGGCTCTGCGCGTCGCGACGCCAAAGGCCGAAGCTGAACTTGTCGTCGGCCGAGTGCGCGGCGGTGAGCTCCTGCCCGGGCGCCTCTGTCTCGTCCGGCCTGTGCATGGCCTCTTCCCAGATCATATCCTCGGGCTTGATGACGCTGATCCTGGTGAAGCGGATCTCGCTCATGGGTCCTCCTGGTGCGGGCCGGTGTCGGTCGTCGGAAGCGAGCGTACAATGGCGCGGACCCGTTGTCGCCGTCACCCGAGGAGAGTGCGCCGTGAGCGAACCGCGTTCCGCGCTGGAGCAGAAGGTCGTCGAGGCGGCGCTGGGCGCGCGCGACGGGGTCGTCGGGCTCGTCACCGAGCTCGTCGCCTGCGACACGACCGCGCGCCTGCCCGGTCAGCCGGCGCGCGACGAAGCGAAGCTGCAGCGGCTGCTCGCCGCGCGCCTTGCGAAGCTCGGCGCGCAGCCCGACCTGTGGGAGCCGCCGCCGACCGGGGCCGGCAGCAGATTCGTGCCGGCCGGCCTCGACTTCGTCGGCCGGCCCCAGCTCGCGGCCGTCCTTCCCGGCGCCGGCGGCGGCCGCAGCCTGCTGCTCAACGGCCACATCGACGCCGTCGATGTAGCGCCGCGCGAGCAGTGGCTCAGCGACCCGTTCAGGGTCGAGGAGCGCGACGGGTCGCTGTACGGGCGCGGCGTCTGCGACATGAAGGGCGGCGTCGCCTGCCTGGTCGTGGCGCTCGAGACGTTGAGCCGGCTGGGCGTGCGCCTCGCCGGCGACGTCGTCTTCTGCACGGTCACCGACGAGGAGTCGTCGGGGGCCGGCGGCCGCATGGCCGTGGAACACGGCGTCAAGGCGGACGCCGGCATCGCCGCCGAGTCCACCGCCTTCGACGCCTGGGTGAGCTGCCGCGGCACGGTGACGCCGACGATCACCGTGGAGGGCCGCGCCGGCCACGCGGAGATGCCGCAGCCCGACTGGCGCGAGGGCGGCGCCGTGAACGCCATCGAGAAGCTCGTGCCGCTGTTGAACGGCATCCGGGCCTTGCGCGAGGAGTGGCGCGGTCGCGCGGACCACAAGCATCCCTTGCTGGCTCCGGGCGACATCGTGCCGACCATCGTCGGCGGCGGCGCCTGGATGGTCACGATCCCGGCGTCGTGCGACGTGACCTGCGACATCACGTACCTGCCTGGCCACGCGGACGCCGAGGGTACCGGGAAGGCGGTCGAGGCCGAAGTGGTCGACCGCCTGACCACGGCCGTGGCCGCCGACCCCTGGTTCGCCGAGCATCCGCTGCGCTTCGCCTGGACAGAGGACGTCGTGCCCGCCGAGATGCCGCCCGACCATCCACTGGTCGTCACGGCGCTCGAGTGCGCCGCCCTCGTCGGCCGGAGCGGCAAGCCCGCCGGCCTCGACAGCTGGCACGACGCCGCCACCTTCACGGCGGGCGGTACGCCCACCTTCAGTTTCGGCCCCGACGGCATCGAGACCGCGCACGCCATCAATGAGCGCGCGAGCGTCCAGAGCCTCCTCGACTTCACGGCCGCCGTCGCCGTGCTGGCGATGCGCTGGTGCGGCGTGGCCGATGCACATCCCCAAGGAGGATCCAGATGACCCACTACCGGCTCCGCACCACCGCCCTCGACGAGGCGGGCTGCGCCGCGGTGCACGCCGCCACCATCGAGGTCCTCGAGAAGACCGGCGTCGAGGTGCAGCACGAGCGCGCCCTCGCGCTGCTCGCGAAGGCGGGCGCGCAGGTGGACGGCACGCGCGTGCGGATCCCGGCCGGCCTGGTCGACGAGGCGTTGCAGGCGGCGCCCCGTAGCGTGCCGTTGACATCCCGCTCGGGGGCCGGCGGGCTGACCCTGGAGGCCGGCCCCGTCTACTACGGCACCGGCTCGGATTGCCTCTACCTGCTCGGCCCAGGCGCCAAGGACCGGCGACCGGTGTCGCTGGCCGACGTCGAGGAGCTGGCGGCGCTGCAGCAGAAGCTGCCCAACATCGACTTCGTGATGAGCATGGCGCACCCGCACGAGCTCTCCGCCGCGTTCGCGCCGGTCGCGCAGTTCGCGGCCATGCTGCGCGGCGCCGACAAGCCGCTCATCATGGTGCCCGAGCTGGCCGCTGACCTCGACCTCTTCCACGAGATGGCGGCGGTCTGCGGCGCCGCGGATAGCTGGGCCGTCTATGCTATGCCCACGCCGCCGCTGGTGCATGGCGAGCATTCGGCGGCCAGGCTGGTGCGCTGCGCCGAGCTCGGCGTGCCCATGGTCTACGCCACGGCCCTGCTTCAGGGGGCCACGGCCCCCGCCTCCAGGGCCGGCTGCCTCGTGCTCACCAACGCCGAGATGCTGAGCGGGCTCGTGATCGCCGAGCTCGCGCAGCCTGGGGCGCCCTTTGTCTACGGGGTCGCCCAGGGCGCCATGAACGCGCGCACCGCGCACGTGGTCTACTGCGGTCCCGAGGAGATGGCCGTGCAGCAGGCCTCCGCCGATCTGGCCAGGCACTACGGCCTGCCGACCTTCGGCTACGGCGGCTGCTCCGACTCCCTGATGCTCGACGAGCAGTGGGCCTTCGAGGCGGGCATGACTCTGCTGACCGCCGCCCAGGCGGGCGTCACCCTGCTCCACGACATCGGCTACATCGCGTCCGGCACGGCGAGCTCCTACGACTCGGTGGTCGTGATGGACGAGCTGGTCGGCTGGGTGAAGGCCTACCTCGACGGCGTGACCATAGACACCGAGGCGCTCGCCGTCGATGAGATCGCCGCGGTCGGCCCGGGCGGCACGCACCTGGCGCGCAAGTACACGCGGCGGCACGTGCGCGACTACGTCATGCCGCAGCTCATCTCCCAGGACCAGTACGAAGCCTGGTCGGCCGCGGGCGGCTCGACGCTGCTGGAGCGCACCGCCCAGAAGACGAAGGAGCTGCGCGAGAGCGAGCGCGTCTACCGGCTGGAGCCGGATGCCCTGCGGCAGCTCGACGTTCTGGCCGAGAAGGCGCGCCGGGAGCGGGAGACCGCTTGAGCAGGCGCCCAGGCGGTCCGCCGGCGTTGACCACGCACGAGGAAACGACGTGAGCAGCGCGCTCGTCCGTGCGCTCGAGGGCGCCATTCCAAAGGACCGCGTGCTGACGAAGGCCTCCGACCTGCTCTGCTACGCCTACGATGCGACGGCGGACGACGAAGGGCGGGTTCCCGACGTCGTCGTGCTTCCCGCCTCGGCCGACGAGGTTGCGCGCGTCGTGCGCATCGCCTGCGACGCCGGGACGCCGGTCTACCCTCGCGGCGCCGGCACCAGCCTGAGCGGCGGCGCGATCCCCGCGCGGGGTGGGATCGTCCTGAGCACAGCCCGCATGGACGCCGTGCTCGAGCTCGATGCGCAGAACCACTGCGCGATCGTGCAGCCCGGAGTCGTCATCCAGCGTCTCAACGATGTGGCGGCCGGGCACGGCCTCATGTATCCGCCCGACCCCGGCTCGGTGGCGGTCGCGACCATGGGCGGGAGCATCGCCGAGTGCGCCGGCGGTCTGCGCGGCCTCAAGTACGGGGTCACCAAGCACTACGTCACAGGCCTCGAGGTCGTGCTCGCCGACGGCCAGGTGGTGCGTCTCGGCGGCAAGTCGACGAAGAACGTCACCGGCTACGACCTGGTGGGCCTCTTCGTCGGCTCCGAGGGCACGTTGGGCGTGATCACGGAGGCGACCGTGCGCCTGGTGCCGGCGCCGGAGGCGCGCGCCACCATGACTGCGGCGTTCGCGCGCAGCAGCGACGCCTCGCGCACCGTCGCCGCGATCGTCGCCGGCAACGTCGTCCCGGCGACCCTTGAATACATCGACGCGACGACGCTTCGCCTCGTCGAGGAGTACCTGCACGCCGGCCTGCCCACCGACGCGGCGGCGCTGCTGCTCATCGAGGTCGACGGTCCACCAGAGGCCGTCGCCCGCGAGGCCGACTTCGTGGAGCGGGTCTGCCGGGAGCACCACGGTGAGGTCGAGCGCGCCGCCGACGAGGAGGCGCGCGAGCGCCTCTGGGCGGCCCGCAGGGCCGCCTACCCGGCGCTCGCGCGCCAGAGCCGCGGCACGATCGTCGAAGACGCCACCGTGCCGCGCAGCCGTGTGCCCGAGATGCTCGCCGCCATCGAGAGTATCGCCGAGCGCCACGAGCTGACGATCGCCACCGTGGGCCACGCCGGCGACGGCAACCTGCACCCGACCCTCCTCGTCGACCCCGACGACGCGGACCTGATGGAGCGTGCTCACGCCGCGGTCGCGGAGATCTTTCGCGCCGCCCTCGACCTGGGAGGCACGCTCAGCGGCGAGCATGGCATCGGCTCGGCCAAAGCGCCCTATCTCGGCTGGGCTCTCGGCGAGGGCGGTCTGGACTTGACGCGTCGCATCAAGGCCGCTCTGGACCCTCAGGGCATCCTCAACCCCGGCAAGTTCGCCGAGTGAGCGCCGGCCGCCGGCCCGACGATCTGCAGACGATCCAGGCGGTCGCCGACGCGGTCGCCATCTGCAACCGCTGCGGCAACTGTCAGGCCGTGTGCCCGGTGTACGCCGAGACGCGCACCGAGCCGGGCGTCGCGCGCGGCAAGGTCCAGCTCGCGGCGGCCCTCCTGAGCGGGGTCTTGCCGGTGGACCGCGAGACGGCCGCCGCGTTCTCGACGTGCACCACGTGCATGGCGTGTGAGGAAACGTGCCCGAGCGGAGTGCCCGTGGTCGACATCGTGAACGCGGCGCGGGCCCAGATTGTCGAGATGCGCGGGCTGCCGTGGGTGAAGCGCGTGGTCTTCGGCGGCGTGAAGCGGCCGGGCATCCTGCGGGCCGCGGCCGACGCCGCCGCGCGCCTGCAGGGCGCGGCCTTCAAGCCCGCCGCCGACCGCGACCTGCGGCGCTTGCGCTTCCCCTACGGGCTGGCGGCCAGGCGCGCGTACCCGCCGCTGGCCGCGCGCCCGTTCGCCCGTCCCGGCGCGCGGCGGAAGGCCAGCGCCCGGCCGCGGGTGCTGCTCTTCCCAGGCTGCATGGTCACCTACGTGTACCCGGGCATCGGGGACGCCTCCGTCGACGTGCTGGAGCGGGCGGGCGTCGACGTCGTCACCCCGCCTGAGGCGGCCTGCTGCGGCGTGCCGCTCGAGGCGCACGGCGACCTCCAGGGCGCCACCGACCTCGCGCGCCTGCAGCTCGATCAGCTCGAGGGCCTCGAGCTCGACGCGCTCGTGGCCGCCTGCCCCACGTGCACAAGCTCGTTCGTCCACCGCTATCCGCGGCTGCTGAACGGGGACCCGCGGTACGCCGCGCGAGCGCAGCGACTCGCGGCGCGCAGCTACGACGTCACGAGCTACCTGGTCGACGTCCTCCACGCGGGGCCCCCGCCCGGGCGGCTGGAGGCCACGGTGACCTACCATGACCCGTGCCATCTGGCGCGCGGCCTCGGCGTCACGCGCCAGCCTCGCGAGCTGCTCACCGGCATCCCCGGCGTGTGCCTCAGCGAGATGCGCGAACCCTCGCGCTGCTGCGGCGGCGCGGGGTCGTTCTCGCTCACGCACCAGGAGCTCTCGCTGGCCATCGGCGCGCGCAAGGCCGTCGACATCGTTGCCACCGGTGCCGAGGTCGTGGCCACGAGCTGCCCCGGCTGCCGCATGCAGCTCGCCGATGTTCTCACCCAGGCGGGCGATTCGCGGCCGGTGGTACACACCGTGGAGCTGCTTGCTGCGGCCGGCCATCAGCGGCTCTGAGGCGCGGCTCCCATTGCGGCTCGCCGTTCGCGCGGGGCAGGATCGCAGCCCCCGGGCCGTCCGCCTCATCGCACATCGTGCTAACGAGGCCATGATCGAACTGAGTCAGGCGGTCTCTGCTTCGGTGAACGCCTCAACGACGCCCGCAGCGGCGGCGGCGAGGGCGCTGACGCCATCTGTATCCGGGCGCAGCGGGATCACCGGATCGATGCGCATGCGCAGGAGGTAGCCGACCTCGAGGGCCTCGATCGCCCAGACCAGGTCCTTGATCGTGCGCCCGGCTCGCAACCTGCGTCCCGCGTAGCGCACGATCGCCGCGAGCAGCTCACCCGTGTCCGCGACGTAACGCTCGTTGGCGAGTCGTTCGCCGGCGGCGACGTCTCCCGGTGCGGCGAGCGCGGCGAGCCCGATCATGAGGAACAGGGACGGTTCGTCGAAGGATTCGCGGTAGTCGACCTCGATCGTGTCGGCGAGCACGGTGCGCCAGGGCAGCTGTCCCGCAAGACCGTTCAGCGTCGCCGCGCGGACTCGTTCGATGCCGGGGGTCGCGGCCTGCTCGAGCACGCGGGAGAGAAGGTCCGCCTGAAAGTCCACCTGGGCCGGCCAGATGTTGTACGCGGCTCCGGTCGTCATCGTGCGTCCCCCCGAATCCGCAGCCTTCAGTGCCCGATTCGCCTCCTCCAGCACTTCAGTGATCAGCACGTCCGCAAGCGGGTTCACAGTCGTCGACCCTTCACCGACGATGCGACCCATCACCAGGCGCACTGCAGCTGCGAGGAGCAGCTCTCGGGTCTCCTCGCGAGTCCGCCGTCGGCGAGCGATGCTGTCAGTTGACATGGACTCCTTCTTAGCGCAAAGCTATCATGCAGTACGTAGATTCGCTACGCAACTGATTTGATGCGCTGGGGGAGTCACGCGATGCGAGATCGGGATCTGGCAGGCCATGCGGGCGGAAGGGCGTGACGGCGCTACTCGTCCTGGCGGGGGACTCTTGAACGAGACCGGCGGGGTCCGCTTCGACGACCCGCACGCGGTGCTCGAGGCGGACGACGCACCCGCGACGCAGGCGTTTCGCGCGGCGCACCGCGAAGCCCTCGACGCCTATCTCCGGGGCACGCGGCTGGCCGTCATCCGCACGGCGATCGCGGGCGAGATCTGCCGACTCGATCGCGCGGCGCTGCCCCTTTCCGTCGGCGACGGCTTCATCGCCCACCGCGTCGACCAGATGACCGGCGAGTCGCAGATCGTCGCCGGCGCGACGAGCGACGTGCTCGATCGAGTGCTCGTCGACTCGGCCACCTGGTCGGGCGTGGCGCCTGCAATCGACTGGCTCGTCCCCTCTCCGAAAGGCACGTACGCGGCCTTCTCCGTCTCCGAGCGCGGGGACGAGGACGGCGCCGTCCGGGTCGTCGAGATCGCAACCGGCCGGCTCCTCGACGACCGCGTCGACCACGTCTTCCTTGTACCTGTCGCGTGGCTTCCGGACGAGTCCGGCTTCTACGTGAACGCGAGCCCGGATCACCACGCGCGGGTCTCGACCCCATTCCTATACCTCCACCGCCTGGGCGCGACGCGGCTGCCTCTGCCGGAGCCGGTCTGGCACCTCACGGGCCCGTACGCATTCCCGCAGATCTCGACCGACGATCGCCATGTAGTGGTCAGCGGATCGGTGTACGCGCCCCGCCCCGTCGCCTATCGCGAGATCGGCGCCGACGACGGGTGGCGCCCGCTGCTGGCCGGTTTCGCCGCGAGCTTCATCGGCGAAGCCGACGGCGACGCGCTGATCATGCTGACCACAGATCGGGCGCCGCGGGGGCGGATCGTGAGCATCCCGCTCGCCACCGCCGCCGACCGCGACACGTGGCGGGAGATCGTGCCTGAGGGCGACGGCGTGATGCGGTCATTCGCGCGCCTCGGTGACGGAGTCGTCACCGCCGAGCTCGTCGATGGCGCCTGGTCGGTGCGCGTCTACGACGCCGGCGGGCAGCTCGACCATGTCGTCGCGCTGCCATCACCGACGGGTCTCGACCTGCTGTTCGGCTTTGGCCAGGCGCCGGCTGAACCGCGGGTCTTCGCCGATGGCGGCGGCGCGGTCCGGCTGCTGCGCTCGTCGTTCGACCTGCCACCGGCACAGGTGCGCTACGTGCCGGCGACGCGCACGCTCGCACTCCTCACCCCGGCCGCCCCTGGCCCGCGTGCCATCGCGGCGACGCTTCGCCGCTGCACCTCCTCCGATGGGACGCCGGTCACGTACTGGGAGGTCGGCCTGCGCGCGGAGGGCGGTCGCCGACCGGCGCTCGTCTACGGCTACGGCGCCTTCTCGGTGGTCGTCAACACCCCCACCTACCCGGCCGTCGTCGCGCCGTTCCTCGACGCGGGCGGCGTCCTGGTGCTGCCGCACCTCCGCGGCGGCGGCGAGCACGGCGACACTCACTGGCGCGAGGCTCGCCGGCACGGCCGCCAGCGGTGCTACGACGACCTCTACGCGGTCGTCGAGGACGCGATCGCCGGGGGGATCGTGGATCCCCAGCGGATAGCCTTTGCCGGGGCATCGAACGGCGGCCTCACCGCCGCCGTCGCGCTGACGCAGCGCCCGGACCTGTGGCGCGCCGTCGTGTGCGCCATCCCGCTCATCGATGTGCTCGTCATGATGCGGGAGCCGTGGGCGGCCCCTCTGGTCGACGAGCTCGGCGACCCGCGAGACGCCGCCGACGCGGCAGTCATCGCGCAGTACGCCCCGCTGCAGGCGATCCGGCCCGGAACGCGCTATCCGGCGGTCCTCGTCGACTGCGGCGAGCACGATCTGCGCTGCCCACCCTGGCACAGCCGCAAGCTGGTCGCCGCGCTCGAAGCCGCGACGGCGAGTGACCGGCCGATCCTCTACCGCGAGCGTGCCGACGGCGGCCACGTCCTCGCCGAAGGCCGCGAATGGGCGGTCTGGCTCGCCTTCCTCATGCGGGAGCTCGAGATGGTCGCGCGATGAGCGCGGCGAGCGAGAGCCTCAAGGGGAGCGAGAGCCTCGCGGCGCGCGAGATCGTCGAGGCGGCGTGTCCGCTCGTCCCTCGAGACGGCCTGCACAAGAGAGGATGAGGATCACACCGAAAGCGAGGGGATGATCGGTCACTTCAGGTATCCTGCACGCGCATAGCGCGAAAGGGCAATCGCTCAGGACGGTCGCGCGCCGGACGCAGACTCTGGCGCCTCAAGGAGGAGACATGAAGGGGATCCACGTGTTCAGCAGACAGCGCAGAGTGCTCGTCGTCGCACTCGCGCTCATCACGCTCGTCGCAGTGCTCGCCGCCGGCTGCGGAGGCAGCTCCGGCGGCGGCGGCGCCACCAGTTCGGCCAGCCCCACAGGCGATCAACCAGTGTTCAGGCTGGGGACCGTGGGCATGGGCTACGACTCGTTGAACCCCTTTGTCGGCATGTACGCGCAGGACTACGCCGCCTGGATGCTGATGTACCCCAACCTGGCCCAGTACACCAACGCGCTCAAGGTCGAGCCCGACTTCGCGGAGTCGTGGACGACGAGCACGGATGGCCTGACCTGGACGTTCAAGACGCGTGCGGGCGCCGTGTGGTCCGACGGCCAGCCGCTCACCGCCAACGACGCCGCCTTCACCATCAACACAGTCGTGAAGCTGCAGGGCGGCGCGGCCGCCGCGCTCAGCCCCTTCGTCCCGGGCGTCAAGAGCGCGAAGGCCGGCGACGACACGACACTGGTGGTCACGCTCTCCCGGCCCTCGGCGGCCTTGCTCGCCAACCTCTTCCAGCTGCCGATCCTCCCCGAGCACTTCTGGGGCCCATACGCCAAGGGCGACGGCGCCAAGCTCAAGACCGTGACGATGGATCCGGCCAAGGAGACCCTGGTCGTGTCCGGCCCCTTCACCATCGACAAGCTCGACATCAAGGGCACGACGATCTTCAAGCGCGTCGATACGTTCTACGGAACCAAGCCGCTGATCACCGGCTACGGCTACCAGCTGTTCACCAACGCCGACGCCGCCATCCAGGCGCTGAAGGCCGGCCAGGTCGACTGCGTCGATGCCTTGCCGCCGACGGCGGCTGGCCCCATCCAGAGCGACGCCAAGCTCCAGATCGAGGGCTTTGGCGGCGGCATCCCCAACACCCTGATCGTGAACGACTCCACCAACAATACGAAACACCCTGAGCTGCGGAACCTCCAGGTCCGCGAGGCGTTGAACTTCGCCGTCGATCGCACCGCCATGATCGACTCGGTGTACGGCGGCTTCGCCGTACCCGGCGGCTCTTTGCTGCTCAACCAGTTCGTGCCGGAGCTCATGTCGGCGTCGGTGCCGGTGACCGAGCGCGACGTGGCCAAGGCGAACGAGCTGCTCGACGGTCTGGGTTTCGCCAAGGGCGGCGACGGCATCCGCGTCGCGGACGGCGTGAAGATGGAGTACACGCTGCTGGTCGGGACGATGAACCGGGCGATCGACAGCCGGCTGGCCGACATCCTCAAGCAGAACTTCGCCGAGCTGGGCATCGGGCTGCAGCAGAAAGTGGTCGACAACCAGGTCCCGCTGATCTTCACCACTCCGAAGCCGTACACGGACTACGACATGACGCTCATCATGTGGGGACTCACGCCCGACCCGGATTGGTCGCTGTTCATCTCGACCAGCACGATGCTCGGCGCGTACAACCTCACCGGCTACTCGAATCCCACCTACGACAAGCTTTACGAGCAGCAGTCGAGCGAGATGGACGCGGCCAAGCGCAAGGCGCTCATCGACCAGCTGTCGATGCTGCTGCAGACGGACCAGGTCTTCCTGCCGATCTGCTACACGCAGATCGTCACCGCGTGGAACAAGCAGTGGCAGAACGTGCCGGATGCCGGCGCGCCGTTCGGCTTCTACACCTACCTGAACAAGACGCAGTTCGACACGCTGGCGGTTCAGAAGTAGCCGGCCGGGCCGAGCCGGGCAGCGGGGCCGTCGGCGTCGCGGTCAAACGTTGAGCAAGCGCCAGAAGTTCATCTTGCGTCGCGCCGGGAGCGCGCTGGTGATCGCCTTCATCGCGATCAGCTTCAGCTTCGTGCTGTTCCGCGTGCTCCCCGGCGACGTGGTCACGAACATGAGCCGCGTGCCCAATATGACCAAGGAGGCGCAGGCGGCCTTGCGCGCCCAGTTCGGCATCGACAAGCCAATGGTCGAACAGTACGGGCTGTACCTCGAGCAGCTGGGGCGCGGCAACCTCGGCGTCAGCTATCAGAGTCAGCAGCCGGTGCTCGGGGAGGTCCTGCACGCGGTGGGCAACACCATCCCGATGGTCGGTTTGGGCACGGTGGCGGCGATCCTCGTCGGTACCCTCATCGGTGTGACCGCCGCCTACCGCCAGGGCAGCGCCCGCGACCGCGTCATCACGGGCGCGGCGATGATCGTCTACTCACTGCCGGTGCAGTGGGTCGGCCTGCTGCTTCTGGTCTGGCTCGCCGGCTGGCTGCCGACCTCGGGGATGAGCGACCCGTACCTGTTCGATGCCGGCTTCTGGACGACGGTCCAGGACCGCGCCCTGCACATGCTGCTGCCCGCCACCTGTGTGGCGCTCATGCTCTTCGGCTCCTTCGCGCTCGTGGTGCGCTCCTCGCAGCTCGAAGCGCTCGGCGACGACCACGTGCTCACGGCGCGCGCCAAAGGCTACGGCAACCGCCGCATCGTCTGGCGCGAGGCCTTCCGCTCGGCGATGCTGCCGCTGATCACGCTCTCCACGCTCACGCTGGGCTTCGTGATCGGCGGCGTCGTCCTCGTCGAGGCCGTCTTCAGCTGGCCCGGCGTCGGGCTTGGTACCGTGCAGGCGGTCGCGGCCCGCGACTACCCCCTGCTGCAAGGCATCTTTCTTTTCATCACCGTCTCTGTCGTGGGGTTCAACTTCCTCGGCGACGTGCTGCACTCCGTGCTCGACCCCAGGGTCGCGGAATGAAACTGGCGCGCCTCCTCCTCCACCGCCCCACGATCGTGGCCGGGATCGCGATCGTCGCGCTCTTCACGCTGGTCGCGGTCTTCGCCCCGCTGCTCGAGCCCTACTCGGTGGGCCGCCCCAGCGGCGCGATCTTCGCGCCGCCGTCGGCGGCCCACTGGCTGGGCTGCGACGACGCCGGCGTCGACATGCTCAGCCTGGTCGTCGCGGGTACCCAGAACTCGATGCTCGTCGGCTTCGCCGCGGCGGCCGTGGCAGTGCTCATCGGCGGCACGCTCGGCATCCTCGCCGGCTACCGCGGCAGCTGGAGCGAGACCGGCGTCGTCGGGGTCACGGACTTCTTCCTGGTGATACCGGCGCTGCCCCTGATGATCGTCCTCGCGGCGCTCTTCGGCCAGACCATCTACCACATCGTGCTGGTCATCGGGCTGCTGAGCTGGATGAGCGTCACCTACGTGGTGCGCGCCCAGGTGCACACGCTCAAGGAGCGTGGCTTCGTGGCCCGCGCGCGCAGCCTGGGCGCCGGCGATCTCTACATCATTCGTCGCCACATCCTCCCCCACGTGGCGCCGCTGCTCGTCGCCCAGACCGTGCTCACCGTCGCCTCGGCGGTGTTCTTTGAGGCCGCCCTTGCCTTCATCGGCCTGGGCGACCCTGAGCGCATCTCGTGGGGCACGATCATCCAGAACGCCTTCCTGCACTCGGCGGTGTCATACGGAGCCTGGTGGGCGATCGTGCCGCCGGGCGTCTGCATCGCCGTCGTGGTGCTCGGCAGCTTCCTCATCGGCCAGGGCGTCGAGGAAGCCATGAATCCGCGGCTCGGCAGCGCTCACGTCTCGCCGCGCTCGTTCAGGCTGCGCAGGCCTACGCCTGAGGACGCGCTGTGAGCGTGCTCGAGCTGGAGGGCCTGCACGTCTGGTTCGACGCCCCCGACGGGCGCTCATCGCACGCGGTCCGCGGCGTCGACCTCGCCGTAGAGGCCGGCGAGCGCGTCGGCGTGCTCGGCGAGTCGGGCTGCGGCAAGACCACGATGATCCTCGCCGCCATGGGCCTCTTGCCCTCGTTCGCCAGCGTCGGCGGCAGCGTCCACCTCGACGGTATCGACGTGCTCGCCGGCGGCGAGAAGAGCGCCCGCAAGGTCCGCTGGACCCACGCCGCCATGGTCTTCCAGGGGGCGATGAGCGCCATGAACCCGGTGCACCGCATCGGTAAGCAGATCGCCGACCCTATGGTCTTCCACAAGCGGCGCAGCCCTGCCGAGGCCCGCGCGCGCACCTGCGAGGTGCTCGAGCTCGTGGGCCTCCCGGCCTCTGTCGCGCGCCGCTACCCGCACGAGCTCTCCGGCGGCATGCGCCAGCGCGCCGTGATCGCCATGGCGATCGGCTGCGAGCCGAGGGTGCTGTTCGCCGACGAGCCCACGACCGCCCTCGACGTGGTCGTGCAGGCGCAGATCGGCGACCTCCTCGCCGAGCTCACGGAGCGCCTCGGCCTCGCTCTCGTGATGGTCACCCACGACATCGGCATGATCGCCGAGACCGCGGAGCGCGCTGTGGTCATGTACGCGGGGGCGATCGTCGAGGACGGCCGCGCCTTCGACGTGCTCACCGCGCCCCGCCACCCCTATACGCGGCTGCTGCTGGAGGCCACCCCGGTGGTCAATCGCGAGCGCCCCCTGGTCAGCATCCCCGGCACGCCGCCGCGCCTCGACGAACACATCAGCGGCTGCGCTTTCGCGGCCCGCTGCCCGCGGGTGTTCGAGGAATGCGCCGTGCGCCCGCCGCTGCTCGGCGATGGTCACGTCGTCGCCTGCCACGCTGTGGCGCGGGGGAGGCTCTCGTGAGCGCCGCCGCACGCGCCGCCGGCAACGGCGGCGAGCATCTGCTCGAGGTGCGCGATCTCGCGGTGCACTTCACCCTGAAGCGTTCTCTGGGCGACCGCCTTGGCCGGCGCAGCGGCCGGGTCGCCCGCGCGGTCGATGGCGTCAGCCTCTTCCTCGACCGTGGCGAGCTTCTCGCCCTGGTCGGCGAGTCGGGCTCGGGCAAGACGACCCTGGCTCTTGCCGCCCTGCGCCTCCTCGAGCCGACCGCCGGAACGGTGCTCCTCGACGGCCGGGACGTGACGGCCCTCTCGCGCCGCGAGCTGCAGCCCCTGCGCCGCCGCGCCCAGCTCATTCACCAGGACCCGTACGCCGCCCTCGACCCGCGTCTGCGTACCCGCGACCTCATCGCCGAGGCGCTGCGCATCCACGGACTCGCGTCCTCCCGCGAGGCCGAGCAGGCGGTTGTCTACGACGCCCTCGAGACGGTCGGCCTGACTCCGGTGGAGACCTTTGCCGAGCGCTACCCCCACCAGCTTTCCGGCGGCCAGCGGCAACGCGTGGCAATCGCCGGCAGCCTCGTGCTCAGCCCCTCCCTGCTGGTCGCCGACGAACCGGTCTCGATGCTCGACGTCTCGGTGCGCGCCGGCATCCTCGACCTCCTCGACCGGCTGCGCAAGGACGAGGGCGTCGGCATCCTCATGATCACCCACGACCTGGCCACCGCGGCGCACGTCGCCGACCGGGTCGCGGTGATGTACCACGGCAACCTTGTGGAGCTCGGCGCGGCGCACACGGTGATCGACTCCCCGCGGCACCCCTACACGCAAGCCCTCATCTACGCGGTGCCGCGAGTACACCGCGACGAGGCACGCGTCCGTACATTGCCCGGCGAGCCGCCCGACGCCTCCCACGTGCCGCCCGGCTGCCGCTTCCACCCGCGCTGCCCGATCGCCGTCGACCTCTGCAGAGTCGAGGCGCCCGAGCTGCTGCCCGCGGCGGCCTCTGCCGGCGGGACCCTGGTGGCCTGCCATCTCCGCGCCGCCGAGTCCGCGACCCATCCCCCCCGAGAGGAGACGTCATCATGAGAGTCTCGATAGGCGACGTGCGCTTGTGGTTCGACGTGCTCAACGCCGGGCTGGTCCCCGAGGGGCCGGATATGCGCGAGAAGCCGGTGCTGCTTGCCCTGCACGGCGGCCCCGGCTATGACCACTCGGGCTTCAAGGGTGTGCTCGACCCGCTCTGCGACGTCGCTCAGATCGTCATGTACGACCACCGCGGGAACGGGCGCAGCGACGACGGCGATGTCGCGCTCTGGACCCTTGACCAGTGGACCGATGACGTGCGTGCGTTCTGCGACGCGCTTGGCATCGAGCGGCCGTTCGTGCTGGGTTGGAGCTTCGGCGGGTTCGTCGCCCAGTCCTACGCCGCCCGCTACCCCAACGACCTCGCCGGCCTCGTCCTGCTCTCCACCGCGGCGCGCATCGCCTACGAGCAGTTCGGCCCGGCCTTCGAGCGGCTCGGCGGCGCGGAGGCCAGGGAGGCCGCGCGCCGCTTCTTCTTCGAGCCCGGGCCGGGGGTCGAGGAGGAGTTCATGCGCATCTGCATGCCGCTGTACACCTACAGGCGGGACCCAGACTACCTGGTCTACTCCGAGACGCGCCCGGTGGCGCGCATGGAGGTGGCGCACCACTTCTTCGCCGACGAGGCCTGGCGCATGGACCTGCGGCCGGGCCTGGCCGGCATCACCTGCCCGACGCTGATCGTCAACGGTGTGCACGACCCGATCACTCCACCGGAGTGCTCAGACGATCTGGAAGCCGCGCTGGTGAACGCCGCAGTGACCCGTGTCACCGGGGAGCTCAGCTCGCACGACCTTCCGGTGGACGAGCCGGAGCTGTTCGTGGATGCCGTGCGGGACTTCCTGACCGGCTGCCTCGGGCAGGGCGTGGCTGAGTCGTGAGCGCCGCCGCGGCCATGCACGACGTCCGCGGAGCCTCGCGGGAAAGCACAGTATTCGCGATCGAGCTCCACGGCCGATGACACGTCCACGAGGAGTCGCCATGTCACCTGAGAGTCCCGCCTTCGCACTCCACCATGTCCGCGTCCTGGAGCAGGACGGCGGCTTCTCGGACGAGACCGACGTCCTCATCGAGGACGGCGTGGTGACCGGCGTCGGCCGCGGCTTGAAGGCGCCCGACGGCGCGCCGGCCTACGACCTGAGCGGCCTCTGGCTGATACCGGGCGTGATCGACTGTCACGAACACATGGCGGCGTCCACGATGGATGCCGGCGAGCTGCTGCGCACGCCGGTGTCCTACTCCACGCTCGAGACGGCCGTGAACCTGCGCAAGACGCTCGAGGCCGGCGTGACGCTGGTGCGCGACGCCGGGGGCGCGGACGCCGGCATCAAGCGGGCCATCGACGACGGCCTCGTGCCGGGGCCGCGGCTGCAGGTCTCGATCCTCGTGCTCAGCCAGACCGGCGGTCACGGGGACGCCTTCTCGGAACGCATCGACATCGAGCCGGACCCTATCTTCCGAGACATCCTGGCCACGGTCGATGGTGTCGATGACATGCGCGTCATGGTGCGTCGCCTCCTGCGCGCCGGCGCCGACTGCATCAAGCTCTGCACCAGCGGCGGCGTGACCTCCCCGCACGACTCGCCCTACGACGTGGGCTTCACCGCCGAGGAGATCGCGACCGCCGTCTTCGAGGCCGGGCGCCACGGCAGGCCGGTGATGAGCCACGCCATCGCCGGCGAGGGCATCGACCTTGCGATCGCCAACGGCGTGCGTTCGATCGAGCACGGCACGCTGCTGACCGAGCGCCAGGCGGCGGCCATGGCGGCGGCGGGCTGCTGGCTTGTGCCGACGCTGTGCATCATCAAGGACCTGATCGATTCGACGCTCAAGGCGTATGAAGACAAGCCGCTGGCCGCGTCGTATGCGCTCAAGAAGGTCCTCGAGCTGCGCGACTCGTTCGGCGAGTGCGTGCGAGTCGCGCGGGAGGCCGGCGTGCGCATGGCCATCGGCTGCGACTGGATCGACCGCCGCCAGCACGGGCGCAACCTCGAGGAGCTGCCGCTGTTGCACGAGGCGGGGCTGTCGGTGGAGGAGATCCTGCTCGCGGCGACCGCGGGCGGCGCCGAGCTCTGCGGTGTCTCAGACCGGTACGGACGGATCGCGCCGGGCTTCGTCTTCGACGCCATCGTGGTGGACCGCGACCCATCCGACCTGGCCATCTTCCGTCAGAAGGAGGCTGTGCGCGAGGTGTTCAAGGCCGGCGTCGCCTGCCGTGGCGCTGGTGATCTGCTGGCCGAGCGCGGCTCGTCCCAGAAGCGGTCGAGCAATGACGCGCTCCAGGGCGCGTGACAGGCGCAACGAGTGGCCCCGAGGGTGGCGGGGCCGGCTGATGGGCGCGGTGGGGACTGAGCCGGCGGAGGTCGCCGGGGCGGCGGCGGCGCACGCGCGGCGCGGCGCCCACGCCGGCACACATCCGGAGCGGGGGCGCAGCGCCTTGCTCGCGATGTGTCGAGAGGCTCTGCGCGTGGACGGCTTGAAGGGCGAGCGCCCCGGGCTGACGGTCACCGTCGGCACGCTGCACTCGGGCACGCACTTCGGCGTCGTACCTGACCGTGCCGACGCCCACGTGGACATCCGCGCGTGGGCGGAGGACGACGTCGAGTGGGCTCTCGAGAGAGTACGCGACACGGGCGCCCACGACGGCGTCTCGTTCGGTGTCGAGAGGCTCTCCCGCTGGCCGGCTATGGCGCCGAGCGCGCTTTCCCTCGCGCTGCTCGACACGGCGGAGAGCCTCGGCCGCCGCCTCGGCGCCCCCGTCGGCCGGCGCCGCACAGGAGGCTCCAGCGACGGCTGCTGGACAGCCTCGGCCGGCGTCCCGACGCTGGACGGCCTCGGCCCGATCGGCGGCCACGACCATTCACCGGACGAATACATCGACATCCACTCGTGGCCCGCGCGCTGTGGGCTGCTGGCGGGAGTCATCGCGGCAGTCCCGTGCGGCGGGACCCGGCGGAGCCGCCTGAGCGCTCTCGCCGCCAACGAAGAGGAGGACGCATGACCGACACCAGGGACTCATCGGCGCCCGGCGCTCACGTCGGCCCGGTCACCCGCGACGAGCTGCTCGCGCTCATCGCGGCCGGCCAGGTCGAGACCGTCGTCCTCGCCGCGGTCGATCACATCGGCCGCCTGTTCGGCAAGCGCGCCGAGGCGCGCGCTTTCGCGGCGGCGCCCGACGACGGCATGCTCACGTGCTCCGTCAACTACACGTGGGACGTGCGTCAGGAGTACGCGCCGGGGGTCGAGCTCGCCGGCTGGCACACCGGCTACCACGACATGTGGGGCCGGCCCGACTGGGCGACCGCTCGGGTGATCCCGTGGGCACACCGGACCGCGATCGTGCTTTGCGACACGTGCATGGAAGCCGGCGCGGAGATCGCCGTCGCGCCGCGGACGATCCTGCGCCGCCAGCTGGAGCGCGCCCAGGCGCTGGGCTTTCGCTGCGAGATGGCCAGCGAGCTCGAGCTCCACGTCTACGCGGAGCCGCTCGAGGTCGTGCGGCGCAAACGCTACCGCGACCTCGAGCCGTCCGCCCCTGCCTGCCAGGACTACTCGATCCTCCTCCAGTCCCCCGACGAGCCGTTCCTGGCCGCGGTGCGTCGCCAGCTCACCGACGCCGGCATCCCGGTGGAGGGCAGCAAGGGCGAGTACGGCTGGGGCCAGACCGAGGTGAACCTCGCCCACGCCGAGGCCCTGGAGTCAGCCGACAGGCACGTGCTCTACAAGCTCGGCGTCAAGGAGCTGGCTCGCGAGCACGGGCGCAGTGTCACCTTCATGGCGCTGCCTCACGCCGCCGGTCCTCAGAGCGGATCCAGTTGCCACATCCACCTGAGCCTATGGGATGAGACCGACCGCAACGCGTTCGCCGGCATCGCCGATCCGTCGCAGAGCTCGCCGCTGATGAGGCACTTCCTCGGCGGCCTGATGCGCTGCATCCCCGATCTGATGCCCCTGTACGCGCCGTTCATCAACTCCTACAAGCGGCTGCGCGCCGAGGACTTCTCGCCATGCACCAACGCCTAGGGGTCCGACAACCGCTCGGTGGCCTTTCGCATGTTGGGGCACGGGCCGAGCAGGCGCCTCGAGAACCGCGTGCCCGGCGCCGACGTGAACCCGTACCTGGCCTACGCCGCGATGATCGGCTCCGGGCTTTTCGGCATCGAGCACGGACTGGAGCCGGGGCCGTTCGCGGCGGAATGTGCGCGGACGATGCCCGAGGCGCGACCGCTGCCCAGGAACCTGCCGGCGGCGCTGGCGCGCTTCGTCGGGTCCGACGTCGCCGCCGAGATCCTGACCCCCGAGGTGGTGCGCCACCTCACGTGCTTCGCCGAGCTCGAGATCGACTCCTACTTCAGCGTCGTGACCGACTGGGAGCGCGAGACGTACTTCGAACAGGCGTAGCAGGACCGACACAGCCGCCGGGCGGCAGAGCCGCCCGGCGGCACGCACGAGGAGGAAGAGATGGCTGACCGACTGAAGGGCAAGGTCGCGCTGATCAGCGGCGCGGGCATGGGCATGGGCCGCGAGGCCTGCGAGGTGTTCGCACGCGAGGGCGCGCGCATCGTCGCGCTCGACGTGAACGAGGCGGCGCTGGCGGAGACGGCCGCCGCCGTCAGGGATGCCGGCGGAGAGATCCTCACCTGCGTCGCCGACGTCGCCGACGAGGCCGCCGTGAAGGCCGCCGTGGAGGCGGGCTGCGCCCGCTTCGGCGGCCTCTCCATCCTCTACAACAACGCCGGCGTGCTGTGGCGCGACAAGGACTTCTCGGTCCTCGAGACCGACTCCGACGTCTGGGACCGCGTCATGGCCGTCAACCTCAAAGGCATGGTCTGGGTGTGCAAGTATGGCGTGCCCAAGCTCATAGAGGCCGGAGGCGGGGCGATCGTCAACGTCGGCTCCGTGTCCGCCCTGCTCGGCGACCCGGCGCCCCAGGACGCCTACACCTGCAGCAAGGGCGCCGTCATCTCGCTGACCCGCTCCCTCGCCGTGCAGTTCGCCGACAAGAACGTGCGCGCCAACTGCATCCATCCAGGCTTTGTGATAACGCCGATGCAGGCCGAGAAGACCGTGAGCCAGGAGTGGATCGACGGCGCCTGCGAGTACGTGCCCCTGGGCCGTCTTGCCGTGCCCCGCGACATCGTCAACGCGGCGCTGTTCTTGGCCAGCGACGAGGCCTCGTACATCACCGGGGCCGAGCTCGTCGTCGATGGCGGGTCCATGGTGATCTGATGGGACGCACATTGCAGGCACATCCCAGGAGTCCAGAACAGGGGGCTCGAGATGGGGAACATCACACACGAGGCTGCGCCGGGCGTCGCTCTCGATCAGCAGCCCAAGACCTTCGGCATCGCGTCGATGACGCTGTTCGCGGTGTCGGCCATCCTCACGGGAGACACCGTCGCCACTTCGGCGGCGCTGGGCGTCCAGGGGCTGACGCTGTGGGTCATTCTCGCGATCGTCTTCTTCATCCCGTACGGGTTCGTCACCGCCGAGCTGGGCAGCGCGTGGCCCGAGGAAGGCGGCATCTACGTGTGGATCCGCGAGGCGTTCGGGCCGCGCTGGGCGACCGTGTCGGCGTGGATGTACTGGGTCAACGTGGCCTACTGGGCGCCGGCCGTGTACGTGCTGTTCGCAGGCGCGTTGGCCACCACGTTCTGGGGCGGCATGAGCAGGACGTGGGAGGAGATCATCGCCATCGTGCTGATCTGGGTCACGGTCGCCGTGGGCGTCCTGCCGATCACCGTGAGCAAGTGGGTGCCCAACGTCAGCGCGGTGTGCAAGATGATCGTGCTCCTCGCTCTCGGTGTCGTGGGCGTCGCTTTCGCGGTCAAGCACGGCGCCGCGAGCTCCTTTGCGCTGTCCGCATGGAAGCCGTCGTGGGGCGCCAACTACTCGTTCGTGCCCATCATCATCTACTCGTTCATGGGCTTCGAGCTCATGAGCTCGGCCGGCGCGGCGATCAAGCGTCCGAAGCGCGACGTGCCGGTCATGATCGTCCTGGCCGGCGTCACCATCCTGGCCATCTACATGTTCGCCACGTTCGGCATCCTTGCGTCGATCAGGCTTGGCGACCTGTCGATCGTCACGGGCATCGCCGACGCCATGAAGCTGTCGTTCGAGCAGGTGCTCGGCGGCTACACGTGGCTCTTCGACATCCTCATGGTCATGCTGCTGTTCGGATTCTTCGGCAACATGGTCACGTGGTCGCTGGGCGCCAACCACAGCATGGGAGCGACGGGCCTCGACAAGACGGCGCCGCGCGTCTTCGGGCACGTCAACAAGCGCTTTCTCACGCCCGACTACGCCTTCGTGCTGCTGGGGGTCATCGCCACCGGCGTGACCGTGGTCAACTACTGGCTCTTCGCCGACAACGAGAGCGTGTTCTGGACGATCTTCGCGCTTTCGTCGATCGTGTTCCTGATCCCGTATCTCCTGATGTTTCCGGCCCTGCTGGTGCTCCGCAAGAAGCGCCCGGACCAACCCCGTCCGTACCGGGCGCCCGGCGGCGCCGTCGGCGCCTGGGTGTGGACGATCCTCTGCACGGCGGGCATCGTGCTCACGCTCGTCCTGTTCTTCTACGTCGTGCCGGAGGGCACGCCGAAGTGGACGTACTGGGGCATCACCGGCATCGGGACCATCGCGTCCATCGTCGTGGGGCTCCTTCTGTACCGCGGCCGGGCCGCCCGCGACTGACCGACACCGAGCCGAAGGAAGGTACACAGATGTTGCAGACCAACGAGGCGAGCCGCCCCCAGGCCAGCGAGGACGGCCGTCACTACCGGATGTACATCGACGGCGCCTTCGCGGAGGCGGCGAGCGGCGCCCGCGACGACGTCGAGGACCCATCGACGGGCGCGGTCTTCGCGACCTGCGCCAAGGCCGGAGTGGCCGACGCGGAGCGCGCGATCCGCGCCGCGCGCCGGGCCTTCGACGAAGGCCCCTGGCGTGGCGCCACCGGCGTGGAACGCGCGGACCTTCTGCGCGCCGTGGCCGCCGGCCTGCGCGAACGTGCCCAGGAGATCGGCCGCGTCGAGACCCTGCAGCAGGGTCACCTCGTGGCCGAGAGCATCGACGACGTGATGGGCTGCGCCAAGGAGCTCGAGTACTTCGCCGGGCTGGCCTGCGACAGGCAGGGCCAGCCGCTCAAGTTCGAGGGCGGCCTCGCGAGCGCCGTCACTCGCGAGCCGGTGGGCGTCGTGGCGGCGATCGTGCCGTGGAACTACCCCATCGCGATCGCCGTCACCAAGCTCGCGCCCGCGCTGGCCGCGGGCAACACGGTGATCCTCAAGCCGGCGTCGGTCACGCCGCTCACGGCGCTGCTGCTGGCCGAGGTCTTCGCCGCTGCTGGGGCGCCGCCAGGCGTCGTCCAGGTCGTCACCGGCCCTGGCAGCGAGGTCGGCGGCGCCCTGGCCGCATCCCCGCGGGTCGACATGGTGACGCTCACCGGCAGCGTCGAGGTAGGGCGTGATGTCGGCCGCCTTGCCGCCGAAACGGTAAAGAAGTGCGTGCTCGAGCTGGGCGGCAAGAGCGCCAACGTCGTCTTTGCCGACTGCGGCTTCGAGGCCGCCATCCAGGGGCAGATGCTGGCGATGTTCACGACCGCCGGTCAGGTCTGCACCGCCGGGACGCGGCTGATCGTGGAGCGCAGCATCCACGACGCGTTCGTCGCGGCGCTCGCGACGCGCGCCGGCGAGCTCGTGATCGGGCCCGCCATCGATCCCGCCACCGAGATGGGCCCGCTGGTCTCGGCGCCGCAGATGGCGACCGTCGAGCGGTACGTCGCCAAAGGGCTGGAAGAAGGCGGCCGCCTCGTCTGCGGCGGCAAGCGCCTCGACCGGCCCGGCTACTTCTACGAGCCGACGATCTTCACCGGCGTCACTCCCGACATGACGATCGCCCGCGAGGAGATCTTCGGGCCGGTGCTCGTGGCGCTGCCGTTCGACAGCGAGGACGAGGCGATCGCCCTGGCCAACGACACCGACTACGGCCTCTCGGCCGGCATCTGGACCACCAACTTGACGCGCGCGCTCCGCGTGAGCAGCCGCCTGCAGGCCGGCGCCATCTGGGTCAACACCTGGTTCGCCTCCCTGAACAGCGCTGCCGGCGGCGGTCGCAAGCTCAGCGGCGTCGGCGTGGAGGGCGGCGTGCCCGGCCTTGAGGAGCTCACCGTCGTCAAGCACGTGGCCATGAACATGTCGGACGAACCGTGCGGGTACTACCCCGCGAAATAGCGGACGGCGCCCGGCCCGGCCCCGGCGAGAGAAGCCGGGCCGGGCGCCTTCGCGGAGAGAAGCAGAGAGGAGCAGCCGGATGATCGTCCACATGTCGATCCACACGCCGAAGCCCGGCAAGGAGCAGGACCTGATCGCCTCGATGCACCGCTTCGGCGCGGCCGGCGCCGGGCAGCCGGGCTTCATCGAGGCTCGCACTTTGCGCGGGCACGCGGAGCGGCCGCCTTGTCGGCATGGCGCGCTGGGAGGATGAGGCGTCGTGGCGCGCCGGCATCCAGGTCCTGCGCGACGGGGCTCAGCTCGACCGAGGTCCGCGTCACCGTGACCGGCGTGCTCGAGGATGCGCGACGCCGACTCCGGCGGACCACGTGAGTAGCCCGCGCCGGGCGCTGCCGGAGCGCGGCCGAGCTCGCCTGTCGGTCACCGGCGTCTCTCTGGTACTCTTGGCCCCGTAGGATCAGGACCACACGACTCTCCGGCAGGACGTGAACGAGCAGCAACCGACCGATCGCCAGACGCGGGCTCCGAGCGGGCGTACGCCCGAGGAGCGCGCCGCGGCGCGGGCGCTCCGCCGGCAGCAGCTTCACCGCCGGCGGCTGGTCGCGCTCGGCGTGCTGGCCGTCATCGTCGTCGTGCTCGTCCTCCTCATCGTGCTCGTGGTGCGCAGTTGCGGCGGCGACGACGGGACGGCCGGCGCTTCCGCCGGCAAGCCGTCGCCCAAGCCTACCGCGCTGCGCACGCCGACGGCCGCCGCGCCTCTGCGCTTCGGCGCCTACGGCGAGTCGGTCGGCGCCGGCCTGCTGTTCGGCCTCAAGCTGCTCACCGAGAAGCGCGACGACATCTACGTGCACCGCTTCGTCAAGGTGGCGAGCGGGCTCACGCGCCCGGATTTCTTCGACTGGCCGGCCTACCTGAAGAAGGACATCGACAAGCGCAAGACGCCCTTCGACGCGGTGGCGCTCATGTTCGGGGCCAACGACGGGCAAGACGTCAAGGTCGATGGCAAGCAGGCCAACTTCGGCACCGGCTCGTGGAAGGCGATGTACTCGGGGCGGGTCGGCGACGTGATGGACATCTACCTCAAGCGGGGCGTGAGCCGCGTCTACTGGGTCGGTATGCCGCGCATGGGCATCGGCTGGTTCAACAAGCGCATGGAGCTCATGAACGGCATCTACAAGGCGGAGGCCGCGAAGAGGGCGCCGCGGGTGGAGTACATCGACGCCTGGACGATCGTCGATGCGCCGGCCAAGACGTACCAGGCGAAGTACCGGCAGGCCGACAAGGTACACATGACCGTCGAGGGCGGCATGAAGGTCGCGGAGGCGGTGCTCGCCGTGGTCGCCCGCGAGTGGCACGTGCCGCCCTTCAAGTAGGACGCGGCCGGGGGCCGCGGGCGGCGGAGCCCTTCGGCTCCGCCCGCGCCCGCCGCCCCGTTCCCGCCCGCCCCGCCTGCGCGCGCGCCGTGCTCCAACTCGCGCCACCGGCGCGCATCTGCGAGGATTGCCACGATGGCCTCTCCCGCGACGATGACGCACAGCTCGCGCCGTATGGCGATCGTCGCCGACATCCTGCTGTTCAGCGTCGCCGTCTTCTGGGGCGCCAACTTCGTCGCCATCAAGTCGGCCGTGGAGCGCACGAGCGCGATCGCCGGGGGCAGTATCGTCGCCGGCTCGATGCTGTACCTCCTGCTCCGCTACGTGGTCGCCACCGGCATCTTCGCCGCGGCTCAGCCCAGGAGCTGGCTCAAGGCTTCGCGGCGCGACTGGAGGATGGGCGGTCTGCTCGGCTCCTTCTACCTGACCGCCCTCATCCTGCAGACGATCGGCTTGCAACGCACCTCGCCCGGCGTGTCGGGCTTCATCACGGGCATGAGCGTCGCCATGGTCCCCTTTCTCTACTGGGCGGTCGCACGCCGCTCGCCGGGCAAATGGCAGATCATCGGCGCGATCGTCGCCACCATCGGCCTGGGGGCGCTCTCGCTGCAGGGCGACTTCTCCATCCGCTGGGGCGACGCCCTCACCCTCCTCGCCACCCTGTTCTACGCCTTGCACATCATGACCACGGGGTTCTTCGCGCCGAAGGTGCATCCGTCCACGCTCGCCGTCACGCAGATGATCACGTCGACCGCGGCGCTCGCCGTGCTTACCCCGTTCTTCGTCCACATCACCCTCGACCTCCCCTGGCAGGTGTGGGCGGCGGTCGTATGGACGGCCCTGAGCGGCACCATCTACGCCTTCTTCATCCAGAGCTGGGCGCAGCGCTACACGACCTCCACGCACGCCGCCATCCTGCTCGGCTTTGAGGCCGTCTTCGCGGCCATCGCCGGCATCGCCTTCGGCATGGACTCCGTAACATGGCGCTTGCTGGTCGGGGGGTCGTTGATGCTCAGCGGCGTGTTCATCGTGGAGCTGCTGCCGTCGTCGAAGGGCGTGGTGGCGGAGATCGAGGCGGAGGAAGGGCCGGCGCGCTGACGCGCGCCGGCGGCGCAGCCGCTCCGGCCCGAAGCGCGGCGCGAAATCGCCCACCTTTCGCCGCCGGGCGAACCCGGTACCATGGCGGGCATGAAGACGCCACGTGTCACCATGCGGTGTTATGTCGAGGACCTTGGTCTGGCGCTGCCGGGCATCGACGATGAGCTCGTTGCAGCTCACCCGATCGTCAAGGAGCTCGTCCAGCGAGCGCCGACTGCTCCGGCTGGGCTGAAGCGGGTCCTTTCGATCGCCTCGCCGTTGGTGTACCGACTGCGGCGCGGCCGACACCGCGGGGCTGCCTGGCCCGACGGCGAGCGTGGTTCGAGATCGCCCGGTACGGGCTGCCGGTGACCTGAGGCCGGCTACTCCAGCGGCCGCCGGCCGGTGACACGCTCGAGCGTGTCCACGTCTGAGCCGGCGAGATAGGCGATCGCGGCGTCGTCGCCCAGTGCGAGCGCCGCACCTGCGCCGGCGATGCCGGCGCGCAACGCGTCGGAGTGGCGCGCCGTGTACTCGCGGACCGCGCGGCCCACAAGATCGGCCTGGCTGCACTTCAGCAAAGCGGCGGCGATGCGGACTTGTTCTTTGGTGTCTGCGCTCACCTTGATCGGAGATGCGGTCATGAGCGAGCCTCGCGTCGGTGGTTGATGGTACTTTGGTACCTCCAACTGCAGCATACCGCAGATCTTGAGAGCGCGAAACCCTTGGGCTTGGCGGCGGGTCGACCTGTAGACTGGAGCCGAACCGGGCGCGGCCTTGCCGCCGCCGCCCGTGGGCACGCGTGGCGGGGGGTCGCATGGCTGCACCAGACGCCGTTCTCGAGCTCGTCGAACGCTTTGAACGCAACCGCGCGCAGTACCTTAACCCCGCCTACAACGAGACCCAGGTGCGGCGCGAGTTCCTCGACCCGTTCTTCGCGGCGCTGGGCTGGGACATCGACAACACCGCCGGCCACGCCCAGCAATACAAAGATGTCGTCCACGAGGATGCGATCAAGGTCGGCCTCGACTCCCGCGCCCCCGACTACTCGTTTCGCGTCGGCGGCCAGCGCAAGTTCTTCGTCGAGGCGAAGAAGCCGGCGGTCAATCTGAAGGACGATCCCGCGCCGGCCTACCAGCTGCGCCGCTACGCCTGGTCGGCCAAGCTGCCGCTGAGCCTGCTCACCGACTTCCAGGAGCTCGCCGTCTACGACTGCCGGGTCAAGCCCGCGGCGTCAGACAAGCCGTCGGCGGCGCGCACCCTCTACGTCCCCTACGAGCACTATGACGAGCGCTGGGACGAGATCGCCGGCGTGTTCAGCAAGGAGTCCATCCTGCAGGGCTCCTTCGACCGCTACGCCGAGTCGACCAAAGCCAAGAAGGGCACCGCCGAGGTCGACAAGGCCTTCCTCGGCGAGATCGAGCTCTGGCGCGATTCGCTCGCCCGCAACATCGCCCTGAGGAATCCCTCGCTCAGCCAGCGCGAGCTCAACTACGCGGTGCAGGCGACCATCGACCGCCTCATCTTTCTGCGCATCTGCGAGGATCGCGGCATCGAGCCCTACGGGCGCCTGCACGGCCTCTGCAACGGCGGCGGCACGTACGGCCGCCTCAGGGCGCTCTTCTACGAGGCCGACCAGCGCTACAACTCCGGCCTCTTCCACTTCGAGGACGAGAGGGGCCGGGCCGGCTACGCCGACCGGCTCACCCCCGGCCTGGCGATCGACGACAAGCCGCTGAAGGACATCCTCAAGCGCCTCTACTACCCCGACAGCCCGTACGAGTTCAGCGTGCTGCCCGCCGACATCCTCGGGCAGGTCTACGAGCAGTTCCTCGGCAAGGTGATCCGCCTCACGGCCGGGCACCGCGCCGTGGTCGAGGACAAGCCTGAGGTCAAGAAGGCCGGCGGCGTGTACTACACGCCCACGTACATCGTCGACTACATCGTGAAGCACACGGTCGGCCGCCTGCTCGAGGGGCTCACGCCCAAGCAGGCGGCCTCCCTGCGCATCCTCGACCCGGCCCGCGGCAGCGGCACCTTCCTCATCGGCGCCTACCAGTACCTGCTCGACTGGCACCGCGACTGGTACGTGGCGCACGGACCCGAGAAGCATCAGAAGCAACTCTACAAGGCCGCCGGCGGCGAGTGGCGCCTCACCACCGCCGAGAAGAAGCGCATCCTGCTGAACAGCATCTACGGCGTCGACATCGACGCCCAGGCCGTGGAGACCACCAAGCTCAGCCTGCTGCTCAAGGTGCTCGAGGGCGAGACCGCGGAGAGCATCAGTACCCAGCTCAGCTTCCTCCATGAGCGCGCCCTGCCCGACCTGTCCGCCAACATCAAGTGCGGCAACTCGCTGATCGGCCCAGACTTCTACGACGACCAGCAGCTCGGCCTCGCCGGCCTCGACGAGGACGAGCGCTACCGCATCAACGTCTTCGACTGGGAGGCGGAGCTCCCGCTGGTCCTCGGCAAGGCGGTGCCGGAGGAGAGGCGCGGGTTCGATGCGGTGATCGGGAACCCGCCGTGGGGAGCGTCTTTCGATGATGCCTCGCTTGCGTATCTGCGTCGGGTGTTCTCGCCCGTGGTTGTGAGAATGGTCGACTCGTACATCTACTTCAGCGAGCTCGCCCTTCGACTCACGCATCCGGCCGCATATGTGGGGCTCATTGTCCCCGCGACGCTACTCAACCAGGTCGATGCGCGACTCATGCGCGTCGCCCTGCTGGCCAGGCCCCTACATGTGCTTGTGAACCTGGGGCAGCGCGTCTTTGGGCCGCTGGTGCTGAACACTTCGGCAGTGTTCGTGATTGGGGGCGCCGGAGATCCCGACACATCTGCCATCGCGGACTTGTCCCGACTCGAGAGTGGCGACAAGCCGAGAGCGCTGCGGGCGGTGGAGTTGGTCGATGCCCGTGCGTGGGCCGAGGCCGTTGGCGCCGACGAGTCTCGGACTCTCTTCGCCGGCTCGCTGAAAGAGACTCAACTGCTGCAGCGACTCCGAGGAAAGTACCCCGCCTTCGTCTCAGTGATCCACGGTCGCATAGAGCGGGGCGTTAGCCCCGACGTGGTTGGCGCCCACGTCCTGAAAGCCGAAGCAGCACAGGAGCTGGGCATCGAGCCCGCTCTTCTGCGTCCCAGTCTGAGCGGACGTGCCATTCGGCGATTCCAGCCCTCTGTCGCTGACCAACTCCTGCTATACACGACCAGGGAGACACCCATCGAGCAGTACCCGAATGCTCGGGCCTGGCTCAATCAGTGGGCATCGCGCAATACCTGCAAGGAGGTCGCCGACGGCAAGCACCCCGCCTGGGCTCTCCATCGACCCAGGGACCCGGGCATCTTCACGTCGCCCAAGTTCATCGGGTTGACGACATCGAAGGTGTTTGAGGTGGTCTATGACCCCACGGATGACTTGTACGTGACCGATGCCATGTATGTGTTTCGAATCCGCGAAGACTTGGACCCGCGGGTCATTCTCGGGCTGATCCACTCGCGCGTCATGCTCTTCTTGTATCGGGTCGCGAATCAAGGGGAGGGTCGAGTCATTCCTCAGGTGAAGGCCGCGAAACTCAAAGACATTCCCGTCCCCGTGCTCGACATGGAGTCCGCGGAATGCCGACGCCTTGCCGATATCGTCGATCAAATTGTAGCCGTGACGTCTCGTTTCCGAGAGGCGCGCGTGCCGAGCGACACTGAGGCGTTCCGTCGCGAGGCTGGCGGGCTCATCGCTCGGATCGATCGCCTCGTCTACGACCTCTACGCCCTCACCGATGACGAGATCGCCCTCGTCGAGGAAAGCGTGCCACCCGCCTGAGTGGCGCCCGAGGCCTCATCAAGACGAGCGCCGACGAGCCGCCGCCGCTCGAGCGCGAGACCCAGCGGCCGCCCGAGGCGCTGACCGGCCGCGCAGGGTGACAATCCACAGCACCCGTTGCATTCCTCCAGGGTTCGGGCATAATGGGGTTGGGTTCGGGAACCCCGTCAGTCGCTGGAGACAGTGACACCGCGGCAACGCGGCCGACGGCCCGGACCCTTTTCTTTGCCTACCGCAAGCAGAACGCCTGCACCCACGGGTGGCGTGGGTGCGGCCATGGGCAGATTTTGAGGCCGTGCGTCTGCAGCGCCCCACCGACTGGTCGCCACAGGCGCGAGTGCAGCGTGTCGAGGTAGCGGCGCTCCGCGCTACCATACTCGTCCCACTCAAAGGCCGCATAGACGCCGCCGCTGGCCGTGTCGGCGATCTGCAGCATCCTCTGGTTGTGAGGTGTGTCGACCCGGGCCGGCATCACCAGGTGGCCCCACTCGATGTTCGTTGCCTGTCGCTGCAGGACGCTGAGGTAGTCGGCGATCAACTGAGTCGGCATACCCTTCACCTGGGCGAAGTGCATGACGGTCTGAGCTTGGTGGTGCTTTCCGAACCACGACAGGCGCTCGACCAGGAGGCGAAGAGTCCAGGTGTAGAGGTCGGCGGGCGCCCCGACGGCCTGCGCGTTGTCGACGTCCCATTTGCTGAAGACCACGGAGATGACGTGAAGGTCCTGCATAGCGTTGACCGCGTTGCAGAGGTGGAGTCGCTGAGAATGGGACCTCACGCTCGTCCAGTGGATGGTATCTGATTGCTTGCGGCCGATCTCCGTCGCCACCTGCTCCCACCTTTCGAGGATGGCCGGCTGAGCACCCTCGGGCACGAGGATCGCTGTGGTGCAGAAATGCTCTGACGAGCCGGCTCGAGTGCCGGGTGGCAGATCGGCTGGCCTGCGCTTCCAGCCGCGGTCGCCGCTCTCGTCGATGTAGGCGTGCCAGTAGGGCAGCGGCTCAGCGCGCCTTGTGCGTGGGCCGGCCGGCGTCATGGCGCACGGTCAGCGGGGGTCGAGATCGTCACGTGGGAGAGCGTAGCCCGACTGGCGCTCCGCGGACAGAGTGACAATCGGCTGTGGCGAGGACCGCCTACTCGGCGTAGCTCGAGGGAGCGCACCTCACCGGCCGCTTGTTCAGCGAGCGACTGTCTATCGAGTCTGATTGGCAGGGATGACGCTGAAGACGTGGATTTGCCAGCCGTCCTCGCGCTGTTGAACCCGAACCTGGCGAGCTGGTGGTTGCTGATCCTTCGTCGGCGACTCCGCGACATCGACATACCGCATGACACACGGCTCCATGCACGTCAGGTCGCCGCGCCCGATGCCCAGATCGACCGGCTCATGTGTGAGCTCCACGGGCTCACCGACGACGAGATCGCCCTCGTCCTCGCTCTCGCGGTCACGACGGCCCCGGCGGCCTTCGCCGCCGGCTTCAAGGCCCCGGCCGGCGAGGCCAACCAGTCCGGCCGCCTCGACACCGCGAGCCTCTACGATCTCGGCAACGGCACCAGAGCCCTCTACGCCTTCTCCTCAAGCGGCTCCGCCTTCACGAAGAAGCTCTTCTGGAAGAGCGCGAAGGGCCGGTTCGACGCCGCCAGGGCGAAGCTCGCTTGCGACGACCTGAAGGCGGCTCTCTGCTGGTCTGGGCGGGCCAGTTCGTCTCCCGGATGGGCGACCGTCTGGCGCTGGTCGTCTGTCCCTGGCTGGTCTAGAAGAGTTCGGGGTGGGCGCTCGTCACGGGGGGCCGTCTTCGCCCTGCCAGGCGTACCTGTCCCAAGGGCCGGTTGGCGCTGTAGGGCTTGCGAGCATGCTCCGCGTTCTCCTTTGCCAGTCCATCGCGCGTGCCCGTTGACATAGACAGATGTCCCATGCAGGTCCGCCGCTCCCGCTGTCGATCGGGATAGGAAGGTCGGAGTTGCCGCCCGCAGACGATGGGCTGCGCGCTTGCGCGGCACATGTCTTTCGGCTCTGGCGACATCGCAAGAATGAAGGAGGCCGCGATGCGCCGCACAGTCCGTCGTCAGCGAGGCACGCTCACATATTGGAGGAGCCCTGCCACAAGTGTTCTGTAGAGGCCAACATGCGCCCAGCACACAGCCCGGTTCGAGCGCTCGCGGGGTTCCCGCGAGGCGCGCTCCGGGGAACCGCACTGACGATCGGAGAATGATCATGGCTACCGATACCAAGGGGGCCTTCGCTGTCGTCAGCGCGGCCCGGTCATGGCGCGCACTCGCTGCCGCGTGCCTGTTCCTCGCGCTCCTCCTGGTGCTCGCCTGGCCGGCGCCGGTTCGCGCGACCACCCTCGAATGGATGTCCATCGAACAGCTCTCGCAGCGCGCGGCCATAATCGTCGAGGGCGCCGTGGTCTCCACAGCCGTCGAGCAGACGCCCGCCGGCGTGCGCACGGCCGTGCGCATCAAGGTGAAGGACTCCCTCAAGGGCGCACCCTCCACGTTCAAGACCGCGTACGTGCCCGGCGGCACGCTCCCGGACGGTACCCAGGTCATCGTCGATTCCATGGCTTCGTTCCACGTGGGCGAGTCCTGCTACGTCTTCATCGACGACCTCGGCTGGGTCATGGGCGGCTTCCAGGGCAAGCTCGACGTGGCCGGCGGCCGCGTGCTCGGCAGCGGCGTCAGCACGGAGACCATGAGCCGCCGCATCGCGGCGGCGCTGCGCGGCGCCAAGCCCGCGGCGCGTCCGGCCGCCCGCGCGCCGCTCCACCCGGCCACCTCGCCGCAGGCAGGCGCGCCGACGATCTCGTCGATCTCGCCGGGCGCGGGCTCCGCCGGCACGGACACCCACGTGACGATCTTCGGCAGCGGCTTCGGCTCCTCGACCGGCAAGGTCGAGTTCTCCTACGGGCGCAACAGCGTCATGTGGATCGGCGCCGACGACATCTCCTCGTGGACGGACACCAGCATCAACTGCGCCGTCCCGAGATACAACTTGGACGCATACAACGCGTCGGCGGGGTCGGGACCCGTCGTGGTCACCACCTCGACGGGCGCAGCGTCCAACCGCTACCTCTTCAGCGTGCCGTTCGGCTACTTGGGGGCCAAGTGGGCGAGTCCCGCGGTGACGTATTTCCTGAACACGTCAGGCATCGACAAGGCTCTGCGCGAGACCCTCGTCGATGCAGGCACGGCAGAGTGGAACGGCGCCGGTTCGGCCTTCCGCTTCACCGACGGCGGCGTCCTGCCGGACGCCGGCTACGCCCCGGACCGCCTCAACGTCATCTCCTGGGGCTGGGGCTTGCCGGGCGGTGTGCTTGCGCAGGCGACGACCTACGTCATCGGCGGCATCGTCTCGGAGTGCGACGTCCAGTTCAACAACGCCTACCCCTGGGGGGACGGGGCGCCCGGCACAAACACGGTTGACATCCAGGGAACCGCGGCGCACGAGACCGGTCACTGGCTGAGACTGGCCGACCAGTTCATGCCCGGCGACTCAGCCAAGGTGATGTACTGCGGCAGCGAGAAGAACCAGCAGACTAAACGCGTGCTCGCCGCCGGTGACATCGCGGGCATCAACTGGATCTACCCGGTCAGTATCAACGTCACCGCCCCCACCGGCAGTTCGAGCTACCCGGTCGGCGGCAACCTCACGGTCAGCTGGACGACGAGCAGCGCCACCGCGGGCGGCATGTTCGGCGTCTGGGCGCGCAGCCCCGGCGGCGGCTGGTACATCGGCAAGATGGTGTACGCGAGCGGCGGCACGAGCTACAGCACCGACGTCACTCTCGACGTGCCTGCGGGCGGCGGCTACGAGGCGATCGTCGCCTGGCGCTCCGCGGTGATCGGAGGCGCCTGGACCAGCTGGGGCACGAGCCCCGGCTCCTTCGCCGTGACGGGAGACCTCACGGTCACCGCCCCCACCGGCAGCGCGAGCTACCCGGTGGGCGGCAACCTCACGGTCAGCTGGACGATGCGCAGCGCCGCCGCCAGTGGCGAGTTCGGCGTCTGGGCGCGCAGCCCCGGCGGCAGCTGGTACGCCCTCAAGCTGGTGCCCGCGAGCGGCGGCACGAGCTACAGCACCGACGTCATCCTCGACGTGCCTGCGGGCGGCGGCTACGAGGCGATCGTCGCCTGGCGCGGCACGGCGGGCGGCGTCGGCGGCTGGACCAGCTGGGGCACGAGCCCCGGCTCCTTTGCCGTAACGGGCACGGGGCTCGCGATCGGCCAACCCTACGGCGGCGGCGTAGTCGCCTACGTCGATGGCTCCGGGCAGCACGGCCTGATCGCCGCCGCGGCCGACCAGACCGGCGCCGGCGCCTACGACGGTATCCAATGGGCGACCGAGCCGTTCTGGTACACCAGCGTGCCGGGGGCCCTCGGCGTCGCCATCGGCACGGGCACCGCCAACACGAACGCCATCATCGCCCAGAACGGCCCCGGCGCCACCTATGCGGCAGGTCTGGCGCGAGCCTACACCGGAGGCGGCTACACCGACTGGTTCCTGCCCAGCAGGGATGAGCTGAACAAGCTGTACCTCAACCGCGTCGCGATCGGTGGTTTCCACACTATATGGAAGGACACCCCCTGGTACTGGAGCTCCTCCCAGGACGCGGACTACGCGAGCGGCGCGTGGAGCCAGTACTTCGACGACGGCTACCAGAGCAACGGCTACGGCAAGTACGACACGGCCAGGGTGCGTGCTGTCCGGGCTTTCTGATCAATTCATCCATTCAACTATTCAACAGGGGGTGCAGGGGGCTTTTGCCCCCTGCTGAAAACCGTTCATGGCTCTCTACTACGATCTGCCGGTGTACAAAGACGTCTACCGCCTGATCCTCAAGATCTTCGAGTACACCAAGGACTTCTCGCGCGAGTACAAGTACACCCTGGGGCAGGACCTCAAGCGCGACAGCATCGTGCTGGTGCGCAGCATCTACCGCGCCAACAAGGCGCAGAGCAAGACGGAGTATCTGGAGGCCTTTCTGGATGACTTCGAGGTCCTCAAGCTGGAGGTGCGCCTCTGCGTCGACCTCAAGATCCTGCCCATCAGGAAGCAGGCCGAGCTGGCCGCGCTCATGGACGGCATCGGCAGACAGATCACCGGCTGGCGCAACGCCGGCCTGTACTAGCCGGAACCCCGCCGGTCACGGCCGCCGGGAGCGAGCAAGGCTTGGTTCAGAAGCGGCAGAGGGGCCGCCCATGCGGGGCGGCAAAGGAGCATGCGCCGGGAGCGCTCCCGGAGCATCTGAACGCCTTTGCTTTACCTGTTCGGTGGTACTGAGTCCGCCGTCAACTACTGGAGCTCCTCCCAGAACGCGGACAACCCGAACAACGCGTGGAACCAGAACTTCGACGACGGCAACCAGAACAACGGCAACAACAAGAACAACACGAACAGGGTGCGTGCTGTCCGGGATTCTGAAGCGAGCTGCGCGCGGCCCGGGCGGGAGTCCGCCCGGGCCGCGCGCAATATGACCGACACGGCGCAGATGCGGTTGTGATCGGCGGCGGCGGACGCGCCCGCGCCGGCGGCGGGCATCCCCCTGACGGAGGTCTTTGAGGCCTACCAGAGCTGCCGCCGTCACAAGCGCGGCACGATGAACGCCTTGGCCTTCGAGCTTGAATACGAAGCCAACCTCGTGGCGCTGTGGGAGGACATCAACAGCGGCGCCTACGGCCCGGCAAGATCCATCGCCTTCATCGTCGACAAGCCGGTGAAGCGCGAGATCTTCGCCGCCGACTTCCGCGACCGCGTGGTGCACCACCTGATCGTGAGCAAGCTGAACCCGCTTTTCGAGCGCGAGCTCATCTTCGACACCTATGCGTGCCGGGTCGGCAAAGGTGCCCATATGGGCATCAGGCGCGTGGAGCGCTTCATGCGCCGCTGCTCTCAGAACTACACCCGTGACTGCTTCGTCCTCAAGCTGGACATCGCGGGCTTCTTCATGAGCATCGACCGCGGCATCCTCTACAGGCGGCTGGAGGCGTTCATCAGGGAGAAGTACGGCGCCCCGGACGGCGAGCTTGTGCTGGGCCTCTGCCGCAAGGTCGTCTTCTGCGACCCGGCGCGCAACTGCGTCGTCAAGGGCCGCCGCGGCGACTGGGACGGCCTGCCGGCGGGTTTCACTCGCGATCCGGCTGCGGCCTGCCCATCGGCAACCTCACGAGTCAGGTGTTCGCCAACTTCTACCTGAGCCCGTTCGACCACTTCATGAAGCATAACCTGGGGCTGCGCTACTACGGGCGCTACGTGGACGACATGGTGGTGGTCCATCCCGAGCGCGACTTTCTGGCGGCCCTGGTCCCCGTGGCGGCCGACTACCTGCGGCGCGAGCTCGGCCTCACCCTGCACCCGCGCAAAATCTACCTGCAGCACTACGCCCACGGCGTCAAGTTCCTCGGCGTGATCATCAAGCCGCGCCGCATCTACATCGAGAGCCGCACCAAGGGCAACTTCCACTTTGCCATTGAGCAACACAACCGCGTTGCCGAAGAGCACCGGCCCACGCGCGCCGAGCGCGTCGCGTTTCGCGGCAGCGTGAACTCGTACCTGGGCCTGCTGGCGCACTACGACACCTATCGCCTGCGCCGGCTCATGCTGGAAGGCCTGTCGCCGTGGTGGCTGAAGGCCGCGCGGGTGGACGCGGGGCTGCGCAAGGTCGTGCTCAAGGCGTAGGCGGCGGGCGGCGGCGGCGGGCGTCAGCGGCGGTCATGGGGGCCGGTCGTAGGCGGCCCGCCGAGAAGGATCCGGCGCTGCGCGGCCGCGGCTGCCAAGTCAGCGACGTTCGGCCTTGCGGGGGTGTTCGGCCCGGCTTCGGTCGTGGCCAAACGCGACTCTCTTCTCGTCCAGGTCCTGAGCGGTACTGCGGACGCCAGGTTCCCTTCGGCGGACTGCGTCGCCTGCCCGGCCGCCTCGGATTCGACGAGCGTCTTCACGGCGGTCATCATGTCTTCGCCGGGACCGCTGTCGAGGAGATCCAGAATCCGCAGCCGAAGGGCCGACTCCAAGGGCTGGAAGCCTTCCTCGACGACCACTCCGACCCTGCCGACGCGGCCTTGCTCGCCGACGGAGGCGAGCATCCACATGCGGCCGAGCGCAGGAGGGCCAGGCATCGACTATGGCGCCGAGTCCGGGGGCCGTGAACGCGCCGTTCACCGGCCTCACCGGTGGATCTCGGCTTGCCGCCTGCCGTTCCCTACTCCCTCGCTGCTCTCATTGCGGCTTCCATGATCCTGCTGTGGATCCAGTAGCCCGCGCCCCTCATCTGCTGCAGCAGCTCGCCTACATTCGGCACGAGCTGGGCTTCTTTGGCGTCCGTCAGCAAACGGGCTGTTCCAATCACATCCAGGCCATAGACCTCTCTGGCGACGCGGCGCCCTTTTCGTTCATCCATCAAGACTCTGGGTACCCCGATCTCACGGGCAAGTTGAATGACTGAGGCTTCGCCGACATCGAGAATGGTAGCGAGCAGCGGATCTCCGGGCTGCTGCAGCGCCGACACGGTGAGCCAGTCGGCTTTTCGATAGGCATCCAGCCCTGTGAAATGCCGTCCTCCGCGAAGGATCTCATCATGTACAGCTTGCGGCAGATAGACCGACTCATACAGGCCCCTCAGAATATCCAGTCTCTCAATACCGGCAAGGGCGATCAGCGGACCCGTATTGCAGACGATCGCCGTCATCCGGAGATCCTCACTGGAACTCTCTCGAGATCTCGTCATCGTCCCACTCGACGGACGAGACTCCCATGTCGATGCAGGTCAACAGGAACTCCACCCGCCCGATACCGGCAAGTTGGGCAGCATGGCCGGAGCTCAGCCTGCCCATTTCGTAGAGCTTCACCGACATGGCTTTGCGGGCCTCTTGCTCGAACGCTTCTGGACTCTGGTTTGAAACTGCAGGTATCGCTTCGGGATACTCGATGACGATGGTTCTCTGCACTGGGATCTTCCTCCCACATTTGCTCAAGCATTGGTGCTGTTGAGAGCATTCCGACAGATGCAGACCAACAGGAGCTCCACCTGCCCATTTCATAGAGCTTCCCCGACATGGCTTTGCGGGCCTCTTGCTCAGGCAAAGGATAGACAAGCCACCAGTCAGGAAGACCGACCTATCACATCGTCCTCATTCAACAACCTCGAACTGTGGTAGACCGTGATGATCTCAGAGCACGTCTCCTTCAACCTATAGATGATACGGTAGTTTCCGAGGAGTATTTCACGGATATCTTCTTTGGTGATTTCCGGAACGATTCTTCCTGACTCCGGGAAAAGCTCGATACGACAGACAGCTTCAAACAGCTTACTTACAACGATCTGAGCATAGTACGCACTATCGTTGGCGATGTAGTCGGCAATGGCATCGACATCGGCCAGCGCCTGGAGAGTCCATCTTATTTCAGCCATTTCTGCATCCGAGTCTCAGCCTCCGCATGCGAAACGGTCTGGCCGGAGTCTGCTTGATCGCATCCCGTCTTGACTTTCAAGAGAAGATAGAGCCTTTCCATGGCATCTTCTATCGTGGCATCTTCAGGCAGGCTCTGGAGCGTCTTGAGAATGGTTTGCTTGTCACTGCATGCCGCTTCCATCGCTTCATCCCTCCTTTCCGTCAACTTGTCCCGGGATTGCGTTGGCGTGTCGCATCATCTCGGCGCATCACCCCGGGGACGGCGCCGTGGTCATGGAGCACCCGTCCTCGTGTCTTCGTCCTTGAGCGCTATCGAGACCGGGCTCGCTCTCGAGGCGCGCCGTAATGCCGGCGATCCGGGAGAGCGGCGATGCTTCTCCTGCCGCTGAGCCTGCGGCAGATGGATCGCCTCACAGTCCACCCGTCCACTACCGGCAAGTTGAGCAGCATGGCCGGAGCTCAGCCTGCCCATTTCATGGAGCTTCACCGACATGGCCTTGCGGGCCTCTTGCTCAAACGCTTCTGGACTCTGGTTCGAAGCTGCAGGTATCGCTTCGGGATACTCGATGACAATGGTTCTTTGCACAGGGATCTCCCTCCCTCATTTGCTCAAGCATTGGATCTGTTGAGAGCTTCCCCGTCGGCCAGCGCCTGAAGAGTCCATCCTATTCCAGCCATTCCTCCATTCGCGTCCCGGCTTCCGCATGGGACATCGTCTGGCCGGAGTCTGCCTGTTGTCACTGAATGCCACCGACCTGAGCGCCGGGCCCTATCTCGTCACAACGGGCCCTCTCCGAGAGCGGGCGGCCTCCGTGGACCCGGCGAGGCTTCAGTCGTGACCAAACGCGACCCTCTTCTCGTCCAGGTCCTGAGCGGCGCATCGCGGTGCCAGGGTTCCATTCGACGGGCTGCGCCGCCTGCTCGACCGCCTCGGATTCGACGAGCGCCTTCGCGGCGGTCATCATGTCTTCGCCGGAACCGCTGTCGAGGAGATCCAGAATCCGCAGCCGAAGTGCCGGGACGCGAATGCCTATCAGTTTCCCTGGCGGCTTCGCCACCCGCGGCGGGTGGAAATGAGAGCGGAAGGGCTATTTCCCCATCAGTTTCCCTGGCGGCTTCGCCACCCGCGGCGAGTGAAAATGAGCGAAGATAGGGGAGCCGCCTGCCGA